>Ga0137359_10000640_pt1 | contig 26380 bp, 23 predicted proteins | sample Mad1_40_16metaG_FD_108281 | JGI IMG/M metagenome (GOLD analysis project Ga0137359, IMG submission 108281) | Vadose zone soil microbial communities from Angelo Coast Range Reserve, California, USA - Mad1_40_16 metaG | ecosystem: Environmental > Terrestrial > Soil > Vadose zone | place: USA... | reverse complement strand
TATTGGAGAGGCAGTAGATGTAGTGTCCTAAACTAATTTGACAGGTCGGGCGTATGTCGTTTCAGCGTCGTACGTCCGTGATGTCAGGAACTCATGCTTCGGGTCCGATGGAGTTGTGAATGAGCAGGTCGAATATAAACTCAAGCCTGGCGGAAGTCGGCTGGGAGTTTGCCGTAGAGATAGTTCGTATAGTTCTCGAGTTCATTGTCTGCCTGTTTTAAGGACCAGCCCAAATTGCGCTGCCCCACCTCCACAGCTTTCGCGGCGGCCTCAATTGAACTATGCCCACTTAGCCCAATCATGCTTCGCCGTGCCATAAAATCCGTCAGGGTGCGGGCGAATTCGCACTCGAAAGCAAACACGACCTCGGCAGCGATCGCTCCCGTATATTCATCTATGATTTCTGCTAGTTCAGGTCTTGTTTTCGCAACTGAAACAAGTTCCAAAGTCCGGTACCCATATATTCTCAAAAGCCTGTTCAACGTGGATTGATTCACCGTGCCCCCGGCATCTGACTGTACCTCGTCGATGAATTTGGGATGCAGCGCCCCGGGCAGCGCCGCACTACTTGTCTCACACTTCGGCGCTTTCCTATTCAGGTATTTGAAAACCAGATCTACCGCTTCCTCTGCCAAACTTCGAAATGTCGTCAACTTGCCGCCAATCACGGAAAACAACCCTTTGATCGCATGCTGCCGAATAAAGTGGCGCCTTGTGATTCCCCGAGGATCGCCTTCTTCAGCGGCAGGCAGCGGTCGCACTCCTGCATAACTGTAAAGCACCGATTCCCGCGTCAATCCAGCATTCGGCAGTACCCTCACGGTTTCGGATAACAAGTAGTCGATTTCTTTGTCGGTTGGCTCAACGAAATCGGGCGAGCCTCTGAACTTCTCGTCCGTTGTGCCAATCAGATAAAGACTGTTCCAGGGCAAAATAAAAAACGGTCGCTTGTCCTGAAAGGCTTCGACATACAGTGCGTCTGATGGCGCACCTGGGAAACGCTCTACGACAATATGTGATCCTTTTGTCCCTCCAATAAGCCGACTCCGATCCGGAAGTGTGCCGTTGAGCACTTCGTCAACCCATGGACCCGCAACGTTCAAAACGACCGGCGCATTAAACTCGTCCACCGTTCCGTCCAGCGCATCTTCCGCCACGACACCGCAGACTTTACCGTTTTCCGCCAGGATGCGTTTAACCTTCAAATAGGTTCGAACCTCCGCCCCGCTTTCCTTTGCAGATAAAACATTTTCGAGTGTGAGCCTTTCCGGGAATTCCACCTGTGCGTCGTAATAAAGCGCGGCATTCAACAGACCGCCGGGCTCGAGTCCCGGAACCCTCTCTAGTGCAGCACACCGCGAAAGAAAACGATGACGTGGAAGGGATCGATCGAACGACAACAGGTCATAGGCAATCATTCCCGCCCGAATCGTTAGTGGCCCGCGCGAACTTCTCTTATATATAGGGATCAAAAGCGGCAAAGGACGCACCAGGTGCGGAGCCTGCTTCAAAAGGATTTCGCGCTCGCGCAGCGACTCGCGCACTAGCCCGAGTTCCCCATACTCCAGGTAACGCAGGCCCCCGTGAATCAATCGCGACGACCAGCTTGTCGTGCCGCCGCCGATGTCGCCCTTATCCATCAACAACACCTTCAGGCCCCGCATAGCCGCGTCGCGCGCCATACCGGCCCCGTTTATTCCTGCGCCGATGATAATAAGGTCGTAAGCCATGTTTCTTAGTGTCGGGCCTTGGCAACCGCATGTAACCATTGTTCATGTAAACGGTTTCTGTCGGCTTCCGACATTTGCGGCTCATATCGGCATTGCTGTTTCCAATGTGCGGACAACTCATCCTGTCCGCTCCAAAATCCAACGGCGAGTCCTGCCAGATACGCTGCACCCATCGACGTCGTTTCCGTGACCGCCGGCACCACGATGGGAACACCCAGGATGTCTGCCTGAAACTGCATGAGAAATTTGTTGCCGACTGCGCCCCCGTCAACTCGTATCTCCTTCAGTTTTATACCGGAATCACGCTCCATCGCCCGGATAACATCCAACGACTGATAGCAGATGCTTTCTAACGCCGCACGTGCCAGATGAGCCCTGCCGGTTCCCCTCGTTATCCCCACAATTGTCCCGCGGGCGTGAGCGTCCCAATGCGGAGCCCCAAGGCCGGACAAAGCCGGGACAAAATAGACCCCTTCGTTGGAAGGCAGCGACATTGCCATCGCCTCGGTTTCCGCGGCTGCATCAATGATCCCCAAACCATCTCGGAGCCATTGAACCGCGGCCCCCGTGATAAAAACCGATCCCTCCAGGGCATATTCAACTGGCCTGTCATTCAAACCCCATGCAATCGTCGTCAACATCCCGTGAGAGCTTTGAACGGCCGTTTCACCAGTATTTAATAAAAGAAACGACCCTGTGCCGTATGTATTCTTTGCCATGCCCGGTTGGAAGCAGGTCTGTCCAAAAAGTGCAGCCTGCTGGTCCCCAGCGATTCCTGCTATCGGCACCTCCGCGCCAAAAACTTTAAAATTCGTCTCGGCATAAATAACCGACGATGCTTTTACTTCGGGCAGTATCTGCGCAGGGATTCCCAAAACCTCAAGAAGTTCGTTATCCCATTTCATCTCGTGGATGTTGTAAACCAAGGTTCGCGCTGCATTCGAATAGTCTGTGATATGAGCTGCTCCGCCTGTCAAATTCCAAACCAGCCACGAATCGATCGTCCCAAATGCAATCTCGCCCATTTCTGCCCTTTCTCGAAGGCCCCCGACATTATCCAGGAGCCATTTGATCTTCGTACCGGAGAAATATGGATCGAGGACGAGACCGGTCTTTGAATTAAAGGTCGATTCCATTCCCTTCGCGCGAAGTTCGTCACAAATGCCGGCCGTTCTCCGATCCTGCCAGACGATCGCAGGCGCAACAGGTTCGCCAGTTGTTCGATCCCACAACACGACAGTCTCTCGCTGGTTCGTGATTCCAATTGCTCGAATTTCCGTGGTTGCAACGCGTGCGCGCGCCGTTACCTCCGAAATCAGAATATGGGTGCTCTTCCAAATCTCAGTCGGATCATGTTCAACCCAACCGGGTCGGGGGTAACTCTGCGTAAATTCGGCGTATGCCAGTGCGGCGACTTCACCGGCGTGATCGAACAGTATGACCTTCGTGCCGGTCGTTCCCTGATCGATCGCAAGGATATATCCTCTGCTCATTCAATAGTTTCCTCGTTTGAGTTCGTAAGGCAGCCTGGACTTTAACATGGAGCCAGTTTTACACGTATACTTAGCTCAATCACGCTATACAGGAGAAAAATGTGAAACATACGCGATCTGTGCTTATCTGGCTTTGTTTTTTGCCCGGACTCCTGGTCCTGGTCGCCGCGCAAACCCCGCCTCCGCCCCAGGCCGGCCAACGTAAATCCGAATTAGTTGAGCTGAATGTGCTGGACCCGACCTTGAAGCTGGACATCCGTTATGCAACATCAAATAACTTCGTCGGTCGCCCGGTGTACAAGCAGGCGCGGGCGTTCCTGCAGCGTCCTGCTGCCGAAGCGCTTGTCCGCGTAAACAAAGCCCTCTCCAAACAGGGACTGGGACTGCTTATCTTCGACGGCTATCGCCCATGGTACGTGACGAAGATTTTTTGGGAGGTCACACCGGACGATAAAAAGGAATTCGTCGCCGATCCTGCCAAGGGTTCCCGTCATAACCGAGGGTGTGCGGTCGATTTAACACTATACGACCTCAAGACGGAATTACCAGTGAAGATGCCAAGCGAGTTCGATGAAATGACCGAGCGCTCTCATCCGGATTACAAATGTGCAACACCGGAAGCGCAAAAGAGTCGAGATCTATTACGTGCGGCGATGGAGGCAGAGGGGTTCAAAGTCTACGAAAATGAATGGTGGCACTTTGATTACAAGGACTGGAATTTGTATCCAATTCTTGACATCAGCTTTGCGGCGATCGACCGAGTCCAGTGATAAATGCGCAATTCAAGGATTTGCGCTTAATTTAGGGCGAGAATATTCATCAATCGCTCGACCAAAAATGCGCCATCCGCTTTCAGCGAATTTGGCTTTATACACATCGAGGTTAGTCATCTCATTCGGCGTCCATTGTCCCTGAATCCGTCTGATCGTCGGATACCAGTTTGACCCCACCGTTCACACCAGAGATATTGATCGGAGCCCCGCCGCTCCCGATCTTGCCGCTAAACCTCGAACGCGGATGGTCTTGCTCGATGTTCAGGTTGATTGCCTCTGCTCTGACCTTCCCGTTGATGCCGTGAGCGTTCAGGTCAGCATTGACGTCCTGTGCAATATGAAGGACCACGCCGCCATTCACTCCGCTTATTCTCAGCCCCTTTTCGTCCAGTTTCTTTACGCCAACCGAAACACCTCCGTTGACGCCCGAGATTTCGGAGTAGCCCCCTGCTTTCGCAAGACTTACCTGTCCATTTATCCCACTGATCTGTACTTTACCATCGACAACACCGGAAGATACGCGGCCATTCACCCCTTTAACCACGAGCTGGATGTTCGTCGGCGCTTTCAGGTAAACGTTTTGCTGGATCTCTCCGCGCCAAAGTCGTTGCAGAAATCCGCCACCGTTGCGATGGCCTCGGATAACCAACCCATCGGCAGTTTGTTCCAGAGCAATACTGTCCTTTGTATCATCTGCACTGTGACCGATTACGGCAATCTCGACATCGGCGGTTGAACGATCAGACGTGTCGACCTGGACTGTGCCAACGATTCCGGTGACCTCAATCCGGGCCCCGGGCGCTAATTGATACGTCTGTATAATATCGTTTCGCGATTCCTGGCCTCGTTCGAATGTCACGCCACGTCGCGCCAAACCAAGTATTCCGGCCACCAGCACTAGAAGTGCAAACAGCAGAATCTTCTTCATTTTCGATTCCTCCAGAGACAAGGGAAACAAATCAGAGCAATATATTCCGGTAAAACGACAAAACAGGCGTTCGTGTTTCGAAAAAGATTCATTTATTTGAAAATTCATGGTGCCGCCTTGACCCTTAAGGCCTGGCTGTCTAGGATGTATGGTCTCTTAATCTGAAGAAAAGGCGTATACGTCTCAAGCATGGCATCTGAAAACGACGGTTCGACTGCTGACAGTCAGGAAGATCAGGACAAGCCCACTGGGCCGCCAAAATCCGTATGGCGCGAATATTTCGAGTCAGCTGTGGTGACTTTCATAATGTTCCTGTTTTTCATCACGTTTGTCGGTCGAACGGTAGCAGTTCCGACAAGCTCTATGGAAAACACGATACTGGTCGGGGACCATTTTCTAATAAATAAGTTTATTTATGGCCTTGGGACGCACTACCCTTTTTTGCCTCAACGAGAGGTAAGACGTGGCGACGTGGTGGTGTTTAAGTACCCTGGTGACAAATATCACCCGGCCAATGACGCCAACCGCGGAATAATTCCGTATGAGACCTATTATATAAAGCGGGTTATTGGGCTTCCGGGTGACACGATCGAGATCCGCGGACCAAAGGTCTTTATCAACGGCAGCCAACTCCCGGAACGCCATGTCGAAGGTCTTTACGTATGTGAAAAGTGTCCGGTAAAGGTTATCCCTGGCACTGAAGCAGGGGAAGGCGCCTACACTGTGTATTACAACGCTGAAACCCTTGCCGCAAGCGAGCACTTCGTGAATCGTGACCCGGAATATTATAGGTTTGGCGTTAGCAAGCCTTACAAGATCCCGGATGGCCACTATTTTATGATGGGCGATAACCGCGACAACAGTGAAGATAGCCGCGTCTGGGGTCCTTTAGATGCAAATTTGGTTGTTGGACGCGGAGCAGTCGTCTTCTGGTCGTTCGACGAAAGTGCTCCAGGGACATTTCCATTTGATTTCTTCCAGAATACGCGCTGGGACCGAACAGGGACGATGATTAAGTAGTTTTGTCCTTTCACGCCGGCAGGGCGCTTATCGTGTCCTGCCGCAATGCCTGGTAGTAGCTGATAAATCCCTGTTAGTTCAGTTGTTCGCGGTCTTACTCGATGCTGCTTTTGACAACTCAGCCGTCTCTTTCTCGACAGCCATAAGCGCGGCATTCAAGGTCGCCCTGTGTGCAGCATTCCTTGCTCGGTCAAGCTGTTCCAGCAGTCGCGCGCGCGACATTCTAAGCGTTTCAAGTCTGTCTTTTCGAACAGACTCTTCTCGAGTTATTCGAACCGAGTCTCGCATTTGTGACGCCCTGTCGGCATCCTCCATTTGCTCTGCAACAGATTTGCTTTCCCATCCTCTCGCCATCATCGACCTCCCCCAGGTTATTTCTCATCTGGATCTTTAGTGTAGCAGTTGTACAGTGCCAAATCTTCGAACGCACTCCAACTTCAAAGCTGAGTTTGACCAACTCCAATCCGGCCCACTGCTTAGCTGATTTCCGCCCGATATCTGCGTTTGTTTACGTTAACAACAAAACGATATCGTAATCGCGATACTTCCCAGGAAAAACTGTCTTGAAACTGTTCCAGCTCTTTGAATACAATCGTGTTTTCCCTTTTCATATAGTAAAATTGAACACACCTTAGCATGAGTGAGACCACAATCACTGGATCTCGCTCAGTTTGATTGTCGAGAAAACGCACTACTAAAACCAGGTCCGATATTGTGCGTTTTTTCTGACAAATGACTGCGTCATCATACTAGACATTGTCCGTTTTCACGCACTTAGAGCCTAATGCCGCTGAAAGCTGCCCTAATTAAGTTGAACCAATTTGACTTGTGGGCGTAGTTCTAATAGAAACTGTACTAGTACGAACCATTTGCAAGCCATCACAAATATAAAGGGGAGGTTGACAAGTGAAGTGTCCTCATTGTGACAGGAAAGTGGGACCGTTCTACTTGCGGTGTCATGTGTGTTCGCAAAAGCTTTGGTTTATGTACGTGGTGACAGTGCTGGTCGTTGTCCTTTCCTTATTCCTCTCTTTCAAATTTCTTGAAGTCATTTTTTGACCCACTACACGTGAAGTATTTGGTTAAATGCGCCAGTTGATAAAAATTCCAACATTTGCTCAATAAAAACACCGAACGGCGCTGCCTCGATTGAGTAGCGCCGTTCGTTTTGGACGGGAATATCCTATTCCTGTTTTAGTAGAGGTTAAAGTTGTACTCGATCTGAATCCACTGTGAAACCGTGTGTCCGTCCTTCACTGCAGGGGTGAATTTTATCATCCTTGCCGCCGCGATCGCCTTTTCCGTTAGCCCATAGGGTAATTGGCTGACCGCTCGAATACCTGTCACCTCGCCTGAACTCGACAACACCGCCTTTAATACCACTGTTCCCGTGATCTGATTCTTTCGCGCATCTTCGGTGTACTGCGGTTCAGGCTTCGAGAGGATCCTTGCCTTTTGGGTCACATCCTTTGCCCCAAACGTCTTCCCGTAATCGATCCCGTTATTTCCTGTTCCTCCGCCGGATCCACCGCCGCCAAGACCCCTGTCTCCTCCACCCATGTTCCCGCCCCGGCCGGGTCCAAATCCTCCACCTTCACCTTCTCCGATTCCTGCTCCTGTTCCTGTCCCGATTCCATTCCCGGTCCCCGGTCCTGCCGACGTCTCCTTCGACTTCGACCTCGGGTCCCCGTACCGGTCAAAGGGCAAATCTTTGTATAACGCCGGGTCCAGATCTAATCCTGCAGTTGGCAACAGGGGCGGCTTGTTTGGCGGCAAAGTTGGTATCGCCGCCGGGATCGGTGACGGTGGGGGTAGTTTCCCCTGCTGTGGTGGCAGCTGTTCCTCCTGGCCTCCGCCGCCGCCGCCGCTCGCCTTCTTAAACTTTGGTTCGCTTCCCTCTCCCTTGCCCTTGTTAAATCCTACCCTGCCTTCTTTTCCTGTCCCGATCCCCTCGTCCGGTGGCGTCTCCTTCTGGTCCTCCGGCAGCATCTCCGTCAATTCCAACTCTTCCTTTACCTGCTGCTGTTTAGCTATCTGCTGCTCGCGTTTCAAATGCATCCGGTCGATCAGCACTATCGCAACCAGCACGCTGACCACCACAAACACAGCCGAGGTTATCGCCACCGCAACGTTCGGCCTCTTCAAAAACCTGCCAAACGCCGTCGAATACCCGCTGACCAGACGGCGCGTGAATCCCAACGGGGCGCGTTTGAATTCCGGCCATGTAAGTTCCGACTCGTGCGCAACCACCTTTATCTGATCTATTAACCGGCTCACCAATCCGGCATCCTCGATAATCGTCAATCGATATTCGGGTTCGCCGGAATGGTCTAACCCCTTTGAAACTATTGGTTCAGTCCCGACGGCAAATTGCTCGGTAACCGGTGCCTCATTTGTAACTGAAACGGGGCCGGTAACGGTCTCAATATGCCGGCGATTCTCGTCAACTCTTTTGACAAAAGTCGGATTTTCCGCAGGACCGGCGCTTTTTACTGCGGCGACCACCGCCAGTGGCGTCCCATCTACCGGACAAAAACTGAATTTATCCGCAAATTCTTCCCCACAAGTAGAACAAGGTTTCATTATTTGCCTCAGGATTCCTCAAAAATAGCCGCGCAGAGCCTTTGCGCGGATAATCCAATCAATTTGTGAACGCTTTTATATCGCGTGGGCGATTATACTACTACCTGTCAGTGTACAAAACGCTAATTGGCCCAGATGTGGTGTTTCGACCCACATGAGGCTTTGGATGCAAGTAATCGATGAACGGTTGACGCACCCGTCATGCGAATCTAAACTGTTTACATCTTAAGGTTTGCTGTGGCAGGTCGAAAGCACCAAACTATGGTCCCCAAAAAAAAATTTACTGAAATTTCACCTTCGATATTTGTTGGTCTCGTCCTGACGTTTGTCTCGATTTCAGGCGTGTTCGCACAGAGTATTCCAGAACCACAAAGGGATCACACACTTAATGGTTTAACGGTTTTACTCGACAAAAGGCCTGCAGACCCGAATATGACGTTGACGTTGCGAATTCAAAGTGGTTCTTCGTTTGACACTGTCAACAAGGGTGGGACGATGGCGATTATGTCGGACCTCCTGTTTCCTGACCCAACCACCCGAGAATTTATTACCGATGAATTGAAAGGCAAACTGGAAACGTCGGTTGGTTTTGATTCGATAGATGTGGTTATGTCGGGAAGGGCGGCAGAGTTCGAACGTCTGGTTCAATTCATGCGAACCGCATTGACCGGTAACGCGTTTACTCCTGAGGACTTCGAACGAATTAAGGAGGCTCGTATAAAGTTTCTCAGGGACACGCACAGTTCCGCCTCAGCAACTGCAGACCTTGCCATTTCTTCTCGATTGTTTGGGCTTTACCCTTACGGACATCCGCCAGCGGGCACTCCTGAATCGCTTTCCCTGATTGCCATAGGTGATGTAATCCATGCGAGGGAACGCTTTTTGAATCCAAATAATGCAGTTCTTGTGGTATCAGGCAGTATTGACAGCGATCGGGTGATGCGGGCGCTTCGACAACTCCTTGGCGGATGGCGCAAGAGCGAGTCGATTGCACCTCAAACCTTTCGACAGCCATCAGAACCGGATGAAAGAATTTTAATAGTGGCAGCTCCTGGTAACGATAATGCGGAAGTTCGACTTGCCGTCCGTGGGCTGTCTCGCTCCGACAAAGACTATTATGCGAGCCAGGTACTCGCGGAATTGGTGAAAATGCATTGGATGGCCGGTGCCTCCGCACTTTCAAAAGGCCCGACCTTCGTGCGAAGCCAGGCTTTTGTCTTACCTGGAGTCTTCGTACTTGGATCCAGTGTCCCGGCAGAAAAAGCAAGTACAGTATTACTTGCAGCGAAGCGGTCGATCGAACTGTTGTCGACGACCGCCCCGAGCCCGGAAGATTTTGGCCAGGCGAAAACACGGGCTTTGACTGATTTCCAATCCTACACGGCGAATGCTGAAGGGTTGGCTAAAATGTGGCTTAATTCTGAGACCTACGAACTTCCGTCCGTACAGTCGCAGATCGACAGCTTCAATGCCGTGACAGCCGAAGACGTTTTCCGTGTCGCTGGTCGCCTTTTCCAAAAACGTCCGGTAGCCCTGGTCGCGGCTGGAAACGAGGTAGAACTGACCAGGATTTTCAGCGCAGACGAGAAATTTAAAATCCAAACCGCCCCGCTTCCCTCACCTGTTAAAACTACCAATTCCAAGCCTGTTTCAACAAAACCCTAAACGACAAGTATTTTGCAACAGAGATGCAACCACTGATTGCGATATATTGGATTAACTGTGTCTGACAAAGATTACGCTTCGCCGACCGATCACTCCCGCCGAGTTCATGCGATGTTCGCGGGCATAGCGGTTCGGTATGATCTTTTAAATCATCTTTTGTCTGGCAATATTGACAAACGCTGGCGCCAGCGGGTCGTTCGTAAATTAATGCCGATTTTGGCAAACCCTGAAAAGTTGGTGCTTGATGTGGCTTGTGGGACCGGAGATCTGACTTTGGCACTTGCGGCAGTAGCAAAGGCCAAAGTTGTCGGAAGCGATTTCTGTCGACCAATGTTATCGATTGCCGCGAGAAAAGCCGAATCGAATCTGGTTGGAACTCCTTTCGTCGAAGCTGACGCACTGTCTCTTCCGTTCGGCAGCGAGAGTTTCGATGCAGTAACGATTGCGTTCGGACTTCGGAATCTATCAAGTGTCGACCGCGGGCTCGTCGAGCTTCATCGAATACTAAAACCCGGGGGACAGCTTGCAATCCTGGAGTTTTCAGAGCCTGTGATTCCTGGGTTTCGGCAGCTGTTCGCTTTCTACTTTTCAACGCTTCTTCCCCGCATCGGTGGCTGGATTAGCGGTTCTCGCGGTGCCTATGAATATTTGCCTGACTCAGTTTCGCGCTTTCCGAATCAGAAGAAACTTGTGGAAAGAATGCTGGAATCCGGTTTCGCGGCAGTTAGCTTTGAAAACCTCACCGGCGGTATTGCAGCGATCCACCTTGGAGTGCGTTCTGAGTAAATCCAGATTGTTGCCGTGGAAATAACGCGGCAACTCCGAGTGTAGCCCGAGCTTGCCACATAGTTTTGCTTGTACATGGTTGTCGGGGCCTTTGAACAAGCCTATCGTGGTATCGCTCGGGCTACGGCTTGTTTTGATTTTCATGTTACCTTTCGCGATAGTCTTTCCTGCTTTTTTTCTGCTATCATCTTGCAAGGTCTCCAAATCCCAGTTCACCTGTTCGACATCGGCGGTTAGATGAAGCATAAGTTGTTTGGCACGCTCCGCCGTTTGATTATTCTCCTTCTAGTTGTTTGGACTGTCGTATCTCTCGTTACAATACTTATCGAATTGGTTCCGGGTGACCCCGCTGTTGCCGTACTTGGCGACCAGGCAACGCCTGAACAAATTGCCCAATTTCGGGAAAAACATGGCCTGGACCGTCCGTCCTTCTTCTTTTCTTTCTCTGCCGACGCGAATGGGGAGCGGCGCTTTCGGTGGAACGGCTTTGACAACCGATACACTGAATATTGGCGAGGCATCCTTCACGGTGATATGGGGCGTTCGTTTCGGACCGACAGACCGGTAATTGACTTAATCCGAGAGCGATATCCGGCGACAATAGAACTCGCCTTTGCGGCACTTTTAGTCGCAGTCATAATCGCGATCCCGCTTGGGGTGGTGGCGGGAAGTAATCGCAATGGCCTGATTGATAACGTTGCTTCGGTGGTAGCGCTCGTTGGGATCAGTTTGCCCGGATTTGTCATGGGGCCGATGCTGGTATACGTTTTCGCGGTCAAACTGGGCTGGCTGGCTCCGTCGGGTTGGTTTGAATGGTCGGATATAGTTCTCCCGGCGGTAACGCTCGGCGCGGCCCTTTCGGCGATCTTGACAAGAATGGTTCGGTCCTCGGTAATCGAAGAACTGAGTGAGGATTATGTTAGAACTGCGCGAGCTAAGGGACTAAGCAATCGAAAGGTTCTGTACAAACACGTCCTTAAGAACGGTCTTATTCCCGTCGTCACAATTATCGGATTACAGCTTGGAGTACTTCTTGCCGGTGCGATTATTACAGAGAAGATATTTGCCTGGCCTGGTATAGGTTTATTGCTCGTTGACGATGGGATCAACAAGCGTGATTACAGAGTGGTTCAGGGATGCGTGTTGGTGGTTAGTGTCACTTATATCATTGCGAATTCTTTGACCGATATGATTTATCGCTGGCTGGATCCGCGAATCCGCGTGTCGTAGCTTTCGTGGCTGCCAGTTGCAAGTTACCTTTCTCCGACCAGGTCCGCTCTGACATTTTCAAAGTAATTATGAATCGTCTCGCAAAATTTGGAATTGTGGTTGCTCTGCTGTTCGTTTTTGTCGCAGTATTCGCGCCATGGATTGCGGGTCAGGATGTTGGGCTTACTGATCTTGGTCGTCGATATCTTGCTCCGTCCTCTAAACACTGGTTCGGGACCGATGCTACCGGTCGCGACGTGTTCGCAAGGGTTGTTTTTGGCGCCCGAATCTCGCTCACGGTTGGTTTGACCGTCGTTATAGTTTCATCGATTATCGGAACACTGCTTGGTGCCTTTGCGGGATATTATGGCGGCTGGTTTGACCGCATTATGTCCGGCTATGTCTTTAACGTGTTTCTGGCCTTCCCCGGCCTTCTCCTGGCAATTGCCCTTGTTGCTTTTCTGGGCGCCGGAATAAACAAATTAATTTTTGCTTTATGTGTTATTGGTTGGGTCGGGTACGCCCGACTGATTAGAGGGCAGGTTCTGAAAGTTCGCGAGTACGATTTTGTGCAGGCGGCACGCGCCATGGGCGCAGGTGACTTCCGCATACTTGTCCGACACATTCTTCCTAACGCTATACAGCCGTTAATCGTACAGGCGAGCTTAGGGATGGCCGGCGCGGTACTATCTGAAGCTTCACTTTCATTTTTGGGCCTTGGCGTACCGCCCCCTGCCCCATCCTGGGGAGTGATGATTGAAGAGGCCCGAGATCTGTCCACGCTGCAAATCGCACCTCATGTGCTGTTCTTTCCGGGTTTAGCGATCGCGCTTACCGTCCTCGCCTTTAATTTCATGGGTGACGGACTGCGGGAATACCTCGATCCGAAACAGCGACTAAGATGATTGGTATCGTTTGTTGAAGACCTTAAGAATTATTGCTGCAACCAAGGAGCACGTTTGATGAAGAAATTGGTTCTTTCCCTCGTTATGGTCACGTTGCTATGCACCCTTACAGTATTCTCTGATCAGGGAACTGTAAATGCACTGCCCGGCACTTCAGCCGTCACAGCGATCCCGAGTTCGCTGACATTGATGTTGCGTAGACATCGAGCGCACAGGCGCGCGCGATCAAGTGAGCGAAAGCATCGACGCGGGCGGGTTTCTTCGCGAAGGGTAAAGCATGGGACGAGAACTCGGAGTATCGCTAGACACGGTAGAGAGCGGAATCGCCGCGATTCAAGGCGTAGTATCAGTCGTGCGGAACGTCGTCATCGCGCAGGCCGGGGAAGTCGAAGACAATCGAGGGTCTTCAGGTCAAGACGCGAAGCGCGCGGAGGCCGGTCGTCCAGTCGTTCGGCGCGCAACAGAGGTCGGGTTAGTAGCAGGAATCGTCTCGCACGGCACCGAACCAAGCGCTTTGGGCGACACGGTAGAGGGCGACATGATCTCGCGACACGCCGGGTGCGACCTGGCTCGTCAACTAGCGCGTCCGCCGCACCCGGTCCAACAAACAATCGGAGAGCGGAGCTGAAACGCAGATATCCGGAAATTCGCCACTAAGCATTCAAAGATCTGTTACGTTTATTAGGGACTGGCTTGTTTCGGTCTGAACCGTCTGATTTCCCGGAGAGTTTCTCGGAACATGCCCGGACCCTTTGAAGAGGGAAATTAGTGTAGGCGCTTGCGGCTCGAAACTCTGTTAAAGCTGGCCGGTTGATTGCCCCTATATGATGTATTTCGGCTATGAATGTGCTTGAAGATTCCGCCTTGCATTCGATGGGTCAAATCTGGATTCTCCGTTCATTTACCGCCTCTCGACTTCTGTGAATACCGTTTCCCCTTGCCTGTTCGAATTGATGCGTTACAACTCCGACCAGGTCGGAGTTGATTTACTCCCGCGCTTAATACAATGACTGAAGCAACTGTCGAAGGCCATTACGCAACCCGGGAACGTGAAATTGATACGCGTCCGGTGGCGATTTCCATAGAAGGGCTTTCCAAGCTCTATGTACCTCCCTTCTCCCGGGTACGAAAGGCTTTTGGTCGGCCCGTGAAAGCTCCCGTTACGGCCCTTCAAAATGTTTCCTTCGACGTACACGCCGGAGAGGTCTTTGGGTTGTTGGGACGTAATGGCGCGGGGAAAACCACGCTCACCAAGATCGTTGCAACGTTGATACAACCAACGAATGGCAGGGTTTCGGTCTATAGCCTTGACACAATAACCAATGAGAAGCAGGTTAAATCTCTTATCGGTCTTGCAACGGCGGAAGAAAGGAGTTCGTATTGGAGGCTCACCGCCGAGGAGAATCTTGTTTTCTTTGCACGCATCTACGGTATGGGCGACCGCCCGGCAAAGACCCGGGTTAGCGAATTGATAGAACAGCTTGAATTGACCGAGGCTGCGCGTCGACGTTTTGGCGAATTATCGACGGGGAACAAGCAAAGAGTTGCAGTTGCACGAGCGCTGCTAATGAACCCTCCCATACTCTTACTCGATGAGCCAACCAGATCGCTTGATCCTTTGGCGGCCGCCAGAATGAGAACACTCATCGCAGCGCTGGCCTCCGCGTCGCCGCCGGTAACTGTCCTTCTAACCTCGCACAATTTGACCGAAGTTGAGGAACTGTGTTCGCGTGTCGCCGTAATCAGCCGGGGCAGTATTCGCGCCATCGGATCACCCCTCGGTCTCCGCTCAACCGAGCAATCTGACGAAGCCGTTACACTCATCATCCAGGGCCTTGAATTAGCAAAACTTAATAATTGTATTCTTGAGATCTACGATAACCCTGAAATGAGTGTCGACGGTTTGAATGTTACGGTGACCTTCAAACGACAAAGCGGTGACCAAATGCTGGATCTTGCAATTCGTACGATACACAGGGCGGGCGGGAGGATCATCTCAATCGAGATCCGAACCGGTAAGCTGCTCGACGTGCTCGAACGTCTCGAAACAGAGACCGAAACAGAGGGAGCAATGTCGTGATTAGATCTGCTCTGATTTTCCTCAGGCGACTGCGGGCTTTTGTAATTCGCGATTACCGCCTTGCCGTCAGTTATAAATTGGATTTTTTTATGCGGATTTTTTCCGTTCTAATCATGGTCATCAGCTTTTACTTCGTTTCGCGGATGCTGGTTGGACAGGTAAATTCTGCTTTCCCCGAATGGGAAAATCCGTTTTTGACGTGGCTGACCGGGTTTCCATTTCTGAGTTATTTCCTTACAGGCTTTTCCAGCCTTGCCAACGCAATCCGCGAAGAACAGAAACAGGGAACTCTCGAGAGCGTCCTGATTACACCAATCAACATACCAACGATGATCGTTTGCAGTTCAGCGTGGGATCTTATCCAGGTAACAATCACCTCGTTCTGCTACTTCTTTTTTGGCTGGATCTTTTTCGATGCGCATTTCAAGGGAAGCTTCCTGCTTGCAATACTCTTTCTGGTAGTAACAACCTTAGTACTCGGCTGTCTGGGAATCCTGTCTGCGAGTTTCGCCATGGTTTTCAAACGAGGCGATCCATTCGCGATACTGCTTGGGACCGGGTCCGCCCTGTTTTCCGGCGTGCTCTTTCCTACACAATTGTTGGGCAAGGAATTTGGTATCTTGTCGCGTCTGCTTCCGACCACCTATGGACTCGATGGAATTCGGCGAGTATTGATAATGGGTGAGGGCCTTTATCAGGTGCGAGAGCCACTTCTTATCTTGTTTTCGTTTCTTGTCGTACTGCTTCCCTTCTCCCTTTGGATCTTCGATCGGGCGGTCCAACGAGCAAAGAGAGACGGTAGCCTGGTTCAATTTTAGGACGATTAGCCGACACTAGCCGAGTTTGATTCCTCATATTCACCACTAACATTTCCTTAACTGTTTGTGTCAACTGAAGGCTGCACTATCTGCTACTGCCTTGTCCCTGATGCGATAGACGCTTTGCCGCGAAACTGTGACTAAGCGCCAAACAATTCGTTCAAAATACCGGCAAGCCGGACTCCGGCGCGCTCAAGTTGCTGATCTACAATCGGCTTTTGAACGGCATAATAATCTTCGCCAAGGTCGACTTTTAATGAACCGTTTTCTGCTTTAATCTTCTTCGAAAGAAATTTTTCGTTGTACGCTGAGGTTACGGCCAGCACATGCGCTTCATTCGCCCAATCGATCACACTCCCCTTTTGAATCGATTTGATATCGGCGGACCCTAGCGCCGTCAGAAGCCGCGCAACCGATTCATCGATATTCGGATTTGTGTGTTCGAGTATGCCTGAATCCCACACCGAATGGAGATTCCATTCGTTTTTCCGTTCGGCGTTCCCAAATTCCTTGCCAAGCCAAAACACCTTAACACCATTACCTCCACGGTCGTTTTCGTCGGCGGCGTGCAATGGTTGATGCATATCGCCGACGAAGTGAATAAGGAACTTAAGCGCCTCGATTCTCCGCTGATGCTCTCTATCACTCTTGCTTTCAGGTTTTGCAAGCATCGACCTGAACTGCTCAATCGCACGGATCACACAATCGCCATCCCGGGTACTCTGGCAATCTCGCGCAGGATCATAGGTGGCGCCTGTGCTCCCATTAAAGTGGTTCGGAATATCAACAAAATGCCAGTTCGCAGTTTCGGGTCGATCGTTCCGCACACTGTCGGCCCATGTTGAAACGCAAGCCATGTAGTCCGCAACGGTCTGCGCTTGCGGGCATTCCTTTGTGTAGTAGTCCTTTTTTTGATCATCTTTTAAGAGTTGTAGGATTCGCTGTCTCGCACCTTCTGTCAAATAATGTTCAGCGACCTTTGCAACAACCTTGTGGCCCTCCCCACCCCATGCAAAAACGCTCAACTGGGCGGTCGACGAAAGAACACACAACATTAATGCGGATAAAATGAATCGGCCCATAGTTCCACGACACAGTCCTGGCGACATCTTGTTTTCTCTCCTGGTGTTTATTGGATTGCGGTGTAAAGCAGCGTCAGAATTCTCCACCCGATTCTCAGAGGTGGTTTGCCAGAAACTAGCATTTTTTCTCTTCAGGTGCCAGCACTCGAGAAGTCCTTATGTGCAATTTTGTCCTATCAACGCTACAATCGGTCTCCGACAGGGTCGCTCTGGATATGAGGAATTCTTTGCAAACTATGTGGCGTTGGTTCAAACGAATAGTTCTGGCAGTTTTCGTCGCAATATTAATTTTCGTCTTTTACGAAGTAGTTACGTTTCCCCACGTTTCGAAGCTTCGGACTGAGAATCCACAGACTACGGCACTGATCGAGACTCGGGCGCAGGAAGCGAGAGACAAGGGGGAACAACCCAGGCGCTTTCAGACCTGGGTGGCGTTGGATAAGATATCTGTAAACCTCCAGCGAGCCGTGATTGCAGGCGAGGACGTCAATTTTACGGTTCATCATGGATTTGACTACGAGGCAATTCAAAGAGCCTGGGATGACGCGCAACGCGAAGCAGCTAAAGAGGCGAAAGAGGAGGGCGACGATCAAGCGAGTTGGATTCCGACTCTCCCATCCTTCAAGCGTGGTGCATCCACCATCTCGCAACAACTTGCAAAGAATCTTTACCTTACAAATGAGAGGTCGTTTATTCGAAAAGGTAAAGAGGCCATAATCACCTACTTTCTTGAGAAAAACTTATCTAAAAAGAGGATTTTGGAACTTTACCTGAACGTCATCGAATGGGGTGACGGAATTTATGGAACGGAAGCCGCAGCGCAGTATTATTTCCAAAAGCCCGCATCCGCACTTACTGCTTCCGAGGCTGCATTTCTTTCCGCAATGATACCCAATCCACGCACGGTCTTTAATCCCAGGGTAAACCCTAAACGCGTAGCGCGACGACAAAGAATCATCATGCGCGGAATGCCTTTCGTAAAAGTGCCTCAGTAATCCGTCGTTTCATAACGATTGCTCCCGGACACGCAAGAAAAAAAAGGGCGCTGCATTTCTGCAGCGCCAAGAGTCAAGTTCACAATGCATCTAGTTCAGATTGCAAACTCCTTCGACAAAATTAATTCCGCTTTTCGCAATTCATATCGTGCACGGCCTATGTTTCCATCAGGATTTATCGCCAGAACAATGAAGTAGTCCTTTGTAAACATACGCAGTAGTACCACTGCGCTGTCAAGGGATATTATTAGTTCGCGTGCTGCCCCGAGTCCGGTGTCGGACCCCGTTCTCTGTGCGATGCGAATCAGTGACGTGAACTCAGCAGCGGCAACATCAAGATTCAATTCCCGTGCTTCGGGTTTCATCACCTTCTCGACAGCGATCCCGTCCGTTCCCATAATCAGGGCCCCGATAGCCCCGTCGGTTCTGTCGATTATCGACTCGAGTGACTCTTTGAACATCTACCTCACTCCTTTCGGTTAAGGTTTGGATCCGCCCAACGAAGTGGGACGGGCCTCGCCGGTCGGTGCTGGAGCCGCCGGGATTGCGAACGGACTATTGACAGGGACAGCATCCGTTCCCTGTGGGTTTCGCTGCTGCTGTTCCTGGGCTCCGGAGTTGGATGGCGGATTTCCAAGCGGTACAGGCTGTGGAATTGTCGTCGTCCGTGTTCCTGTGCCTACCACTCCAGCCGTTGGCCTGCCCTGATAATCGGGTCGATAGATGCGTGGGGTGATAAAGAACAGTAGTTCATCTGTATTGCGAGTTGTCACTTTGCGTTTGAACAAATTGCCCAGGACCGGAATGCCTGAAAGGCCCGGTGTACGTTGTTGTGTTTCACCTTCGTTATCCACCAACACGCCACCCATCACCGTCGTTCCGCCATCCGGAACCAGAACTTCAGACTGCATCCGCTGTGTGTTGATTCCGGGAACTCCGGCGACCGCAATCCCGGTATTTAGAGTGTTGTTTTCGACAGTAACACGAAGTATCACGGTACCAACATCGGTGATCTGCGGAGTGATCGCAAGACGCAACGGCACTGAAACAAACGTGGTTGTAACGATGGCTGTTCCTCCTCCTGCAGCCGAAGTGGTTTGCACCGGTATCTGAGCACCGCTTTCGATTTGAGCAGGACGATTGTTCAGGGCGGTTACACGTGGCGTCGCAACTGTCTTTGCCTGTCCTTTGGATTCCGCAGCCGACAGCAATACGCTAATTTGAGCAGTACCGAAGACGCCTGTCGTTAAACCGAGGACTGTATTTGCACCTGCGGCGCGCAACGTATCAACTGGCTGCGCTGTACCAGCTAACCCCCCAGGCACGCCAAAGGGATTTGGGCCCGAGGATGTGCCGCCGCCCGATCCGGAACCAGCCCCCGCTGGAAGAGTGCTGAAGCTTCCAACGCCACCGCGTCCCAGGTTCAGAACTGCGGCTGAAAGTTGAACACCAAGGTCACGCGTAAAGTTCCTCGAGGCCAGCACAATGCGTGTTTCAATCTCTACCTGTGGTTCGGGCTGGTCAAGAATCGTAACCAACTGACGAATCGCCTCGATGTTCTCACGAACATCCGTGATGATTAAGGTGTTGGAACGGCCATCTACTTCTATCGCACCGCGACGAGAAAGCCTGCGCTTGATGATTGGCATCAAACCATGATCTCCGCCGGACCCGCTCGCATCGCCACCCTGGCCACCAGAAAAACTTTGGCTCGTCGAACCACCGGCAAACCCGCCGGTTGAGCCTGACGCACCTGCCAGTGTTCCGCTGGCGCGAGCATAGTTCAACCTGAGGAATTCAGTCTGCAATGGCGAGTTGTCCAACTTGGCATCGTTAATCTTTTGTTGGTTGGCAGCTTCGTTCGCAAGCACCTCGGTCGCTGCAACACGGAGAATATTCCCGCTGACGTCGATTGCAAGCCGGTTGGCTTTCAAAATTGCATCGAGAGCAACATTCCACGGAACATCCGTGACATTAACAGTGACAGGAACTGCGGTGACCGAACTGTCGATCACGAAGTTGACACCATATTGTTCGGTGATGTAATTCAGGATGTCGCGAATGTCGGCATTAACGACATTGAGGTTTATTGGCTCGCCGACGAATCCAGGGGTCCCGTACTGCTGCCCTTGACTGGACTGGTGTCCACCGGGACCAATCTTGATTGGGTTTTGGCCGGCGCCCAATAGAGCAGATGTTTGAGCTTGTCCCTGACGGTTTTTGCCTGTGTCTGTGAGAACATTCTTAGCCACGACACCCACAACACTCATCTGGACGTTCTTTAACGTAACATTTTCTTTCCGGTCCGCCCGAGTGTAGACAACAGGCTGAACTTTAGATTCACGGCCGGAACCAACTGGCAGACGCGCTGACGCGGCAAAAGCAACCGAATTCAGCGAGACCGCAAATAAGAGAACAAGCGCACCTCTCTTAGTGGCGACCGTGTTCGGGGACATAACAGGCATCTTTCCCTCCTTCGGGGAATCCGGTATTCCGCCACACGCTACGCTCGTACTCCATAGGGAAACAGCGCGCGCCGCACAACGCGGTTCTACCGGCATGGTTTTAATTTCGTAAGAGATCAGGAGTCACTTTTAAAAAGCCTCTGAGACCATCCACTGCTTACAGTCATTATCGGCGCCCGCGACTCAGAATTCGCGGATGCATCCGGGGTTCGAAAAGCTATTGGTTTTGTGGAGTCGATGCAGGGTTTTGCACAGACTGTCCCTTGGACGCCTCGACTGGGGTTGCTGCGGGGCTCGGGGCCCTCGAAGCGGTTAACGCATCATTGATAACACTCGGAGATCGAAGTGGCTTATTTACGACCGTCATGTCTCTCTTACCGTTCGTAAGCCGAGTCTCGTGGCGGAACACAAGCCGATCTTCTTCAATAGCGACCAACTGACCATCGAAGAACTGTTCGCCTGGATAGATAATGTAAGAAAGCTTGATTGGAGTTACTTCAACCATTGCGGCATATCCACGGGGCGTGTGGAAGATACCGACAATTTGAACTTCGTTCAGAAGAAACGCGGTCGTGGGTTTTGGAGCCGGCTGCTGTGAACTCATTGCCGCGGCCTTGAGAGCTTTATAGTTACTAATCCGAATTTCCAGGGAAGGTAGCGGCACCTGACCCGCCATCTCTTTCTTAACGGGTGCAATCGGTTTCCACGGCTGGAAGGGATCTCGATCACCTTTGACTTTCACTACGCGGCCCTTTGCGTTTTGTGCGGACGTCGTATTGAAATTGAAATCCAGGGATAATCCCCACGATACCAGCAACCCGATTAAGACGAAGCGTGTGATTCTTAGGGTGTTTCTCATTCTGTTACTCTCTCGGTCGGACAAGGTGGTCCAATCTGACAAGATGTGTTATTTCGCTGCAGGCGCGGGCGCCGCTGGCGCTGGGGCAGTTGCAGGCTTTGCAGCAGCCTTCTTCATGTTTTCCGGCGTCACATAGTAGGCCGTTAGCAGAAACTGAGCTTCGATCGTTTTCGCCGGATTGGGTTCATTACTGGTGATTCGGCTAACTTTGAAGTCAGTAATAGAAACTATTCTCTGGTATCGGGCCATCTGCTCGTAAAACCCGCGAAGATTCGCGAAAGTGCTGGTGACTTGGACATCGATTGGTTTTCCGCTATAGAAGTCCTGTTGAACGTCATCCTTCGGCGAGAACCTGCGCAACGAAAGGTTCGACGTCCGGGCACGTTCTTGTATTGCCTGGAGAACACTTGTTAGCTCGCGCTGTTCCGGCAACAGGGCCTTGAGATCGTCGTATTCCTGTTGCTTCAGTTTGTATGAAGCTCGAAACTCATTCAATCGCTGCTGTGCGATCTGTGCCTGAGCGTTTTCGGCTTTCAGACGGGCGATCTGTCCATCCATTTCTTTCGTCTCGGCTTTGGTTCCGCTGGTGACAAAATAGCCAAAAAGGCCATAGATTACGGCAGCAATGACCACAAATATTCCAAGCCGTCCATACCACGGTAGTGCTTGTATGTTTCCAATTCGCATGTCCAGGTCTTCCTCCGCACGTCGAACAGTTTCATTCCGACGTTGATCGGCCTATGCCGGCTATTTCACTTTTGAGCAATCTGATTTGCGGGCTGTGCTGCGTTAGCCCCTGGCGAGGCTGCGGGCTGGGCCGGGTGAGGTGCATAGTTGCATTTGATTGTAAAGTTCACTATCTCAGGCTTGTCCTTAAGATCGAGTGTCGCTGCCGTGGCTCCCTTGGGAACTATAGGTTCAACAGGCTTGCGTTCAGTTTCAATCGAAAGATCAGAAAACCGTCCAGAAGAAAATTCCAGGCTTTGGCCAAGCCTGGCGACTGAACTTTCATTCGGCGAACCACCCTTAAGAACTAATCCACCGCCCTTTTGCTCGAGGCTTTCAAGATAAAGTCCGGGTATGGTATCGACTCGTTCCTTTACTTCAAGCAAGACTTCACTGGGTCCCCGCTGCGAAGCACGAAGATTCTGGATTGCATTTATCCGGTTTTGAACTTCAGCCGTTTTTTGTTCCAACTCGGCTTGCTCCCTGTTCACCGCCTGCATCTGAAGTTGGATGGCTTTCTCTTTGGCAAGTGCAACTTCCGCGGCCGCATGATCTGCCTTGGCGCTAACATAGTCGTACCCCACCGCAACCGTCAGGAGCGCCAGCACAACGATGCCCATCAAAATGGTTTGAGTTCGCGGGCTTGCCACTTTTTCTTCGACTGCGGCGACGCCTTTAGCCCGATCAGTTACTGAATCTAAAAGGTTGACTTTAATCATCGTACGTCAACTCCTCTCAATGCGAGGCCAACGGCAACCGCCATCTCCGGCACAACCTCACGCATATAGTCCGGGTCGAAGCGTCTTGCGTCGACCTTTATTTGACGAAACGGATCGAACACTTCAACCGGAACTTCGAAACGATCTGCAAGATACTGAGACAGCCCTTTTAGCTTTGACCCACCACCGGATATCAGGATCTTTTGCACCGTTCCCTCGCCATCGTCGGCTGTCGCACGATAGAAATCCATAGTTTTCTGAATTTCAAGCGCCAGTATGTCTGAGACCGTTTCGAGGATCGGTTCGATGTCGCGATCATCAGTCATTTCCGGAACCCTCGTACCACGTTTAACCAGCTCGGCCTGCTGAAAGGTCAAACCGAATTCTTTCTGCAATAAACTCGTGTATTGGGTCCCACCAACTGAAACATCCCTTGTAAAAACGCTTTTCGCACCGTTAAGGATATTGATGTTCATCGTTGCAGCACCAATGTTCAGAAGTGCCACAATCTGCCCCGATGCCGGCAGATAGTTGATTTCGTAACAGTTTTGAAGGGCGAACGCGTCAACATCGATTATGGCCGGCTGCTTTCCCGCCAACTGTATAACCTGCTTCACGTTGGCGATCTTGTCGCGTTTGCAGGCTGCCATCAGCACGTTCAGGGCGTCAGGTGAGGAACCGGTGATTTGGTAATCGAGGCTGACGTCAGCAATGTCAAACGGGATGTGCTCTTCAGCATGCCACTCCATCGATTCTTCCAACTCTTCCTCGCTCATTTGGGGAACCACGATGTTTTTTACAATAACGGAATGCCCGCTCACCCCAGCCGCGACTCTGTCCGTTCGAATCTGGTGTTCTTTGAAGATGTTGTCAATGACATTCGCAACATCATTCAATTCCATTATTTGACCATCTACAATCGAATCGGGTTGGACATTTTCAAGACCGAGGCTAACCAGTTGAAGGCTGCCTGTCTTCCCCTGAAGTTCAACGGCTTTGACTGAACTCGATCCGATATCGACGCCGACGAGGTTTTTTTTCCCTAGTCCCTTCTTCAACATGACGTGTACTTTTCCTTGTGATACGTGGTGGCTGACGTGGTGCCTGGGCGGAGGTTTCGATGCATCCTGCGAACCCGAGGATTAATACAACCTGGATTTGATACTTAATGTATCGGCCAAATTGGAGCGCTTCGATAAGGCGTCACTTCGCGAGAGCTTTTGGAAGCAAACCAGCGCGTTAACGCCAATGAAGTTTTTGATCGGTCGGAAAGTGGGAAGGCAAGCGCGCGAAGGCTAAAGCAGTAACGCGAATACCACCTCACTTCGGTAACTCGGCCAAGTCCTGGGTTGGAACCCCGGACTTCCGTAGCTTTGCGGCCCCCGTTCACACGAGGTGTGCCTTTTCGGTTGAGATTCAAAGAGACGCGATAACGAGATTGCCTGTTTCGCGTAAACATCCGAGGAATGAAGCAGTCAAGCCGCTTCCCACCCTTGCGATGCCTTTAGGAGAGTACATTATCGTGATTAAAGATGTCAACCGATATTTTACTTAGTTTAACTTCCACTTCCACAATAGTTTAAAGCTCGAAATTCTGCAACAAAGCAAACTCGCTGAAAATTTTTTGGAAATGGTTGTACCAACTTCCACTTTCTGTATGACTTCTTCAGGTTTACACATACGGAGCCTGGCTGGTGTGAGAGACAAACATTAGCCACGTTGAATAGCGTGCTATTTCCCAATTCTTTGTTTATTCTTTCAAGACTTCAAGTATTCCTATTTCTCTTTAAAAGGCAGATAAGTGAAAAGGATCTATTTCATTCTGTTAATTGTCGCAGTGACGATTGTAGTCATGGGAGTGTGGTTGTGGTGGAATCGTCCCCAGCACTCGGACATGGCTGAGTATGTCCCACTTAATTGTCTGGCATTCGCCGAAATTGAAAGTATCCCGACGCTGTTGGAAACGCTTGGGTCCAACGAACATTGGAATGAAGTCTTCCCCGGATTGAAGAAAGCCACGTCTCCCGCCAACCGAGCGATTAGAGAATTTGCTGCCCGTACAGGTATCGGCCCATCGGAGATTGTCGTCCTTGGGCGCGCTCAAGTAGCTGTCGCCCTCTTCGGAGTTGAAACCCAGGATATGGAACAAACTTTGACGATTAAACCGCACGTCGCGGTGATAATTGACACTCATAGCTGGGAGTTCAGAACAAAGGTGGTGGTCGAAAAACTGGTCGGTGATTTTGCTGTCAGGACTTATAGGAACCCTGAGATTCGCCGCTATGTCAGCGACGGAGCGACCTGGACGGAGTGGATTGCTAATGACAATGAACGCCGGATCATCACAGCTGTAGTTGATAACATGGCGGTAATTGGCAATGACGCGTCCGCTGTAAAGGCCTGTCTGGCGATCCGCTCGAATGCGGATTCCAATATGTCGAAATCCGAAGATCTCGTCCGCGCCAGATCTGGATCAGTAAAACCGGATACGCTTGCTTTTGGCTTTGTCACTCCGGCCGGAACTTCGAAATTGATCTCGATTATGGCGCGGTCATATTCACCTGGACTATCAGGCCAACCTGCGGCACAGAGTGCTGCAGCCAGTCTCTTACCTGCGATTTCCGACCGGCTGACGGGCAGCCTTTCCTGGACAGCTCGAACTGCGGAAAATCGAATCGAAGATGTCTATTTATTCAGGTTTTCCCGCGAGTTGGACAGGAGCGGCGATAATCTATTTACAATTCCTGATAAGTCCGACTTTGCGTTCGGGCAGTTTGTTCCGCAAGACGCAAATTCATTTTCTTCATATAGTCTCCAAAACCCGGTAAATGCCTGGCGAGGGCTCAAACTTGCGGTAAACGCACGACTCGACACAACGTCCTCGATTTTCGTTAGCCGTTTGATGGAAATGATTCTGGAGCCTTATGGGATTTCAACACCTGAGAAATTCCTGCAGTATGTAGACAGGAATCTTGCGACAGTTCGGTTTGCAGACGACGATTCGGCATCCCTGGCAATTGTTAAAGTCGCAGATGAATTGCATCTGCACGAACTGGTCGTTACCGGGCTTGGTGCTCGACCGTTGATCAGAAAGGATGGTGATGTCACTTTGTTTTCATCTTCGAAAGATGATCGCAGTGCGGCCTTCGTAGAAGGCTATTTACTCCTCGGACCAGAGTCTCAAATCAAGCGGTGCCTGGATGCGCGAAAGGCAGGCGCAACCCTTGTAAATAAACCCGGATTTTTACGATTCGTGGAATCCCATTCAGGTGAACGAGAAAACGCAGTGTCGATTTCCAGGGAACCAGGCCCCCTCGGTCTGAGGGGTGCTTCGGATTCTGGAACTCGATCTGAAAATCCCGGTGAACAGGCCAATCTTGATTCGGCTCTGCAGACCGGCGCCTATTCCGAGAGCCGCACTACTCTTTCGATCAACGGTTTCGTCCGAAAATCTTCGTCAAATTATGGATTGTTTGGCAGGCTGGCATCCGAGTTCACTGGATTCCCAAGATAGAATATACCGGCGCAAATAACGAAACCCACT
>Ga0137359_10000636_pt1 | contig 26432 bp, 24 predicted proteins | sample Mad1_40_16metaG_FD_108281 | JGI IMG/M metagenome (GOLD analysis project Ga0137359, IMG submission 108281) | Vadose zone soil microbial communities from Angelo Coast Range Reserve, California, USA - Mad1_40_16 metaG | ecosystem: Environmental > Terrestrial > Soil > Vadose zone | place: USA... | reverse complement strand
CCGGCACCGCGTGCTGGCCGTGGGTGCGCCCGGCGATCGGCATGTCAGCACCGCGCTCGGCGAGATCCGCCATCGCGGTGAGCGCCTCGCCGATCAGGCGCAGGAAGATCCGGTGCGCCTGGCGCAATACCAGAAGATCGCCGGTCTGGGTGATGTTCTGCGTCGTCGCACCCCAGTGCACCCAACCGCCATGGGGCGCGCCGGTGACCCGACTCAATTCCCACACCAACGGCACGATCGTGTGGCCGGTGCGCGCGAACCCCTCGTCGATGCGTGCGCGGTCGAGCAATTCCAGATGGGCGGCGCGCGCGATCGCCTCGGCCGCGCCCTGCGGGATGATGCCCAGCTCCTGCTGCGCCTTGGCGAGCGCCGCCTCGACGTCGAGCCAGGCCTGCCAGCGGTTTTCCAGGCGATAGAGCGCCCGAATGCCGGGGTCGGACACACGGGCGGCGGTCGGAAGTTCGTCACTCACGACAATTTCCTCCGAATTACCGAGGAGATCCTCCCCGCCCCAACCGGCAAGGCTAGATTCTCCAGCCTGGGGCTTTACTTAAAGCCTCGTAGAAGGCCGGGCTATATGCCTCTTCGGGCGCAGCGCGGACCCGATCATCCAGAAACTCGGCATCCTGGCCGACGAGGATGCGCCATCTCTCCGCCTTCACACCATCGAGGATGATGGTTGCCGCTTGCGCCGCGGTCGTGGGTGCGCTCTCACGGAAACGCTTTTCCAGCTCCGCCACCCGTGCCCGGATCTGATCGTCGGAATAGCCGGTGACGTCGACACCTTGGGCAGCGAACAATTTGCGCACGGCCGCTAGGTCGATCGCCGTCTCGCTGCCCCTCAAAAGTATCCGCGAATTCCTGCTGATGTCGGTGCCGATGTGCCCCGGCATGACGACCGAACACCGGATGTGTGGCGCATTAAGGGAAAGATCGGTGATCAGAGCTTCGGTAAAGCCCTTTACCGCAAATTTTGCGGCGCAATATGCGGTGTGCGGACGGACCGGCCCGAGCGAAGCCCAAAAGCCGTTGACGCTGCTGGTGTTGACGATGTGACCTTCCTCCGCGTTTCTCAGCAGCGGCAGGAAGGCCCTCGTACAGTAATAGACGCCGTACCAGCAGATGCCGAACGTCTTCTCCCAATCTGCGCGGCTCCCATCGACAAAGCTCCCACCGCCGCCGATTCCGGCATTGTTGAACAGAAGATGGATATGATCGGTGGCGAGATCGTGCGCTACGGCCTGGGCGAATGCCAGCACCTGATCTTCGACCGACACATCGGCCACGAATGTCGATACCCGGGTACCCTGCCGCACCTGCGACAGGCAAAGCTGCTTGGTTTCGGCCATGGCCTCAGGAAACACATCGCACATCGCGACGTCGCAACCCATCGCCGCCAGTCGAAGTGCCAGCTCACGCCCCATGCCCGCGCCGCCGCCGGTGACAACGGCAATTTTTCCTTCAAAACTCTTCATGCCAACCTCCCAAGCCGCTCTCATTTTAATGATCATACATATTACGCGCGCTCCAATTTCGCGTTCTACCTACCAAGCGTTTGGTTCGGGTGACAGGCGTCTGGTCCCGGCTCAGGCTTGGCTATCAGCTCGAGCACATCCGCGCGCACGACCCGGAAACCCTGGCGCGCGCCGCGGAGGGCGACGCGAGCGCGCTCGACGAGATCGAAACGGCGATCCTCGCCGCGCTCAACTCGAACACGCGCAGCGAACTGGCGCGCCCGTCGGCCGCACCGAGATCGACTTCATCAACGGGGTCATCGCTGAGAAGGGCCGCGAGGTCGGCGTTCCCACGCCGAGCCACGTTAAGTGATCGACGCGGTCAAGCGTCGAGCACGGCCAGATCCCGGCCAAGCCGGAGAATTTATACGCGATTTGACCCTGCCGGCTTCGGCGAAGGCTCGCGATCACTCGTCGAGAGATCGCGAGCCATTGCCGTGTCAAGCACGGTCGCCGGCAGCCCGCCGAGTCTTCTTACTGGGAGCCGAGCGCGGGGCGATAGCTGGGGTAGCTATACGCCGGATATCCGTAATAGGGCTGGCCGTAATGCGGCTGGCCGTAATAGGACTGGCCGTAATAGGGTTGGCTGTAATAGGCCTGGTTGTAATAGGGCTGGTTGTAATAGGGCTGGCCGTAGTGGTACGGGTAGCCGTGGTAATATGGCTGGCCATACCACGATCCCACTCCAAGGCCGGCGCAACCGAAGCCCAGATCGACGCCCAGACACTGTGCTTTCGCCGGGCTCAATGAAAGCGCTAGTGTGCACAGACCCAAGGCAGAGAGGATCAGTGTTCGCACCAGGCTGAACCGGTGGTTTCTTCCAGTAGTCGACATGATCACCTCCAAATTTCCAGCCGACAACTTTCAGCTCTCTTCATAACAGTTGGGCTAGCTTTGGGTTCCGCCCGATCAGCGACGCGTTACAATACGAGATGGTTAGTAGGAACCTACCAAGCGTTTGGTGCCCCCTTGACGCGGGCCTGCCTGACGGTCAGTCTGCGGGCTCAGACGATAAGAGTCACTGCGGAGGCGGACCCATGAAGCTGATGTGGTTTCATTTGATGCCCTATACCGAGCTGCCCGACGATTTCCGCGACAAGCACCCCTCGGTGTGGGTCGACATCCACTCCTCGCTGTTCGACCCGCTTCGCGCCCATCACATGTACAACGACTTCATGGACGAGCTCGAATTCGCCGCCGAATGCGGGTTCGACGCGATCTGCGTCAACGAGCATCATTCTAACGGCTACGGATTGATGCCCTCGCCCAATCTGATCGCCTCGGCGCTCTCCCGTCGCACCAGCGAGGTGGCGCTGTGCGTGATGGGCAATTCGCTGGCGCTCTACAACCCGCCGACTCGCGTCGCCGAAGAGTTCGCGATGATCGACGTCATCTCAGGCGGGCGGCTGATCGCCGGCTTCCCGGTGGGGACGCCGATGGACACCTGCTTTGCCTATGGCCAGAACCCGAGCATGCTGCGCGAACGCTACCACGAGGCGCATGACCTGGTGCTGCGCGCCTGGACCGAGCCGGACACCTTCGCCTTCAACGGCCGCTTCAACCAGCAGCGCTATGTCAACATCTGGCCGCGCCCGGTGCAGAAGCCGCACCCGCCGATCTGGATCCCGGGCGGCGGCTCGGTCGAGACCTGGCAGTGGTGCGCCGAGATGGACCACGTCTACGCCTATCTGTCCTATTTCGGCTATAAGGCCGGCCAAGTGACGATGCAGGGCTTTTGGGACGAGATGGCCCGGCTCGGCAAGGACCGAAACCCATACCGCGCCGGCTTTCTGCAGTTCGTCGGCGTTGCCGAGACCCGCGAAGAGGCTTACCGCCTCTACCGCGAGCCTGCCGAATATTTCTATGGGCGCTGCCTGCACGTCGACCCCCGTTTCGCCGGCGCGCCGGGCTATACCAGCGAAGCGACGCAACGCGCCGGGGTGGTCGGCCAGGTCGCCCAAGTGGCGAGGATGCGCCGGTTCGACACCCTCGCGCGCGAGATGGACGCGATCGTCGACAAGGGCTACGTCATCATCGGCTCGCCGGACGAGGTCGCCGAGCAGCTCAAAGAGGTGGCGACCGACCTCAATGTCGGCCACCTGATGCTGCTGATGCAGTTCGGCAACATGGGCAAGGATCTGGCGATGCACAACACCAAGCTGTTCGCCGAGAAGGTCAAGCCCCAGCTGGCCGATGTGTTTTCGGAGTGGGAGGACCACTGGTGGCCGAAGCCGATGTGTCGCGATGCGAGGGCGCCGTTGACGCCGTTTCGGCAATCGGCCATGGCCGCCGAGTGAGGACTCAGTGCCCCTCTCCGCCGCTATGCGGGGGAGAGGGAGGGGCCCGCGCCGAAGGCGTGGGAGGGTGAGGTGGCTCTCCGGCAGCTTCCCGCTTGTGGCGCCACCCACCTCACCCCGACCCTCTCCCCCCGCCAGCGGGCGGAGAGGGAGATTAGGTGGTAAACTCGATCCAGGGTGCATTCGTGAGCGAACCGGAGACGCTGTCCATCGAAGTCAACGGCTTTTCCTGCCGTGTGTGGAAGAAAGGCGAAGGGCCCACTCTCGGTTTCCTGGCCGGTTTTGGCGGGTTGCCGCGGTGGATTCCCTTGCTTGACGCGCTGGCGCGTGAGCGCACGGTCATCGTGCCGTCATTGCCGGGCTTCCCCGGCGGCGATCGGGGACACACCGTGCTCGACAGCCATCTCGACTGGGTATTGGCGGTGCGGCTGTTGCTGCAGAAAGCGGGGCTCGAAGGCGCCGATCTGGCCGGCAGCTCGGTCGGCGCCTCTTTTGCAGCCGAGATCGCGGCGATCTGGCCCGCGGCGGTACGCCGACTAATGCTGATCGCGCCGTGGGGCCTGTTCGACGAAAAGGACCCGATGACCGACCCGTGGGCGCAACGGCCGCCCGAGGTGCCGGCGCTGCTCTGCGCCGACCCCGAACGCTGGAACGAGCTCAAGAGCGAGCCGGAAGGCGCCAACTCGCCGGAATGGCCGATCGAGCAGACGCGCGCCAACGAGGCCGCGGCCCGCGCTTTCTGGCCGCTCGGCAATACGCGGCTTGAAAAACGCCTGCCGCTGATCGAGGCGCCGACCCTCTTAATCTGGGGCGAGCAGGACCGCATCGTCCCCCGCGGTTACGCCGACCGCTTCGCTGCGGCGATCAAGGGGCGATCGGAGATCACCACGGTCCCCGGCGCCGGGCATCTCGCGGAACTGGACAAACCGGACGAGGTCGCCGCCGCGATCCTGCATTGGACGAACTAAGGTTGAGCGGCAGGTGATGAAAGGAGGATTGGTAGCGACATGATCAAACGGTTTCATGCCCTTTATGTCGGCCAGATAGAGCTCGACAATATCGGCAGCGAGGGCACACCGGCGAACGACCGCCGTTATCCGAGCGAGCGCCTGAGCGAGGCGTTCTGGGCCGCCCGCGATGTCGCCCGGGTGATGGACGAGCTCGGCTATTACTGCCTGTGGAGCGCCGAGCATCATTTCCAACGGGAAGGCTATGAATGCCTGCCCAACCTGATCCAGCTCGGGCTGTGGCTCGCCACCCAGACGAGGCGCCTCAAATTCGGCTGTGCCTTCAACATCCTGCCGATGTGGCACCCGATCCGCCTCGCCGAGGATTACGCGATGGCCGACATCGTGACCGACGGCCGCGTAATCATGGGCGTCGGGCGGGGCTATCACACGCGCGAGATGGAAACCCTGGGCGCGCCGCTCCTCGACACGGAGGCCAATCGAGCGATCTTCGAGGAAGGGCTCGAGCTTCTTCTCAAGTGCTTCAACGAAGAAGCATTTCATCATAAGGGCACATATTTCGAGTGCCCGCCGCCGATTCCCTATCGCGGCTACCAGCTCGAAGAGATCACCGTGGTGCCACAGCCCAAGCACCTGCCGGTCGAGATCTGGATGCCGATCGCCAGCGGCAAGACCATCGATCTGATGGCCCAAAAAGGCCTCAAGGCCATGGTCACGTTGAATGGCGAGAAGATCCTCGACGATGTGGTGCGCGCTTATCACGCCGCCTGCGCCCGGCACGGCCGCCCGAAACAGCTCGGCGAAGACATGATCTGGGGGGCCGGTCTCTATCTCGCCGACAGCCAGGAAGAGGCGATGCGGCGGGTCGAGCCCTCACACGACGAGCGCTACAAATGGTTCGCGCCGTTCGGTTTTGTGCGTTACGCCGATGAGCAGGGCCGGACCTGGGGAACTCCGGGGGCGCCGTCGCGGGTGCCCTCGCTCGCCGATGGCGTAAAACAGAAGGCTTGGTTCTGCGGGCCGCCGTCGCACGTCATCGATGGCATCAAATCCATCGAAGCGAAGTACCCGGGTCTCGAGGATTTCATGATCCACTGGGCGGAAGGGCTGCCGCCCGACGAGTTCAAGCAACAACTCCGCTGGTTCGCCCGAGACGTGATGCCGGCGTTCAATCGCACTTGACCCGGGGCGCCCTCACCCACCCAGCCCTGCGGGCTGGGTCCCCCCTCTCCCGCAATGCACGCAATGCAGGAGAGGGGCTTGAGGTTGTACATCTTGTAGCCCCTCTCCTGCATTGCGGGAGAGGGTGCCGAGCGCAGCAAGGCGGGTGAGGGTATTGCCGCCGGCAAAGCGCTGCGAGGAGGGTCGATGAAATTCGGGATTTTCTACGAGCACCAGCTGCCGCAGCTCTGGGGTGAGGAGTCCGAGCGGCGGCTTTACCAGCAGGCGCTCGACCAGATCGAGCTCGCCGATCGCCTGGACATCGACTACGTCTGGGAGGTCGAGCACCATTTCCTCGAGGAATATTCGCATTCCTCCGCACCCGAGGTGTTCCTCGCCGCGTGCTCGCAGCGCACCAAGAGCATCCGCCTCGGGCACGGCATCACGTTGATGCCGCCCAGCTATAATCACCCGGCGCGCGTCGCCGAACGCATCGCCACCCTCGATCTGGTGTCGAACGGCCGTGTCGAGTGGGGGACCGGCGAGTCAGCGACGGCGGTCGAGATGGGCGGCTTCGGGGTCGATCCCGACGACAAGCGGGCGATGTGGGAGGAGGCGACCAGAGAGGCCGCCAACATGCTGGCGATGCGGCCTTATCCCGGCTTCCAGGGGCGCTGGTTCGACATGCCGTGCCGCAACCTCGTGCCGAAACCGGTGCAGCGGCCGCATCCGCCGATGTGGGTGGCGTGCTCGCGGCGCGAGACCATACACCTTGCCGCGCGCAACGGGCTCGGCGCACTGACCTTTTCGTTTCTCGATCCCGACCAGGCGGCAAAGTGGGTCGAGGAATATTACGCCATCATCAAATCAGACGAATGCGTGCCGATCGGCCATCGCATCAATCCCAACATCGCGATCGTCACCGGCATGTCGTGCCACCCGGATGAGGAGGAAGCGATCCGCCGCGGGCTCGACGGCTTCCGCTTCTTCGGCTACTCGCTCGGCTATTACGCGCTCTTCGGCGAGCATCGGCCGGGCCGCGCCGATCTCTGGGAGCGCTTTCTGCAGGTCAAGGACCAGCTCCCGGACAATGCCGGGCGCGGCGGCATCGGCACCCCCGACCAATTGCGTGCGCATCTGGCGCGCTATGAGAAGGCCGGCATCGACCAGGTCATGTTCATCCAGCAGAGCGGCACCAACCACCACGACTATATCTGCGAGTCGCTCGAAGTCTTCGCCGAGCACGTGATGCCCGAATTCAAGCAGCGTGACGCGGTCCGCGAAGCCGAAAAGCGCCGGGAGCTTGCGCCCTATATCGAAGCCGCTTTGGAGCGCAAGCCGAAGATGGCGCCGCTCGACGACGCCGAAATCCCGCGCGTCGACGCCTTTGGGCGCAAGGCGCCCTCGCCGCTCGTCAGCTCCGACCGCGGCGGCGCCATCCCGATCCCGACGCAAGACCCGCTCGCCGCCCGCGAGCCCGCACGGCCCTAAGCGACACCGACGGCCACTCTGTGCGCGCGCTTGCTCGGCGCGTGGCGTGCTGGGCGACCGGTCCGCCGGTAGGAGGCAAAAAGCGTGAGCCCTCTGATCGAACTAAGGTCGCGATCGCCGTAGCAGTAGCACTCGCGGCGCCGAGCCTCGCGGCCGCACAGCACCCTGCCGCCCTCGGCAATCTGATCACCGCTTTCATCCAGCCGCGCCATATCAAGCTCGGACGCGCCGGGAATGAGCAGAACTGGCCCTATGCCGCTTATGAGCTCGATCAGCTGCGCGAAACCCTCAGCGACATCGCGCAGATCCTGCCGAAATATCGGGACCTGTCGATCCCCGACCTGATCACCTCGACAGTCAAGGAACCGCTGGCGGCACTCGACCGGGCAATCCAAGCCAAGGACGGCAACCAGTTCACTGCGGCCTACGGACAACTGACAGCGTAGTGCGCAACGCCTGCCATCAGAGTTACGATCGCACAGCGATCGTGATCCAGCCGCCGACGGCCGCCGCCCCCTTCCCGGATCAGGATTTCCGCCTGCCTACCAAGTGAGCGGCTCCGCCGTCGTTTTTGCGCGATCGGCTCCGGTCAATATGTTGTGTCCGCCGAGCCTGCTGGTTGACGCCGCGGCAATCTTGCAGAAGGCTTTAGGCCTTGGTCGAGTGGCCGCTGTCGGGGCGGAGAGAAAGGAACTCCTATGAGCAAATTAACGCCAGAGTTGGAGGAATTTTATCAGCGATCGCTCACCGCAATAGATTCAGCCACGTGCCGTCCGCACTTCTACAATCTTAGCCATCGGCACCAAACCGTTTTTCTTATGAAAACACCCCTGAAAACACCCCTCGATAAGTACTGGCCCACAGAGCCGCCGCCACGGAGCCATGTGCTCCCGTATATTAAGGCGTGTCGGGAAGCCCTCATCTGTTGGTTCAAGAAGGATAAGGATCTGTGGACCCGGATCGCCCGTGCGTTGCCCGAAAGAGTAGTGGGGGGCGCCAAGCTAGCGACCATCGATGAACTAATGAAAAACGTTTACTTCACAGACTGCGTAAAATGCGAGTGCACTGAAAGCGATTTTAGGTATCACCAAGTTCATACGGCGGATCTTAATGATGAGTTCAAAATACTAGAAAGACCAGTCCTCTTAATCACCATAGGGTCCACGGCTTGGGACCAAGCTAGGGAATTGGACAAATTTTTTGTTGGGAAACTCTCGCCTGTTTATGGGCCCTATCGGGATCTCCGGGACGACCCGCCGCAAGATACAGAGGGCTTCGAAACGTGGTTTGGGACCCACCAAGGTGTCGCGGACGTGCACGGCATGCTTTTCAGAGATAAAGGCGACAAATTCGTGATCCCATTCACGTTTGTCCGCGGCGGGACATTACGAGACAGCCGTCTTAAATATCTGGAAGAAGGCCTAACAGCCCTCAAGGCGCATCCGCCAGTTCTGTAGCGTTCCAGCATACGCGGCCTGGGAGCATCACTCCCCAATCCCTGCTTCGCTCTTGACGCCAAAGCTGCGGTTGCTCGGCCCGCAAAGCCTGTTGATCATAGCGATCAGCATTTCGTAAATAATCTCAATATTGACAAATTAGCATTAGCGTGATAGAAAAGCGTGCTAGAAATATGCGTCGTTATCTAAAGTAAATTGGTCTGCAGGTAGCTGCTCGCCGGCATCCGCGGGGCTTGGGCGAGCCGCGGCCGACCGTAAGCTTCTCGCCCTCGGGGGGGCCGGGCCTGATCTCATCCTGAAAAAACAGGTGGAGTTGACCGACCTGGGATCGCGGTGGTTACCTGCGTCCGAAACGCCAGTTTTGATCGGGTGCGCAAAGATGAATGTTCGCAACGCGGCGCGCGAGCGCCTCGAAAAGGGCGAGATGTCGCTCGGCGTCGGTATACGCACGGCGCGCACCGTCGACATCGCCAAGATGATGAAGACGGCCGGCTACGACTGGCTCTTCATCGATCTCGAACACGGCCCGATGTCGATCGAGTTCGCGGCCACGCTCGCGGTGGCAGCACTCGACACCGGCATTTCGCCGATCGTCCGCGTGCCGTTCATGCAGCACACGATGGCGACCCGCGTCCTCGACTCGGGCGCCCTCGGTGTCGTCATGCCGCATGTCGACACCCCCGAGCAGGCGCGCGAGATCGTCGACCACCTGAAATACCCGCCGATTGGCCATCGCTCGCTCGCCGGCGCGCAGGCGATCTTCGATTTCAAGCGGATCCCGATCGGCGAGATGATCGAGGCCGCCAATGCCGCGTTGCTCGTCATTCCGCTGATGGAGACGCCGACGGCGATCGCCAATGCCGAGGCGATTGCCGCGGTTCCCGGCATCGACGCACTGCTGATCGGCACCAACGATCTCGCCGCCGAGATGGGGATTCCCGGCGATTTCGGCCATGCGCGGATCGCCGGCGCCTACGAGACGGTCATCGCGGCCTGCCGCAAGCACAATAAATGGCCGGGCATGGGTGGTGTCGATGCCGAGGAGCTGATGCAGAAATACATCGGGATGGGCATGCGGCTCGTGCTTACCGGCAGCGACGGCGGCTTTATGATGGCCGGCGCCTCGCAGCGCGCGGCATTGGCTCGCGAATGGGGTGCGAAGCCATAACATTCGTTCGTCACCCCCGCGGAAAGCGGGGGTCCAGGGTCACCACTCGGTGCGCGCCCTGGGTTCCCGCTTTCGCGGGAAAGACGAGTTGTTCAGAGGGAGGCAGGTTCCGATGATCATCGATTGCCACGGCCACTACACCACCTCCCCCCGCCAGCACGAGGGATGGCGCGGCGAGCAGATCGAGGCGCACAAGGCCGGTAAGCCGCCGCCGCCGCGCCCGACGATCACCGACGACGAGATCCGCGAGACAATCGCGGGCGGCCAGCTTAGGATGCAGCGCGAGCGCGGCACCGACCTGACCATCTTCTCGCCGCGCGCCGCCGGCATGGGCCATCATCTCGGCGATGCAACGACCAGTGAAGCCTGGGCCGGCGCCTGCAACGAGCTGATCTACCGCGTGTGCTCGCTGTTCCCGAAGAACTTCGTCGGTGTGGCGATGTTGCCGCAGAGCGCGCGGGTCTCGCCGCGGAACTGCCTCCCTGAGATCGACCGCTGCGTGAATGAATACGGATTCGTGGGCGTCAATCTGAACCCCGATCCCTCCGGCGGGCATTGGCAGGATCCGCCGCTGTCCGATCGCTACTGGTATCGGGTCTATGAGAAGATGGCGGAGTACGACATTCCCGCCATGATCCATGTGAGCGCCGCTTGCAATCCGGTGTACCACACGACGGGCTCGCACTACCTCAACGGCGACACCGTCGGCTTCAACCAGCTGATGACGTCATCCGTGTTCAAGGATTTCCCGACCATCAAGTTCATCATTCCGCACGGCGGCGGTGCGGTCCCCTATCATTGGGGGCGCTTCCGCGGTTTGGCGCAGGACGCCAAACTCGGGCTGCTGTCTGACCTCGTGTTAAAGAACATATTCTTCGACACCTGCGTCTATCACCTGCCCGGCCAGGAGCTGCTGGCGAAGGTCATCCCGGCCGACAACATCCTGTTCGCTTCCGAAATGATCGGTGCGGTTCGCGGCGTCGATCCGGAGACGGGTTACCACTACGACGACACCAAGCGCTACATCGACCAGCTGCCGCTGTCGGCGGAGGACCAAGCGAAAATTTTCGAAGGCAATGCACGCCGCGTCTACGGCCGCCTGTCCAGGACGATCGAGAAGCAGTCCGCGACGGCGGTTTGAAAGTACTTTCGCGAAACACGGCACAGGGAGGAGAAAGTCATGACGGATCTACGCGTCATCACGACCGAGGGCACCGATAAATTCCTTGAGGAAACGACTGTGCAGAACTTTGCGGACGACCTCCGCGGCCCGCTCCTACGCCCTGGCGACGGGAGTTATGACGAGGCCCGCAAGGTCTGGAACGGCATGATCGACCGGCGCCCGGCGTTGATCGCTCGTTGCGCCGGGGTCGCCGATGTCATCGCCTCCGTGCGCTTTGCCCGCACCCACGGGATCTTGGTGTCCGTCCGCGGCGGCGGCCACAACATCACCGGCAATGCCGTCTGCGAAGGCGGCCTGATGATCGACCTGTCGCCGATGAAGGGCGTGCGGGTCGATCCGGCGAAGCGCACGGCGCGTGCCGAGGCGGGCCTTACCTGGGGCGAGTACAATCGCGAGACCCAGGCCTTTGGCCTGGCCAGCACCGGCGGGGTCGTGTCCACGACCGGCATTGCCGGGCTGACCTTGGGTGGCGGCCTTGGTTGGCTCGGGGGAAAGCACGGCCTCAGCTGCGACAACCTGCTGTCGGCAGACATCGTCACCGCCGAGGGGCGGTTTTTGACGGCCAGTGGCGAGCAGAACCCGGACCTCTTCTGGGGCCTACGAGGCGGTGGCGGCAATTTTGGCGTTGTCACCTCGTTCGAATACCGGGTTCATCCCGTCGGCGCGGTGCTGGCGGGAATGGTTCAGCACCCGATGGCCAAGGCCAAAGAGGTCCTGCGATTCTACCGGGACTATGCGCGCAGCTGCCCCGATGAGCTGACCGCTTTCGCTGGGTTGATGACGTCGCATGATGGCGACCCGGTCGTCGCCATCGCAGTCGGCTATGTCGGGGATCTCGCGGATGGGGAAAAATGGGTCGCACCGGTACGCGGGTTTGGCTCACCGCTGGTCGATACGATCGCCCCGATGTCCTATGTGCAGCTGAACACGATGTTTGACGCCTCGTTTCCGTATGGTGGGGTTCAGAGATACTGGAAGTCGAGCTTTCTGAGAGAGCTCGGGGAGGATGTCCTGGAAATTCTGGTCGATCGGTCGGCTGCCATGCGGTCAGCGATGTCCATGGTCGCGTTTTTCCATGTCCACGGCGCCGCTACCCGAGTGGATCCGAACGAGACTGCCTTCGGGCTTCGCGATGACCAGTGGGATTACGACGTCATCTCGCAGTGGAGCGATCCTGCAGAGTCCGCCGGTCACATCCAGTGGACGCGGGAGTTCTGGACGGCGGTGGAACCCTTCGCGAGCGGCGAAGTGTATGTAAACCACCTGGACGCCGAGGAAGGCACGCGAATCCAGGCTGCTTACAGCCATAATTACGAGCGGCTCGTCGCCCTGAAGAACAAATATGATCCGACGAACCTGTTCCGGCTCAACCAGAATATCAGGCCAACATTGTCAGCGAGTGGCGCGTAGCTGCTCAGCCCCTCTCTCCGAGGAAAGGGGGCAGAGTGAGTATGTGACGGCCTTCAGTTCAGCCGGAGCTCGGTGATGTGGTGGGGATCTTGTTTTAGTTCGCCGCGCTCGACCTTCTTGACGATGTCGACAAGCCACTCGTTGGCGCGTGCCTGAATTCCGACTTGCTCGCCTTCGCGGACGACGAACCCGTTCAGATATTCGATCTCGGTGCGCCGACCCTTGGCCATGTCCTGACCCATCGACGGCCGCTGATCGGGCGAGCCACGCCCGACCCGCGACAGGCGACGCTCGTCGTAAATCTTTAGCGCCGCGGCATCGCCTTCGCCGGCACGGGCAATCGTCTCCGGCGGCAGATGATCGATCTCTTCGAGCCGGTAGCCGCCTGCCTCGCCAATGCGGATCGCCTCGCTGCCGAGCCGCGCCTGGAAATGGCGGATCGCCTCGTTCTGTGCGATCTGTGCACCGGAAAGCCCGGTGCAGGCCGAGACCCCGTTCGCCATCGTATTGGCGACGAGCTTAGACCAGCGTTCGCCGCACAGATTGTCGGTGACCTTGGCGCTGTCGGCATAGGAGACGAGCCGACAGATCTCGTGGGCGCGCTCGGTGATGGTGCCGTGCACTTCCCCGGTGCGGTAGACGGTGTGCGTGGCGCCACCCTTGACCCCGCCGCGATGGACATGACCCGGCTCGATAAGGCCGACGCTGATGTTGCTGGCGACGCAGCCCATCGTCTTGCCCCAGCCGACAACGCCGGCGATCGTCCCCTCGTTCATGCAGTTCTGCAATGAGACGACATAGCCGCCGGGCGCGAGATACTGCTTGATCAGCATCGCCGCCCATTGCGTGTCGTAGGATTTGGTGCATACGAAGGCGATGTCGATCGGCGCCTCCTTGCTGAGATGCTGCGCCTCGGTCAGGTGGAGGGCACGAACCTTGACGGTGAACGGTTCCTCGCCTTGATGGTGGGTGATCAGCAGGCCTTCTCGTTTCATCTGATCGACATGCGCGGGCCACATGTCGATCAAGGTCACGTCTTCGCCGGCCCGCGCCATATAGGCCGCGGTATAGCCGCCAACCGCGCCCACTCCGACCACCGCGATTTTCTTGCCCATGAGCTATCTCCCGGTATTCATCCCGGTCAGCCCGCGGGGCTGACTCGCTGATCGTAGCGCCCTACCGGGCCGCAGCACAATTGGCGCCGCGGATCGCGCGCCAGACGAACCCGAGGGTCGCCGGGATATCGCTCCGGCGCGGGCCGCGACCGCCGGCTTCGCGACCACTTCAGAACCGTCGCCTGGCGTTGCCTCTGCTTGCCAAAATCTCGCCGAGGGTGACCGGCCGGAACCCCCAGAGGTCAACCCCGACATCGAATTGCCGCGGCTGCGGCTTCAACCTTCCGTGACAATGGCCATGCAGATTGATCCAGCCCTTGCCCATGCCGCGCCAGGTGCGGAACGGGTAATGGCAGAGCACCAGCGATACGCCGTCCGCCGTGATCTCAGCGTAGGGCTGCACGCTTTCCCAACCCTCCAGCTCCGTCGTCGCCGCAGGATCGTTGTTGCCGGTGAGGAGATGCTTGCGGCCGTGAAGCCGACCGAGGAGATCGGCAACCACTTCCGGTCGCTGGCGAATGGCGAAATCGCCGAGATGCCAAACGTCGTCATCCGGCCCGACCGTCTCGTTCCAGCGCTCCACGATGGCTTCGTTCATCGCTGCGACAGATGGGAAGGGTCGCCGATACAGGCCCAAAGCGCCGCCATGGCCGAAATGCGTGTCGCTGGTAAAGAAAATCGCCATCGACGCGACGTTCTGCTGCGCCGAACCCTCAAGCGACAGCAATGTCTGTCTGTGGAAAATCGTTGCCTTTGAACAGGAGGGGTACGTCGAGCTCATTGGCGCACGCATAGGCAAAGCAATCGCCCATATTGAGGCCGGCCGGGTGACGTCCCTTGCCGAAGCGAGCGAATGCCGCAATGGCGGCGCGGCCTACCTTGGCGCTGATCGATATGGTTTGTGCCTGCACTTCTTCGAGAAAGCGTTCGAGAACGGCTTCGGCCTCTTGGATCGACGTATTTCCGACCCGCGCAAGCCCAAGCACCGCCTCATAAATGGCGATCGGCGAAGTGTGCACCTCATTCGCTTGGCGAAGCCGCCCGGCAAGGGCCGTCGCATCACTTTCGCGCGCAATGATTGCGATGATCGCCGAAGCGTCCAAAAACATCAGACATCGCCTGACAGCTCGTCGAAGAACGCTTTGTCGGCTGGCAATCCGCCTGGCTTCGACAAAGAGGCGAACTGATCCTGGATCGGCTTCAGGCGCTCTATCAGCGGGATTCGCGAGCGGGTTCGCGCGTATTCATGCTCGACCGCCTCGCGGATCGTCTCGGTTAGGGTCTTGCCCTTGAGCTTGGCAAGCCGCCGCACCGCCGCGTCGGTTGCAGCGTCCTTGACATGGAACGCCATGTATATAGACCAATCTATCTAGACGTATATCTCAGACTATCTAGATAGTCGATGACCCGTGAACTGTCAACGCCGATCGGACCGCTCGCCAGACGCGCTCGGGGGTGGCCGGCATTTCGATATGGGTGACGCCGAGATCGGCGAGCGCGTCGACAATCGCGTTGATGACGACGCCGAGCGAAGGGGTGATCCCGCTTTCGCCGCCGCTGCGAAAGCCCAGTGGATGCGTCGTCGACGGCACCTCGCTCAGCGCGGTGGCGAAGAACGGCATGTCGGCCGCCCGCGGCATCACGTAATCCATAAACGAGCCGGAGAGGAGCTGGCCGGTCGCTGGATCGTAGACGCACTGCCCAAACAAGGCTTGGCCGGCGCCTTGCGCAATCCCGCCATGCGTCTGGCCGTGCAGGATCAGTGGGTTGACGGCGCGGCCGACATCGTCGACCGCGGAGTAGCGGGCGATTTCGACACACCCGGTCTCGGGATCGATTTCAACCTCGCAGACGTGAAAGCCATGCGGGAAGGAGGCGATTTGGCTCATCACCTCGCCGATGCCGGCGAGGGGGCCGCGCAGCTCCTCGGGCAGGCCACGATCGTCACGGTCAGGAGCCGGGCGTCTTGGATGCGCCGTACCGGCTGACCGATGAATGTCCTACGGCAGGGGGCGGAACAGGAGGGCGAGCGGCAGCCATGGTAGCCGGATTGTTCCATGATCACGGCTCGAGTGTGAACCGGAATGCTTGGATGGATGCGCTTGACAGCAAGCCGAGCCGACCTCATGTGAATGTGATAAACATTGACATGAGGCTGCCATGCATGCACTCGCAGCGCAACTGGACGACATCGGCAAGCCCGCCTGGATCGGGCTGACGGTTGCAGGCTTCATCCTGTTTTGGCCGATCGGCCTGGTGCTTCTCGGTTTTTTGACAGGGAGTGGGCGAATGGCATGCCGGACAAATGGCAGCGGCGACCGTTGGCAACGCCGGATGGAACGAATGCAACGGCGGATGGAGAGGATGCAGGCGGCGGCGGAGCGATGGGGCGGCCGCGGTTATGGAGCCTCGAGCGGCAACCGCGCCTTCGACGAGTACCGTGCCGAAACGTTGCGTCGCCTCGAACAGGAGCAACGCGAATTCATGGAGTTCCTCAACAACTTGCGCCACGCCAAGGACAAGGTGGAATTCGACCAGTTCATGACCGAGCGCGGCCGTCGTTCGCAGAACTCCGGGCCCCAGCCGCAGAGCGGTTGAGGCACGCACCCGACCCTGCCGGACCGCGGGCCTCTGGCCCGCACGCGGGCGAGACGCCCGCGCTCCAGTCAAACGACGCCGCGCTGGTGTAGCCCTGCAATCGCTCCGGAGTCGTACCCCAATTCGCGCAACACGGCATCGGTGTGCTCGCCCTGATCGGGGGTGGGGCGCAGCTCGTCAGGCTGGGGGTAGCGGCTCAGATGGATCGGCTGGCCAACGACCTTTTGCGGCCCGAGCGTCGGGTGGCTGACCGGTTTGGCGATCCCGAGATGCTGGACCTGCGGGTCGGCGAAGGTCTGGTCGATCGTGTTGATCGGCCCGCACGGCACGCCGACATTGGTCAACAGCTCGACCCAATAGGCGTTCGGGTGCCGGCGCATGATCTCGTTCAGATGCGCAATGAGCGCCGGTCGGTTCTTGGCACGGGCGACCACGGTCGCAAAATCAGGGTTTTCGAGCAGATCTTTGGCGCCGGCCGCCTCGCAGAAGCGCCGCCACAGATTGTCGCCCGAGGCCGCGATGTTGATAAAGCCGTCGGAGGTCTGGAACATGCCGGTGCCCGGCGAGGTCGGGTGGAAATTGCCTTCCTGGCCGGCGACCTCGCCCTTCATCAGATAGCGCGCGGCCTGGAAGTCGAGCATGAATATCTGTGCCTCGAGCAGCGAAGTCTGCACCCATTGGCCCTCGCCGGTGCGCTCGCGATTGAGCAACGCCAGCACGATCCCATAGGAAAGCAGCAGACCGGCCGAGGTGTCGTTGATGGCGATCCCGACGCGCACCGGGCCTTGCCCGGGATGGCCGGTGATCGACATCAGCCCGCCCATGCCCTGGGCGATCTGATCGACGCCGGCGCGACCGGCGTAGGGCCCGTCCTGGCCAAAGCCGGAGATGCTGCCATAGACGATGCGCGGGTTGATCTTGTGCACCGCCTCGTAATCGATGCCGAGCCGGTGCTTAACGTCGGATTTATAGTTCTCGACAATGACATCGGCGCGCTCGGCGAGCTTGAAGAAGATCGCGCGGCCCTCGTCGCTCTTGAGGTTCAAGGTCATCGCCCGCTTGTTGCGGTGGAGGTTCTGGAAATCGGGGCCGTCGCGGCGGCTGCCGGTCGCGTCGACCAGCTCGCCGGAGGGCTCGATCTTGATCACCTGGGCGCCCCAATCGGCGAGCTGCCGCACCGCCGTCGGCCCGGCACGATGGGCGGTCAGGTCGATGACAAGGAAATCGTTCAGGGGCAGCGGATGTGCGGTCATTGGCGGTTCTCCGGAAGATGCCCCTCACCCCAACCCTCTCCCCGCAAGCGGGGCGAGGGAGCAATACAGCCCCTCGCCCCGCCTTAGCGGGGAGAGGGAGGGACCCGCGAAGCGGGAGGGTGAGGGGCGGCAAGTGACGGGAGGCGGTCGTTTGCGTCACACCGCCGGGCGGGAGCGGATTTCGTCGGGGATCTTGCGGGACAGGAACTGGCCGTCGTTGAGGTTGGCGAGGAATTGGCCGTTCTCCACCACAACCTTGCCGCGCAGGACCGTCATGCTCGGCCAAGCCGCCACCTCGTGGCCCTCCCACGGCGAATAGTCGGTCTCGTGCAGATCCTCTTTGCGCAATACTCGTCGGGTGCGCGGGTCGAGCAGCACGATGTCGGCGTCCGAGCCGATCGCCAGCGCCCCTTTGCGCGGGTAGAGGCCCATAATGCGCGCGGCATTCGCCGAGGTGAGCCCGACAAAATCGGCGAGGCTGTAGCCGCGCTTCTCGACCATGTGGGTGTACATCAAAGACAGCCGCGGCTCGACGCCGGAATTGCCGCCGGTCGTGTCGTCGATGCGCCTGCCCTGCAGCTTTATCTGGAGAGGACAGCAGACCTCGTCGGTGGCGATCGCCTGGATCGCGCCGTGATCGGTCGCCGCCCACAGCGTCTCCTGGTCCTTGGCGAATTTGAGCGAGGGATAGGTATGAAACATCTGGCCGCCCGGGCGCTTGTAGTCCTCGGCGGTGTAGAGCAGGTATTGATGCAAGGTTTCGCCATAGATCGGAAAGCCCTTCGCCCGTGATGCGGCGATCGCGGCGACCCCGGTCGCAGCCGAGACATGCACCATGTAGAGCGCCGCGCCCTCGACATTCTCGGCGAGCCGGATCACCCGGTTGAACGACAGATCCTCCGACAAGGTGCTGTGCACCTCGGCCATGTTCTCAAAGCCGACCCGGTCTTCGCGGATCAGCTTCTCGTACATGTGCATGACGATGTCGTTGTCCTCGGCGTGGATCGCGGCGACCCCGCCGGCGGAAGCGAGGATCTTCAGCACCTCCCAGATGTCGCCGAACTGCACCATGCGGCCTTGCCGGTTCGGCCGGATGTCGGTGGTGAACATCTTGACCGACGCGTGGCCCGCCTGGATCGCCTCGGGCAACGCGCCGAGCACTCCCTGCGAGGGATGGCTCATCAGGAGCAGGTGAAAACCGTAGTCGCAGTAGCACGTCCCGGCCCATTCGCGCTGGCGCAGCTCGATCGATTGCTGCAGCGGCTGGTCCGGCGGGCACAGCGCGAAATCGAGCATAGTCGTCGTGCCGCCATGAAGCGCGGCGCGGCTGACCTGCTCCGGCGGCGCGCTCAGAAGATCCTCGTTGCGGCCCGGGAAGGGGATCGGCGAGCTGCAGTGGATGTGTGGGTCGACGCCGCCCGGGATGACGATCTGCCCGGCCGCGTTGACGACCCGCGCCGCGCCAACCGGCGCGAGGCTTCCCGGGGCGCCGATGGCGGCGATCTTGCCGCCGCTGACGCCGATATCGGCCGGCTCCGCGCCGCTCGGCAAAACCGCAACGCCGCCGGTAACGATCAGATCGAACATGCCGTCCACTCCCCCTTCACACTCCGACAGCCGCGATAGTGCACGTCCTGTTGCGCCTGTGCCATGGCGTTCTCTTCACCCTCCCGGGCCCTGGCGAAAGATCGCGTCGGCGGCCTTCTTCTGCGCTGGCGACAAAGTCGCGTACAATGCTTCGAGGGAAGGCAGCATCTTTTTCAGTCCAGCGAGCTCCAGCTCGCTATACTTGATGTAGACTCGTAGATCGTCGACTGCAGTCGCATTTGCCGTCGGTTGCGGAACACTCGCCTCCAATCGGGCATTGTCCCGCATGACATTGGCGACGGCGCTGAATTGAGGCTCTTGGGCGGGAGTGATCTGCAGCTTTTGGTGAAGCTCCGAAATATTGGCTTCGACATTCTGCCGGGGTAGGGCGGGTTGGGCTTGCGCCAATAACGTCTGCCGGGTCGCGCGCAGCGATCCCGGGCTGTGCTCCATGCCCGCGACATGATGGCTGTTCCATGTCATCAGCAATGTGCTCAACCCGACAGCTGCAACGAAAAGGTTAACACGCGACATCTTTCGACATCCTCTTAGCTACTGACATTCGAGACGCCGGGATCAGCCGGGAGCCGCACCCTGCGTCGCCACCCGGAGGACATAGAGCGACTGGCTCGCAGTGATAAACAGGCGGTCACGCTTGGGGCCGCCAAACGCGAGGTTGGCACACACTTCCGGCAGTCGAATGCGCCCGATAAGCTGGCCCGCCGGTTGGTGGGGACCGGGTAGATCGACGGGTTTTGCGGCCCCCAGTCACGGGGCGGATTAGTGATGACGCTTGCGGGCGTGCCAGTTTTGCCGGCTTCCTGTGGGAGGTGGAGCCTTGTTCCGGCACTGCCGCGTCCACCAACCCCACGGTCTCAATCAACACGGTGAGCCGGGACACGGATTGCCGACGAATAGTCTTCTGCGTCATCGATCGTTCCTCCCCGCCAGAATTCGGCCTCATTGTGAACCCGCCATTCGGGGGAGGCAATCCACCACCCCATAGCATGAACAGTATGGATATTGCCGACGAGACTACAATGAGATTCGGCATTATTCCAGTCGAACCGACGCTAAGCAGATCACACGAAACTAGAGAGGCTAACTAGCAACAATAGAACCAAGCAAAACTGCGCTTCTGGGAGACAAACACGAAATCCAACGGGCCGACAGGTCGCAGGGCGCTCAAAACGATCGCGAACGGGGGCGTCGCTTTCCTCGCCCCGTCGGCGTCGGCGAGAGGTTTGGGGTTATCAGCCTCCGCGCAAGTCCCGAACAAAATCATGATGGTTACGACGCCAGTCAATGCGCTGATCGGTTCTTATGTCGGTCAAGTCGACTTCTTCAAAGAGAAAGATCTCGACATCGACTGGACCCGCTTCGTCACCGCGCCTCCGATGATGCAAGCAATGGCGGCCGGCAATATTGTCGTCGGTGACACGGGACTCGCCGACACGATCATCGCCATCGTGCGCGGCCTGCCCACGCCCGCGCTGAGTGTCTTTACGGATGCGGCCTTATCTTGAAATATCAGCGGTGTCGAGTCGTGTGTGCCTTGATGACCCCCTTCGGGGAGCACATTATCTGACAGTCTTTGGCAGAACGATAGCGGCGAGGTGGCGATTTGGGAAATGACCGGCACCACCGTTTGAATTAACCTCGGTGCAATCCGATGCGCACGCTGCCCCTATTTTCTGGCGTGGATGTCATACCACGCGCCCAAGCCGCGCGTGCCGAGCTGCTCATCAAGCTCGTGGAGGAAACACCAGACTGAGTGAGCATGATCTGCGGAGTGCCAAGACCCTGAAGTCTTCTCACCCCAAGGGCCTGACTCGCCAACCCTTCTTCCAGACAAACACATGGAAGAAACTCTCCTCAACTTCCTCCAACAGCGCGGAAGGAACTGCTTGCGTGTCAATCGATTATAGAACCATACATTCTGCGTAGTTACTTGACTCCATGAATCACTCTGACAAATGACCTTGAAACCGCGATATCCAAGTTCCAACAACCTCTCGATGTCTTGATCTCCGAACAAATGATCCATTTCAATCGAGATATATTTGGGTGCAGAGGCACTGCTTAGGCCCCCAATACAAATCCGGTCATTCCCCTCTATGTCGATCTTCATGTAATCAGCGACGCCAAATTTTACAACGATGTCCATGATCGGGACGCATTCAACGGTAATTGCATGATGCTTCACTCCATTGCGAGAAGCTATGTCCCGATGGAACGAGCTCCACTCTGACACGTCGTCGCACACCCAGAATTCGAGTTGGCCCTCATGTTCTGCGACGCCGCAGTTGATGACCGTTAGTTGCCCAGTCTGAATGTAATCGCGGAAATTCGCTTCCGCTGCCTCGCACATTACCGGATTGGCGTCGAGGGCCACCACGCGGCAGCCCTCTCTCAGGTAGTGGCCTGTATCCCTGCCGTCGTGGAGGCCAATATCGTAAACCAGCGCGGACATCGTATTACCGGACATTCCTTGGATTCCCTGGGTCGGCAAGCGTAATCTTGTGGTTTTTGGGCTTCCGCGGCAACGGAATTTGAGCGCGCGTGTGCCAGGGGCAGCCGAAGCAGCGGGTCGCGCAGCCTCGCAGCGCTGGAATCCGTTGCTGCCTTCATCAAAACGCACCTCCCCGCGGCATTCCAGCCATGCGAGAACGGAAGACCGTGCTGTCAATTTCGCGGTGTGGGTTGCGCCGATGCCGCGTGCTAAACTTTGTCGCAAGCGACTTGACGCGTGAGCTGAACAACGAAAGGGGTAGTGATGGCGTATGATCTGTTGATCCGTAACGGCCGCATCGTCGATGGCTCGGGGATGCCGGCTTTCCGCGGCGATGTCGCGGTCAAAGACGGAAAGATCGTCGAGATCGGCAAATTGAGCGGTCCGGCCGAGCGGACGATCGACGCCGACGGCCGCGTCGTCGCGCCCGGCTTTATCGACAACCACTGCCACTACGATGCCCAGGTCACCTGGGACCCGCTGTGCTCCTACTCCTGCGATCACGGCGCGACCAGCGTGATTTTCGGCAATTGCTCGCTGTCCTTGGCGCCGGTGCGTCCGGGCAAAGAGGAGCGGCTGGCCGAGTTCCTCTCCTACGTCGAAGCGATTCCGATGGAGGTATTGCGCACCCTCGAATTCGGCTGGGAGACGGTGCCGCAATATCTCGAACAGCTCGACCATCATCTCGGCGTCAATGTCGGCAATCTGATCGGCCACACCGCGGTGCGGTATTACGTGATGGGCGACGAGTGCCAGAAGCGCACAGCCACCGACGACGAAATCAAGCAGATGCAGGATCTCGTGCGCGACGGCATGAAGGCCGGCGCGCTCGGCCTTTCGGTGTCACGCAACCAAGGCCATTTCGACCCGCAGGGCGTCCACATTCCCGCGATCTGGGCCGATGAGAAGGAAATCTTCGCGCTCGGCGACGTATTGCGCGAATTGGGCACCGGGATCATCCAATCCGGCGGCGGCAACAGCGCGGAGATGAAGGACGCGCTGATGAGTCGGCTTTCCGAGGAAACCGGCCGCGTCGTCGTCTACAACAATCTCGGCCAGACGATGCGCCGGCCCGGCCAGTGGCAGAAGCAGATGGCCCAGGTCGATGCGACGACCGCGCGCGGCATCCGCGCCTTCCCGATGTGTACGCCCAACCGCATCACCGACTACTTCACGATGCGCAACACCCAGACCTTCCGTGGGATGGCGGTCTGGCACCCGATCTGCCTTTCCTCACCTGAGGCGATGCTGAAATCCTACGCCGATCCGGAAGTGCGCAGGAAGCTTCACGAGGAGGCGATCGAGTTCAAGGGCGAGACGCCGCCGATCGGCATCTGCTCCACCTGGTGGGACTACATGATCCTGCAGACCGCAGTGCTGCCGAAGAACAAGCAGTACGAGGGCAAGACCCTCGGCCAGATCGCCAAGGCTCAGGGCAAGGGTATCATCGACTGCTTCCTCGACCTCGCGATCGAGGAGAACCTCGACACCGAATGGCTGCATGGCGAGAACAACGTCGACGAAGAGGCCGTCGCCAAGATCCTGACCTACCCGAATGCGATCATCGGCCTGTCGGACGGCGGCGCCCACGTGCAGTTCCAGAGCGGCTTCGGCTTCTCGACCCGCCTGCTCTCCGAGTGGGTGCGCGAGAAGCAGGTCATGAGCCTCGAACAGGCGGTGCGGCGGCTGACCTTCGAATCGGCCTCGATCTTTGGGCTCCACGACCGCGGCCTGTTGCGCCCCGGCATGATCGCCGACATCGTGATCTTCGATCCCGATACGGTGCGCCCATTGCCGCTGGAGGTCGTGCACGACTTCCCGACCGGCGCCAAGCGCATCAAAGAGCCGGCCCAGGGCATCATGGCGACAATCGTCAACGGCGAGGTGCTGCTGGAAGACGGCAAGCATACCGGCGCGTTGCCGGGGCGCGTACTCCGCAACACCTATTATCACGGCATTCGGGCCTAGCGTCCCGGCCCGGCCCCCAGCTTCTCCCCACCGGACGGAAGATCCGGGGGTCCTCACCCTCGCCCGCTGACCTCACCGGCCTTGCAGATCAACCTCGCCTGGGTCTATGCCGCGGTCAGCGTCGGCCGGACGCTGACTCTCATTCACGGATCGCTCCCGCGCAGCGCCGGCTTTGCGCGATAAACGCCGAGACACAGAGAGGTGGCCCGATGGACCTTCGCTATACGGCGGACGAGTTGGCGTTCCGCGACGAGTTTCGCGCCTTCATCCGCGATCATCTGCCGGACGATATCCGCGAGCGTATGCGGCTGGGGCACGCGCCGCGCAAAGAGGACACCGTCGCGTGGCAGCGCATTCTCAACCGGCGCAATTGGGCCGCCTATAGTTGGCCGAAGGAATACGGCGGACCCGGCTGGACGCCGGTTCAGCGCATGATCTTCCTCGAGGAAAACCAGCTGGCGCCGGCGCCCGAGGTGTCGTCCTTCAATATCACGATGATCGGCCCGGTGCTGATCCAGTTCGGCAACGAGGAGCAGAAACAGCGATTTTTGCCGCGCGCCGCAAATATCGACGATTGGTGGTGCCAGGGTTTTTCCGAGCCGGGGGCAGGTTCGGATCTGGCCGCGCTGAAGACCGCGGCGAAGCGCGACGGCGACGATTATGTCGTCAACGGCCAGAAGATCTGGACCTCGACGGCGCACCACGCGGATTGGTGCTTTTGCCTGGTGCGCACCGATCCGCAAGCCAAGAAGCGCCAGGAAGGCATTTCGTTTCTGCTGATCGACATGAAGACGCCGGGCATCACGGTGCGGCCGATCATCTCGATAGACGGTAGCCACCATCTGAACGAGGTCTTTTTCGACGATGTGCGGGTGCCGGTGGCGCTCCGCGTCGGCGAGGAGAACCGCGGCTGGGATGTCGCGAAATTTCTACTCGGCCACGAGCGCACCGGGATCGCGCGGCTCGGCAAGTCGAAGGAGCGGGTCAAATTCGCCCGCGAGGCGGCGCGCGAGATGCGGGCGAACGGCAAGCCGCTGATCGAGGACCTCGCCTTCCGCCAGCGTGTCGCCCAGCTAGAAACCGACATGAAAGCGCTGGAGATCACGCAGATGCGGGTGGTTTCCGCGCATGACAAGAGCCACGACGGCAAGCCCGATCCGCTGTCCTCGGTGCTCAAGGTCAAAGGCACCGAGTTGTTGCAGGCGACGACCGAGCTGGCGATGGATGTCGGCGGCCCGCTCTCGATGCCGGACTGGGCGCAGGAATTGGCGGCGCTCAGCAACGAGCCGGAATTGGGTCCGGAATGGGCGACCGAGGCGACCCGGAGCTACCTCTTCCTGCGCGCCGCCTCGATCTATGGCGGCACCAACGAGATCCAGAAGAACATCCTGACCAAGGCCGTGCTGGGGCTCTAGCCCTATCATTACAACGCCGAATCCCCTTGGCCGGGCTCGTCCCGGCCATCCACGCCAACTTGCTTGGGACGGAATGCTTGGCGAAGACGTGGGTGGCCGGACCAAGTCCGGCCACGGGGACTATAGGCTGAGGGAGAGCTTAGAGATGGATTTCGATCTGACCGAAGAGCAGCGGCTGCTGCGCGACACTGTCGAGCGGCTGCTCGCCGACCATTATACTTTCGCCAAGCGCCGCGCCTACCTCGCCGAGCCCGACGGTTGGAGCCGCACCCTGTGGTCCCGATACGCCGAGCTCGGCCTGTTGGGGTTGCCCTTCGCCGAAAGCTACGGCGGGTTCGGCGGCGGTCCCATCGATGTGATGCTGGTGATGGAGGCCTTCGGCCGCGTCCTCGCCCTAGAGGCGTATTTGGCGACAGTGGTACTCGGCGGAACCGCACTGCGCCTCGCCGGCAACGAGGCCCAAAAATCGGCGATCCTGCCGCAAATCGCCGAGGGCAGTTTGGTCCTTGCGTTCGCCCATGGCGAGCGGCAGGCGCGCTACGATCTGACCGATGTGCTGACGACAGCCCGGCCCAAACCCGGCGGCTGGGTGATCGACGGCGTCAAGAGCATCGTCCTCCACGGTGACAGTGCTCGGCGACTGGTCGTCAGCGCGCGCACTGCCGGCGATCGTGACGATCCTGACGGCATCACCCTGTTCCTGGTCGATGCGGCAGCGAGCGGCGTGGCGCGCTGCTCCTATGCGATGCGCGACGGGACACGCGCGGCGGAAATTTCATTGAGCGGGGTCGAGGTCGGCCGCGGGAATTGCTCGGCGAAGTGGGTGCGGCACTGCCGGCCATCGAGCGGGTGATCGAGGCAGGCATCGCCTCCACCGCCGCGGAAGCGGTCGGCGCGATGGAGACGATGCAGGCGATGACCCTCGAATACTTGAAGACCCGTCAGCAATTCGGGAAACCGATCGGGCAGAACCAGGCCTTGCAGCACCGCGCCTCGGAGATGCTGATGGCGCTGGAGCAAGGGCGCAGCATGGCGATGCTGGCGGCGATGATGGTCGCGGAGCCCGACGCCGCCGAGCGCGCCCGCAATATCGCGATGGCGAAGGTCGGCGTCGGCCAGGCGAGCAAATTCGTCTCACAGAACGCGGTGCAATTGCATGGCGGCATCGGCATGACCGAGGAATACGCGGTCGGCCATTATTTCCGGCGCTGCATGGTCATCGAGCACATGTTCGGCGACACCGCCCACCACCTGTCACGGCTGGCCGAGGAGGTCCGCTGATCGCGGCCGCGTCGAGACTGCGAACCCCTGCGACGCGCTGTCAGTAGCTCGGCT
>Ga0137359_10000635_pt1 | contig 26467 bp, 29 predicted proteins | sample Mad1_40_16metaG_FD_108281 | JGI IMG/M metagenome (GOLD analysis project Ga0137359, IMG submission 108281) | Vadose zone soil microbial communities from Angelo Coast Range Reserve, California, USA - Mad1_40_16 metaG | ecosystem: Environmental > Terrestrial > Soil > Vadose zone | place: USA... | reverse complement strand
TGTGGGGTGTTGGTTCCGCTTCCGCGACTTCCGTTTCCTGGACGATCATGGTCAAGCGCAAGCTCGCGCCTGATGAAGATGTTGTCGACTTGACTACATCGTCGTTGCATGGTGGCACAGACTCTGCTGGGGCGTCCGGCCCTGCGGACCTACAACGGCAGACACCCCAAACTTCGCCATCAAAGGCAAAACGGTCGCGTAAGGATCCACAGAGTTCAAATGTCACCCTACCAGAAAAACGCGGCGCCAAATTTAAAAAATCGTGTCCCAAGAATATTCTTGATCGTGTAGCTCGTGTCATGTCACAGAGGTAAGAGAACCGACAGTCGACATGAATTTATTTGAACAACCCACGAATAGGTTCTTTATGATTGACAGGAGACGTGAAGGTAACGAACTTACTGAAGAGTTTAAAGTTCTTGGGTCAACGGGAAATGTTCGTTGGTTCAGAAATTGAAGCCGTCCATCTCTTAATTTGTGTCGTTGGTAGGTGTACACCGTGATTATTAGCAAGTTCCCTTCATGCGACTGTGCGTCGGTCGTCCATCCCTTTATACCTGGTTTGCTAACCTCCACAAGGCCCAGATGCTTCTCGTGGTCATCATTGCAAACACATAGTACGTTATCTCGTTGACAATAGGCCAAAATTCTGAGTGGCGCAACGTAATTTTAGATGTTTATATTTTTGAAAGGTGAGCTGAGCGCTCTTCAAGGCCAAGAAATTTCAACGTGTTCATCCATATTGCGAAAATGTCGGATAGTCCTCCAGGTTCCACAATCGTCCGGTGTATGGTACCAAAAGTGAGACGAGGCTCGTAAAGGTTTCTCCCTATGCTGACTGATTGTCACAGAGCACTGCTTTCGAGCGAGCTCGAAAGTATCTTCACGAATGCACCACCGGCACCGAATGTTCTTGCCCAGAACAGTGTACTCAAGGCCTTCGCGAGTGCGACTGGTAAAAGTCCAGCGCCCGAATTATCAGCTACAAAAAGGCGTGTCCCAGGGCCCGAGGATAGCTGCCCCATTTGTTATGAAAGTATGCATGACGAGTCTGAAGGTAGACTGACATTCTGCGAAGAATGCGGGAACGCGCTTCACTCAGAATGTTTCGAGCAATGTTGGTCCTTTTTGTGTACCCTGTCTTTCTGTCAGTGTTGACCGTAGTTCTCTCCTTCAGGGCGTCGGAGCGCAGCTGAATTAACTTGTGTGTGGTGTCGCGCCAAATGGCAGCACAGCGGTGGCAACGATGAATCTGGTGCAAGCCCTACCTCTGGGGGATATGTCAATCTCTGCAAGGTTGCTGGCCTCAGCGGCAAGCGCGACACGAGTAGTTGTACGTGACTTGGTGTTATCTTGAGCAAGGGATGACACGTTTTCTATTAGATCATCAGAAATGGAAATGGGAAGCTTAAATGGTCGCGGGGTTACTAAATACGGTCAAATGGTATGAGGTACCTTCCAAAATTGGATACATTTTTGCGTCTGTCACAATATTTCAAATTTGAATTTGGAATGCTGAGAACCCGACCCCATCTGGTCTGAACAAAATTCGTTGGGGTGCTTATTCTCTGTCGATTGGGGATACGTTTACCCCTCTCCTACCTACCTTCAGGATACCCTACATGCACTCAAGCAGCCAAAGCCCTGCATCCAAGGTCATGCAACGGTCCCAGTCCACTCCAAATGTCGCTGTTCGACCCACGGCGGCGCAGCACCATCAGGCACCCCGCCGCACCAAGACGAGCATCGACTTTCTAGTGGCTGCACCTCGGCGTGCGATATACAAAGAAAATTGCGAAGACCCTTTCGGCCTTGCGGGTTTCTTCCCACCAAGACCAAGGTTATCTGATCGAGAACTGTCGGGGTGGTGGCGGGATGAGAGTCCAGGCGATGATTCGGAAGAGTCAAAGGAGATAACAAATGATGGTGGCGATACGTTGGGTTTTCAACACACCCTCTTCAGTACCAGAGAGGAACAACCAGTAGAAACCATCATCGAGCATGACGTCAAGTCCGGAGTCCTAAGCATCTGTGCGCAATTTTTACTCTTTACTACATGTAACCCATGGCATCTGAGAGTAGTGACCGGAAAATGGCCAAACTGGGAGGACGAGACTATAGAAGATCATCTCCACTCGCCATATACCAGCGATGAGACATGTGACGACGAGGCAGTGCGTCTAGCCTACGAGAGACGGCGCTGCGGTAGTTATGGTCAACAATGGGACGGTGACTATGATAAACAAGCACCTGAGAGGGCGAGTAAGTTATTCTACGGAGCAGGAGAAGAGGAAGAAGGCGCGGGTTCCAGTTGGTTTGGTTTGGTGAGGTGATGATATGAGGAGATAGGGCGTGTATGTCGTAATCGGGGGACCCCGAGAAATAAAACGGGGTCCCGCGGGAGGAGTTTATAAACGTGGACGTATGCTCTCACGCCGCACACGTGGGACCTTGTTTTCTTCCCACTCTCTAATCGTTCTTCCCACACACTTTACCCCGCCTACAGACCGCGGGAAATCATGAGGACTGTCCATCCTCACCCTCTTGATACTATTCACCCTTCTCAGATGTCCACCTCTTCAACTACCGACGTTCCAGGTCACCATCGCTCCCAACAATTGCATGATTTATCCCGCGAGCCATCTCCCACATCCAATATTGCACAACTCGTTGTAAAGGCAATCTCAGTCCCACAAACCGCGTCGTCTTCCCCCCAGAACGCGTCCCAGGCTTCGAACCACCCTCACTCTACCCCCGGCACCCCTCAACCAAATACTAATACCTCCATTTCCCCTATAAACCCTTCTCAGCCCCCCGCACTCCCACCTGTTGACCCCAACGTCCCCTTCCAGTGTATTTTGACTGCCTCTAAAGACGCTCCACCCAACGGTCAACACGCGCCTTGGACCGTCCCCCCTCCGATGCCTCCTCAACAAATCCCGTCCCCTTCTGTGTCTCGAACAGTAAGTCGCTGACCGTACTTGTACTCATCGCGCATCGCGACATTCCTCTAACGGTCACGTGATCCCACTCATTCACAGGCGAATGGCAAACGCAAACTTGATGACGGGGATGCCGACGACCCTCACCGCAAAATCCGTCGTGTTGTGCGCGATCATATATCCCAAGATCCTTCGCGTGCCACGCCTATGACTACTGTAGTGTGTATGCATGCCGCGGTCGCCCAAAAATCTTATGGCAGCGAGAAACGGTTTCTTTGTCCTCCTCCTGTCGTGCATATCGAAGGCCCTGTCTGGCATATGCGCCAACAGCAGATGTCCATGAGCGTGGTATCCGAGACAGGTGAACGCAGTTTTGAGCAGAAGGCTCAACTGGATAACAATATGTCTGCAAGCTTCAAATTCTTGCACGTGAACGGCACAGCCAAAGCCAAGAGCTTCTTACTCACACTAGATATTGCGGAGCCCCCACCTCATGTACCATCTTCTGATGGTGCTGACCCTCCTAGTGGCCGTATCTGGGCATCGTTTGACTCAGCTCCAGTCACTATCATATCAAAACCGTCTAAAAAGACCGCAAAGACTCGCAACATCTCCTCGTGTATCCTCGCTGGTGGCCCTGTGTCCCTTTTTAATCGCATCAATTCACAGACCGTACGGACAAAGTACATGACCATAGATCACACGCAACTTTGTGCGAGCAACGTTTCTTGGTCGGCATTTAACGTTAATGTCGTGCGTCGATCGCAGGAAACACAGTCCTTGGGTAAGTAAGACCCCCTTCACGTCTTTAGTGGCGCCTTCGTTCTATTTGTACCTACGGGCTCGGGATCGATTTTTGATCGTTGACTTCGCAGTGCCTCAACCAGTTACATACGGGTCCGAAATTATTCTCATGGACACACATTCCGGCATTTCCACTGCCCCGTTGATCATTCGCAAAGTTGACAAAGGTAAAATCGCCTCGGATGACGGTGGTCCCGTCAGCCAGATGCAGAAGATCGCATTACAAAGGATCAACCAGGACGGAACACGGCATTACCTTTCTGCAGCTGGCCCAATGCCAGGTACTGCGAGCACGATGTCGCCTGCTCCTGGCCAAGCAGGTTCACACCCTCTGATCTTCCAATCCCCTCGGGTTCGAGAAGACGTGAAAGATGGCGTTCGTACCGTCACAGACGAAGTAGATGACTACCTCTGCTGGACTATCGTTGGGATCTGTATGCTACCCGTTTTTCCCATGTTGCCTTTACTAATGTTATTGGTAGCCAAGTTTCAGTACACTTTCTTTGATGCGCTCGGACCAAGCAATACCATCCCTGAGCTGCCCGTCACCCCATTCCCCACTCTGTTCACTGCCCCTGTCTATCGCCCTGCTAACAATGCTCTGGAATTGACTGTCTCCAATTTCTTTTATGAGAATCCCAAATCGCGGACTCAAACTCCGCTCGATGTGTACCTCGGTAGTATTGGCCCCCTTCGAACGCGTATTTACCAGACCCCTCTCCCTGGCCCTCTTACAAATGTTTCACCGTTTGTTCAACCGTTAACACCACCTGTTGAAACTGGTGCACAAGGAGCGGCCGATGCCCAGCCTTCCGCTAATGGGACTTCGACTTCATCTCCCCAAGTCCCATCGCGATACATATCCGCAGGCCCTCTACACACCATCGTTGTTGTCGAGATGCCTCCATTAGCGGATGTAATCAATGCGCTAAAGGAGGATGTGCTTGCGCCTGCCATTGAAAGCGAAGACAGAACCGAAGGTGGGGGCAATACGTCGGAGTCGCGTGAGGCCGAAAAGGACTCGGGGATAACATCTGCGATCGTGCCACAACAGCTGGCGGGGCGCAGTCTCCCGCTTCTCTTTATTCGATCATTAGACGGGGTAGGTTACCACTCGGGACGTACGATCGCATGCGAGAACGTATTTGAAAACATGAGCCTGAACGTGATGAGCGGAGGACCGGGCGGCTCTTCTGGGGGGATTGACCAAGGTTGGTTGGCTGCTGCGCAGGCCGCTGCTGCCGTAGATGGTGGGTTGCACGGCTGGACGTTACGTGTTATGTAGGATGTAGGATGTAGGCATTGGGTGATGCGTCATCTGGTTACTGCTTAGCCCTGTTTTCGGACGCTTTTTTGTACTTTGTGCTTGTGCGATCTGTATCGATGGGTGTGTAGCGTAATTTGAAATCATATAAACGGGTCGGAGTGAGGACGAGACGAGACGCGACCTGGACACGGTCGGTCATATCATATCAGCATAGCATCAGCCACTGGAACCCCAACCAACGTTCTTGGCCCCCTTGCTTATCCGCCACTATAAAATCCACACATTTTCTCCCCAGTCAACAACTACTCTCTCATCTCCCCATTATGGCATCCTTCTTCCCTGCGGAGGCCATTCGTTCTCGCCTTGAGTGGAATGCCACCCTCAATCCTGCAGCCGCCCCTCAAACCACAGAGGAATCCAAGCATCAGCGCAAGGTGAGGATTACACTGTACCGAAATCGTGCATCGCTTTATCTTATTGCCAGACATCTATCATCGCGACCATCGGTGAGCATCAGAACCTATTGCGTATGACCAAAATGGTCATACTCGTGCAGGTCCAAAGGTTAACACAGTGGAGAAACTGGCCGAGCTACGACGCGCTGGCGTTAATATCGGTGAGCACCAGTTAGGGTCGGCCCATTAATCCCCTCAATGTATATCAGTGCGCATGAACTTTTCGCATGGCGAATATGAGTATCATCAGAGCGTGATCGACAACACCCGCAAGATGATCGCAGGTGTGCATATACGAGGCCTCATATAGGTCGATGTGTGAATATCTGCTTTTCAGACGATCCTACAGGGCGTACGGTCGCGATCGCTCTAGATACAGTTGGTTTTTGCTTTTCTTCCTTCAGTATGGCACTATCTGACCCTGTTCCTAGAAAGGGCCTGAGATCCGTACTGGTCTCATGCGGAATGGCCAAGATGTAGGGCTATGCAACCTTCTGTCCGTACATGGATGTTTAACTATACCCCACAGATTCCCATCTCTGCCGGTCATGAGTTCCTTATCACGACTGATGCAAAATACAAGGATATTTGCGATGATAAATTCTTATATGTTGACTACGTAAGTGGAATTTTCACAGGAGTTCAGTGACCCTTGACACTTCCCTCGAAAAGACAAATATCACCAAAGTCACCGCTCCTGGAAAACTCATTTATGTTGACGACGGTGAGCGAGAGGTCGTGACGTTTTATGGGAGCTCATTGTTGTCCTATGCAGGAATATTATCTCTTCTCGTCCTTTCCATCGTTGATCACACCTCTGTGCGCGTCCGCGCAATTAACAACGGCACACTCTCCTCCCGAAAAGGAGTCAATCTCCCAAAAACACCTGTCGATTTGCCTGCACTGTCCGAAAAGGACAAACGTGACCTGCAATTTGGGGTGAAAAACGGTGTTGACATGATCTTCGCGTCTTTCATTCGCCGCGCGCAAGATGTTCGTGACATACGCGAGGTCCTAGGTCCCGATGGCGCCAGCATCAAGATCATAGTCAAAATAGAGAATGAACAAGGAGTCGCCAACTTCGACGAAATTTTGAAAGAAACTGATGGCGTGATGGTCGCCCGTGGTGATCTAGGCATAGAAATTCCCGCGAGCCAGGTGTTCCTTGCCCAAAAGATGATGATTGCCAAGTGCAACATGGCTGGAAAACCGGTCATTGTGGCCACACAAATGCTGGAGGTACGTTGTCTCATCCCTGGATACAAGCACGTTTTGATGGGCCTTCCTACAGTCTATGACAGTACGTGAATTGACTGATTGAGCCCAAAGTCGACCGTGTTCATGCGGTTTGCGCATAGTACAATCCTCGACCTACGCGTGCCGAAGTCAGCGATGTCGCCAACGCTGTACTTGATGGTGCCGACTGTGTAATGCTATCCGGAGAGACGGCGAAGGGTTCCTACCCTATCCAATCTGGTAGGCATTCCTCGACAATGTGTAATTCCTGTACTAAGTGTCGTCACACCTCGAAGTACTATTGATGGCGGAAACATGCATGCTTGCCGAAGCTGCCATTTGCTACCCACCTCTATACGATGAGCTGCGCAACGTTACGGCTAGACCGACGGAGACCGTTGAAACGGTGGCTTTTGCCGCCGTGGCCGCTGCGTATGAGCAAGGTGCGAGTGGGATCCTAGTATTATCCACGAGTGGCAACACAGCTCGTCTCGTCTCCAAGTATCGTCCCAGCGTGCCGATTATCACTGGTAGACATTTAGTTTGTTCACTCTGGTAATTTTGCGGTTAACCGGCTTTACAGTGACGCGCAACGAGCAGACAGCCCGTCAGATACACCTCCACCGGGGTGTTTATCCTTTCTGGTACTCAGAGCCCAGAGGAATCACGAGCCAACAGTGGCAAACTGATGTGCGTGGAGCTGACTATGGGTCAATTGTGATGAGATAGGATTAGTACGACTGACCATCGTTTCAGGTGGACAATCGCATCCGATTTGGACTGCGCAGTGCGCTCAGCTTGAACATGATCAGAGCAGGGTCCACAATCATCGCTGTGCAAGGTTGGAGGGGTGGACTTGGACATACGAACACGCTACGGATTTTATCCGTCCCGGTGGATGCTGCAGACCTGGAAGCGCAATCACTGAGTGGGGCAACGTAAAGGATTGGAGAGAGGAAAGAGAATTGGATTGCATGTAGTAATATTAGCGTGGCCTGATGCGGTGTACGTAATTTCTCACGTTCTTGGCAGTTGTGAAGGAAATTAGACAACGTCGTTCTCAACCGAGTCGTTGCATGTACTCGTCCAATTCACGTCAAAATGGGTTTCGTGACCTGGCGAGGTCTCCCAACGGTCTCCCAACCTTCTCCTCTTCCATCCACGAGAAGAAGCTCAGACACCCAAAACCTACGTCCTGGACCGTCTCCATTTTCCTCCCCATACCCGGCCTCCGAGGTCGACGCCTCCGTCTCATCGTTCCCAATTTGTCTCTTTTACACCAATTCACCTTCTCCCATTTCTCCCGTCGACGGGGCACACTCGTCCTAGTATTCGCTTTCGTGTCGATAGTGTTTACTGTGTATGCTGTTGCTCGGCGGTTCGGAACGGAGGAGAAGCAATGGCCGACTCCCTTATTCACCGGAGAGCCTCCAACACTCGTTTTCGGACGCGAAGACCTGCAGAAAATATGGAAGTGGGAGGTTCAAAGTGGTCATTACCCCAGCAGTAGAGAGAGTACGTTTTTTTTTTTGCTTTTTTTGCATAGCGTTCGCGTTCTCGCACTGGTGCTCACATTTTTCAAGTCCCAAAAGCAATAGGCTTCAAAGTACCTCCCTTCAACCCCGCGTTGCCTCCGCGAAAGGTCGCCAAAATTCCTTCGCGATTCAGGCCTCCTGGCGCTGCCGTCAGTGAGACTGTAGGCCATGGTCCGAAGCGCGTCTACCTAGACATTCAAGCTCGCTCACCTAATGTCGCATAGCCTCCACGACCAGTACCGGGCAGCGTCGCTGATCTAGATATTATCATGAACTTTTGCGATTTTTCCACCGCAAAGGTAGTCCTTTCTTCTCCGCTCTATGTCTATTTCTAAGTCGCGTCTCCCGCCCATAGTTTGTTCGTGACTGTCTAGAGGTCCTACGGATCGGCGGTGGTCTTGATAATGGTGCGCGATTGCGGCGGGGTGATGTGGACGATTGGCGGTATATCTATCTAGAAGATGGACCAGTTGAGAAGCCCGTGACACCCGCCACAAATCAGGTTGCCTTTGACCCAATCATCCGACCCTCAGCGTCCATCGATCCTAACGCTGGTCTTCTTAAGAAGCCGCGGTCAGAATGGGAGCTCCCTCTTCAACTTCCTCCCACCCTGGAGCATTGCCCATACCATGCGCTCCCTTCTCCGTGCGACCCTGACAACCCTCGTCTATTCCACATGTTCTGGACCGGACCTTTCACTGACAAGCCGTATCTCGCACTTCTTTCCTTCCTATTTACACAGAATCTGAGGCTGCACCTCCACGAAGACCAACCCGATGTCACTGTATGCCACCCGCAGTTCTGGTTGTGGATAAATCCTGGTCCCGCCGCCGCCATCCCAAATCCTAATGCTCTGCATGACATGTTCGAGCAGCTCAAGTCCAACCCTTGGGCCTCGCCCTTCCTCCATCCACGCTTCAAAGATGTGATCAAATTCAAAATGTGGAACACAACAGAGCAATTGGATGGCGTCCCAGAGATAAAGGATGAATGGAGGGTCCTCAAGGATACACTTTTCAATTCCGGTGGACACATCATCTCCGTACATCATGAAGATGCTTCCGATTCCGATTCTGCGACAGTCTCTGGCGATTCGGGAAGTGCTACTGCAAAGGGCAATGAAGACGAGATGCTCAAACGTCTGGGCTCAAAGTCGGCGGATTCATATGACCGGTTATCCGTCATCCTCTCTGATATGGCCCGCTTCGTTCTATGTCATCGTTTCGGTGGTGTATACCTCGATGCAGATACCATATTCTTGCGTGACTGGGAGGAGCTATGGGGATGGAAGGGCGCTTTTGCGTACAGATGGTCTCGACTGGAAAAGTATAATACCGCGGTCTTACGCATGAATAAGGGTTCAGCGCTTGGCTCGTTCCTCTTCAGGACTGCATTAAAAAATGGTCTGGATTTCCATCCAATGACGGTCTCGAAGTACACCAAGGACGCCTACGTCGAAGGCCTTCTTCTTCGGTTACCCGACGCGCTCTTTGATTCCGCTTGGCTGAATACAGAGTACTTCCAGCGTGACCGTCCTCCCCAGCCTTACTTTACCGAGTGAGCATTTCTGTGCTCTCTATTCAACAGTCCTTATAATTCTGGACAGGTTTGGGGACTTCTTCGATACTCCCCAGCAGAATAGTGCCGCCCCGCAGGCACTCGGATTCGGGGGATTCTTTCGGGGCGCATACTCGTATCATTTCCACAATTTTTGGTAGGCCCCACCGTGTATATCTTGCACTTCCTGCTCACGCTCTAAAGGTGGAAACCATTTGATCCCTCACGAAACTTCCCGGACCTTGGCCCGCAGTTTGCTGAGGGTGAACGAATTGCACGTCTCAACGAAATTTCGTCGAATGCCACTCATGCCGTCCAGGAAACAATGGAGAAAGTAACTGAAGACAAGCGTGACTTGGACTGGGCGACCGTGCTTAAGCGTACATTTGAGGGATACATTCGTGGGGAGCGACCGAACATGTATGGCGAATGGCTTCAATGGTAGGAAGGCTGCGCAATTCGACGGGCAGTGCCCATAGCATGAACCCCCCCATTCGGCTGGCCGCCGTGCTCCCCTTGTATACCCGTTCAACTACAGTGTATAGTACACGTGCTCGCATCTGACTGGTTTTCGACATACATCTAGACTAAACAGCATAATTTCGTGTTTATCACTCCATCTATAGTTTGCATTGCGTCGTCCTTGCAGTATACGGGTGCCACGGGTGAACCGGTGAACCATTGGCGACAATAAACCCAAATAGGTCCCAGATGGGTTAAATCCCCGATTAACTTCCGTGATCATGGGAAAGCGATGTTATCACTATCATACAATGGATAACGACACAATGACGTCTCTCCACAAAAGGACAGTATCATTCAATGCTTATCGTCAGGACTCAAACTTGTACAGCCTCAAATGATCGTAAAAAAAATATCATGGTAGTAACAAGAAGCGCCTATCTGAGCACGTAAGTTATGGGCACAAGCCTGTCGTCCGTTCAATGTAAGAAAGAATCTATCAATATCAAACTGATGGGTGCCGTAAGAGATCATTTCGCGGCGACGCTTGCCTGGGCCGCATCAACGGCAGATCTGAGAGTTGAAATGACTTGCTCGGGTTCGCTCGCACCAAAGATGGCAGTACCAGCTACAATAACATTGCTTCCTAGGTACATTCCAGTAAGCCATTCCAAGTAGCCACTGAGCAGGACATACCTGCTTGGGCACAGGCACGAATGGTCTTGGTACTTACGCCCCCATCTACTTCGATATCTTTATCAGGAAATCGTGCACGGAGCTCCGAGACCTTGGGAACGCAGCGCTCGATGAACTTCTGTCCGCCACGACCTGCGAATGTTCCTGACCGGAAGCCGATGAGATGTGGGAGAATTTACCAGGATACACAGTCATGACAATAAGCATGTCCGTGAGCTCGCCGACTTCGTCCGATATGGCGCTCGAAGGTGTGTCTGGGGAAATGGCTACCCCTGCCTTCATATTTCTTGCATGAATGGAATGTATGAGCGAGACGGGATCCGCTGCATTGGATACAGTAAACATATGAGACCCGAAGCCGACATTGGCGGAACTAACAGGTAGCCTCGATGTGGAAGGAGTAAAGGGAAGCCCCTGCGTCTGCAATTTCGTCCACCCACTGACAGACGATATTCGTGAGCTTATAAAAAGACGTAATGCATCGCCCACCTTCTCTGGTTGGGAAACCATCATATGGCAATCCATAAAAATCCCAGGTACACCCTTAGAAACGCAGGCAAGGACAGGAGCACCTAGAAAAAACCCACGAGGGGTCAAGGGAGGCCACATGAATCGAATCGCATGATGCTATACCAATGGTGATATTAGGAACAAAGTGACTGGAAGGGGATGATCAGACCAAGCAAGAGGAAGTTCTGTGACGCATTACCCGTCCATGACATCTTCATGATCAAATGCACTTAGCAAACATATATCTACCAGGGGAATCCACACCCAACAACGTACCCATGTGTAGCCACTGAGCACCACCTTTTATCATACGCTTACACTCGGCAGCAAGCTGGCCAAAGTCGGAAGCAAGGACAGAGGGCGCGATAATAGTAGAAGGCATGTGGTGGTCGACAATAAAGAATATTTACATTTACAGCAAAACCACCGAGTCAGTGATCATCACGTGAATGAGGAAGCAGGACTGGTTTATTAATCGACAACAAGTGATCATGATCATCTAAAAAATTCTAATCACTCATATCCTTGTTAACCTGAAAAGCGTAAGCATAGGTGCACTAGCGTTCGATGGGGTGTAGAACATACATGGGGATTGAAGAAAAGACTATTGGGTCCCCACGGGTACTGCTTGACACGTTTGTTGAGGTAATCATACGCGGGTACCTCAGGCAAATGACCACCGTTCTCCTTCTTGAGATGTTCTTCATGTTCAGCATGTTCGGCTTCGACATTGCGCACCCATGCTGTGACGGCGAAGGCTGAACGCGAAGTCAGGCTATACACGTGACAACAATCAAACTGCAACGTACCGCCAGGGAGACAGACAAAGAGACTGTCGACTGGCTCTCAGCCTGAAGCTCGAGACAACGAAATATCACAAACCTGATCCTGCGCCAGAGAGCAGTGGTACCTGCGGTCAGGTAAAGTCAATCGGACTTTCTAGACCAGTACGGATATGTCAGGTTACCTGCGGCGTGATGCTTAATAGCTTCACGCTTGGCAACCCACTCTGCGGAAGGAGCATCGACTACGACAGAGTAAAGTCGATTCTTCGGAATGGTGCGCGCGACTGCGCGCGAGTTACGGGCGACGAAAGACATATTGGAAAGACAACGGGGAAAGAAAGCTTGTGACAATGTGTCACGCGGAACAATTCATGGGGTCGCAATTACATAAGAAACCTAATTTCACGTGACTCATGAAGAAGGTGACGCGTCCGTCCGTTCTGGGTGATGGACTGGACGGGACGCGCGACTGTCTCTTTTTCCACTCCCATTCGAGCTGAAATGGTCCCTCGCCCACAGTCCTCTGCCGCTGGCGTTCTCTCTCTCTTGTTGGAGAAGGAACCTGTTCTGAAACAACACGCACTTAATACCCTAATATCTCTGGTGCCTCAGTTCTGGGCCGAAATCTCGGAGCACACCGCGCTCATGTGAGCACCTGAGTTTCCCCTAGCCTAGTATTTATCTCTCACGGGAACACAGCGAATCGCTTTATGAGAGCCCTGATCTACCACTAGAGGCGCGCAACTCAGCAGCTCTTCTTGCCAGCAAAGTCTATTACTACCTCGAGGAATACGACGAAGCCTTGTCTTTCGCTCTTGGTGCAGGATCTGCGTTCCAACAAGATAGTAGCCTCCCTGGTGATGATGAATACGTGGAGACGTTGATCTGTGCGTAATGCTCATAGACGCAGACTCTTATTTAACTCTGCCACGGCAGCCAAGGCTATTGACAGATACATCGAATCTCGGACGGAGGAGCAGTCTGGTGCTCATCCCAAAGTCGATCTCCGTTTGCAAGATATTATTGAGAACATATTTTCGCGGTGCATCCAAAACGGAGAATATAAGCAGGCCAGTTTTTGCTGTGCGCGTACGATTACCATTAAACTAAGCACACGCATAACAGGCCATCGGTATTGCCTTAGAATCTCGACGACTGGATATCATCAAGCAACTATACGAGAAAACTCACGATAGTAGTCTGCTTACTTATTCCATGGAAGCCGTTCTTGAAAATCACTTTCCCTTGTCTTATCGTGACCAAGTGCTCAATTTCCTTTATCCTCTGTTCCCAGAGCCCACAATAGACTCCAAGTCACCATATATACATTCATTGACGCGACTTCTGGTCGCTTTGAGCAACCCTGCACTCACGGTGTCTCTATTGGTATCCCTCGTACCTCAGGAGAAGCTGGTGGCGTACCAGCTGGCTTTTGATTTGGTAGAAGGTGGTGCGCAAGATTTCCTGGAGACCGTACGGAATGATCTACCAGTGGGGGATGAGGTAGGCATACCATTTGCACACTTGCGTCGTGGTCTGAACACGATAGGACAGGCCGTCAAATCTATATTCGACACTTTGCGCAAGATTCTAGGTGGACGCGAGTCTGTGAAACTTTACCTTGAGTTTCTTAAGAAGAATAACAGAGCTGACCTCCTCATCTTGAAACACACGAAGGTGAAGTAGGCATTCGCCGTGTTCTCTGGTGGTTCTCAACGTCCCTGCCTCTAGGACTCGCTAGAACCACGTTCATCAGTCTACCACAACGCGGTTACCTTCCAAAATGCCTTTATGCATGCAGGCACCACGTCCGACACCTTCCTACGGGAAAATCTCGACTGGCTTGGCTATGCTTCTAATTGGTCCAAATTCACTGCCACAGCAGCGCTCGGCGTCATACATAAGGGCAATTTCGAGCAAGGCATGATCATCTTAGGGCCTTATCTTCCCAATGAAAATGGGGGCGAAAGTAACCTTGCTGGTGCAGCCTATTCCGAGGGTGGTGCACTATTTGGGCTCGGTCTCATCAACGGGGGTGTTGGCGCCATCAGTTCAGGCGTAGGAGGTCGGACTGTTGAAGACTACCTCCGAAACATTCTCAAGGCTGCTCAAGGCGAAGTGGTCCAACACGGAGCGGCACTTGGACTGGGCATCGCGGGGATGGGTGGACGTAACGTTGAGGCCTATGAAGACCTAAAACAAACCCTTTTTACCGAGTCCGCTATTGGCGGTGAGGCTGCTGGTTATGCCATGGGTCTTATCATGCTGGGTACCAGTGACGCAAATTGTGCAAATGAGATGCTCACCTATGCACGCGAGACACGGCATGAAAAAATTATTCGTGGACTGGCCATTGGGTTGGCGTTTCTGCACTTTGGTCGTCAGGATCAGGCGGATGATATTGCGAAACGATTGTTGGCGGAAAAGGTTGATCGTTCCTTTGTGGCAAGTCGGTAGCTTACCACCACACAGGATCCCATCCTTCGGTATGGTGGCGTCTACACTCTGGCCTTGGCATACGCCGGGACACCTAATAATGATGCTGTCCGTCGGTTGCTGCATGTCGCGGTTTCGGATACCTCGGATGATGTTCGCAGGGCTGCAGTCACTTCCCTCGCTTTCTTACTCTTCAAGAACCCTCGTCAAGTTCCTCGAATCGTACAACTCCTTAGTGAGAGCTACAATCCCCATGTTCGTTGTGGTGCAACGCTTGCTCTTGGAATCGCCTGTGCCGGCACTGGCCTCCAAGACGCTATTGAGATTCTAGAGCCCATGACGAAGGATAGTGTAGACTTCGTTCGGCAAAGCGCGCTTATCGCTCTCGGGATGATCCTGGTGCAACAGTCCGATGCTTCGTCCCCTTCCCTAGCTTCTGCTCGAATAACTTACGCCAAAATTGTGGGCGACAAACACGAGGACCCAATGGCTCGTTTCGGCGCTGCTCTTGGCCAGAGCTTCATCGATGCAGGTGGTCGTAACGTGACCATCAGCTTGCAAAGCAGGGCGGGCACAAAGAATACCAGCGCCATCGTTGGCATGGTTATGTTCTGTCAGTTCTGGTACTGGTATCCACTCGCCCATTGTGCGAGCTTAGCGTTCCAACCAACTGGGATTATTGGCCTGACCGAGGACCTCAAGGCGCCCAAGTTTGATTTCATTTCGAATGCGCGGCCCAGCCTCTTTGCATACCCTTCTTCAATGAAACCACCGAAAAAAGAAACTACTGCGAAACTCACAACGGCTGTCCTTTCTACTACCGCAAAGGTGAAAGCCAGGGAGAGGAAAAAGGCCGCTTCTGAAGACATACCTGAGGGTGTAAGGCTGATAACTCTGTCTACAAAGCCTCTACGATCTAACTGTATATACAGGAAAGCAGAAAGGATAGTGATATCGAGATGAAGTCGGAGGAAGTCCCATCAACACGACACGGTGACATTTCGCCTATCACTGACTCTATTTCCAACCTTCCGGAGGGTCAGTCCTCAGAAATCAGAGGTCCCACGAAGCGGAAAGAACCAACCTGGGAAAGCCTCGCTAATTTCTCGCGTGTCACTCCGGCACAATTCCAGTGCATCGTTTTCCCACCAAGTAGCCGTTATCAGCCGGTACGACCAGTGTCAGCCCGTGAACCAACGATCAAGGCAGGGAAGGGAGCAACAAGGACGGTGCATCCGGAAAAGTATGCGGGAGGTGGAGGAATTTTGTTGCTTGTGGATGAGCACCCGGGAGAACCAGAGGAATATATTGAGTTAAACACGGCTCCTCCAACTACAGCTAGTCAAGTTGCGCCCTCGAGCGACGCCAATGTTGCGACTACGGACACACGACTTGATCGAAATATTTCCCTTGACCCGAATGGACCCGAGGCAGATGTTCCTGCACCATTTGAGGTGAGTTAATACCCAACACGAATACAAGTACTAATTTTTTTCTAGTATCCATTCGATAACGACGGGGAGTGAAAAATAAAAGCAAAAAATAAAGTAGATCTTGTATTACGTGAGCGTGACCGAATGTGACCAGATGAGATCCCCTTTGTGGTTGGCGCGTTTTCGTGTTTCGGGGCGTTTGGTTTCGATTTGTTTTTCTTGCTTTCCACCATCACATCCCTCAATGGCAGACCGTACAAACGCCAATCGTAGAGAGCGTGCGTCCTCCCAGATACACCGCCTCTCTTGACAGACATACCGACGCGTCAATCACAGATTACAAGGCTAAAGCTCTCAAGCAAGATGATCTCAGGAAGCGTCGTGAGGAGCAGCAGGTCGAGATCCGACGGCAGAAGAGGGAAGAAAACATCGCCAAGAGGCGCAACTTTGTTCCCACCTCTGCCATCGACTCCGATGAAGAAGCTTCTTCTGGGACCTGGGAAAGCCCGGTTCGTGTTCGCTATCATCCTCATTCCCCATGACCCAACTGTCCTGCAGCTTGATGAGGAGATGATCAGTGGCGTATTCTCTGACGATGCTGAACGTCAACTTGATGCCACGACCAAATTTCGGAAGCTTCTGTCGAAAGAGAAGAATCCTCCCATTGAAAAAGTGATCGAATGTGGTGTCGTACCCCGTTTTGTCCAATTTCTGCGGGGTGGACATTCGATGCTTCAAGTGAGAATTCCACATTTCCTGTACCTATCCTCTTCTATCGTCAAGTGTATTCTGAAGTACTTTTGGACAGTTCGAGGCTGCCTGGGCTTTGACAAATATCGCGTCTGGTACTCAGGAACACACTCAAGTGGTGATCAAGGCCCATGCCGTACCTGAATTCATCAAACTGCTATCTTCCCCTGTGTTGGACGTCAGCGAACAGGCTGTTTGGGCGTTGGGCAACATTGCGGGTGACAGCCCCCAATGTAGGGACTATGTCCTCCAACAAGGTGCACTGAGGCCCTTGCTGAGTCTCTTAAGCGAAAACCACAAGATCAGCATGCTTCGTAATGCTACGTGGACTCTCAGCAATTTCTGCCGCGGGAAGTCTCCCCAACCCGATTGGGATCTGGTTTGTTCAGCCACGAGTAAAACGTATCCGTTCTAACCATCGGTTTCTATAGATTGCTCCTGCTCTTAATGTCTTAACAAAGCTTATTTACTCGATGGACGATGAGATCCTCATTGATGCGTGTTGGGCGATATCCTATCTGTCCGATGGCTCCAATGATAAGATCCAAGCAGTCATTGAATCTGGCGTGTGTCGTCGCCTCGTCGATCTTCTCATGCACCCCTCCACCTCTGTTCAGACCCCCGCTCTGCGCTCAGTTGGAAATATAGTAACGGGAGACGACTTGCAGACTCAGGTCGTTATCGCATCTGGCGCGCTTCCAGCGCTTCTGTCGTTGCTGTCATCACCGAAGGATGGCATCAGGAAAGAGGCTTGCTGGACGATCTCTAATATTACGGCTGGATCACCTCCTCAAATCCAGGCTGTCATTGACGCCAATATTATCCCTCCTCTCATCAACATACTCTCTAACGCAGATTTCAAAACTCGGAAAGAGGCATGTTGGGCCATATCCAATGCTACATCCGGCGGTTTGCAAGAGCCATCTCAGATCCGTTACCTAGTCTCACAAGGCTGTATCAAACCTCTTTGCGATCTGCTCACGATGATGGATAATAAAATTATCCAGGTGGCACTTGACGGTTTAGACAATATTCTGAAAGTGGGCGAGAGCGACAGGCAAGCCGCGGGACCAGGCGCCATCAACAAGTATGCACAATATGTGGAGGAAGCTGGTGGCATGGTTACCATTCACAACCTCCAACAACACGATAACATCGACATCTACAAGAAGGCGTTTAATATCATGGACAAGTACTTCCCAGACGAAGAAGATATGGATGCTGGTGTTTCGGCGGCTAATGTCGATGCTAGTGGCGCATTCTCGGTAAGTCCACCAGTGTTTTTTTTTTTGGTATCGTTGGTTTCATATAGTTGTCTCTAGTTCGACACCGCGAACAATGCACCCCAAGGCGGCTTCAGCTTTGGGCAGTGAGAACGTGCCTCATACCACCTCGTCTTATGCCATCAGCCCCGATCATCGTTCTTGCCTGTCTCTAGTTCTAGTTAGCTAACGGTTCCTGTGAATTACACTCCCAATAAGCCCTTTTTTCTCGTGCTCAACCTTCTGTCAGCCCGCCGCTTGCACTATTTCACCTTCGTTCCATTCTCATGACTTGATGACAATCCAACCATTTAGATATTTCATGTGTTGGGACAGTAAGTTAGAAATAGCCGTGTTTTGTTGTTGTGTAGCGGTCCGGCCCGAGCGGCAGGCAACTCCTGAACTTGTCTTCACTTAACTTTGTTGTGTGTGGGATGGCCTCACAAATTTTACCCCTAGGTAGGCCCTACTCTGGCCTCTATGTGCATCGTTACCAGTCAATTTGATGCAGGATTTCTGGACAGAACTCATTGATAGGTGCATTGGTTCCCGCATATGGGTGGTCATGAAAAATGACCGCGAATTCACTGGAACACTGCTAGGCTTCGATGACTTCGTCAGTTACGTCGCCCGACCGCCTCTCCACCTACGCTACTGTCATCCTGATGTCCTCTTCTCTCGCCAGACATGGTTCTTGAAGACGTTACCGAGTAGTACGTCGTCATGCACTCCTTGCCTTCCTCCTTCCCAGATCTTTAACTTTGTTCCAAGTGAAATCACACCTGAAGGCCGCAAGTCCACGAAGCTTGCACAAACGCTTCTGAATGGAAACAATATATGCATGGTATGCGTACATTGGTCCATAACTTCGTGCTACTGATGCTTTCTTTCTTAGTTAGTGCCTGGGAGCGACGGACCAGAGGAGACGTAGCCAATAGCCAGTGGCACCCTTCGTGGGCTCACCGTACTTGACCCATGGCTTGTATTATACGTAGTCGGTATGGACACTCATTGGCGCTTTTCCGTGAACAGTATATATATGCAGTCTTGTGTTCGGGTCACGTGAGGTCTAAAGTCGCCACGCCAGATCAATTGCTTGGACTTTTCACCTTCACCTACTCGATGCCCGTCCGTCTTCGCTTGTCCTTGCATGGTCTCAGACATAACCGTATCTTCCATCTCGTCGCCGTCGACATCCGAAAACGCAGGGATGCGAAGCCCATAGAACTTCTCGGTGTATACGACCCCCGCCTCCGCCTCGGCCAAGAAAGCAAGACGATGCATTGGAGCGTGGACAGGATATTTTACTGGCTCGAAAAGGGCGGAGCTCAACCGAGCAAGTCCGTGGTTAAGCTACTTGAAAGGGTGTGTGTGCCTTTCTTCCTTCCCTTCTTGTATTCTGAGGGGTCTCTATAGGGAGGAATAATTTCCTCAAATTCGAAATATCATCGAAAGCCTTCAAACTCATCGGCTGGTTCAAGCGAAGCATCTCCACCGTCAAGCCTCCCACTTTCGTGACAGCAGATCAAAGTTCGGTAGACCTATCTACTATACAACCAGGTCGCTTGTACACACGTATCCCCCCTTGACCAATTCCTATACATTCACCTCTCGAACTAAACACCTTATACTCACGCCTGCTCGAGTAAGGCGACGATGTCGTGTTGTTGGGCGATTGTGGCCAGGTCTTTGGCGCTATATCCATCCGTGTCCTGTGTTTAGAAATTTCAAAGTGTCACTGCGTCCACGACGACGGAATGGGAAGGCAGCGCGGGCTCACCTCGAGTGTCCTATCGGCGCCTTGCTTGAGTAGAAACTCGACCATGGCGATGTTGCCCCGATCCGCAGCCAGGTGAAGCGCAGTGTACCCCTGGTGTGTGAAGGACAGAAATGTTCGACATTAGTCGTGTGCGATGAATGGTTGGGTATAATAAACTCACATATTCATCCTTGGCATTGATGTTCGCGCCCTGACTTGCGCCGAGGAACGCAGAGATAGCGGCAACGTCATCTCTCATAGCGTAGTCGTGCAGCCCAGAGACACTACCGTCTTCGTCTGGTGTCGGCCGGGAGATGGTGCTGACGGAGATGCCCATCCCCGTTCCACCACTGCTTCTATCTTCCTGCCCTTCGTTCTCGTCCATTGTTGCTGCTGCTGCTGCAGAACCCTCTTTCCAGCCTAGATTTCGCGCAATATCTAGATATCGGTGCTCGGCTTCTGAGGGTCGACCCTCGAAAGTCTGGGCCGCATGCATCCATGCGTCCCACTTTGCACGGCCAGCAATGTCATAGAACGGTGGGCGGGATGTACTTGGAGACGTAGCAACGGTAAGAACCTTGAAGAGGCCATATAGCTGTGTGATTACGAACAGTCGAAGACAACGACGATTGTCAGGATGCAGAGCTGGTTCAACGAATGCATAGAAGGACCTCCAATTTAACGGAATTGGATACTTGAGCCAATGAAGACGCGTTTGATAGATATTTTACGGCTTGTTCGAAGGCAGGCGACGGAGAGTATCGATCGGTCATCTCGACTGTTCCAGTCAAGCCAGTCAAGCCAAAGGCAAGTCTTTTTCTAAGTGAATATCCTTCTATTACATAACCGATAAGTGTATCCAAGCTTATGCTAGACCCGCGGCTTGAATCGCCTAAAGAAATATGTGGGAGTAGCCATAAAATCAGATCAGCTGCGTCCAAGTGGAGGACAACCCACCTTGAGCATTTCGGACCCGATTTGAGCTGGGCTTTCCGTGACGATGACACCAGCCTTTTGAAGAGCAGCGACCTTGTCTGTGGCGGCACCTGAATAAAATAAAGTAACTCAGCGCAAAGATTATTAACAAGGGATGGCGAAATCACCTTTGCCACCAGATATGATAGCGCCAGCGTGACCCATACGACGACCAGGAGGGGCAGTACGTCCAGCGACGAAGCCAACGACAGGTTTTGGCTTGGCACGGGTCAAGTTGAACTTTTCTAGGTATTCCGCGGCCTCCTCTTCCATGGTACCGCCAATCTCGCCAATAATGACGATACCTGTTCCAAATTGAGTTCACGAGAGACCGCATCGATATGCGAAGCGACGTTTACCGTCTGTGTTGTCATCCTCGAGGAGAACCTTGACCACGTCAACGTGCTGCGTTCCGGGGAAGGGATCTCCTCCGATGCCGACGCAGAGAGATTGTCCCAGACCAACATCGGTAGTCTGTGCGACCGCTTCGTACGTCAACGTGCCGGAACGGGAAACGATGCCTGCACTGCAACGTCAAAGCTAGGACAACTATATGGACTTGGCGAATGTACCGATCCGGCCAGGCTTGTGGATATGTCCAGGTTGGATGCCCATCTTGCACCCAAGGGGATTGATGACGCCCGGACAGTTGGGACCTACGAGGCGCGACTTGGACTGACTCTTCAAGGCATTCACGACCTATAATACCAACATCGTCAGCGGGACACGAAAAGAAAAAAAGAGCGGGAGGACATGACATACTCGGATTTCGTCCGCCTGAGGAATGCCCTCCGTAATGCACACAATGAGGCCAATCTCGTTCTCGATTGCCTCGATGATCGCGTCGGCGGCGGTCGGCGGTGGCACGTACAGGACTGTCGCGTCAGGTTGTGTCTGGCGAACGGCCTAACAAAAGAAAGTTTAGGGAGGTCGGTACCCAAGGTGCTGGGAATGTGAAATACCTCTTTCACAGATCCGAACACTGGCAAGCCGAGGTGCGTCTGGCCAGCCTTCTTCGGGGAAACGCCCCCAACCATCTTGGTGCCATACGCCAGCGCTTCCTTCACGTGGAAAGTTCCCTGATCTCATACCAACATGATATGAGGATTTAGAAAAAAGAAAGGACGAAGTGGTCGTACAGTTTTCCCCGTAAAGCCTTGACAGAGGACCTTGGTGTCTTTATGTATGAGGAGGTTTTGAATGGTACTTTCATAACTCCGACGGGTGGCAGATTGGGAGAATGCCCGGCGTCCAGCTAGAAATTAGGGTCAGCATGGAAATATTTTGTGTAGGCGAAACGCTGGGAACTGACCGCTTGTGGCGAGAGAACGGCTAACGCGGGATAGCATGTTCGGGGAGGAGTAAAAGCAGGAGATGCAACAACCGACCTATCCCGAATGCCAGCCAGAAATGCGTCATTTTATTATATAATATTCATTCATTTTCGGACGATAAGTACAAACATCCATCAATCAATCAATCAATCCAAGGACACCACTTTCCTGCGATCCCTTGCCTTGCGCGACGCACGATGAATCCCGAGCACGGCGTACTTGACTTTGTCATACTGCTTGGCGCGGGTCGCACTACAAAGTTCGTCAGCACAAACCGCTTAGACGTAGGTCCGTGTATCAGACGTACTCGTCAAGGTCCTTCATGAAACGCACTTTAGCCTCTTCGGGGACAGAACTTACGGGAATGCTTCGCAAAATCACAGGTATCCATTGTTGTAACTGGATGGGCCATAGTGATGCCAAAACGCACAAGAGGGTGACGATGGTCGATGCAGTTTCTGCAGGGAAATCGCCGACGAGACCCGTCAGAAGGAGACTGGTAAAATCAAAGCCCTCTTTGTCGATGGCTTGACGAATGGCACTGGCGTAGAGCGGAAACTTTGGCGGTACAGGTTCGAGAGGTGTAAGACAATCATGCGTCAGGATCATACGGATAAGGTCCAGCGACGCGAATATGGTGTCCGAGTGGATGAGCGTCAAGGCGGCGAGAGAAATGTGGAATGCAGCGGGGAACGCAGAGGATTCGAAAAAGATATCGGGTGCAAATTCCACCATGTTCGTGAGCATTCTGACATAGTCTTCGAGAACTGCATGCACAAAAGCTGGTCAGTCACAATCTTTTGATCAGGTAACAAACGGGGCTAACCATCGGGTAATGCAGCTGCTGATTTCTCTCGCAACATAACCAATAGTTTTTCCGTGGAGCGCTCATAAACGTCCCTGACCGCATCCCGTAACAGAGGGTCCTCCTCGTTACCGAACCTGTGGTGAACTTTGCTCGCAATCCAGAGGTAGCAAGCCATTCCTGATGACGCAAAACAAGCAGACATTCTCCCCAGGACATCTGCCGCGATCGTCAACACCGCGCTCCCGAAGAGATTGAGCGCATGGCGTAGGACTCGCGTGACATGCTCTGCGCTTTCATAATCCGAGCCATGCTTCGCCAGGAACGCGTCAAAGACAGGCCACACTTCTTGACAGGTACCTTGACAGGAAGGTGGGAGGTGTTCACCAAATGCCCCAATGACATGTAACATAACTTCCAGATTTGCCAGGCCATCTTGAAAGGATGCCGCTGCTTAAGTGAATAGTCGCAAAACACAATGAGGTGGACGCACTGCCAACTTCCTGTAGTTCTTGCTTGGTCGCAGAAGTTGGTTTGTTGGCCACCGCAAACACAGCTGTGAGAATGCTTGATGCGAACGTCTTGAGCGATTGGGCCGCTTGTTCCATAGGCATAGCGGATATGACATAGGCGATAGCTTCATAGACAACCACCTTATCCTCTTGTACAAGTTTGGCCCCAATGTTGACCGTGAAGGTGTGTAATTCTGGAAGGAAAGGCACCAGGTGCTTCCGGGGCGAGATCAGCTACGACCAGTGATACGAAGTACGTTCGACCGTACCTGTTTGCAGTCTTGGCAGAGATATTTGAGAGCCTGTCCTGCCGCTCCGACGACGTCTTGATCCGAGTCCTCGAACCCCGCGGATATATACTGTAGAGCTGGGCTGATGTAGTCGGGGTGTGCGCTTATCCATTCCGTATACCTAGATATAATCAACAAGGCAGCATAACGTATCCGCGTGTGTGTTGGCAGTGTTGGGATGAGTCGCATGATGATAGGTACCGCATGTTCATCCTTTGAGTTGACTTCCGCACCCATGGACCTCATCGCGAACAGTGGAGCCTCGATGTCCTGCCAGGGTGTGTCAGGACCCTGCGCCAAAGCCGCCTCAACTAGTTTCAGAGTCTCCAACAAGCACTGTTCTGTGCCCAATACATAGCAACAGTCCTTGAGAGTGTCACCCATAACGTGGCGGAATGACCGAAAAATTTCCAGTTCTTGTGCGTCCAACGTAGAGGAATCCGAAGGAAAATGGAGGTGCTTGATCATAACCGTTACTAGCGACTCATATGCACCACGCAGCAGCGGAGATATCGTTACTTTTTTGCCTATGCTTTGTGACAGTCGCATCCAGAAAGTGAACGTGATGGGAACGATGTCGAGATCGTGGTAATTCGAACACAACCCAATAGCCTCGACGATGGGGAAAAAGGCCTCTGTGTGCTGCAAGATAAGCAAGCGGTAGGTTTCGCCTGCTTCAGAGAATATGCGTGCATAGCCTTTCATCTTCTCCGGATCGTCCCCCACAGTCGCGAGGATACCCTTGAGTGCGGTAAGCTTGGGAACGATGCGCTCAATAACGGACGTATTTTCGTCGACCTCTTGAGTTTCGTGGATAAGGTCGCATACTGCGTTAGTGGCCGACTCAAAAAGCCGATCAGAAGCCAGCGCTTGAAAGCAGAACTCGAAGATGGGAGAATTTGCAACGTCGGTCGCAGCCATTTCACCCGCTGTGAGCCAGCTTCGCAGGCACGCAAATACTTGGTTCTGGATAGCGTGTGTGGCACCTTGGAGAGGGTCTAAGGACGGGATCGCCAGAGATATGTGAGACCAGTTACTCACCGGAGGCCTGTAAATATATAGACAGCATTCCAAGGACTTGTTTCGAACATGAACCCAGTAATTGTGCGCTCCGCTCTGTGTACTCCTCGTCCTTGAGGAGGAAGAGAAAGATCAGCTTTGATACTATGAGGACAGACACCGACCAACCCACCGTTACCGGAATCTTCGTATTGGAGTAAAGCTCCTCAGGAAGGACCGTCAAAAACTGCAAAAGAACAGGGACCATGGCAGGGTTCTGTCCATAAGAGTCGATCAAACCCTCTACGGCGTTCGTCCATGTAGGTAGTTGCAGGGCGAGGCCTGAAAGAGCTAGACAAAGCTGAAGTATGATGGCACGAGGGCCGTCTTTGAAGTGTTCGAGCGCAGCGATGATAGTGTCGCGCAAGGGGAAGAGTTGTGGGGGGTCCACTTGGGCCAGATCATAGGTAACCTGTCCGAAATGTGAAGTAGATTCGAGCGAGAATGCAGGGTTGCAAACCTTGGTCCTGAACGTCTGTGCGGCAAATAATTTTGCAGCTAGGGGCGCATCTGACGATCGCAAAATGAGATTGCAGCTTGTCCATGCTTCAGACTATGGGAACGAACGGATGGTGACGAGTCAGAGGTCGTAGTCGATGGGCCACTGGGGAAAGTGTATTTACTGAGTGTTGAAAGTCCTGCAACCAGGCATTCGCCTTCTCCAGGGAAGGTTTATCAGGGGCACGAGTGAAGATGTCCAGAGCTGCGAGCAGAGCCTGGATGTCGGCCATTGTTGTTGTGATTGTAGAATGCAACTTGAAGGGAAGAGGATTTCTCTTGCTTACTGCTTACGGGTACACATCACAAAACAAGATAAGATCGGGAATTGGTATCATAAGATTGTCATCGAAAAAAAAAAAAAACTCCAGCAGCGATGTCCTTAACGACAAGGGAAACATGCCAAGGATATCCATGTAAAAACGAGTGTGATGAGTGCAGAGTGCACCAGAGCCGAGACACAATAGACAAAACAAAAGTAGGGAATGTAGAGTACCGGAGTGGAGATTGACAGGTGGCGCAGAGAGCAAATGGACACGCCATGAAATAAAAGGCATGGATAAAAAATTGCATTTTGTCGATCGATAGAAAGAAAATAAACCCGTCCAATATTTCAGGTGCGAAGGAAACCTTTCCTTGTTTTCTGCTGCTGGAGTAAAAAAAAAAATTTGTCTGTTATTCCCGTGGCAGGAGAGAAAAAGTGAGCCGTCTCTCACCGTCCCCTTCTCCGGCGTCAATGGCCTGCCGTTCTCGATCTTCCGCTTCTTCTCTTCGAGATCCAACCGTTGCTTCTCCAGTGACTCCTTCATTTCCCGGTGTCTCGCGTAGAGCTCCTCCTCCGACTGTTTCAGTTTGGCTTCCTTTTCTTGCACCTTCTGCTGGAACACCATCTTCATCTCTGCTTCCATCTTGGCAAGTTTAGCTTCGTGGAGTACACGCTCCTCTTGCATGCGCAAAGCGGGGCTACCACGAGAGTAATCAGGAATAGCACGAGACATGAATGGTCGACAAATGCATACTTGACTTCCTTGAACACACTAGAGTCCTGTGCCACACCCATACTGAGCAACTTCTCCGTTCGCCAATTCTCATAAAGGACATCATT
>Ga0137359_10000627_pt1 | contig 26654 bp, 26 predicted proteins | sample Mad1_40_16metaG_FD_108281 | JGI IMG/M metagenome (GOLD analysis project Ga0137359, IMG submission 108281) | Vadose zone soil microbial communities from Angelo Coast Range Reserve, California, USA - Mad1_40_16 metaG | ecosystem: Environmental > Terrestrial > Soil > Vadose zone | place: USA... | reverse complement strand
GGGTGCGCCTCCGGTTATTACGACAACCCGAACGTTAGGATCGCCTGCAAAAGTTTGCAACTCCTCGGTGAGCGCATCGCCCATCGCTGCATCGAAATAGAGTTGTTTAGGGCTTCCGAGCGTGATGACCGCGATTCTATCAAATACTTTTGTGGTAAGGACGTCGGTGTTCATTGGATCCTCCATTGTTGCAACGTTAAAAAAGTTACAGAGCTTTTGAAAGCCCTGCGATGACCTAGAACATCAGATTTCTCGAGTATCCCCCCTGCCCAGTTCCTACAGCTTGCCACCAAGCGTTGTAACGGTCGACGATGACCGGCACGGTGAGTCCGGATTCATAGAGTCGGTTCGGGAGCAAGTGTCGTGGTCATTAAGGGCGGCGCTCCTGAGGGGGCGAATTCGCTCGGCCGAAACCGTGCTTTCGGCGCGTCGCCAGCATAGGCGCGCTGAGCGTATGCAATGTCGCGGGTGTGTCTTGTTTTGTATAAGCGTGCTACTTCTTTACGTTCGCGGGCCTGTCCAGTTCTTGGAGGTACGCACTGTGCTAAGGTAGGCTTGCGCAATGGCAAAGGCCAAGACCACAGAGGCGGCTGATTCTTCAACTGCGAGCCGTGCTACGCGGCATCAGTCGATTGATTTGGCGACGGCTGCTAGTGCCAAGCGACATCAGCATCGCGCAACTACACGAGGTATTGCTGCTAGCCTAGAAGCAGCAGATGCAATGGACGCCTCGCGGCGCACATCTACACGCCGATCTTCACGCAGGGCGTCTCGCTTGTGATCTACGCGCTCATCGATGTGCCCGCGGTGGCCGGCGGCGCCTGGTTCGGGCCCATCGCTTGGCCGCGGTCCGTCGCGCTCGTGACATCGCGGGCGACCGGGTGACAGAATCGATGTGAAATAAGGAGGATCCGACGCATGAAACTTCAAGATGCCATCGTTCTCATCACCGGCGCCAATCGCGGCATCGGACTTGCCTTCGCCGAAGCGGCAGTGGCGCGCGGCGCACGCAAGGTCTATGCCAGCGCTCGCAGCCCATCCTCCATCACCCCTCCGGGCGTCGTCCCCGTGAAACTCGACGTCACCTCCGATAACGACGTGGCCGCCGCCGCGCGACTCTGCAGCGACGTCACCCTCGTCGTCAACAATGCGGGGATTGCACGGCCGGGTGGTTTGCTTAACCCTGAGGCCGTAGACGCCGCCCGCCTGCAATTCGACACCAATGTCTTCGGGATACTGCGCATGACGCAGGCCTTCTCCCCCGTGCTGGCCAAGAACGGCGGGGGTGCCTTCCTCAATGTGCTATCTGCCGCCAGCTGGATCAACAGCGGCGCCATGACCGCATACGCCGTCTCCAAGGCAGCCGCCTGGAGCCTGACCAATGGCCTGCGCAACGAATTGCGCCAACAGCGAACGCAGGTCCTTGGGCTGCACGTCGGCTTCGTCGATACCGACCTAACCCGCGGACTGGACGTCCCCAAAGTCTCCCCGCAGAGCGTCGTCAACACCGCCTTCGACGCCCTGGAGGCGGGCGCGAGCGAGGTGCTGGCCGACGAGCGCAGCCGGATGGTCAAACGCGGTCTGGCGACGGAGCCGGCGAGCTATCTCTAGCCGACGAATACTATCGAGTAGCCGCATGGCGCGATCGCCGGTGAGACGGACGTGAAAACGTTCAGCGCCGTTAACCCGAATCAGGAGATGCCATGTGTCCCAAAGTGGTCCTTGCACTCGTCGCGGCTGCCAAACAAGCTGGCTGCGCCACACCCCAAACCAAACCGCCGGACGTCTCATCGGACCTCTTCATCCGTTCTCTCATGACGTCTCACGCGGCTGAGCCACAACCCGCCCCACTTGAGCGTGCGGCGACTCGATCCGAGGAACGCTAGCGCGGTGGCGTTCAGCGCTGAGCGTGCGGCCTCGCTGAGCAGACAATCGGTAGGCCAGCAGACACAAAGAAGTAGCACGTCCATACAAAACAAAGCACACCCGCGAAATCCATACCCTCACCGACGCGCCAATACTGAGGGCGCGCAATGCGCTTCGAAGTACCGCCCTGGAGCTGGTAACTATCTTGGAGATGCACGCACACATGGTCGGTCTGCAGATCAACGGCGAGCGCAAAGACGTTGACGTGCCCGCCGACATGCCTTTGATCGATAAGGGTGCGCTTACGGGGAGAAAGCCCGCATGAGTTCGGCCGAGCTCAAGGCATCCGAAGGGCTCCACATCTTCTGGTATCTCGCCGCAGCGACGGCCGTGTTGGCAATCGTCTTCGCATGGATCGCATTTGGGCCACGAGCGACCGATTTCGCTGGTAGGAAACGCGTGGCGCTCGCTGATTATCACGACGGTAATCCGACCGGCGTACCGCCGGCACTTCAGGCAGCGAGCGTTGTCGAGCGCGGCGAGTATCTGGCTCGGGCTGCCGATTGCGGGGTCTGCCACACGTCGAACGGCGGCGCATCATACGCCGGAGGCAGAGCCTTTGTGCTGCCGTTCGGCACCCTGTATTCGACAAATATCACTCCGGACTCGGCCACCGGGATCGGTAGCTATAGCGACTCGGATTTCTTAAACGCCGTACGCAAAGGGATCGCCCCCCACCATACCCGCATCTATCCCGCAATGCCCTACGCAAGTTACACGTACATGACAGACGCCGACACATTGGCGATCAAGGCGTACTTGTTCAGTCTCCAGCCAGTACATTCGCCGACGCCCCCCAATTCCCTTAAATTTCCGTTTAATCAACGCGCGCTCATGGGGGTGTGGTCCCTGCTATTCAATCCTCAAAAACGGTTCGAACCACACATCGATCGCGCAGCGGAGTGGAATCGGGGCGCTTACCTCGTCGAGGCGCTCGGCCATTGTGGGGAATGCCACACGCCGAGAAATCTCTTCGAGGGGCTCAATAATCGGAAAAAATTCGCGGGCACTGTGCAGGCCGGTTGGCATGCCTACAACATCACACCGGATCGCACCGCCGGTTTGGGCGCCTGGAGCGATGCCGATATCGCGCACTATCTGTCGCGCGGCCACGCGGAGGGCCACGGCACAGCGGCAGGACCCATGGGGGAAGCGGTTGATGAGAGCTTGAGCCATTTGACCCAGGGCGATATCCGCGCCATGGTGAGCTACTTGCGCTCCGTACCCGCGGTTGCGAGTTCCGATTTACCCGAAATCAACACCCACCCCGCGTCGCTCTCTCACGCCGAAGGCGCAAGCGCTGACCGGAATCCAGCCGGCAAGGCCGTGTATGAGGGCGCGTGCGCGAGTTGTCACGGTTGGAGCGGGGTCAGTCCGATAATGTCGTTCGCTACCTTGAACGGCGCGCGCGCCGTAAACGATCCCACGGCGACCAATGTGGTGCAGGCCATCCTCTCTGGCGCGCGGCGGCATGTCGACGACGACACGGCCACTATGCCGGCGTTCGGGGACGCCTATTCGGACTACGAGATCGCGAACCTGGCCAACTACGTGACCGCGCGATTCGGCGCGCGGCCGTCGGCGATGACCGCTGAGCGAGTCGCCAAATTGCGCGGCGCCGACTGACTTCGACAATGCGGCCGGCGCTTGAATCACTGTGCGCTCCCCGGGTTGATCGTGCTGCGTCCGATGGCGGCCCCGCCTAATCGTTGGCTTGAGATGGTATTCTCCGCCAGAGATCGAGGATCAAATCAATGGGCGCAGTTACCTGCAGGATTGTAAAGCATGACGGCGGCTGGGCATACGAGGTGAACGGCACGTACTCCGAAAAATTCTCAACACGAGAGGCCGCTCGCAAAGCCGCGAGACTGGCCGCGTGCGAGCAGGTCACGCCGGGTGAAACCACCTCCATATCCTGCGAAGATGAAAGAGGACAAGCGGACGGCCGCGATGGTCCGAAGACCACAGTCGAGGGCTGACATGACCCCAATCAACGCAAACACATTCCTTCAGCTCGTGGTTATTGCGGCCTTCAGAAAGCGCGAGACGGGACGAGAATACTTGGTTAATCCGAACAGGCAGTAGAAGAGCGGTTACGGCGGGCGGACTAAACTTCCTGCAGGTACGAAACTGAGGCGTGCATGTCGACGCGTCCCGGGATATCGCCTTAGCCAATTCGCCGAGACGGATCGGACCTCGGTGCAACATCTCAGAGAGCTAGAAACACTAGATGCGAGCGCTGTATCAACTCATGTTCTAACCTGGAAAGGCCGACAACCACGAGGAACAGCAACGCGGCGATCAATTCGACGATGAGTATCAGTTGCATGTTGCCCCCATTGGTCTAGAGAACGACTGGCTCGCGGCGGCTTGACGGCGGCAGCGTGCGCACCTCTGCTTGGTATCGCTCGCCGGTTCTCCTCAAGAAGTCCATGATCCTCGTGACTTCCCGCGGCGATTTGAGTCCGCTCCACCCCGACTGGCAAACCGTGAACACGCGCTGAGGAAGGGCGGGAGGACTCCACGTCAAGGACTTGAGCAACGTATTGGGTACGCCCTCGAGCAAGGTCGCGGGAATCTCGCATTCCACTTGCGCTGTGGTGGCCGCTGTCAGAAGCCGGATGAGCTTCGATGCGATCCCCGGCCATTGCTTCGAGAGATGCGCCGCCAATACGCCGGCGTAAGCGATCGTGATACCCGATGCCACCACGGCGCCCTGCCGCCTGAGATGGCGTGCCACCCATGCTGTTGGCCTTCGCGCGATTCCGCGAACCGCTAGGCCCGGTCCAGCCGCGGCGCGGCCGACGACCAGGTAGTCTTCGTCCAGCGACTCGTCAATATCGAGCATGCCGAGCGTTGCCGCACCCTCGGGAATGTAAGGCAATTCGTCGGCTGCATGCTGCAAAGCTCGCCTCAGGAGCGATTCGTGCGCGGCATAGCGCCGCGCGGGCAGTATGGTGACGATGCTCGAAGGTGAGAGTTCGGCGATCGAGAGGATCGCGGCTGCTGCCGTGAGCTGCGAGCCCGTACGCCGGTCGTTCACGAAACGCAACTCCGGCCGCAGGAACCACAGCATCGGCTCCCAGCGCTCGCGGTATTCCTCGAGCGCGGTGACGAGAATCTGCGATACCGGAGCGACGGAAGCAGCTCGGTGAAGCGCGCGGTGGAGCAGTGTCGCGGAGTCCCCGAGACCACAGTACTGCACGGGCACCGATTTCAAGTCCAATGCCCCGTACGGTACCCCCTCCGGCGCGGGATCGTCCGCCACGACGATGGACCAGCGCGAACTACGGTCGAGCGACGACGACATGCGAAGGCTTGATCAGCTGTAGCGCAAAGCCAGTGAGCCCATCCGCTCCAGAGCGCGACCGACTTGCGCCTCTGGACAATTCGATTTGCACCACGATCCCAACCGGTGGTTTGCGGGGTGTCAGTAGGAATGACGAATGCCACCACTTGCGCGGCGCCCAGCCGGTCGTTCCAGGATGCCAGGTCGAATGAATATTATAGGGAGCAAGTGCTTGTGAATGGATTGCAGACATGGGGCTCACTCCTCATCGAGCGCGCATGGCGCCCGCGGACGACTCCGGCGGAAGAATCGAAGCAACGCTCCGCAGCGTTTGCAGCGCCGCAATGGCAAGGCGCAGCGGCTTCGCCATTAGCTCGATCTGTACGCTGCGCGCCTCCCCGAGCTGACACCATGTGCAGAAATGCTCGCAATTGTTTTCGAGCAAGTCATAGCACCGCTCACCCAGCCGTGAGCGGGCTCGCCGCACGACGTCGCGGCCGATGATCAAGTCGGGCGGACTCAGGTTAACCTTGAACTCGCGTCCCTCGGTGAATTCGTCGAGCGGGATCTCCTCGATCAATCCTCGGCGGCCGCGAATCCAGCCCGCGTAGTGGATCACACGACCGCCACCCGCATAGATTCCGTGGTGGCGGTAAACCGAATAACGGACGACCAGCTGTGCGCCCGGAATCACTTGCTCTATCGATGGCGAACTCATATGCGTCACGAATTCTCTCGAATCAAACATCTTTGACGAGAACGCTAGCACTGAGGACCGAACGGTGATTGAACGGACCTGCGCCATCTTTGCGGTTTGGGCTTCCGCGGCGACTTGGCTACGCCTACCGGTGACCGCGGCCGAATGCCGCTCGCCAACCCCAGGCGAGCGCATAATGCCGCGGGCAGGCACAGGCACATACGGGTCGACGTCCCCGAACACCAATAGTAACTCTCCCTTGATCTCGGCTAGCCGAGCGAGCGTACCGGCATCGGGATCCGCTCCGAGGTTTCCATTGTGTACGCCCGTGGGATAAGCACACACCGCGGCGCGGCATCTAGGATCCAGTGCCGCACGGAGCGCGAGATGTCCGCCGATGCAGAAGCTCATGGCGCCGACCGATGGACCCGATGAGTCCCGCTTCAAATCGTTGCGAGCTTCGAAGTGATCGAACACCGCAGTGGCCGTGGCATCGAAATGCGCCACGGGCGTGGTATGGGCCAGATAGTTGCCATGCATGCGACCGGGGTCGTCGTAAGCAATTACCAGACCGGGTGGGCAGGTTCGATGGTAGATTTCGGGGGCCGCCGCCACGAACCCGTACCCGGCAGCGGTTTGCCGTTCGGCATATCGGCCCCGTCAGCTGAAATATCTCCGAGTACAGAACGATGCCGGGATACTGGACGCCTGGCTGGGCGGGTTCGGAGCGGCAACGTAGGTTCGGCAGGGGAAGCCGTCAATAGTCAATTCGACTTTGTCGTAGTGATTTGCACTTCGTCGGCCTTCCTCAATGCAGTTGCAAAACCCCGAAACGACTAGCAGGCTATTTGACCCCATCATTTTTAACGGTTCCCTTGAGTACTCGTCGACGCCTCCCCTCACGGCGAATCGCCGCTGAACAGCGCCAATCGCGCTCCCACGACCCGCTTCACGGCCTCGACTGCCGGCGCAAGCAGCGTGTACGATCGCCACCAATTGCTGAACGCCGATGAAGCGCCGTTCGGCCTCCGACACCCCAACCACGACCGGAAGCCCGTGCTGCCGTGCGGCCCCAATGACGCCGTATAGCGTGACCAGATCCGACACATTGAAATGGCCGACCGCGATCCTGCGAGTGTCGACCTCTTGCAATACCTCGAGTAGCGTAGTCATTCGGTCCTCGCTCCACCGGTGCTGTTAACGTTGCATCTCCGCCATTTGGGCCGGCGTCAACATGTTGACGTTCAAATGGTCCATGATCCAGAGCGAGCCGGCCACGACGAGCGCGACGATGAGGACGCCGAATGCGAGCGCCAGCACGTTGTTGGTGCCCTCCGAGTCGGTGCCGATGTGCAAGAAGAACACCAGATGCACGCCCATCTGTGCGACGGCGAGCACCGCAAGCCCGGCCGGCACGCCCGCCGGCCAGAGTAGATTCGTCTGCGCCACGATGAAGGAGGCGGCCGTGAGCAAGAGCGCGAAGGCGAGCCCCGCCGTATAGGTCCAAAAGCTCGCCGAGGTCTCGTTCTCGGCCACGCCTGGCCCGCGCTCGGCGAATATCACGCTGGATGCGCGGTTCAGCTCCATTATCGTGCTCCCATCAAGTAGACCAAGGTCAATAGAGCCACCCAGATGATGTCCAGGGCGTGCCAAAAGAGGCTGAAACAAAGCAGGCGACGACGCACGTAATCAAGCGGTCCCCGATAAGCGGTTTGCGCCACCAAGAAAATCAGCCACAAAAGACCAACGGTGACATGCACCCCGTGGAGCCCCACGAGGCTGAAGAAGGCGGAGAGGAAGGCGCTCCTTGATGGACCGGCGCCGCGCGCCAGGAGTCCGGCAAATTCGCCGAGCTCCACGCTCAGAAATGTCGCGCCCAGGAGAAAGGTCAGCGCGCAACACAGATAGAAGGCGGACACGCGGCGCCGTTCCATGGCGAGAACGGCGAGACCGCAGGCATAGCTCGAACACAGCAGGCACAAGGTCTCGATGCCCGCATGGCGCAGCTCGAAGAGCTCGTGGCCCGAAGGCCCGCCGGCGGTTTGCCCCCGAAGCACCGCGTAGGTGGCAAATAGGGCCGAGAACAAGATGATGTCGGAGAGGAGGTAGATCCAGAACCCGTAGCCAACGACGATGCGCACCGGGGACGGACCCGCTCCGCTCGCCGCCCGCGGGACCTCTCGAACCGCAAGATCCGCAACGCCTTCCTGAGCACTCACCCCGGCACCATCGTCTGCTGCCGGGCGCGCTCATCCGCGGCCAATTGCTCGGCCGACACTTCGACGGGGATGCGCTCCATCCAGCCGAAGGCCACCAGAATGATGGCGGCGCTCGCCAAGCTGAGGATCGCGAGCCACCAGATGTGCCAGATCATGGCAAAGCCGAAGACCACCGCGAAGAAGGCGGTCAGGAATCCATTGGCGCTGTTGCGAGGCACCTCAATCGCGGGGTAGTGCTCGGGCGGGTTCGCGGCCGCTCGCTGCTTCGTGACCCAGAACGCATCGAGCGAATCGACCGGAGGGGCGAGCGCGAAGTTGTAGGCCGGTGGCGGTGAGGCGGTGGACCATTCGAGGGTCCTGCCGTTCCAGGGATCGCCGGTGAGATCCCTGCGGCTTTCCCGAGTACGGATACTGATCACGAGCTGCGCGATGGTCGCGACAATGCCGCACAGGATGACCACTGCGCCTCCCTCCGCCACGATCATATAGGGCTGCCAGCTCAAATCGGCGTAGTGCTGCATGCGCCGGGTCATCCCCAGGAGTCCCACCGCGTAAAGCGGAAAAAACGCGAGATAGAACCCGACGAACCAGCACCAGAAGCTCACCACGCCCAAGCCTCGGTGCAGCGTGAACCCGAACGCCTTGGGGAACCAGTAGTAGTAGCCCGCCATGGCGCCGAAGACGACGGCGCCGATGATGACGTTGTGGAAGTGCGCCACAAGAAACAGACTATTGTGCAGGACGAAGTCGGCGGGCGGCACTGCTTGTAGTACGCCGGTCATCCCACCAATGGCGAAGGTCACCATGAAACCGATCGCCCAGAGCACCGGCACCTCGAAGCGAATGCGGCCGCGGTACAGCGTGAAGAGCCAGTTGAAGAGCTTCACTCCGGTTGGGATGGCGATGATCATCGAGAAGATGCCGAAGACGGCATTCACATTCGCGCCCGCGCCCATGGTGAAGAAGTGATGGAGCCAGACCATGAAAGACAGCACACAGATCGCGAGCGTCGCAAGCACCATCGAGCGATAGCCGAAGAGTTGCTTGCCAGAGAACGTCGCGACGACCTCGGAGAAGACGCCGAACGCGGGCAGCACGAGGATGTAAACCTCCGGGTGTCCCCAAATCCAAATGAGGTTCACGTACATCATGAAATTGCCGCCGCCGTCATTCGTGAAAAAGTGCATGCCGGCATAGCGGTCGAGGAGCAGCATCCCGAAGGTCGCGGTCAAGACGGGGAACGCCGCCACAATCAACATGCTGGCGCACAGCGCGGTCCAACAAAATACCGGCATCCGCATATAACTCATCCCGGGTGCCCGGAGCTTCAAGATGGTGGTCACCATATTGATGCCGGCCAGGAGCGTGCCGATGCCGGAAATCTGCAGAGACCAGAGATAGTAGTCGACCCCTACACCGGGCGAGAACGCAAGTTCCGAGAGGGGCGGATAGGCAAGCCAGCCGGTGCGGGCGAACTCGCCCACCACCAGCGACACGTTCACGAGGAGCGCTCCCGCAGCCGTGAGCCAGAAGCTGATGGAGTTGAGCACGGGGAAAGCCACGTCCCGCACGCCCAGCTGCAGCGGGACGACGAAATTCATGAGCCCGATCATGAAGGGCATCGCCATGAAGAAGATCATGATCGTGCCGTGAGCGGAAAAAATCTGATCGTAATGCTCGGGCGGCAGGTACCCCGCTGCGCCGCCGGCGGCCATCGCAAGCTGTGTGCGCATCATGATGGCATCGGTGAAGCCGCGCAACAGGAGCACCAGCGCGAGGAGCACGTACATGACCCCGATGCGCTTATGATCCACGCTCGTGAGCCACTCGCGCCACAGATACGGCCACCACTCTTTGCGGGTGATGAGGCCTAGAATTGCGAGGATTCCGACGATGATCATCGCCGAAGCCGCCATCGCCGGCGGCTCATTGAAGGGAATGGCATACCACGTGAGTTTGCCCAGCATTCATTTCTCCATGTGATCTGCAGGCGCCCCGGTACTCTCTCGCTCGATGCGCTCGAAGAGGTCCCGCTCGACGCTCCCATAAGTCTTGATGGACACATCGCTCCCGGTTCGTGCCAGTTGCGAATAAGCGGCGGCGTCGAGCACCACGCCTTGGGTCTGCGAAGCCGCTAGCCAGCTCGAGAATACGGCGGCCGGCACCGCATGCACCACGAAGCGCATATCGGAGAAGCCATCGCCGCTGAAGTTAGAGGAGAGTCCCGGATAGTCTCCGGCGTGGTCGGCCAGTAGATTGAGGCGCGTCGTCATCCCCGGCATCGTGTAGATCTGGCTGCCGAGCTGGGGCACCCAGAAGGCGTTCATCACGTTGGTCGACGTCAACTGGAACTCAATGGGCGCACCGGCCGGCACTATAATCTGATTGAGCGTTGCGACCTCGAAGTCCGGATAGATGAAGAGCCATTTCCAGTCGAGCGACACGACCTCGATTCGGATGGGTTTGAGATTGGAGGGGAGCTTCCGGGCCGGGTCGAGATCATGCGAGCCGGTCCAGGCCACTCCGGCGAGAAGGAGCACCACCATCGCAGGGATCGACCACACCACAAACTCGATACGGCCCGAATTTGCCCAGTTCGGCTCATAGGAAGCGCGCGTGTTCGACGCTCGATACCACCAAGCAAAGGCCAAGGTGAGCACGATCACGGGCACTACCACCACCAGCATGATCGTGGTGGAGTTTAATAGAATCAGGCGCTCGGCGGATGCGATGGGTCCCTGAGGATCGAGCACCCCCTCCGCGCGGCTTGAGGCAGCGAAACCACCCACAACGAGCATCGCGAGGACACGCCGGAACGGCAACTCGCCTTTCACTACTCTGAACAGGTTGATGCTCCTTATCTGCAATCGACTATCGAACGCTGCTGTCTCCGCGCGCAGATATGGTTATCCCGTCGCGCGACAGTGGTCTTGAATGAAAACGCCCCTCCTTGTATGGCAGTGCTCAGCATTAACCGGCTGGGACGCGCGATCCGTCTCGCCGCGTCGCGCGTGCGTTGCCTCGATACGCATGGGGCGCCATGGAATTCCAGGCTAGGCGCGTAGTCCATGCGGCCAGTGGTTTGCCGCGGATGCTCGGTGCGCAATCGGGTTCTCGTTAAGCCCGGGCCAGGCAGGCGATGTGCCTGCAGGACGCGAGTTGATTCGAACCTTGCCGCGCCTACCGGCCCGTTGGCGATGGATCACGGATCGCGCATATGAAGGCAACGAAACACGGCAACTTGCGCTGGAGCTGCGTTTTACGCCCGTCGTGCCGCAGCTGTGTACACGAGTTGAACCGTGGCGATACAGTAAACCTGTTATAAGCGGAGCAACGAGATCGAGCGGCGGTTCCGCAGGCTCAAAGGCATACGCCGCATCTTCAGTCGCTTCGATAAGCTCGACGTCATGTTCATGGCGTTACTGTGCGTCGCACTCGTTGTCGAGACACTTCGATAGTGTTAACGGGCCCTGGTCGATACCTGGAGCGAAGATCGCCTCAGGTCGCAACCACCCGCACCGCCAAGGCGGCCTGCACTGATGCGTCCGCTCGCATTCTTCGCCACTCCCCCGGGCTTTCGCCCGCGAACCTACGGAACAGCTTGTTGAAGTGTGCTTGATCTGAGAATCCACAGTCCACTGCGATTTGGCCAAGCGGAAATTTGGTAGTAAGCATGAGCCCTTGGGCACGTTCGATCCTGCGTCGCGTGACGTAGCTGTGAGGGGAATGCCCGAAGCTCACGCGAAATACGCGGCAGAAATGGAATGCGCTGAGCTGAACGAGTCTCGCCAGCTCCGTGGTTCGAATTGTGACATCGAGGTGGGTGTCGATGTGTGTTTTGAGAACTCGCGCCTGCCAGGGAGCGAGTCCTCCTCGGAATTGTTGTGCCCTCTTCGGTGCAGTGCTGCCGAGGTCCGATGAACGCGGAGCAAGGCGTAGCTCGGATGCTGCGCGCTGGAGGTAAGCCTGGGCGGACTCGGGTTCTTCGTTCAGAAGGTTGCTGAGCGCGTGGAAGATCTCAAGGACGGCTTCACGTAGACCGTCGGATGAGGGAGATGGGTCCGAAGAACTACGAGTTTCCAAGAGTGTATCGAGCGCCACTGGAGCAGCCCCCGGCTTGAACGACCGTGTGAGCGCGGGGTTGAGGGAGCGTAGTTCGCCCGCGTGCTGCAGGGATGAATCTCTAAGCATGTACGTTCCTCCCGTGTCGAATCGACTATAGGGAGGTTCTTGGATTATTACTGTTGAACGTCGTAAATCCGTGTTGCCAGAGCCCTATATCATTGTATCGAGCGACGTGTCATACCGCGCGGAGATAGCGTGCTAATGAGGACCATGATCCCGCTAACACCGCAGAGCACCTCGAGCATGGTGCTTACTCCGTAGGTGCGAAGAACTGGGACGAGCACCAAGGGGGCCAAGCCCGCACCAAGCCGATTCAGAGCCCACGCATTTGATGTCCATTTCGCCCGGCGTGTGGTCGGAACGAGTTCCGCGGTATAGATGTTCAAAGCGGTCAGATAGAGTGCCATCACAATCTCAAAACAAAGACTAGCGACGACCAAGGTCCTGGGTGAGCGCCCAACGGCAAATAGCGCTAGGGCGGCCGCCATGACAAAGGCACACGCGGTAATCGAGGTTCGGCGATCGACGCTCTCAAATGCCGTTGCCGCAAGGATGGTCGCGACAGCCGGTCCCAGAGTGGCGACATTTACGAAGGTTAGAGTCTCATGAAGGTTAAATCCTTTGGCGATAAACGTCGCGCCGGAAAGAAGTGGAAATCCGGTCGTGACCCAGGGCCCCAGAAAGAACAACACGCAAAGGAGCACCACTTGGGAAGTAAGTAGTTTTGGAGTCTCCATTCGGGATGTAGGCGCCTTCGGCGCAACGGAGGTTGGGCGAGGCCGCGTGAGAGAGACCTTCTGTGATTGCTCGAATTGGCGGACCGCGCGTTCGGCTGAGGCAATACGCCCCGTCGATGAGAGCCAACGAGGGGATTCGGGCACGTAATAGAGGGCGAGGGCGCTCACGAAAGCGCCAAGGCTGCCCAGCAAAAAGACGCATCGCCACGGCTCTAAGGGGAGCACGGTATTCTCAAGTTCGCGAATGCACAGAATACCGAGCGGTGCACCGAGAGAGGCGACAGCGACAACCGTTGCACACAACCTGCCTCGCTTTGTAGGCGGCAGTATCTCAATCAGATAGGTGAACATGAGGGGCGAGAAAGCACCAAATGCGAGTCCGGTCGCAGCGCGCAGGGCGGTGAGGCCCGCCATGGCGGTCGTGAGCGCGAACCAAAAGGAACCGGCGGCGATGAGCAACAGCGCCGCCATCATTCCGCGCTTCGGTCCGAAGCGCTGTCCGAACCATCCTCCCAGTACTCGGGCTCCAATCACTGCCCCCCAATAAGGTGCGGACAGTAGTAGGGCAAGCGGTGTCGAAGCCATCTGACGACCGGGCGAGGAGAACACGGCAGAGAGGACCGTGCCGAGCCCGATCTCCATCAAATCAAACCCAAAACCGACAGCGCATGCGCAAAGCGCAACCACATGACGGCGGGTTAGGCCCAGCATGTCGAGCCGAGCACCAATCCTTACACCGCCGAGACCCGCAGATCCCGGCACCACGGAGGAACCGGTTCCCATCGCTCCATCTTGCATGGCGCACCGCACGTCTTCCATAAATCCACGTATATCCGTGTTAAATCGGCTCGTGTCACAAAAGAGGTCAGCTGTCAGATGCATTCCGTGGGACAAGACGCACAATGCTTGGTAAGATAAAGCGCCGTTTGAGGTTTCGAACTCATTACGAACAATTCACTAGCCACAGGCGCCGGAGCGCAGGCAGCCGACGCAATCACCATCCTGTGCGTCGATGACCATCCTTTGTTTCTTGAGGGCATTGGCGCCGTCATCGCCCACCAGCCCGACATGCGTCTGGTGGGGACGGCATCGACGTCTGCAGAGGGAGTCCGCCAATTCATGACACACCGTCCGAGCATCATGCTCCTCGACATGCGCTTGCCGGACGCAAGTGGCCTCGTTGTTCTTCGTACCGTCTTAAGCCAATTTCCTCAGGCTCGTATTGTGATGCTGACGACATACGCGGGCGACTTTGAAATCCAACAGGCGCTCGAGGGAGGCGCTTTCGGTTATATATTGAAAAATAGCAACCACGACGACCTGGTTCTGGCCATACGTGCCGTGCATGCGGGTCGCAAGTACGTACCAACCGACGTGGCGCAAACTCTCGCTCAGCATCTCGGTCACGAGCCCCTAACGGAACGCGAGGTGCAGATCTTGAGCGAGGTGGCTCAGGGGACTCAAAATCGGGAGATCGGTCGACACCTTTCGATCTCGCAGGATACAGTGAAAAGTCATCTGCGCCACATTCTCGACAAGTTGGGCGCAAGGGACCGCGCAGAAGCGCTCTCAATTGCGATCCGTCGTGGAATCATACGTCTCTAGAACGGGTGCCGTAGAACGTCCACATCGATTCGCCTCCTTCCAAAGAGTCGCGAGTCGATGGACCAGACGCCCGGTCCCAACATGAGGATAACGAGCCCCAGCGTGCCCGTTAGAAGGTGGGCGCCATCGTGAGCGCTCATGAACAGCGCAAATTCCACGAGCGTTATGAGGCCCATGGTAAGGGGAGTCCACAGACCGCACAGAAGCAGGACCGCACATCCAAGTTCGAGGCTAAATAGGGCGGTGGTGCTGGGCGGCAAAATCACATTCCACCCGTGTACCACCTGACGGAGCAATACAAACGCTTGAGTCACGCGCAAGATGAGTAATCCAACGCCAGGCCACCGATCCGGAAACGTTGTGAAACACCGTTGCATGCATCAGACGATAGTCGCTGCGCAAGATGTTCGAAACACACCAACGGGTGACGACAAGTCCCCCCGATAGTGGGGGCCTAAAGGGAAAGGATTCCCCGGCGCAGCGCGACGGTGACCGCGTGCGTCCGGTCACGGGCACCGAGCTTGGCGAGGATGCTCTTCACGTGACCTTTAACGGTATCCTCGTGGATCCCGAGGGCTTCGGCTACCGCCCGATTCGTATTTCCATCCGCAATGAGCGTCAAGACTTCGAGTTCCCGTTCAGTCAGAGGCGAATCGGCGATATGGTGCGCCAATTCGCGCGCGACTGTTGCATCCACGGTCATCCGTCCCTCGTACACAGCTCGAATGGTACTCAACAGTTCGTGGTGGGCATTGTCCTTCAGTAGGTAGGCCGCCGCACCTGCATCGAGCGCGCGGTGCGCAAAGCGATAGCCCGTGTGGCTCGTCAGTACTATGATTCGCGCGTTCGCGAACTCCCGGCGAATCGCATGAATGGCCTCGATCCCATTTATGTCCGAGAGACGCAAATCCATCAGCGTGACATCGGGACGCACCGCACGGTAGCACTTCAGTGCATCGTCACCCGACGATGCCGTGGCAATCAATTGAATATCGCTTGCGGTAGCAATGACCGCGGCAATGCCTTCGAGATACAACGGATGATCATCGACCGCGAGAACTTTGATCGGTTTTGGAGTTACTTCCATGCCAAAGCATCGCACCACCGCAACGGGAAATCTACACCACGGAGTTGAGCTCGTCTAGGAACTGACCCCTCCACCCCCCCCAAAAGGGGGGCAAACATTGCACCGCCAGGTGCGATGCGCGAATCCACCACGACCGCTATGGTCCAGGCTCAGCTACGTGGCTTGCGCCGGCCGCAGACATCGCCTCGATCGAGCGCAAGACTCGGGCTGAGCTAATGCTAGTGGCGGACGCTGAACTTTGTCTATGACCGCATTGCTAAATCCTGTTAACCCGTCCACCGTCTCAGGCGCGAGGCGTGTGGTGCGCTTTGGTCCGTTTCAACTGGTACCCAGAGAGCGGGTACTGGTCCGGGACGGGCGACAGGTCCCGCTCGGTGATCGGGCCTTCGACATTCTCGTCACTCTCGTTAAGCACGCCGGACAAGTAGTCACGAAGGAAGAATTGATTGCCCGCGCATGGCCGCAGCGTGTTGTCGAGGAGGTCAATCTTCGCATCCACGTCGCCGCTCTTCGGCGAGCGCTTGGCGACGGAAAGGCGGGCGAGCGCTACATAGTCAATGTTATCGGCCGTGGATATGTGTTTATTCCAAAGATCGCGGCCGATTTAGTCGACGTGAGGTTGCCGAGCGCACCGACACACCGTCTCCCCTCGCGGTTAACCCACCTCGTCGGCCGGAAGCGGGAAACCGAGACGATTTCCCGCTTAGTCTGCCAACGACGACTCGTTACACTCGTCGGAACCGGCGGGGTGGGAAAGAGCACGCTTGCCTTGACGGCGGCGACCGCGTGTGCGCACACCTTCCCCGACGGCGCGTACTTTGTAGACCTCACGACAGTATCGGATCCCGCCCTCGTGACGATGGCGCTCGCCACAGCCATCGGCCTTTCGGTCCCAGCGAGTGATCCCGCGCCGGCGCTCGTCCGGTACCTGCAGAACAAGCACATGCTCGTCGTAATCGACAATTGTGAGCATCTCATCTCAGCAGCGGCGAGCATCATCGAGATTTTGCTTCGGAACGATGACCAGCTGCACGTATTAGCGACCAGCCGCGAGCCGTTGCGCGCCGAGGGAGAACGGCAGCATCGCTTGCTCCCGTTGGACACGCCCCGGTCGGGCCAGAAGCTCGACCTAATATCGGCGGCGCAGATTGCATCGATAGAATTATTCGTGGAGCGCGCCCAAGGTGCCGATCAGTCGTTCGAATTGAGCGATGCGAACGTCGATATGGTCGCATCGATCTGTCATCGGCTTGACGGTATCCCTCTGGCAATCGAACTGGCGGCCGCGCGCATCGGACAGATGAGCATCAACCATCTTGCTATACGGCTCGAAGATCAATTCCTTTGGGATTCGATCGGACGTCGAACCGGCGCGGCGCATCATCAGACACTGCGGGCCATGCTCGATTGGAGCTACGCGCTGCTCTCCCCGACGGAGCAGGTGGTTCTGCAACGCCTCTCCATCATTCGCGGTTCGTTCAATTTCGGATTTGGTCTCGGCATTTGCGCCCGTGGCGGACTGACCGAAGAAGAGGTGGCCCGCAGCATCTTAAGTTTGGTGGACCGATCCCTGGTCACCGCAGATGCGAGCGGGACACAGATTCTGCATCGTCTCCTCTATACCACCCGGACCTATGTCTTTGACAAGCTCATGAAATCGACTGATGCTGTCCCGAGTCACCATTGGCATTGTCAGCAGATAGACCGCTTGATGCGTCAAGCGGAGCTGGATTGGACAGCGATGAGCCGAGGCGAATGGCTGAGGGCTTACGAGTTCGCATTGGAGGACGTTCGTGCCGCCCTCGATTGGTCGCTCGGCTGCTCTGGGGACATCATCCTCGGCGCACGCGTCATAGCCAGTTCCATACCGTTTGGATATCAGTTGGCGCTTACCGAAGAATTCCGCGACTGGGCAGAGCGGGCACTCTCTGCGCTTTCGCAGCTTGAGGTAAGCGATGCCGCGATCGAAGCCCGTTTGAAGGTCGCGGTATTGACGCTAAGCAGACATCTTGGAGATACCAGCGAGCGGGTGCGCCCCGCGTTGGCAGCCTCGAATAAAGCGGCGCCCTTGACCCAGCAAACGAACTTCCTGGTCAGCAGAACAATCGGTTGGGTGGAATCCGGAGACTACGAACGCGCACTGCAGTCGGCGCGACGATTGAGTGATTGGGCAGAATCGGTGAAAGATCCGGCGGCGATTCTGGTGGCGAGAAGACTTCGATCGCAGGCCGAACACTTCCGTGGCAACCATACCGCGGCTCGACAGCTCGCGGAGTGGGTTCTGGACAGTCATGTCACCGGGGCACCTCTTTGCTACATCTCGATGCCGGTGGATCATCGCGTGTCTATGCGAATCATCCTTACTCGAGTGCTGTGGATTGAAGGATTCCCGGACCAAGCGAAAGAGATGGCAGGGCGGGCGGTCGCGTACGCTGAAGCGGACAACGCGTTCTCGCTCTGCCAGGCGCTCGCGCTAGCGGCATGCCCTGTTGCATTCTGGCGAGGCGATGGAGAAGAGGCGGAGACTCTCACAACTCGTCTGATCGAACACGCCACCCGTTATCGCCTCGACGGGTGGCGTCGGTACGGGGAGCACTACGCGAAGGCTGGGGATGGAGGCTTTGTCGATGGTTCGTCGAAAGCCAAATCCATTCCCGCAGCGACGGAGGGGCTCATTGGGCACACCGTTCTGACATTTGGGCGACCAGATGAAATATTCCCCGAAGCTACCCGAGAGGAGTTTGTATCGGACGGTTGGTGTTCCTCTGAACTGCTGAGAATTATGGCGCGGCAACGAGTTGGCTCTCCGGATGGCCAAAGACAAGCGGAGGTGTTACTCCTGCGATCGCTCGAAATTGCGGAAAGGCAAAACGCTCTCTCATGGCAATTACGCACGGCAACGGATCTTGCTTCACTGTGGCGCGATATGCGTCGAGCTCCTGCAGCCCGGCGCCTGCTTACGCCGGTGTATCGCCAATATACCGAGGGCCACGAAACCCGCGATTTGCGCCGGGCGATAAGCATTCTCCACACGCTCTAGCCGCTACGGCACCTCGGGGAAAACTCAGCGCGCGAACGCATCCAGCGCCGTCGCCCGAGCTCGTGGATGGTGGTAGTTTGTGATTTCGGTTTGATATCGATACCCCTCAAGCACCAACCTATCGATGCGTAATCGCAATTTTCGCCAAATGAAGACGAATTAGTACAAGCCCTTCTGGTTCTCGATCGGCAAGATAATGCCCGCGGTGGACCCCTCCGCCAGATCGAGCTAGGACACGCCGAATTAGCTTGCTATTCCTTGACCTTAAAGAGTAACAACCATGCACAAGTCATTTCTGAGTCTCTTGGCTATCGTCTTCGTGTCCGGCGTTGCGACGGCAGCAGAAGGTGCTTCCTCGCCGCCCCCTGTCGCGGAGGGAGCTATACCGTCAGCGTACGTGTGGCTCAGCGGTGGCTCTGTTGCTCTCGGCATTGGATACACCTGGGGTCACGGCACCCTTTACTACAGCAAAGACCAAAAACAGTACAAGTTCAAACTCTCGGGCGTCTCGGTCGCTGATGTGGGCGGAGCCGGTATTACCGCGGAGGGCGAGGTCTACAATCTGACCACGCCGGCGGATCTCACTGGCAGCTATTCGGCAGTCACAGCCGGCCTGACAATTATAGCCGGCGGCTCGGTGGCATACCTTAAGAACGATAAGGGCGTCGTGGTCAAGCTGCACTCACAGACCGGGGGGCTACGATTCAACCTGTCGGCGAACGGTATGCACATCACGCTCCAACAACCGTAAATGATACGAAAGATCCAGGAGCGGTGTCCGCGCCAACTCCGGCCGCCGGCGGCGATAGCTCCGAACCCCATGGCGCCGGGTCCTATCCACTTGTGAAGTCAAGAAGAACCATGCCCCCTCGGCCTGGTCGACCGACATGCGCAACGGCATCGGCAATTCGCGATGGCGGGTATCGTCCGGCAACCTCAAACAAACGTCCAGGCTCGGTCGCGAGCCGCTGCGCGAGCGCAATATCGGTCTTGCGTTGCTCCGGTGGCTGCTGCATCCAACCGCTGAGAATTACGCCCTTGAGAGTGAGAGCACGGGGCGGAAATAGCCGTATATCGCTCGTCTCCCCGCCGAGTGAGCCGAAATTGACAACGGTTCCAGTCCCCTCCGTCAAGAGTTCTGCGACGTCACCCAGCAGTCGCCCACCGACGCTGTCGATGGCGACGTGAATCTTCGCCCCCTCGGCGGCTGCCCTAGCGCGGTCCTTCCAGCCCGCGATGTCCGTCGCGAATATTGGGGACCCCGGCAGAATTTCAGAGAGCTTACTCGCGCCCGCTTCGCTTCGAACCAATCTGATCACCTTCACGCCCCGTTCAGACAGAAGCTTGCCGAGAAGCCGCCCGACAGCGGATCCTGCCGCAGTCAGCAGGACGACGACGCTCGCGCGCGCGTCCCGCGGAACAGATTCATGGGCGGTGCGGATCACGGTGAGAGCCGTAACCGTATTGATCAGCATCTGCGCACCGATGTCGTCCGGAATCGAATCTGGGAAAGGCACCACGGCGCCCGCCGAAACGATGACTTCATCCCTCCATGAGCCTGGTGCGGGAAAAAAAGCCACCCTGAGGCCGGGCCTCAATCCCAGATTGGGGCCGATCCGGGCGCCAACCTCGCTCACCACGCCGGCGCCTTCGAATCCGGGAACCCGGCCATCGTCGCTAATTGTCGGCGGCGCTCCGAACGCGGGCGATCCCATGACTCCGAGGAAATCGCCCGGATGGATCGGTGCATAAGATACGCGGACACGGACTTGATCTGGACCGAGCGACTCAGGTGGGCCGTCTTCGACGCGAAGCACCTGCGCCGGTTGGCCGACTTCGTGGTGAACGATTCTTCTCATCCTAAGCTCCAGCGGCCAAACTCGCGCATGTTGTTACCGCCCTATTTACCCCGGTTTAGCGACGCCATCTATGTCATTGTTGCCGCAATTTCGGACATCCGTCCGAGAGTCGGTGGCGGCCAATCTCTTCGCGGAGTACATGGTCCACGCCAGAATCAGCCGTGACCGGAAGGCTCGCGCGCTCCCTCACCCGTTCGAGAACTCAAGGCGGTGATCCCGATTCAACTCTTTGACAGTCGCTTCGCGAGTTCTGCAGAAAAGCGTCGATAATGTTGAAGTCGGGTTTGCTGCCCCAACTATGTTCGAACTTTCGTGTGATGTATTGTCAATTCGTGCGTCCTCGGCGTCATGGCGCCGCGTCACGGTTCTTCTCATAAGCCAATTTGTTCTGAAGTATCACATCCACTTCGGTACCGGCGCCGTTGCCGCTGGAAATTTCGATCTTCGCGCCGATGCGGCGCGCCCGCTCGCTCATGCCGGAGAGACCCCAATGACCATTTCCCGTCGCCCGAAGGTCCCGAGCATCGATTCCGACACCGTCGTCTCGCACCACCAAGCGGAATTGTTCATTGCCATACTCGATCAGCACCTCGATCAGCTTCGCCTTTGAATGCCGGAGTGCGTTGACAATCGACTCACGGGCGATCCAGTAAAGCTCCTCCCGAATCTTCGTCTTTAATGGTCTCGGGCTGCCCTCCACGACTAGTTTGAATTCAGCGTGAGAGGACAGTGCCGCCACCCGCGGAATCAGTGAAACGTCCGCCTCAAAGCTCTCCGACTGCGAGTCCCGGGTGCGCAGACCGGACACCACGTTCCGACTCTCCTGAATCATTTGGCTAATCAAGGCAAATACCCGCTCAACGAGTGGCTTCGCCGCCGAGTCATCTGTCATTCGACTTTTCGCGACAGAGAGCTGCAGGGACGCACTCAGCAACCCTTGAAGAAGCGTATCGTGTAGATCCCGCGCGATCCGCGTGCGCTCGCGGATCCGTTCCTCCATACGAGCAATCATCTGTCGCGACAGCTGCCCGACGCGGAATCGATAAATGCCCCAGAGGCCCATCACCGCGAGAGAAATATATATTCCTCGAAACCACCAAGTCGCCCACCAAGCGGGCAGTACTTGGATTTTCAGTGATTCGCCGGGTTCGCTCCACTGGCCTAATCCGCTCGCCGCCTCGACTTGAAAAGTGTAGGTACCCGCCGGCACGTTGGTGTATGTCGCGCGGCGGTTGTGACTGTCGACCTCGAGCCAGTCGTGATTGAATCCTAATAGTCTGTAGCGATACCGGATGGACGCCGGGTTTGCGTAGCGCAGCCCGGCGAAAGTTAGAGAGAACTGGTTCTGCTGGTGGGTCAAAATGATGTTTCGAGCGTACGAGATCGCTTGCGTGAGAGCAGCATCGTTTCCCGCCCGTGCGCGTATTCCGCCGATATCCAGGCTGGTCAATACGACAGGCGTCTGCGGAGGTGTCTCGATCAATTGGTCAGGATAGAAGCCAACCGCGCCGGCGAAGCCGGCGAAAAAAATCTCTCCATCGGGCGCCGTGTCACATGCCGACCAGCCGGTAAAGTCATTACCGGGGAGTCCGTCGCTCTCTGAGTAGTTCGCGAGCGTCTGAGTCTTCGGGTCAAATCGCGAAATTCCATTGTTCGTACTGAGCCAGAGATTCTCATGTGCATCTTCGCGGATGCATGAGACAGTATTCCCCGGAAGCCCATTGCGCGTATCGTACGCCGTGAAGCGCCCGGTCTTTGGGTCCAATCGATTCAGACCGTTTTGCGTTCCTGCCCATATCACGTCCGCCTTATCGACGTACACGTTCTGGACCGTATTGTCGCGCAGTCCCTCAGGATGCTCCGGATCCGCACGATAGATCGTGAAGTCTCCGGAAATCGGATCAAATCGAAGCAAACCAGACTCAGCAGTGCCGAGCCACAATCGCCCCGAGGAGTCTTCCGCAATGGATGCAATTCGCTGCCTGCGGCGGTTCGACGTTTGCACCTTATATGTCTGGAAAGTGCCGGTTGTGCGATCCAATCTATCGAGACCATCGTCCGTTGCCACCCATACCGTTCCCTGGTGATCGACAAAGATGCGATGCACCTCGTTGTTGCTCAACGAAGCGGCATCCGATGGGGAGTGGCGATACGTGCGGTAGTTTCCCGATTGGGGGTCAAGACTCCTTAGTCCGTCGGCGTATGTGCCGAACCACATCCATCCCATTTGATCTTGAGCAATCGAGATGACCATCGGATTGCGGGAAAATCCAGCGGGCACCAGAGTGCGCTTGCCAGTGTTCCGATCGATACGATTGATACCAATATCGTTGCCGATCCAAAGCGTATGGTTGTTGTCTTCGAAGACGGCGTTTACGAAGTCGAGTGTCAGGCTGTTTGGATCAGCCGGATCATGCTTGAACGCTTCGAACCGAAAGCTGTGCGTTGAAAAATGGGCGATGCCGGTGGCGTGAAGCCCGGCCCAAATGCCGCCATTTCGATCCCTAAAGAGCGCGATGACCTTGTTCTCTCCAATAGAATGCGAATCATACGGCTGGTTTCGAAACCACTCCATGCGCCGACGGGATCCATCGAACCTCAATAGACCCATTCCGGGTGATCCCAACCAGAGATCCCCGGAGTCATCTTCGACAACACCCATGATTCCAGTCAGGGTATTCGCTGCCGGGTCGTCTGGGTAGAACGAATACGGAATCACGGTGTTATTGACTGCATCGTAAAGAGCGAGTCCGGTTCCGGAGGCGTGTACGATCCAAAACGCGCCTTTCCGATCTTCAAAGAATCCGACTTGTTCCGGATCCGGTAACGCGATGTGCCGGATAACCTTACCGTCTTGCCTGTTGAATTCGTCGAGCCCGTTGGCAGTACCAACCCAGAAGCGTCCTTCGCGATCCTCACCTGACCATTTAACATCGTTGGTACTCAGACTTCCTGGATCAGCCGGATCGTTACGAAAATGAACGATCTGCCCAGTGGCAGGGTCAAGGCGGTGCAATCCATCGCCCGTTGCCAGCCACAACAGGCCCTCGTTGTCTTGCGAAATGTGCACCACCGTGGCATGGAGCCCCAGCGTTGCTGCTCCGTCGATTTTATAGTGGGTAAAGTGTTCCGTTCGGGGATCAAAGCGATCCAGCGCTTGATTACATCCAACCCACAAGTCGCCCGAGCGATCCTTGAACAGCGAATATACAAAAGCGCCGGATAGGCTGTCGAGTGTCTCCGGATCGTGCACGTAGAGGCGGAACTCATAGCCATCGTAGCGATTGAGCCCATACTGAGTGCCAAACCACATGAACCCTTTGTCATCTTGGACGATCTGCGAAACGCGCGTTTGAGAAAGTCCATCCCGTGTCGACACATGAGAGATCCGCAACCCCGTAGCCTCCGTGACCGGCAGCTTCACCATGCTGGGCGCCACCTGCAGGATTGGAACCGGACTGTGGGTCACCGATCCGGCCGCGCTCTCTGCGGTCGAGGATAGAAGGATTGTCGTGCCCACGGTCCACCAGAGAGTCCGAATCGAGTGCAACAGAGAGTGATCCATAAGGATTTCGCTAACGCTTTAGTAAGTCGCTCGCGCCCTAAGTCCGACAACTCGCGGGAGGAAGAGCATCCGCTCCAGAGAAACCGGGTGGACGACGAAAATCCCAGTAAGGGTCCGCATCGAGCAAGTTATCAACGTATACGCGGTACATAACCCGTTCACTCCTCGTACCGGAGACAACAGTTATCTCACCGTTCAATACAGCGCACTCCGTCGGAGGTGACAATCATGTTTATGATACGCCGCCGCGTCTTGAGCGATATGACCCGCCTTGCCGATTCTAGCTCGTTCTGCCCTTGTCATATGATCCCATCGCTCTGAAAGAGAAGGGAGTTTGAATGAACCGATCAGGGGCCGGCCTCCTAAAGTCGGTCCCGCGTATGTTCGGGTCGTATTGGCGGAGATTTTTACCGCGCCGGACTATGACTGCCGGGTAAAAGGTGTTGGACAACGAGCCAGAGTTCGCCGTGACGCGACTTCGATCGGGTCCGCGGCCCCTGGAGAGATCAGGCCGCGTTCACTCGCGCTTTCTGCAGACTCGACCGGATCACGCCCTCGCGCCGGCGGAAATCCAATATCGATGAATCCGCGTTGTCAACCGACGTGGCCGCACATTGAGAGCGAGGTTAAGGACTCCGGCGCGTGCGAGTGCAAAATGACATTGCCATAATGGTGGGAGGACCAAGAACCTGAAGACGACTGCATGTCGATCCGACCGCATTGTCGCTGCCAGCTTGGTGATTTTCAGGAATCCGCCCGGAGCACGATTCTACAACGCTGCAGCGGCGCTTTCGTTCTCCGTGGCGCCGCTGCGTTTCGGGCCCGCGAAGACCGCCGGCCTCGTCGGGTGTCCGGCCAAGACGTCGGTTAAGGATCGGACCAAATACAAACGATCCGTCGAACGACCCGCAGAGTCGTCTTGTGCGTTCGCGCCACTTCTGGAACCGCAATCGGGGACCACACAAACCGACTAGCCACCATGAGATAGCCGGGTAAGAATTTCATAGCACGACGGGTGACCCCCCCGCGTGTGATTATCGACCCCATCGACGGCGTGCTGGGAGCGCGACGATCGGTCTGTCCGACAGCACTTAGTGAACTAGGAGAACAGAATGAATGCACAAGTTAACCGTCGGACTCATGAATTCACGGGCATTAGAGTCGTTGTAGACACCCCGCTGTCGTTTACCACTGTACTCGATCGTCTTCGCGCGCTGATGGGCCGAGCGACTGTTCCAGACCTCATAGCATTGGCACGGGAGCCGATCAGCGAGGCTGAATTTGCGCAGCGGGTGAACGAGCGCTACGTCGGAAAAAGCGGCTTCATGCTGTTCGCCGAGATCGATCACGGCGGCTGGATCTCGAAGTTTGGAATCAGTCGCCGCACACTCCGCCTAATCTTGGGCAATCCGCTAATAGCGATCACCATGATTCGCTACGACCTCGCGGTGGGATTGTTTGCCCCGGTAGAGATTCTCGTGACCGAGCATGAAAAAGAGCAGGGCGCGAACGTCGTTTACGTGCTGCCTTCGTCGCTCATGCTGATCGAGGAGAATTCGCCGCTGCGAATAGCGGCGGAGGCGCTTGATGCAAAACTGGCTGCTCTCGTAGCTTCTGCCGTATGCGCTTGACCACCCTCCGCGGAGCCGCCATCGCTTGGTCGTACGCGCACTGAGTCGGCACCTGCTATAGCGTGGCTCGTTGGAGCACATCGATCCTGAGATGAAAGACGGAGCAAAAAAGTACAAGCGGTTTTACGCATTTTTTTACTAGAAACTGCCGCGTTAGAAGCCACACTACAAACGAATCTCAACTGTTATATATCCGGGAAGCCGATGAAACCCGGTTTACGGCAGATAGTTCGCAGCGCCTGATACAAGGCCATTTTCATGCGAGCGGCCGGAAGCGGATGGGCTGGTGTCGGTGTCGGGATCTTTTGTAGCGGAGGAAGTATCACGAATGAGAGCCATTCATCTCACCGCCTACGGCAATCCCAGCTCAGAACTTGAAAATGGTCGAAGTTCCGGAGCCAAACGCGCCGTCTGCGGGCGAAGCTCTCGTGCGCATGGAGTATTCGTGCGGCCTCGGCGGCGGCGGCCGGTGCGCAATCAGTTCAGAGATCGGGGAGTTTCAGTCGGCCACCGGTGTGGGAATTCGGGGTGGCTGCCGTGGCGGCGAGGATCGCGAAGATGAAAATATCTATCAATGGTGCTGAACATGAACCGTCGGATTTGGATCCCAGTACGCCGTTGCTTTGGGTGATTAGAGACTCGTTGCAATTGAAAGGCACCAAGTTCGGATGCGGCATGGGGCTGTGTGGCGCGTGCACCGTGCATATTGACGGACGCCCGATCCGATCGTGCTTGATGCCCGTTTCTGCGGCGGCGGGACTTAAGATTACGACCATCGAAGGAGTATCCGGGGCGGCTGCGGAAGCGGTGCGTGCCGCGTGGATCAAACACAACGTCCCGCAGTGCGGATATTGCCAATCGGGTCAGATCATGT
>Ga0137359_10000623_pt1 | contig 26728 bp, 16 predicted proteins | sample Mad1_40_16metaG_FD_108281 | JGI IMG/M metagenome (GOLD analysis project Ga0137359, IMG submission 108281) | Vadose zone soil microbial communities from Angelo Coast Range Reserve, California, USA - Mad1_40_16 metaG | ecosystem: Environmental > Terrestrial > Soil > Vadose zone | place: USA... | reverse complement strand
AGCAAACGCCGCATCGGGACCTTCAGTTTTTTCAGACTCGCTGCCAGTGCCGCAGTTTCTTCCAAACTCATGCGTTCAGGAATTGCCACACCGATAAACTCACATAGATTGACATCAGTCAGCAGGGCGATCACGCGTTTAATACTCTTCGATAGCGCAATGAGTTCCGCGGCAACCCTGTTTGCGTGCACGACGTGCTGATACTTTAGCAGCAGTTTGATAAATGTCCTTACCCACGATAGAGCCACCTGTGGTAACTCCAGAAATCTTATGAGATGTCCAGTAGGCGCGGTATCGAGAATCGTGGTGTCGTACTCGCCCCGGTCGAGCAAATCGCTGATCGCGCTCAACGCGGCAATCTCGTCGATGCCTGGCGGAGTCAGCTCAACCAACTCCCTCATCGCTTCCTGGTCAAACTTAATCTCCAACCGCGAACCACCAGACAACGAGGCAAACAGATCGTCAGTCCAGGAACGATAGCGTTGCTTTAATTCTTCAAACTTTTTGCCAGGATTGATTTCCATTGCGTCGAGATTCTTAACGCCGGCAATTCGTCTCTTGAACTCAGCTACCGGTTCATCGAAACTATCAGACAGAGAGTGGGCCGGATCAGTGGAAAAGACCAGGAACTGTTGTCGCCGTTCCTTCCTGGCGAGTGCAAGTGAGAAAGCGGCCGCCGCCGTTGTCTTACCAACGCCTCCCTTACCGCCAAAAATGAAAATACTATGCGTCGCGAAAGGAAAAGCATCGGTCTTGTTTGTTTTCTTTAACTCTTTGGACGGGAGCGTCCTCTGGGTTGCATTAGCTCGTGTCTTTGTCGGAACTTTCACCTCCGCCTGGTCCCAGGTTAGTCCGGCAAAAAGCCGCAGCGCTTCAAGACCGCGCACTTCATCCGGCAACAACGGCACGAAGTGAGATCTCAGGCGCGGAAATAGTCGCGCGATCTCTTTAAGCCAGGGCTGCTGACTGGCAACTCGAGCCTTGCAATAGCGACAATTACCGTGCTGATGTTCTACGCGATTGACGATCAGATCAGTGACCGGTACACCCTCCTTAAGCAGTAGCGTCAGGTATCGCTCCGTTTCTCGCACACTCATCATTTCTGGAATAGTGACGAGGGTAAAACTGGTCTGGCGCATATCGTACAGCATGGTCCGCACCAGCTCGATCCTGTGGCTTAAATCAACGAGGAAGCGATCGACTTCATCCCGACGCACGGCCCGACGCGAGAAATGCGCGACGATGTAACGGTGCTTGTCAGCCATCCGATCGAGGGCGTTAACCATCTGGCTGAACACGTCCGGGAGTCGTAACAAACGTGAAGTATGTCCCGATGGCGCGGTGTCAACGACGATGCGTGAGTAAGTTCCCGCGCGATCCAACTCACTCAGCTCAAACAGCGCCATCACTTCGTCCATGCCAGGAAGAGATAGATTCAGAAGCTCGTTAATGTCGGTCTCGTCGAGGAGAGTGCCGCGCTCGGCAATTTCACCGAGCACAGTGCGATGCGCGACACGAAATTTTTCAAGGGCCGCAGTCGCGTCCATCTCGTATCCGATCAATTTGGCGCCACGCTGTTGCGCGATTTCAACCTGGCGATTGCCAATTTTTATACCGAGGCTGTCAGAAAGGGAGTGGGCAGGATCAGTCGAGAATAACAGAATGGATTCATTACGCCTGGCTAACTGGAGTAGACGGAGAGCGGTGGCTGATGCGGCGGTGGTTTTGCCTACACCGCCCTTTCCGCCGAAGAACAAGTAACGTGAGGAGAAGGGATTCCGGGTCTCTGCTGAGCTGCGGGGGCGCACGCTTCTGCCAGCGCGAACAGGAGCCTTCCCGCTCTTTGTTGTCACGCCCTAATCCCTTTCGCCAGGCTCCCAAAAACCGCCTTCGTCCCCTCCAACTTCGATTTCGAATGTCGAGGACTTTGCCGTATGCACCTGGTGAAGCAAGTCGAGTTGCCGGGCCTTTATTGCCCGGAGGCGAGCAAAGAGTTCTGCTTCGCGCACACGAAATTCGTCTTCGGATACCTCATCAAGTTCCAAACGCATTTGCAGTTCGAGTAATTGGTCTTTGATGACCGTGTCGTCATTCAATTCCTGGTCGGCCAGCTTTTGAATCTGGCCGAGAATGAACTTAAAGCCGTTGATAGGCGCTAACAATAGGTCGTCGATGAGCAGCATTTTTTGTTAACTCGCTACCGCTTCTGTGGTTCCTTCGCCTCGCTCCAACTTCAGACGAATATGCACAAAATTATAAGGGGGCCACGGACCTGTGTACTTGAAAGCGAGCTTACCTTCGTATTTGGAAGCAATCTCCTTCACCATCTGGTCAAATTCCACTTCGCGATCGCGCTCGATCAGGAACGCCGCATTCATGATCATCCGATCCCCGATCGGCTTATTCGCGCGGGAGGCCACGGCCGTGTCGCGCAAGAGTGAATAAACTTCACGAATATAAGCATCAGCTTGATCAGTGAGCGCCGTTTCAATCAGCCGCCCCAGTTGCATGCGCGCAAAGTAAGTTGAACCGGTGGTACGTGAAGTGATTTGCTCTTTAAGATGACGAATCTCGTCGTCCTTATCTTCAAGTTCTGCCGTCACCTTGTCGCGATCCCAATTGACCTTTAGCCCAAATTCGACCTTACCCTCCATCTTGGAAAGGACGTCGCGCAATGCGTCGTATGTACCGCGAATTAACTCTACGATGTCCTCTTCCGTACGGAACAAAGCACCAAAAGCCATGGGCAACACCGTAAACTCGCGCATCACGGTTTCGTTGACCTGTTCGTGGGCAAAGACATTCTCTCGCGTTGGGTCATAGACCACCAGCGGCGTATTCGAGACAACGGCGGCCAGGCCTTTGTGTCTGATCGTATGCACGTCGTCACCTCGACCACCGATACCCATAGGACCAAACGACCGAGGTTCGGCGGTCTCAATAATGCAATAGACGTACTTGCCTTCCGGCACAGTCTCAACTGCGGTTGGTTCCGTTTCACGCGTCATTAGAATATGTCCGAATCCGGGGCCAGCAGTCTGCGGAGCTGGTTGAGGCCCCAATATTGAGAGGGGATCAGTTCATAAGAAGAACATTCTGATTTGTGACAACCCAGAAGCATCATAATCAGTTGCACCGTTCTCATCAAGTATTTGTCCTAGGCCCGTGCAGTTTATCCTGACGCCAGCCGAGTCACGTAGCGACTGAAACATCTGGTCCAATCGGTTGTAGAAACCCTTGTGGTGAAAAGCGGATGCGCGCCCTTCTGTCATGGGTAACGGGTGCCCGTGCCCCCCATTTCTCCGGCTTGACCGGAATTCAAACACAACAGCTACCCTGAAGTGGAAACCGGACCATTGTAATGCAGAGGGGCGTTTTGAAGCGGACCAAGATCCCAAATCAACAGCGAACTGTCTGTTATTTTCCGCGAACTTTGTGGTCACTAGCCCAGTGATGGCAGCCGATGCGAGTTGGCATGGACGTTGCTCCTAGCCGGTGCAGGCTCGAATGCGGTACGCGCGTTTGAGCGTGGCGAGATTTCCAGATCCATACCTTCAAAAGGAGACTTGATATGTTGTGGACAATTCTAGTGATTTTGCTTGTGCTGTGGTTAGTCGGTTTACTTGCCCATGTTGGCGGCGGCCTGATCCACTTGCTGTTGGTAATCGCCGCAATTGTGCTGGTTATTAATCTTCTGACGGGTCGAAGGGCGGTCTAGTTAATAACTTCGGACCGAGCGAGAGGCTTTCACACTTTATTCTCAACAATGACGTCTGTTCAGGCAGAAACAAGCGTCGTAAGGTTTGGGGTAAGTGAGGCGGAAATTGAATATCGGTCGAGCGCCCGATCGGTTAAGGGGCCCTGGTGGAAACGCCAGAGCATCGTCCACAACGGGCAGCGCCTCTTCAGCGATGAAGAGGCGCTGCTTCTTGCGGGTGTCCTTCCTCAGAAGGCGTGGATAAGTGCATCAGCCCGGCGCGCGCAGTTTGTCCTCTGGGGCTCGGTGCCTTCTTTTTCCGCGCTACAATCTCACCAACTGCTTCCTTCGTCAGCTTAAAGATAGTACTTCGATTCTGGTGTAGGACCCTGAACCAGGAACTCCATCGCATCTGTGGGAAGTAGATACCGCGAAACCCTACCCTCATTATGAAATGATAGATCTTCCAACCAACAGATTTGTCACTCATCGCCTCCATGGCTTCTGCGTTTCGTTTCGCACTGTAGGAGGATTCCCAGGCGTGCTCGAGTTCCACCTGGGCTTGAGCAATTGACATCTTGAGTGGTGTATGTGCCATCTGGTAAGGAGCAAAATCCAACCAGTGTATTGGCCGAGTAAGCCGACCTTCCTTCTTCAAGCGATCATAAAGCGGAGTTGCGGGAAACGGTGTCAGTTGTCCGAAAACCGGTAAACCCGGAGGCCAACTTCGGATCTGGTCTAACGTGCGTTCGGCGACTCCAGCCGTGTCGTTATCCATGCCAAAAATAAACGACGTAATAGCAAAGAGGTCACGGTCCGCAAGTCGATTGAGTACGGCCGCATACTCGTTGGGCTTATTAAAGCTCTTGTTGACATCTGCAAGATTCGCCGGGTCTATCGACTCCATCCCAATAAAGACGAGCATCCCGCCCGCTTCCGCAATCAAGTCGACGAGTTCTTCATCGCGCAGCAGATTCGCGCTAATCTGTGCAGTCCAGGGGAGCTGGGCACCGGCAGCGATAATGTCGCGCAATAGCGACTTGGTGCGCTTGATGTTGATGGCGAAGTTGTCGTCAACAAAAAAGACGGCGATCTGTCCGCCCTCACTCTTGGCTCGCGCTTTCAATCTCAGCATCTCATCGACGATGCTTTGGTTCGAGCGAAACCGAACGGAGTCTCCGAAGAAACCGGTCACTGTACAAAACTCGCAACCGTAAGGACAACCTCGGCCCGATTCAATTGGAATAATGCGAAAAGTTCCCCAACCGGGTCCGACGCGCGTCAGTAAAGGTCGCATAAGGTTCGGAACCACATTGAACTGTTTAAGGTCCAGAGATTCCCAGGGGATTGTCGGATAGTTTCCCAGACAAGGTTTACGCTCTTTGCCCGCGTCATCAACCGGCGCGTAAACTTCCTTCAATACGCCGCGGGCAGCATCTTCGACGATTTGAGGCCAGGTTTCATCGGCTTCGCCGAGTGCTATCGCATCAGCGTGAGTACGCGCTTCATCGGGCACCTCAGTAACATGGGGCCCGCCCATGACTACCTTGATGCCGGCGGCACGCATGGCGTCGGCCACGCCATACGCCTTTGCAATCATCCTGGTCATGGCGCCGATTCCCACGAGACCGACGTTTTCGCGACGCACCAAATCGACCAGCTCGTCGTTACTCATTGCCTTCGCATTCCCATCAACAAGCAAGACCTCGTGTCCCGATGGCGTAAGCGTTTGCAACAGAAACATCCACAGGTGAGGCATGAAGTTTCGGGTCACACCGTTATCGGGATTGTAAAGGAGAATTCGCATTACTTGTTCTCTACCACTCCTAGCGGTTAAAGGGAAGCGACGAGAAGGGCGAACGCGTCGCGGAAGGGGATTATGTAAAGTTTAAATGAAATGATTGCCAACTAGAGCGCAGACTATAGCAGATATGTCTGGTTCCGTACACAAGGACATAAAAACGCTTTAGTTTTAAGACAAAACAGTTCTTTTTATTGAAAACAGATCGCTATTGCCCGCGCCTTTGCATACGAACAGTCAAGAACATCCCAGGGCTCGAGCGAACTCGAATCAGGATTTCTGTCAGACCATTCTCATCCAAATGGAGGCCTGCCGAAAACTAAGCAGCGATCTATTTCGCAGGTGTGGATATATTTATGTCAACCTTCTTATTGCCATTAAGGAGCCGGCCGCCAAACACAAACAGAGCAGCAACAACCACGATCACGAAGATCACCAGCACGGCCACTACTCCAGCACTTCCTCCACCACTATCGTCTCCCATAAGACTTTCCTCCTGTATATGAAGCTCGGCTGCAATCAACCGGGGTCTCCTCGGTGTTTCTTATCCCGCGGTGGTATCGCCCCCAAGCAAAGTTAGAACCTCATGCGCAGACGCTATTTGCTGACGCCTTTTTTGGCTCCCCTTCGAGAGGAGCTGTGCCTTTCTTTTTTTCCTCGTCCGCTTCCGCTTTTCTTACCACCACCTGATTCCTCATTGATGTTATTAACCCACGATGCAACTCGCGCGCCCCCCGCGGTACATGACGGTCTCGCGCCTTATTTGCTACCCGTTTTACTTTCCAAATCTTTTTTTGAGAACGTTGGCACCCTGCTTGCGGCCGCCAGAAAATATGGGGGATGTAACTCAGCGGTGCTCTGGAACTAAACAACTTCGGGCTTTTGCTGTACAGGAAACCTACACACGAAGGAGAAATTGGTGATTGCGGCGATCAGAAAAGGAGATAGTTTCTTTGAACACAAATTCTACTTAGCTGCTCTTCCGGCAGAGTCGCCCTCAGCGGGGCTGCGCTTTCGTAGTTCTTGAAGATAATCGTTCAGAATACGCGCATGGCAAATCAAACACATCTGTTCAGAACCTGGTGTTGTCGCAGACCTGATAAGTGCGCCACACAACGAACAACTGACCTCGAACGAGCGCGACTCGGTATTATCTATTGCCGGAGGGTCTCTCCGGGAATTCTTATTCTTCCTCATTAGTTTCAACCTATGAATTCTTTTCGTCCCAAAATTGACAGTTCGAGGCGCCAAGTGGATACCACAAACAATTTCCGTTCCGAGTCACGTTAATTGACTCAAAATCTCATGACACATATTGAACGGCTGCAAAGGAATGGGATTCGTCGTCTCGGGACAAGCAAAAGGGGATTTCGTTACGAACATGCAGACGGCGGGAAAGTGTCTCGAGCGGATCGCGAGAGAATTGAGCTACTGAGGATCCCACCCGCCTGGACTGATGTAGCGATCAACTCGGCGGCGAATGGAAGGTTGCAGGCGGTTGGGCAGGACGCTGCGGGACGTTGGCAATATCTTTATCATGAAAACCACACTCGGTCGCAGGACGCTCGGAAGTTTCAACGCCTGATCAAGTTTGCGCAGGCCCTTCCGGTCATGCGGACTACGATTGCAAAACACTTAAGACAACCCGATCTGGGACGAGAGCGGGTGCTCGCCTGCGTGCTGCGAATTCTTTCAACGTGCTTCCTGCGCTCGGGAAGCGAAGTCTATGCAAGTGAGAATGGTAGTTATGGTCTCGCCACTCTCCGGCGGAAACATGTGAAAGTAAGAGGTGACGTGGTCGAGTTTGATTTTCCAGGTAAGTCCGGGGTGCGGCAAACTCGGGAGATCCGTGACCGGCAAGTTGCCAGGGTAGTGCGTGGCATTCTCAAAGAACCAGGCTTTGAAGTTTTCAAATACAAGAATGGGTCAGGCCAGTTTGTCGACCTGAAGAGCCGGCACATCAATGAATACATCAAGGAAGTGATGGGCGGGCCTTTCAGCGCCAAAGACTTTCGCACCTGGGCCGGCACGCTCGTCTGCGCCTGCGCTTTGGCTCGTGCCGGAAGCGCAAACGGCGAGAAGAAAGCTGATCGCAAAAAGAAAATCGTGGCAGCCATCAAAGAGACCGCTCAAACGCTTGGAAATACGCCCGCCGTTTGTCGCGGTTCTTATATCTGTCCCGAAATCCTCCTTGGTTTTGAAAATGGAAAAATAATTGATAGCAAACCTGAGAAGTTGCAAGATTTCGTTTCCTACCGCGGTAGAAAGCTACACCAAACAGAAAAGTCCCTGCTCAACTTCTTGAAACGGAACGCTACAAAATAGGGGTTTAGCAGAACCCCTGGACCATGCATGCGGCATTGCTCCGAGTGCACTCCTAAACAGATCTTATTGTGGCATCGACTTCTGAACCAGATGGCATATCGGACATAGCGCTAACGTCCGATGGCCGCCAACTCTACACGGCCAACGGACTTTCAAATGACGTTTCAATAATAGACGTAGCGACCAATACCGTGATCGCTAAGTTCAAGGCTTGGTGAAAAGCCCTGGGGGATTGCAATCAAACCCTGGAACCCCGTTATCCGATTACCAACTCACCACAAGTTCTTCAGAGCTCTGCCAGACAGGAAGATTCTGCCTGATAGAACACCGGTGTAGCTTGTCGGCCGCCGCCAGTAATTTGCCAGCGCCCAAGACCACGGTCGTTATAGGATCGTCCGGCATATTGACCCGCAGTTTGAGCTCATCTCGCAGACGCTGCGCCATTCCCTTTAGCAGCGCACCGCCGCCTGTGAGAATGATTCCAGAGTAATAGATGTCTGCAACCGCCTCGGGCTGCGCTTCCTCAATCAGGCGACGTACGCCTGCCACAATCTCTACCATAATGGGTTCGAGCGCTTCGCGGACCTCCTCGGCTGTCACCTTGACTGCGCAGGGAGAGCCATCGATGATGTGCTTGCCAACCACCTCCATGCTCAGATCTTTTTCAGCATCGTCGTTCGTAAACAGTGCGCCCAGGTCCTTCTTTATTGCCTCGGCGCTGTATTCACCAATGAGCAAACAGTACTTCGAGCGTATGTAGTCGCGAATTGCTTCATCCATTGCATTTCCGGCCGCTGGCAAACTCACGGACGAAACGATTCCGCCAGACGCGACGATTGCAATATTGGAGGTGCCCCCTCCAACATCGACAATTAAGTGGGCGCGCTCATCATCGAAACTCAAACCCGCTCCCAGACCGGCTGCCAGACCTTCATCGACCAGATCGATGCGGCTGCCGCCTGCATCATGCGCTGCATCTCGCACCGAGCGTTGCTCGACGGCGGTCGCCGAACCTGGAATGCCAACGACGAAGTGCCTTCGTCTGTAGTTATCCGTTACCGAACGCACAAACGAACGCAGCATTTTTTGTGTAACGTCGAAATTGTAAATAGTGCCGCAGCGAATTGGCCGGTGTACTTCCACGCCTCGAGGCTCGCGCCCGAGAAGTTTCAGGGCCTCACGGCCGACACACAGAACGTCGCCATCGTAGCGATCAATCGCAACGACGGAAGGCTCGTTCAATACAATACCTTTTTCAGGGTCGTAAATTAGGGTGTTAACTGTGCCAAGATCTATGGCAAGTTCGTGCTTAAAGAACCTTTCAATGAACTTCATTGTGGCGCTCCTCCTCCAAAATGGCAGGGTCCTGAGGCAACGGGGGACGTCTCGTAAGTGGCAACTCGTATGCCCTACTGAGATGAATTTCTCGCTTTAAGTTGGCCTAGAACGAACAGAGTGCGAATAGGAAACGAATTCCAGTTACGTATGACATCGGTGCGGGGCAGCGAGGGAAATGTACGAGTTCAAATCATTCAAATTGGTTGGAAAAGGCATCGACACCGAGATGCGTGGTGATGGAGTGTCGGTCTTGACGCCTAAAAAGCGGCCACAGATGGACGCGGATGAGACAGATCGGGAATTGGCTATCACCTCAGCATCAGAAGTCTTCGATAGAATTCTTGACTCCGTAGGAGTGGGATATTCATAGACCGAAGCTCACGAATTGCCAGCGCTGTTCGGTGGGGCGGAATGAAACTAGATTAGAAAATTTGCCACATTAGTTTCCGCCCCTCAGAACCGCCGGAGCCTCTCCGGCCTTTGAGCTATAAACATGCCATTGGCAAGTCCCTTCTGGGGGACCAATGAGCTGGGCGGGAAGACGAACAGGATCTCGAGGGCCCATTAGTACCTCTTTAAGAGTTTTGGCTTTATCGCTGCCGGTGACGAGGAACATTATCCGACGCGCATGATTGAGCACCGGAACTGTCAGCGTAAGTCGATGCACTCCAAGGCCCTCGACCCAATTTGCCGCTACCCACGTGTCTTCTTCAGTGAGTGCTTTGGTTTTCGGAAAAAGGGATGCTGTGTGGCCATCTTTGCCGAGTCCCAGATAAACAAGATCAAAGGTCGGCCAAGTTACATTTCCATGAACCTTCGGCCAGTCAACTCGACCTTTGAAGCGCTCAGAGGCAAGCAGTTCGCTCAACTGTCTATCGATTCCTCTGCTTCTCCAGCAACTCTTCCCACTCAGTGTGAACCGCACCGAGGTCGGATTTGTCGACTCGTTTGTAGGTGTGCGATCCAAAGAAGTCGCGCTGGGCTTGAGTAAGATTTAGTGGGAGGTTGGCCGTCCGGTACATGTCGAAGTAGCCCAGGCTTGCCGACATCGCGAGCTCGGGCAATCCCTGCTGCATCGCAGTGCTCACCACAGTTCTCCAGTTTTCCTGCGCTTGCTCGATGCGAGTGTTGAATTCTTTGTCGATCAGAAGGTTTTGCAGTTGCGGATCCCGAAGATAGGCTTCCTTGATCTTCTTGAGAAACTTGGCGCGAATGATGCATCCACCTTGCCAGATTCGCGCTACCTCGCTGAGATTGATATTCCAGTTGAATTCGTCTGAGCCTGCTTTGATCAAATTCATCCCCTGCGCATAGGAACAAATCTTTGCGGCATAAAGCGCATCGCGCAATGCATCCTTCATCCGATTATTTATCTCACCAAACTGACCGATACTGCGCACAGAGATCTGTTTACTTGCTGTGACCCTTTCGCTCTTGCGTGCGGAAATATTCCTGGCAGTAATGGCTGCATCGATGGTCGGAATAGGCACACCGAGATCGAGCGCGAGTTGACTGGCCCACTTGCCGGTGCCCTTCTGACCTGCCTCGTCCAGCACAAGATCCACAAGGGGCTTCCCTGTTTCGGGATCTTTCACCCGCAGGATCTTTGCCGTTATCTCTATCAGGTACGATTCCAATTCGCCTTCGTTCCACTCCTCGAACACGTCCGCCATTTCGTCAGCTGTGAGACTGAATCCATTCCGCATTACATCGTAGGTTTCAGCGATCAACTGCATGTCGCCATATTCGATCCCGTTATGGACCATCTTAACGAAATGACCCGATGCGCCAGGACCGATATAAGTCACACATGGGCCATCGGCGACCTTTGCGGCGATGGCTTCCCAGATTGGGCGAATCTGTTCATACGCATTCTTGTCGCCACCCGGCATCAAGCTCGGACCCCACAGCGCTCCCTTCTCGCCACCCGACGTGCCCGAGCCGATGAAGAAGAACCCTTCAGCCTTCAATGATTTCTCACGCCGCTCCGTATCAGTGAAATGGGAGTTCCCACCATCAATGATGATGTCGCCCTTATCTAGAAAGGGTTTGATTAAATCGATGGTCCAGTCGACAGGATCGCCGGCTTTCACCAGCAGAATGATTTTGCGCGGCTTCTCGAGCGAGCGAACAAATTCTTCCGGCGAGTGAGTGGCAACAATCTTCTTGCCGGGGTGCTGAGAAACAAAAGCATCGAGCACCGGCGGTTCACGGTCGTAAACTGCAACAGGGTAGCCATTGCGTTCGATGTTGAGCGTCAGGTTCTGGCCCATCACACCGAGGCCGATCATTCCTATTTTCGCAGTCGCGTTTTTGTCTTCAGACATATTCGGTTCGTTATCGTTTGGCATTTGGCATTGTTGGTCTTTAGTCTTTGGTCTTCGGCCTTTGAAGGATCCTTGTGAATTGAGCCTTACCAAAGACCAAAGACCTAAAACCAAAGACCCATCGACCAATACTTACTTTCCGGCGCCGCGGCTCGCCGGCAACGCAGCAGCAATCAGTTCATGCAATCGCTGCAAACCTGCAAGCACATCCGCGCCAAGATCCACCCGTAGGGCACGTCTTCCATGGGCAACGAGCGAACGGAAGTCTCCGAGCGCCTGTGCCTGCTTCAAAATGCTGAAACTGTAAGGCTCCCCCGGCACAGGAAAATCATGTTCGTCCTTTGCGGTAATTTGAAAGAAGACGCCCGTGTCAGGACCACCCTTATGCATTTGACCGGTCGAGTGCAAGAAGCGTGGGCCATAGCCAGTTGTGGTGGCACACTTCGTCGTGTCACGCAATAAAGTCCTGATCTCCTGCAGCCTCGCTTCAATCGCAGGAGTTTCCTCGATGTAATTCAAAAGGGCGATGTAGTCGCCCTGCTTGACCGTTGCGAGAGCGGCGCGCAAAGCGTCTGAAACAGAATTAGCCGGCAATGCTTCGCGAGTGTGTCCCTCCGCGAAGATGGTTAGCTCATTCTCTGCCACTAGCGGAGTCTGCTCGGGCAAACTCCCCTGGTTTACGAACGTGCTCAAGAGTTCCTTTGTCGCATCTTTTGATTCCTGCACGTTTGGCTGATCAAAAGGATTGATACCAAGGCGCCAGCCGGCGCATGCGGTCGCAAACTCCCAAAGGAAAAACTCCGCGCCCAAGTCATACAGGTCTGTGAGCTGTCGATGGGCAGCTGGATGCCCTGCGGCAACCAGCACATCCAGTTTCGATTTCATGCCCTGACTACTCGTCCCAATTGACACCGAAACGAACACGCGATCCTGACCATAAACCGCGGGGCCACCGAGCGGTTCGCCCGCCACCGGAAGTATGCCTTTGCCTTCCTTTCCGGTGCTCTCAGCGATTAGCTGTTCGATCCATAGTCCGAGCGAGGCGATCTTCTCGTCTGTCACCAGTGTAAGTTTGTCCCGACCTGCCCTGGCGCACTCTCCGATAAAGGTACCGAGTTGCACTGCCGGATTTGCCGCAGCCGGCATCACGGCGGCGCAGGCCTGGGCCATCTGCTTCGCTCGATCGAGCAGTTTTTTTAGGTCGATCCCCATCAAAGCGGCGGGAACCATACCGAAATAAGAAAGTGCAGAATACCTTCCGCCAATATCCGCTTGATTAAGAAATACTCGTTGAAATCCCAGCTCAGCAGCCCTCTCCACTAAAAGAGAATCCGGATCCGTTATCGCGATAAAGTTTTCTCCGGGATTCGGAGAACGCTTGCCGAGTTGGTCGTACCAGAATTTATAGAAGACGTTAGGCTCCGTAGTTGTTCCTGACTTTGACGCAATCACGAACAGGCAATGCTCGATTTCAATTCTATTTTCATATGCCGCGAGCACATCAGGGTCGGTTGAATCGAGCACTAACAGTTCTGGATATCCGGGTTGAGGTCCAAATGTTTGCGCGAGTACCTCCGGGCAAAGGGAAGAACCACCCATCCCGCAAACCATCACGTGTCGATAATTCCTTCGCCGGATCAGATCAGAAAACTCAATGAGTTCCTCAGCAACTCCAATCATTTCATCGGGCAACACCAACCAACCCAGTGAGTTCTTGATGATTTTCTGGTTAGCCTCATCCTCTTTCCAGAGGGAGGCGTCCTTGCGCCAAATGCGTTTTGCGACGTTGTCGTCCTCGGCTTGTTTTATGGCGCCACTCATCTCGCCGGCCAATTCGCCAGGCAAAAATTCTATAGGGTTCATGCTGAGTTCCCAGCCTTCCGCGTTTTTAGATCAAAGGGGTGGCGTTAGTTTATCATCATTCCGGCCATCCGCAGATTACGCTTAAGAGTCTGTCGGAAAAATCTTCTCTTGCGGTTTTCCCGATCCAACCCTCCGTGTACACCGTGCCTCCGTGGTGATAAAAACGGCGAAAACACTCACCACTGAGACACGGAGGTCACTGAGGAAGTTCAAAGTGTCTTTCGTACAACTTTATACCTTCCACTTTTCATCACTGTGAGATAGAGTGACAAAAAAGACTATGGCAAACGAAAAGAAGCAGGCGCTGATCGTCGTTGATGTGCAAAACGACTTTTGTCCGGGCGGAACATTGGCAGTCGCCCATGGTGATGAGGTAGTGGCGCCGCTAAACAAACTTATTGCCGAATTTCTAGAGCGCGATGCCCCGGTCTTCAAGTCGCGCGACTGGCATCCTGCAAAAACAAAACATTTTGCTGCCTACGGCGGCACCTGGCCGGTCCACTGCGTTCAGGGAACCAGGGGTGCGGAGTTTCACCCCGCGCTTACTGACGACACTCGCGTTCATGTTGTGTCCAAAGGTCTTGGCGATGAAGATTCTTACTCAGCGTTTGATGGGACGGATCTCGCGTCGCAACTGCGTGACCTTGGAGTTGAAGAGGTTTTGGTGGGCGGTCTTGCCACGGATTACTGTGTTAAGAACACTGTTCTTGATGCGCTAAAACAAGGCTTTGCAGTAAAGGCGCTAACGAACGCTATGCGGCCGGTCGACTTAGAACCGGGCGATGGCGACCGCGCTATTGAGGAGATGCGCGTCGCCGGAGCGGAAATCCAGGAACAGCAGGAGATCTGCAAGCAGGAGCAGACGGCAGGAGCAGGACAGGACAGTTAGTCATACGTCATCACCTGCTCCTGCTGTCTGCTCCTGCCTACTGATATGGCACAGGCTTCCTGATTCGCTCCGGCCTCCCGACTACAATGGGCACTCTCAATATTGATCGCTATCACGCCGCGATGGGAGACGCGTCATACAAGGACGTGGCGCGCCTGCACCGCGGCCGTCTCAGCGATGCCCAAGCGACCTTCTACGTGACTCAGCGCAAGCTGCCCTTTGCACCGTGCCTGGGTCATGAGCGTCTGGTGCGTCTGCTCATCGACAGCCAAATCGATCGACCGCGTCTCAGATTTCTGGAACAGGATCGCGGTGGCCTGCAACTCTTTGCAAAAGCCATCGAAGACATTCAGTTCGTGGGGAAAGTGCGGGCCGTGCGCCCAGGCACAATCATCTTCGCCCAGGAGCCCTTTGCCGACATTAGCGGCGCGTTCGGTTTGACGCAGGCGCAGGAGATCAAGTTTGAGCACGCTTTCGATTTGCCAATGACGACCGCCAGCACGGCAATGCAATTTCGCATGGCTGTCGGTGAGAAGCGATGGTTATCTGATTTTTCCTTGCGGCGCAATGGCGATATCGAGCGTGCGGTAGATATTGCGGTCTACGCGTTTATCGGCGGCTTCAACGACACTTCCAACATGGAAGCAGCGCATCGTCTCGATATACCCGCGGTCGGAACCGAGGCCCACTACTGGCAACAAGCCTACATTGAATACATGAACGACCCGGAGATCGAACCGCGCACTGGTAAGCCAAAGCACTTCGAACAAGTCGCTTTTGAGCGTTGGCTCGACGCCAATCCAAACGGCACCACACTCCTGCTCGATACTATCGATGTTTACATGGGCGCGGTCCACGCGGCGATGGCTGCCACATCTACCGCGGCAAGGCGGCGGGCCTTCAAAGGGTTCCGCGTCGACTCGGGAGACCTGGCAGAACTCGGCCAATGGTGTCTGCGGTTTTTTGAAGCCAACGGACTGCGTGATCTTCGACCCAATCTGACCGGCGATCTGGATGTCGAAAAAGTTAGTCTCATCGTGCAGGAATTTCCTGAAGTCGCCGGCTTTGGCATCGGGACAAAATTATCAAGCGAAGTGAAATCCGTAGCCGGTGTGATCTTCAAACAATGTCTGATGGAGCAGCTGCCAACACTCAAAGCTTCCAACTCGCCAGATAAGGTTACCTTGCCAGGTCGCTTGCAGCTCTTTCGCGGAATCGACGCTCAGCAGAACTACGTCGCCGACGTAATTGGACTTGAAGAAGAAGAGGTGGACATTCCCGGGGCCGCGCGAGTAGAACGCTTGCTGGTCCCTTTCTGGGAAAACGGGCAGCATTCAGCTATTCCTTCGATCACCAAACAGAAAGTCTTCGTGGAATATCAGCGCAAGCGCTTTGCGGATATCAACAACTACCCAGTTGCGTTGAGCGATCGTCTGCACAAACTGCGCGTCGATCTGACTGAGCAAATGCGAGCCGACAATTCGGGCTGGCAGGAGATTTTGAAAGTACCAGAGACGGCAGATGTTGAAGCACTGCAGACGAAATAACTAAGCACAACTCAATCGAGCGAGATTCTGACCTTATGACCGTGAAAGGAATTCTATGAGCGCACCTGAAAAAGCACATGAGACATCGAAGGTCCGCGAATTAGTCTCTTCGGAAGAGTGGCAAGCGCGCGTCGACTTGGCCGCTGCTTATCGATTGGTAGCGCATTATGGCTGGGACGATCTTGTCTTCACGCACATCTCCGCCCGAGTGCCTGGACCTGAACATCACTTCCTGATTAACCCGTACGGGATGATGTTTGATGAGATAACGGCTTCGAGCCTGGTCAAAGTAGACCTCGACGGAAACATCGTGATGGCAACGTCCTATCAAATCAATCCCGCGGGATTCACGATCCACAGCGCGGTGCATGCCGCGCGCGAGGACGCCCTTTGTGTAATACATCTGCACACCGACTATGGCATCGCGGTTTCTGCGCAGCAGGATGGACTCCTTCCAATTTCACAGCAAGCGCTGTTTGCCCTGTCTTCGCTTGCTTATCACGATTACGAAGGACTCGCTCTGAACGAAGAAGAAAAGCCGCGGCTGGTGGCCGACCTGGGCAGTAAGATGTTTCTCATTCTGAGAAACCATGGTTTGCTGACAGTAGGTCAAACTGTAGCCGACGCGTTCATGTCGATGTTTTTGTTAGAACGAGCTTGCAAGATCCAGATCCTGGCCCAATCCGGCGGAGGAAGACTAATACCCATTTCAGATGGGTTGCTCGCACGGATTCCCGAACAAGTAGCGGTGGTTACACGCGGTGGCGGGGGCAGATTGGCATGGCCGGGACTGCTGCGGAAGCTGGATCGAGTGGACGTGAGTTATAAGAACTGAATAACTGATCTTCTCAGGTTGGGGAGGCACATCCAGCGCTGGTGACTCACGTCCCCCACAGCGAAAGCCACTCAACTTCCATTCCAACCTCTCAAGTTAAATAACCTCTCAGGTTGGGAAGGTGGACCCTGACCCCGCTCAAGTCTGAATGCCACTCAACTTCACTTCCACCTCTTAGCTTAAGTAGCCTCTCAGATTACTTACTATATTGACTAAGGTTGAGAGGCTAACTGAAATTGAATGGCTTTCAAACTTGGGCGGGGACAGGGTCCACCTTCCTAACCTTAGAGACCTCTGAGCTTGAGTTATTGATTTTGCCGTTCAGCGGTTTTCGACATCAGAATGTTAATCTCCGCTTGCCCTAACCCGAACCTGATCTTCGGTGGGCTCGACCGCGCTTTTTTCAGCAGTCGACTCACTCGCTTTTTCCTTCTGTGGTTTTTTGAAAGCACCAAAGACTTTTCTAGTAACGTCCGAGGTAACACCGGCAAATTTCCGCCAACGCGAGGTCAAACGCAGATCGTCGAGCAGGGAATACGCCACAGGAGTTGCAATGAGTGTCAGCAATAACGACAACGTCTGCCCCCCAATAACGACGACAGCGATGGAACGTCTCTCTTCAGACCCAGGTCCTGTGCCCAGAGCAAGCGGCAACATGCCGGCCACCAACGCGAGCGTAGTCATCAAGATCGGGCGCAGCCGATCGCGGTTGCCCTGCATGATGGCTTCGAAGCGCTCCATGCCCTTCGCACGCAGATTATTCATGTGATCGATTTGCAGGATAGCATTCTTCTTAACCACGCCAAACAAAACTAAAATTCCCAGCGCAGAATAGAGATTCAACGTGTCGCCCGTGCCCCAAAGCGAGAGCAACGCGAAGGGTACAGAAAGCGGCAAGCTAAGAAGGATCGTCAACGGATGTACTGTGCTCTCAAACTGTGAGGCGAGGATCATGTACATGAAAATGATCGAGAGAATAAATGCCCAGATGAACTCCGTAAAAGTTCTTTCCAGTTCTCGAGCGCGTCCCGAAACTGACGTGGTGTAAGCGGCCGGGATGTTCATCGTGGCGACTGTCTTTCGCAACGCATCAATCCGATCCGCGAGCGCAAAACCTGGAGCTACCGAAGCGCGTACCGATACCTGACGCTCCCTGTTCAACCTATCGATTCGCGAAGGACTCGTATCCCTTGTGATCTTGACGAGATTGTCGAGCCGTACAAGCCCACCGCGGGATGAAGGGACATATAGCCGACTGATCGTCCCGGCATCGCTCCGGTCAGCTTCTGTCAGCCTTAACTGCACATCGTAATCTTCGTTTATCGATTCATCTCTGAACCTCGATGCCTGATCTTCTCCGCCCACCATCAAGCGCAGACTATTGGCAATGTCGGAAGTATCCACGCCCAGATAGGCAGCACGCTCGCGATCGATCTTGACACGGAATTCTGGTTTGTTGAGTTTGAGTGTGGTGTCGGCGTCCACGATGCCGCCGAGATTCTTCGATCGCTCAACCAGATCGTCTGCATAAGCGGATAGAGCCAGGAGCTCCGGACCGCGAAATACGAAGTCGATGTCCGTACGCCCGCCAGCGCCGAAGTTAAACGATTGCGCGTTGCGCACACCAATGCGCATCGGCGCATACTTCTGCAGTCTGCGACGCACTTCCAGCATCACATCCTGCTGAGAGTAGTTTCCCCTGAAGGCCTGAAAGGGATTTCCCTTCTTCAACTCGGTCCACAGACGTCCGAACGACAAAGTACGTTCTTCGTGTGGAGCGATCCGAACATAAGCACCGCCCTGGTTGACACCGCCAAGAAAACTGCCGCCCACGGAGGACAAGACGAGCCGCACACCGGGCGTAGCCAAAATATCCTTCTCCATGGCGCCGATGGTTTCATTCATGACCGCCAGGTTTGTCCCCTCAGGCCCGTTCACACTCACTTCAAATTCAGCTTCGTCGACATTTGACGGGATGAACTCCTGCTTAACCGAGCGGTAGAGCGGGATGCTCGAGAAGATCGTGGCAAGCGCAATCACAGCCACCGCCAGCCGATGTCTCATCGCGAAGGCCAGCAAGCGCGAATAGCCCGCATCGATGAAACGATAAAAGCCTCGTCGTGAAGAGGGCGAGCCATGCCCGCCCTTGCCGGCATCGCCAACACGAATCAGACGCGAGCTCATCATCGGTGTCAGCGTGAATGAAACGAGTAAGCTGACGAGAATGGCAACAGCGGCAGTGATACCAAACTGATAAAGAAATCGTCCCGAGATAGACGACATGAACGATACGGGGAGAAAGATCACCACCAGTGACAGGGTTGTAGCGAGCACGGCGAGGCCAATATCTTTTGTGGCTTCCCGTGCAGCTTCCTTCGGCTCAATTCTCTTCTCTTCGATAAAGCGAAAGATGTTTTCCAGTACAACGATAGCGTCGTCGATAACCACGCCAACCATTAAAACGAGCGCCAGCATGGTCACGCTGTTGAGCGTGAAGTTAAGGGCGCGCATCATGCCGAAGGTAGAGATTACCGAGCAAGGAATTGCCACGGCCGCAATCAAAGTTGAGCGCCATGACTGCATGAAAAGAAGCACTACCAGACTTGCGAGAATGCTGCCGAGAATAAGGTGTTTCTGTATCTCGTGAAGCGCGGCCTCGATGTAGCGCGACTGATCGCGGATTACCTCGAGTTTAACGTCGTTCGGAAGTTGCGCAGCAACCCTGGGCAGGACCGCCTTAACACCGTCAATTACCTCAACGGTGTTCGCGCCGGACTGGCGGCGAATATCCAGTGTAACGGTAGGAGTACCGTTCAAGCGCGCGAGGGATCGCTGCTCTTTTGTGCCATCCTCAATACGCCCCACGTCACGTAGTTTGATCGGTGAGCCTTTGACGTTGGCAATTACCAGATCTTCAAACTGACGCGGATCGGTATACCTGCCGAGCGTCCGCAGAACTAACTCTTCCTTGCCTGTGGTGACATTGCCGCCGGGCACATCGGCATTCTGTCGTTCCAATGCCTGGCGGATGGCAGCGATGGGAATCTGATAGGCAGCAAGACGGTCTGCGTCGATCCAGACATTGATCGCGCGGCTCAGGCCGCCAACTATTTGCACCTCTCCAACGCCGCCAACGCGTTCAAGCTGTACGCGGACAGTCTTGTCCGCCAGTTCAGTCAACTCTCGCAGAGACCGATCTGCTGAAAGCGAAATGGTGACAACGGGTGTGCTGTCGTTATCAAATTTCTGGACCACAGGAGGAGTGGCGTCTACCGGCAACTGCCGCCCCAGACTGTTTACGCGATCGCGAACATCCTGGGCCGCAGATTCAAGATTGCGATCGAGCTTAAAGGTGGCGATTACAAAAGAAGTGCCCTGGCCTGATACCGAGCGGAGTTCGTCAATGCCATCGACCGTATTAACTACCTCTTCAATCTGCTGTGTAACTAATGCCTCGACTTCTTCGGGCGCGGCGCCGGGCAAGCCTGTTCGAACACTCACGGTAGGAAGATCCACTGAAGGAAAACGGTCAACACCCAGCTTGAAAAACCCAGCCGTCCCGATAACGACCAACGACAACACAATCATGGTCGCGAACACCGGCCGGCGGATACAGATTTCAGCGAGACGTTGCATTTATGAAAAAGGACTTTGGGTTTTGGATTTTGGTCTTTGTGCTTTGTACTTGGTGCTTTGTTCTTCTCCGCACGCATCTAGTCTTTGCTGACGGGGAGCCGCTCAAGTTACGACCTGAGAGCAAAGTACAAAGCACTAAGTTCAAATCAACTCAATCTAAAAATAAAAAGACTTCATTCCACGACAAGAACATCCTGGCCCGATTGCAAATTGCCGGGATCAACAATCACGTGCTCACCAGCATTTACACCCGCGACTATTTCGGTAAAATCAGTACTGCGTCGACCCGTTGTGATTGGCTTCTCGAGCGCCTTGCCGTTTTGTACGACTATCACCTTTTCGATTCCAGCGAAGGTTACGATCGCGTTGTTGGGTACCGTGACTGCCATCTTTGCGTCATTGGTCACGATCTCAGCATGCGCGAAGGAGCCAGGTCTCAATTTACCATTATTGCGCACGTCTGCTTCAACCATCAGCATCCGGTTCTGCTCGGCAATGACCGGACTAAGCCGCATGATCTGACCTATGTAAGCGTTTGCGTCTCCTTCGACAGTAACCCGCACGTTCTGACCCAGGTGAATATTGTGCGCATCGCGTTCCGGCACTTCTGCCCGCAAGCGCAACGGATCCATTCTCACGATATTGACAACCGGAGCACCTGCGGCCAAGTACTCGCCAACGCTCGCCCGTTTCTCCTGGACGATGCCATCCAATGGAGCATATACGGCCGTGTCCTTGAGTTGCTGTCGAGCCAGTGCCACTTCAGACCTTCGCTGCGCCAGAATTCCCTGACGGTTGCGAACCTCTTCGTAAGCGTCTTGATAACGACCCTGAGCTACTTTGAAAGTAGAGTCAGCCGAATCAAAGTCGGCTTTGGCAACCACTCCCTGTTCGACTAGCTTCGCCGCACGTTCACGACTAAATCTGGCTTCGTCGAGTACGGCACGCGCCTGGCGCACTGTAGCTGTCTGTTCCGGATCCACCTTGTCATCAGTGCCGTCAGGCGTAAGACCGAGACGGGCTCGAGCCTGCGCAAGGGCTGCTTCCGATTGTTGTACCCGGAGTCTGTAGTCTTCGGGTTCGAGTTGCGCGATTACCTGACCGCGCGCGACAACAGAGCCGAGGTCAACTGAAATTGCCCGCAAACGGCCGGGCACTTTTACACTCGCCGTGGTTTGGTCGAAGGCCGCGAGCGTGCCGTTGGCAGTGACCGTTTCGCCAAAAGGAGTTTCGGCTACTACTGCCGTTTTCACTTGCCGGGCACCTTTTGGGTCACTCGGACGATTTTGTTTGGCTGCGCCCGCGTAGTCACTCTTGCAGGCTGTGAAAAAGAAAAGCACTGCCGCAAAAAGCAACACGAGAGACAAAGGTGCTTTCCAGACCGAGGTTGGGGGCTTCGCGAATTCAGACATGCTATGCAATTTAGAACAGACCCTCGTCCACTTCCAAGTCTCCACACGTACTTTGTGCTGGCCTAACGAGAGTGAACAAGGCTGGGCTGCACTAGTTTAGCACGTAGGCAGGGCATCCGCAGATTTCCCAGACACAGAGGGAGAGGAGGCAGCAGCAGGAGGCAGGGGCAGGAGCACTTAGTTGATGCTCCTACCTGCCGCGGACTCCTGTCCCCACCCATCCTTGAAAGCCAGTCATCATTCAAACAACAACTCAACTCCGGTTATCTCTCAGGTGAGGAAGGCGGACCCTGTCCCGCTCAATCTTGAAAGCCATCCACCATTCAAATCACAACTCAACTTCAACAGTCTTTCAGCTCAGAAAGATGGAGCCTGAACTTGTGTGGCATTCAAACTTGGGCGGGGACAGGGTCCGCCTTCCCGACCTGTGAGGTTATTGGAGTTGAGAGTTGAATTTGACGGTGATTGCCATTCCAACTTGAGCCAGGCGACCTTTCTCGTGCGCCTGCCCACTGCTCCTGATCAAAATCAAAAGCTGCGACGGAACAGGTAGGACATCTTGATGAAGAACGTTCGGCCATTGCGGCGAAAGCCTGGCTCGAGCTGGCCTGAGAACGGATTGAAACCGTTTCGGTTTAGGTCATCATTGTAACCTGCGTAAAAAGCTGTGCCCGGATTAGGAGTCCAGCCAAGCAGGAATTGTCCTTTGATGTTCGAGGCAATCGTGTCGTAGTCGACCCGTCCGCGGGCAAACAGAAAACGCGTGAACTGATAGGTGGTACGAAGCGAGACGATATTCTCATCAAAGGCCAAGCGGTGAGTATCGTAACGAACGAGTCGTTCTTTGGTGTAACTCAGTCTTGCGTTGATGGCACTGGTCGGTTGATAGGTTATACCACCGTCGAAATGCCAGAAAGCTCCCGGTCCTGGATCCTGCGGCGCTCGACAGATAGCCGGGAGCGGCGGCGGGTTTGGGTTTAGCGGATCGACTTTGCAAAGACCGCTATCGCGTGCTTGAGCAGCAGCTAGTGCGGACGGGCTGACGCGAGGGAACTTGGGTAACGCACCAAAATCAAAATCAAGCGTGTTCCACGCCCGGCTGACAAAGAAGTTGTATTGGATCTGCTTGTTGGGCGTTGATTCAGCATAGAAGTAAATGTCTCTATTTGGCGTAGAACGCTCATTGTCTTCGCCGGCAAACGTGCAGGTGTTGCTTACTACGCAATTTGAGCCGGGTTGCCGTTTTGCACCAAACTCGCTTTCGAACACTCGCTCATAACCGTGATCGGTGCCTATGCCGATATATGTCTGCCGCCTAAGCTGCAGCTGAAACTGCGTTTCGTTGTTAAAGTTTTGTGAGCGTCCTTGCCAGTCGAAGTTAGCGCTGAAATCTGTGTAGACTCGCCATCCAATCACGCGCGCCTTCGGCTTCGGCTCCGAATTGTAACGAATAAACCAGTTTGGATTGTTTGTATTATTGCGTCGGGTAAAGCCCACGTCTGCGCGATAGTAGCGAGTGCGACCGACCATCGAGAATTCGTGACCAAAATGGCGACCACCCTGATTGTAGTCGACCGCGTATATGAATCCATTTTCTCTCCGATCGAGCGTCTGGCCCTCCTCAGGAAAGAAAAACTGGTTCCGAGAACGTGTGCCGAGCACTTGCCAACTAAAAGTGGTTTGCTTATCGATGCGGAAGCGGCCATCGACCCCACCCAGTTCGTTATATTGGTCTACAAAACGACGGTACGTTCCCAAAAAGCCTATGAAAGAATCCGATTTGCCAATGTCGCGCTTGAGTCGCAGCACCCCAACTGAAGCGTTCTTGTCGATCAATCGGTTTCGAGGATCAGCGAGTGATAATATTGCCGACGCTCGATCCTCCTCACTAAAATTTCCAGGACCGTTATCAGAAGCGAGCATCAGACCAAACGTGTTTCGATTGATTTTGCCCGACAACTTTATTGCGACATCCGGATCGACGATCGTCCTGGTGTGGACAGCGGCGATTTGAGTATTGAAGATATCAATGCCTTCAAGAAAGAATGGCCGCTTCTCAGCAAAGAAGATCGGAAAGCGCTGGTTAGCGGTCACTACCAATTGATCTGACTCCACCTGCGCAAAATCCGGGTTGATAGCGAAGTCCAGGGTGACGGTCGGTGTCAAGCTATACTTGCCGGTGAGTCCGGGATCGAGTTTTACCGGTTCATTTACGAAGTGAGTTACTTTCCGTTTGCCCGTTTCCGACACCGTCAAACTCGGTATTAATTCCAGAGTGCGTTCAGTAGAAATACCCTCCAGTCCAGTTAAGTGTCCCTCCTGGGCAAGCCAGCTCCCCTTGTCGCGGTCCATAGGAATCCACATATCAAGCGAGTTGTTGAGACGTTTGGTGCGCCGCCAAAAGTGCATGCCCCATAACTTATCTTTGCCGGCCACATAGCGAAGGGACTTAAACGGAAGGGCAACTTCGATAGTGTAACCATCTGTGGTGACCATGCCTTTCGATTCCATCACCAGATCCAAACTGAAGTCTTCGCCTTGACCCTCGGTCCAGATTCCGTCGGCCTGCACACCCAGCGGATTAAAGTCAAATTCGTACGCCCGTCGCTGATCGTTGAAGGTATCGAAAAGAATCCCAACATAGTCGTCGTTCCAAATGTCGTCGCGTTTTGCGACCGTGGCGCGCACTTTGGTTGGATCGTCAAAGCAATGAAAAGCGATGTACAGAAACCGCATATCATAACCAAGCCTGACTTCTGTCCGGTTTTCCGGAACGAGATTGTCACCTGGTTGAGTCTGATAGAAGTCCTTCAATACGGCAGCAGTTTTCCAGACCTCATCATCGAGTTTACCGTCAATCATTGGCGGCTTTTCGAAGCGCACAAGTCGAACTGGATTGGATTTTTCCGATGGCAGTCCAAGTGCCGCGGCCTTACCGACCTTAACTTCCGCGGGCCGCGAAGATGTTGGGCTCGACTTTTCCGCAGCCTTCTCCGCAACTGGCGAGGGGGTGGGTGAAGGATCGGATAGTGCAGTTTGTGAATAGGCCTGACCCAGGAACAGACAGATTGTCACAATACTTAGGAGTGCGGCCCTCATTAAACTCATTCCCCTCGTATTCGCTTATCAGAGCGATATTGCTGAATGTTTTCTGGTTTACTTGAAAGCCTTCGAGTATTTTTTCGCTCTTTGTTGGACGTGGAAAGTCCCTCAAATCTTCCCGAGGCAAGACAATCGCTAATTTATCGGGAGCGGAGGATAATCTTTCCGTCGCCTGTGTTAAGAACAAAGACGTTCCCACCATTGCCTATCTTCCACCGCTTGACTCTCTTCGAGGGGGAGATGTCCTCTGTCATGGTCAGACCCTGGTTCGTGATCGAATCGTCCGCATTAGTTTCAACGGTGAAATTAGAGCCTGCGGGTACGGTCAGGGAAATTGATCCATCGCCGGTTCTTGCGCTCAGGGTGTTGAAAGTTCCATCCAACGAGATCGCGCCATCACCAGTACGAGCGTCGACCTGTCCCTCAAAATCAGTCACGCGAACATGACCGTCCCCGGTATTCACCTGCAGTTGACCGCCGCCGCCATTAACTTCGATCGGTCCGTCTCCAGTGCGAAGCGTAATCTCACCAGAGACTCCGTCGAGATTCAGTGGACCATCGTCAGAAGAAACATGAAGCGTTGAGCGTCGCGGTACGTAGACTTCCAACTGCGCAGTCCCGTTGTGTTCCTCGGAGCTGGCAACTATTGAGACTGTCGCACCCTGCTGCTCAGTTCGTATTGAAATCCCTTTAAGTTCTTCTTCGTCTCCGGCACGTTTGGTCGCGGTGTACATCACCTCAGATTTATCCCAACCATGGACCATGACGGCGCCATCAAACGTGCCAATGTTTACTCGAGGACTGGCGCTTACAGTGAAGGTCTTTGACTCCTGTGTGGTGACGCGTCCGCCCGTACCTCTTCCGCTTCCAGAGCCCGTTCCCGCGCCCCGACCAGCACGCGCAATACGGACCTGCTCGCGAGTTTGCTGCGCAACTTCTCGCTGAATTTCTTGTTGAGCTCGGTCAACTTCGCGCTGGGCTTCGCGAAGAGCTTCATCCACCTGACGCTGTACTTCGCGCTGCGTTTCACGGGCGATCCTGGCGCTGTCAACCTGGCTGGCACGGGTAGCTTCTGCGGCGGCTGTGTTGGCGATGGCGGTTGAAGCTGCAACTGAAGCTGCAACCTGTTCGGCAACGCTTTCGGTTATGGCCTCAACAGTTTCTTCCTTGATCTTCGTCTTGATCTTCTCCCTGATCTTCTCTTTATCCGGTTCCATGGAAGTCCCAGAACTCACCCGACGTCCATCCTGAGCATGGGTAATCCGGATTGGTCCGTTTACATTTCCGAGCTTGATTCGCGGACCGCCCGTTCCGATTTGGCCGGCAAGATCATGACCAACGTACTCGCCATCTTTGACTACCAGCCCAAAATCATTACTTATGCCGCCGTGAACGGTGCTGGCCCGGACCATTGCATTTGAGTCTGATGGGATGATTAGAGTTACGGGACCGTTTATCGACTGCAGGGAAATCGTCTTTGCGTCATCAAGCCGTGTAAACGTCACCTGGAGCGGTCCGTTAATTGTCGAGAGCCTGGCTTCTCCCAGGAGACCGCGAGCGGTGACCCGGCCATTAATAGACGAGGCCTTGACGGCTCCTTCTACTCCCTCGATATCAATCGGACCATTTATGAGCTCGATCGATTCGAGCACGGCCTGGCGTGGCACCGTCAAAGTGTAATCAACGGTGGCCGGGTTCTCGTAGCGGCCCCTTTCGTCGCTATTGAATGTTTGATTCTGGTCGGGATACTCCGTTTTGATTCTGATGTTTTCTTCGCTCGAGTTAACGTCGATTTTTGCTTCATTCAACCGCTCGCGTTTGTAAGCGCGCTTGACTGCATCGACCTGAACAGCGGCGCGGTCCCATACTTTTATTTGCACGCCACCATTCAGATTCTCAACACTCACACGGCCACTTGCAGAGAGCGGATAGGTTTGATGAAACTCCTCGCGTATT
>Ga0137359_10000616_pt1 | contig 26819 bp, 22 predicted proteins | sample Mad1_40_16metaG_FD_108281 | JGI IMG/M metagenome (GOLD analysis project Ga0137359, IMG submission 108281) | Vadose zone soil microbial communities from Angelo Coast Range Reserve, California, USA - Mad1_40_16 metaG | ecosystem: Environmental > Terrestrial > Soil > Vadose zone | place: USA... | reverse complement strand
TCATTGGCGCCCTGGTTGAGCAAGGCGGCGCGAAGTAAAGCCTGCATCCGAAATGGTCTTTCAGTAGTGGAAGCGATAACGGAGGTCGACGTACACCTGGCGTGGCTCGACAAAATGAGTTCCACCAAACGTGTTGCTGTTATCCAACAGGAACCGCGCGTTGCCAAGATTTACTGTCTGCAACGCGATCGTCCAGCGCTCGCCCAAGCTTTTGCCGAACGAAAGATCAAACGAAGTGTGGCCGGGAAGGTGATCGGGTCCATCACCGTCGAGAAAGCCCGAGCCGTAACGCACATTACCCGATATATAGCTCCGAGACGGGAGGCTTACCGTAACTCCGGCGCTGAGGGTATCGCGCTGGTCGTGATCGAGGAAAAATAAGTCTGCCGGCGGAGAGAAGTCTGTCAATCCGCCGGTGACTGCGCCCTGCCCTTGCGCGCGTTGATGCGAGTAAGCGACGTGAAACCGCGCCGGGCCAAATAGCACTGGTGAACGCGCGGTAACTTCGAAAGCGCGAATCCGGGCCCGTTCAATGGTCAACGGAAAGAAGATGTTGGCATTGCCCAACGCATCGTGATCGAAGAAGTTCTTCACGGCGGTGCGAAAATAGCTCGCGTCAATGTCCCATCCTTTGACGGGAATGGTGATGCCGAATTGATGTTCCTCGTCCCGCTCGCCGCGCAGGGGAATAAAATCGAAACCCTGAGTCAAAGCAAATTGGAACAACGGGCCGGAAATTGTTGATAGGGGCGGGGCTTGATAGAAGCGCCCGTAGAAGCCGTGCACTGTGATCTTCACTCGCGGTATCCGTATCGCCGCGCCCAGACGCGGGCTGGCCACATTCTCTGTTAGCGAACCATGAAAGCGCGTCATGCGAACGCCGCCTGTAAGGGTCAGCCATTTTGACGGACGGTATTGATCTTCGAGGAACAGGACGAACAGATTCCCGCGCGGGTTCTGATCTTGACGCACGTTGATCGGAGTACCTTCACTATCCAGGCCCTGCAAGCTAAAGCGCGCAAAGTCGCTTTGCCAAAAGCCGTAGAAGCCGGCCTTCGCATTGTGCTGACGCGTGGCAAAGTTAAGGGCCACCTGCGCGCCGGCGTATTGCGAACTGCGTTCGTCGTTCGCGATTACCGGGGTGTCACTTGCCCCGCCAATGAAAGATGCGCGGTTATGGTGGTAGAAAGGTGAAACAGTCAGAAGCAGTTTGCTGTTCACGGTATGCACCCATGAAAAGTTGATGAAGGCATCGCGCTCACGTTCAACATCACGCACGCCAAGATCTTGCGCGGCCTGATCGTTTGGCACCTGGTAGAAGTCTTTGCGCAGCGCCGCTACCAGACGAAACTGATCTTTCTGGCCGGGATTGAAAATCAAAGAAGCAAATCCGCCGAAGCCATTGCTTTGATCGTGCAGCACCTTCAAAACCGGAGTTTCCAAACCGTAGTCACTTCGATTGGCATTGATACTCGCGTAGTACGCAAAGCGTTTGGTGTGGCTGCGAAAGTTCAAATGTTCATTCGTCTGATTGAAGTTTCCATAAGAGAGCAGTAACTCGCCTTCGCGTTTCCGATCAGATCCGCTGCGCGGCACAACGTTGAATATTCCATAAGTGCGATCCCCATACTCAGCGCTATAACTGCCGCGCTGGACTTCCAGATAATCTATGTCCTTGGGATCGAACTGCGGTCCTACCGTATCAGCGATGTTGGTGTTAGCGATAGGGACCCCATCAACCAACCAGGTCACCTGATGGCCGCCCCGAATGTGCAGTTGATTGTGGGTGACATATGAACCCGGTACAAAATCGGTAATCATTGTCAGGCTGTTGGTGCGATCGGCGCCGGGAGTCTGTGCGACTTGCTGGCGGTTAATAAGCGTTACCGGAGTCAGCGAGTTAGCACTCAATTCTTCTCCGCGTACGGCGGTTACTTGAACCGTCTGCGAAACCGGAGCGATCTTCATTTGAAAGCGCAATACAGTGGTGCGATCGGAAAGGACGATCACTGCTTGCGCAAGCCTGGCGAAGCCGTTTGATTCCACCGTGACGATATATTCACCAATCGGCACAGTTCGAAAAAAGAAGGCCCCCGCGGTATCGCTCTTCACAGTCTTCGAGTAGCTGGAGGTTTGGGCTTGCAAGACTACCTGAGCACCGATTAGAGCGTGTTGTTGTTGGTCGACAACCAGTCCCTGAATGTCGCAAAACACGGACGCTCTCGTCTCGGCCGCGCACAACAGTATCAAGATCATTCCAACTAATAGGATGCTGCGATACATTGGTGCCCTCCTGAATGTATTAAGGTCCGCGATGGATTACAAATGGACTAAAGCCTGCAGTCGCAAAAGCAAGGCGCGCTCGCTCCACGACAGAATGCTAATCCTGCATCGTGCGGGATAGGTTAGTAGTTGTGAAATTAAGAATCGGCGGATGGTGGGCCGCGCGGTGAGCCTTGGCGGCACTGCGCGTTGAGAACTCGAGTCCAATGATATCTGAAATCAGAAAGCCGGCTATTTGTTGGCGGGCGCGGGCGATTTTCGGCTGCGCCTGACGCCGAGTTACGGGTACGATTCGAATTCGCGAAGCCGGAGGCGCAGCCACCACAGTCTGGCTGACAGGGATTCTCCAGCGCCAATGACGACAAATGATTGGATGAGTTGGGCAGCCGCGATTTGGCGCGACTTGGAACGCTGGTCAGATGGATCGCTCGCGGGAGACCACAAAGCTTTTCCGCTCGATCTGGCGCTGCGTGATGGCTGTGCTTCCGTGCACTGGGGAGAGTTACTTGACAAGATCCGTTCATGCACGAACCGCTCGCATGGGGCGCTCTTCCAACGCAACATTCGAGGGCGCACAATGAACCGGCCGTAACCGCAGCCAGCGGAACGATGCCGGACAAGAAAGCACTAAGCAGCACAACGGCCATTAGGGCTCTGGCCGCGCTGTTTATCCTGAATCGGCTTGATTGAGATCGATCCATTTGATAGTCGAAGAACGGATTTTGGCACGCAGCGCGTCCACGCGCAAGTATTTGCTCGAAATCTGAGGCCCGGCCTTTGTGCCCGGATGGCGTTGCCTAAATCGCTCTATCGTGGTCGCTGATTTTGTTCCCCCCGTAGGATATGCTAAAAGCTCATTGGCCAGCGGACAAAAAATCTTTAGTCGCACATTTTCCGGTTCGGTATGTTTACGAGCGGCTGTCGGTGCAAGCGAGACTCCATTCAAGAGCCCCGCCTGAGATTTACGCACTGCTCAATCGCACTGATGTTTTTGTTTTGGAAGACCTTCTTTCCTTCCGACTTGAATTTGGCCGTCAACCAATGGCGCGGTCCTCTGTCTCTCGAACAACTCTGAGCTAATTGGCTCACAGGCGTAATGCAGCTTGAGTAATCGATGAGGGGAAGTTTGCAAAACAAGCAACGTGGAATTGTAGTGATGGGTGTCACGGGTCTTCTGGCCGCTCTCGTCCTTCAGCTGGCCCTGTCGGTATCAAGGGAATCGCCGACCTGGGACGAAGGGGATCACATTTTCGCCGGTTACCGGTCCTTGACACATTTGGACTTCGGTCTCAATCCTGAACATCCGCCAGTCGTAAAGATGCTCGCGGCGGCGCCGCTCCTGTCCATGCCGTTGAAGGTCCCTGAGGTTCGGAATCGTTTCTTCATGCACGAGGCCTTTTTGGACGGAAAGGAGTTCCTTTTCGGCAACGATGCGGACGCCATGATGTTTCGCGCCCGCATGACGGCGTCGATCCTTACCGTGCTGCTCGCGCTGCTGGTGTTCCTGGCGACCAGAGAGTTTTTCGGCACGGGCGCAGCGTTCATCGCCCTCACGCTGATCGTGTTCGAGCCAAATCTCCTGGCGCACGGAGCTCGCGTGACCACCGACGCCGGGCTCTCGTGCTTCATGTTCGCGACGATTTACGCGTTCTACCGGTACGTGAAGGCCCCGTCAGCGTGGCGCCTGGCGGTTGTCGGCCTTGCTATGGGACTCGCGCTCGCAGCAAAACACACCGGCATTCTCGTGATTCCCATGCTCGCTCTGCTCGCGATTTGCGAGGTGCTGCGCGGCCGTTGGGCGAAGCAGCGCTACTCCGAAGGGCCGGTCGGAACGGGACGGCGCGCGGGTCTGCTCGCCGTCTCGCTAATCGCGTCGGTGCTTATCGCTGTGGGCGTCCTATGGGTGACGTACGGCTTCCGCTTTGCGGCGCGTCCCAACGGGCTACAACTGAATCCGGGATTCGCCGAGTGGGTCGGGCAGTTGAAGCCCTTAGAGGCCCACCTCGTCTCGTTCGCGGCGCGGTGGCACCTCTTGCCGGAGTCATATCTCTACGGACTGGCGGCCGTGCGGCTGAGTGCCGAGACCTATACCAGTTTCGTGCTCGGCACAGTCTACCCGCACGGCGTGTGGTTCTACTTTCCGGTAACGTTCGTGATCAAGTCTACCCTGGCGTTTCTTGTCCTACTGGGTCTATCCGTCTTCGCAATCGCGAGCCGAAAGCTGACCGGCGCGAGAGAGATCTTGTTCCTGACAATCCCTCCGGCGTTCTATCTGATGGTGGCGATGAATTCGAAGATGAACATTGGAGTGCGCCACATTCTGCCGCTGTACGTCTTCCTCGCGGTGCTGATCGCCGGAGCGGCACGGAGTCTGATGCGCCACGGCCTTCATATAACCGCCCGGCGTTGGCAATACGTCGTGGTGGCGCTCTTGCTCTTCCACGTGTTCTCGTCGGTGCGGTCGTATCCCAACTACATGGCCTATTCGAATGAATTATGGGGAGGGCCGTCGCAAACCTACAAATACCTGACCGACTCAAACGTCGACTGGGCACAGCAGCTCAAGTCTACGAAGCAGTATCTCGACGGCCGCGGGATCAAGGAGTGTTGGTTCGCCTACTTCGGGCAGGGGGTGCTCGAGCCGCACTACTACGGTATCCCGAGCAAGCCGCTGCCGACGGCGGACTCTCTTTGGATGAACGAGCGTATCGACGTTCCCCCGACGATCGACGGGACCGTCCTCATGAGCGCCGGTGTGCTTTCTGGATTCGAGTTTGGTCCGGGCGCCCTAAACCCATACCGCCAGTTTCAACAGCTTCGACCAGTTGCAGTCATCGACGACGCCGTCTTTGTCTTCGAGGGGCACTTCGAGATTCCGCTCGCGTCGGCGCTGGGCCACGCGCAACAGGCAATGGTTCTTCTTGAAGGAAAGCAATTGAACGAGGCGCTTGCGGAAGCACAGACGGCCGTCGCGCTGGCGCCGGATTCCGTGATGACGCAGTCGGCACTGGGAGACGCGCTGACGGCGCTGAACCGGCCCGACGAAGCCCGCCCGGTCTATCAGCGGGCGCTTGAGCTTGCCCGAACGATCGAGCCAAAGTTCCAGGTGAGTTGGATTCCCACAATCGAGGCGAAGCTCGCGTCAAAATAGTGAGACGTCAAACCTCGTGTAGGCATCACCGAATGGACTTCGGTGCGCGTGACCAGTGTTTACACAACCAGACGCTAACGAATCTGGTGTCATGCGCTTGAATACGCTTGGACAGACTAAGCTGGGCAAGGTGGTGAGACTTAAGCGGAGGAGCGTGTTGGGATCATCTGACCCATCCGCTACCGGACGTTACTGACCTCAATGACCGAGAAGCGCAAATCGGAAATCAACAATCGGAAATCGGCAATGGAAGTGGTGCCCCCGCAGGGATTCGAACCCCGAACCAACAGATTATGAGACGGTTTGAGGGGCATCAACAAGACGAGACGAAACGAGATGAAGCAGTATTTGCCGAATCCGCAGCCGTCAAAGTAAGTTAGGTAATGCTAGGTAAGAGGACGCCATCGCGCCATAATCGCGCCATCGAGTGGCCAGTTCTCATTAGTTCATTTCCAAGATTTAATCGATGTAGTGTAGTTACTCTTGATCGAATCTATCGAAATACCATGTGCATTGATGAAGTCTTGGATTTTCTTCTCTGATAGGTCGCGAAAATCTAGATCCTTAAATTCCGCGAAGAATTTTCTGACGTTCTCTCGCAGTTTTGTCAGGCCCTTTTGCTCCACTACTTTCACATCGTGAGTAAGAGCCGCCGCGTTAGCCAATCGATTTGTTGGAATTATCATCACACTCGTCGATTGGGAACCGGCATAGTGTCGATCAAACCAAGCACAAGAACTGTTCATCTGTTCGGTCTCGCCCTTATTGATCTCAGACCGAGTAAGTTGCACTTGGCTCTTGCATTCGATCAACAGGTATTCGTTATCTCGTAGGGCCCAAAGATTGTCCGGCCCTTCCTTCCACTCTTTATCTGGTCGTTCCCCAACAAAACCCAGTGCCTTAGCAAGATTGTCGACTGCTGCCTCGAAACGATCAGCAAGTGTACCGAAGGTCAGCGAGCCTAAAATGTCCTCTACTGCGAGACTCAGCTCCTCGTAATTATCGAACTGCTTGACCCAAGAGATAATGTTTTCGATTCGCCTTTGGCTGATTGTTGCGATCTTTGATACCTGCATTCCGACCTCTGGTTTCAAAAGAAATCGGTTCTTGCGGTGAGCAGCAATCTGCAGTTTGTTCGATTCTGACTTGCTGTGCGGATATCGGTAACGAGCCATTTCTTGAAGATACCAACCCTTGTCGGATTCATCGGTGATCTGCTCGTCAATCAATGATTGGAGCGTTCTAATCGCTCCATCAATATCGCCGCCCTGATACTTTTTCTCTGCCTCGAACTCCTTCTCGAAGAGATCAAGGATCGCTCTGCTTGGCTCACTTGGCGTTACTTTGTCCATTCTCTCAACATAAAACTCTTTCCACCCTGCATCGCGCCTGAGGCACTGATTTATGAGCCCAACCAGCGCCCTCATCGCTTTTTTTCCTTCTTCGGTATCCTCCTCTGCCATCTCTGCTATTTCAAGGCCGATGTCGATCTGAGTGCGGGTCTGATTTGACAGATAGCGTCTTGATGTCTTTGCGCGAATTGTCTTCACTAACTCTGGCCCAGTAAGAACAATCGCGCAATAATCCTTTTCTCCTCGCACGCTTCGACCCAATCCTTGCTCGATGGTTCGGGCCGTCCTCATGGCGGTAACTTCGCTCGTGCTTCGGCAACCTTCGGTGTATCGATCAACCAAACTGTGGCCGTGTGGCTTTGAATCCATAATAAGAACTCGACACGCACTATCGGGCAGGTCGATACCATCGTAGCGATTTGCGACGACCAGCGTCCGCTCGCAATCTCCAGTTTTTAACTTTTCGATCTCAGATTCAAGGGTGACCTTGGTTGCAACAGTTGCTCCATACGCGCCAGTCCTTAGTCCACCCGAATCCGGGAACGAGAGCGACGAACCCAAATCGCCTTTTCTCTACCGGCTTCGCAAAACGCGCGACGATGGTGGATCGATCCAATAATGGATCGATGAGACTCGGAATCAAGATCATTTTTTCACCAGACCATCGTTCTTCGTTAAACAAGAGTGGATTCTTAATGGTTGAAGGTGATAGACCGAGACCGCGAATCAAGAATGAGTCGTCAGTGACTGTCGCTGACATAAAGACACGGTGTTTAGCTGAATAGTAAGAACCGAACAGATTCAACGGAGGCAGGTATGGAGATATCTCAATCGAACTACCGGAGATTACACATTGACACTCTGCTAACATGTCTCGCAGCAGTGGCCACGCGAACTTAATAGAGTTGCTGTCGGTGTGTTTAGCGAGCAGATTGACGACCTCCGCTTGGCGGTCGCGCCAATCCCAGTATGGAACGAGCAAAAGAGCATCAGGACTTCCATTAGATATCTCGGCAAAAGTTCCCATGCCTTGATCCTGAAGCGAAGAGCTGAAGAGATTTCGAAGTTCGTTGTAAACCCCTTCATCCTGCGCGATTCGAATGGACAAGGCCTCCCGAATAACGTCGATACAAGCGTGAGCGTCGTCCATCAAGACGGTTGATACGGGCACGGATTGTGGGCCAAGTCCGAATTTAGTACGCCCGTTGAATAGTTTTTGAATTGACGTTATTAGAATCTTCTTGCCTTCCAAAAACTCAAACGGAAGGCTACCGTCATCATCGGGTGTGCAATGACTCACGCCGAATTGTTCCGCCTGCGTGCACGTTTGATTAATCAAGAAATTATTGGGACAAAGATAAATCGCTGGACCAGCATCCTCGTTAAGCTTTGATTGCAATAAAAGCAGCCCGCCGAGCGTTTTGCCCTGGCCGGTATGAAGCTTCAATATGACATCGCGCTCAGTGCGGCGGTTCTCGTGCCATTCTTTCAATACGGCGAGTTGCGCTGGGCGCAGCGGTCCCTTGTCGCTGGCACGATCCAATGTGTCGTAGATCTGTATCGGATCAATGATCTTGGGCAAATCTTTGCTCGCCAATCTTTTCTTAAAATCAACCATAGCGATTCCGTTTCTAATTGACAGCGACTCTATCTTCCGAGCGAATTCGACGTATCGTTTCAACGGCGAGCTTCCCGTGTTCTTCTGAATCGATCAGTCTCTCGAGAAGTGATGCGGAGCGAACATCACCGACATCAGTTAGTTTCATTATGGCGAAATCCATATGGCGTTTACCAAAGATTGCGCCCTGGGGATCTTCAAAAATCGTTGGCAAGCATTCGTGGGATAGTGCGTACTCAAGGATGGTTCTTATTTTGTTTGGGAACCGAGAGCACAGTTCGCCTAAGGGATGTCGATCATTCTGCTTTACCTTCCAGTCGGCGCTCTCCATCTGCATTAGCGGGTCGACGGACTCTGACTTGAAGTCCGTTATCAAAGACTCCCACAGGGGTTCACACTTTTCTGCCAACTCCTTATCAGTCAGACCACGCTTGAAGACCCAAAACAAGATCTCACCATATAACTGCCAGGCGCGATGGCTATTACTAGGCAGCACTTTGAGTCTGGGCGGCGAATCCAAATACTTTGCACAGCCCACAATTCCCAAAAGATAGCACGCTACTGAATCTTGAGGGCACCATGTTTCGCTAAAAAACTCGGTGGCCCAACGTTGGAATGCGATTTGAGCTTCGGGACTTCCGACATCGAGCAACTCGCGGAGAGTCCAATCGGTTAGAAACGCGCCTGGCTCCGCCCCTAAGGCCGCCATTATAAGCAGCTGTCCCTTTTCATCGGTTGAGAGACTTCCGTACGCTTCACCATATGCGCCCTCGAACACCTCTTCGAAAATGCACGTTAGTTCGCTGTGCGCTCTTTTCCGCGAGTTCGCATCAGTAGGGTTAGCTAGAATCTCTCGAAAAGAAATAAGAACATCCTCCGAGCTAATCTGCGGACTTAGAATTCCGTACGCCACTTTTGTTTCTATTAACGAGTTGTTAAGGAAGAGATGATTTGACTCAAGAGGAGCGATCAGTTCTTCCAGTTCAGTACGAAGAGCAGTGCCTCGGAGCTCAAAAGCGAAACTACTAACGAGATCCAATGCCGCAAGACGCAGATGATAGAATTTCGAATTCCAGCAAGTCTTCAAAAACGCAGGAAGAATTTGATGAACTTGTGAATCGTGAGAAAAGCGAACTGATTCGGCAAAGAGGTAAAGCAGGCCAAATGACTGCTTGTTGATGTTCGTAAACATCTCCAATAGCTTCTTTCGGAAGAGGCCATTGCTTTCCTCCCACCTACTTTCCTTAAAGCCCTGAACTATCAGTGACGCCGGAAAGCGTCTTCGTCCAGATGGAACAACTACGTACAATTCTTGAAACAGGCCATTCTTGTACCCCAAGATTTCCTTTGAGTCTTCAGCGGCCTCCTTGGCCATCTGCCAGCAATGTGACTCTACGGCTTCAAGAAGCTCAGCTACGTCACTGAGGAACATTCCGTCGTGAAGCACTATTCCAATCGCTCTTAGTAGGGACTCTTCGTATTTTGATCGAGCGACCAAACCGTCAATCGTGAGGTATGGACATGCCCGTGTGACGGGATGCGCATTAGCCGCGTCCTCGCGCGCGGAATGAAGCAAGGTTGTCGCATCTTCCAAAGCAATCATCTTCGCTTGATTTCCCAATGACCCGCGAAGAGCAAGCACTAATAAAGAAGGATCAGCAACCGCAAAAAAACAATCCCGAATCTGATTAGAATTAGACAATGATGCCGTCACCAACTCGGCAAGCCGGCGATTTCGCGGCCTCGCGAGTTCTTTAGCGAGATCTCCAGAACCTTGCCAATGACGAATAAACGCATTCGCCTCGAAAGACAGACCGAGTAATTCATGTCTAAAGGCGCAGCGCCCTTGAACCGAATCCATCAAGCCGCACGCTAACAGTTGGTCGATGATTGCAACGGATACCTTTTGTTTTTCCGCAATCGCCTCCGCCATCCGTTGGAATTCTGATGTCGTTAGGCTGTTGACAAATCTTTCACTCATAACGCGGGCAACTTCACCGAGAATTCTAAACGAGACTGCAAGACTTTGGGTTGATGCTAAGTGCCGACGTACAAAGGCATCGAACAAAGTAGTTTTGTTAAGTCGTTGATTGAGAACTGATGCGCACTCTGCGGCAATACTGAGTTCGTACGGCGTTTTGAATGGCTTTAAGAGATCGTTCAGATTCGTGAGTTTCCCTTTCTGAATGAGATACGAGTTGAATATGGCGTATCTCTCTTCCGCCGACAAATCAATCATTCGCAGAGTCACACCGCAAAGCGTCTTAGGCAACGGTTCGTTCTCGTGAGAGGTGATCAAAATCGGAAAGTGAAACTTCTGAAAAAACGCTTGCATCGCCTTGACAAGAGTTTGCTTTAGATCCTGAGGACACTCGTTAAACCCGTCTATGATCAGGGTGACTCGCCCGCTGGTTTTTACTGCGGCTTCTAGAAAACTGGAAGCTGCAAACGGGTAAGCATGAGCAATACCCCTACCAATGAGCCTCGACAAATCGCCGTCGAAATCTCTGGCGCGCAAGAAAATCGGCAATCGTTCTCCCGCAAGATTTATCGCAGCATGCCTAACAAGATGTGTCTTTCCGCTTCCTGGTGGCCCGATCAGTAAGATATGTCCGCCGCGGCGTATAGCATCAAGAAATTCATCAAATGTTAAAGTGCCACTCTCCGCCGTAATGTGAGTCTTTACTAGTTCATGAAGCGCCGTCCCATGAAAATCCGCAAAATTGGATCGGTATTGGTTGAGCGAATCAATATCCGAACTCTTTTTGTCGCATGGTTCTGTTTCGAAACTCTCTGCCTTTTCAAGACCAAAATACATCGCGAACTGAAGCCATTGTTTTCGGTTCCAACCAGGATTACGTTCGTGAGTCAACAGAAACTTCAACAGATCGTCATAGGACTTCGTTCGAACTTTGTTGTCAGTTGAAATTCGAGAGCCAGCAGCGACCGTAGGGAAAATGCAGATGACACTTTCGATGAAGCTATAGAATTTTCGGTTTTTTACTGGCGGTAAAAGGCTTGAGTCTCGTCGGGCCATCTTATGCATTGCATCGCTGATGCCGTACTTGCAGTTGAGTGCCTGATGATATGGATTCTTGTTCCGGTCGAGAGTAAAATCGCCATCGGGCTTAATTAACTTCCATGTTCCGTCGACACCTCCAATGACTGGTGCCGTATAGTTCTTTAGCTCAATATGGCAGGCACACTTAGAGGTGACAACGAAAAAATCAACCTGAAGTGTGTTCTTCCCGGTGTGAAAGTTCGCGAAGATAAAGGCGCTCTCGCCACGAGAGCGCAGATCGGAGACTAGCCTGTCGAGAAACTCTTTCTCAGAAGCTAATTCAAGCGGTGAACCGAAGTAGATATCAATAACAGGTTTCATATCCTGTGCCTCTAAGGGCGTCTGAAACCACAACTCCTGTTATCGACGAGTGAAGGCTACAAAATTGGTGTTACCCTTGTCAAGAGTCTCATAGCGCTCTCTAACGACACTGATATTCACGCAAGTAGAACCTCGGGGTGTTTCTTGGCTATCGTCAGCAATTTAAGCGCGGCGTCACCAGGTTCTCTTGAGCCTTGCTCCCACGCCTGGACCGTCTTAGGACTTATGTTCAGCATCATCGCGAAAACCGCCTGTGAGCAGTTGAGCCTTAGTCGGATTCGAGCAATATCTTTCGGTGACATTGCTTTCGGTGGTCGCGGAGCCTGAATTCGCGTTACCTTCAAATCGCGGCGCTCGCCACGCTCAAAAGCGAGAGCGCCCTCCATAGCCTCCTTAAGATCGGCAAATGCCTCGTCACTCATGTAGTTTGTCTTGTTCGTCTGAACTTTCCGAGTTCTTGCTGCTTTCATAGCTCTCAACGTTCCTTCCTAATCTCTTGGCTTAGCGCCCCGATGATCCGCTTTTGCTCCGGCGATAAATCCGCTTGCCCACCTTTGCCGAATAGGTACAGCAAATGAATTCTGCCAGCGTGTTCGAGATAGAGATACAGATATCGATAGCTCCCGCTCTTACCACGCGACGAGGCGGGATCAGCGACTCGGGCTTTTCGAACGCCATGCGTTCCTTTTACAACAGCGCCGCGCTCTGGATTCTGCACCAAGTCTGACTGGATATTTGCCAAGAACTTGCCCGGCAAATCCCGGACTTGCTTGAAAAAGATCTTCGATTCAACGAATTCAAACCAGACTGTATCGCCGACCTCCACCATAGTTAGACTATACTACTGAGTGGTATATGGCGTCAATTTGAGGATCAGCCAGTCTGCTTTGATGAGGGTATTGTGAATCCTTGCCTTGTCTGGCAAGGTTCGTAGGCTTCGCTGCACAGGTTTGCGCCCTAACTATCTGCTCGATTGCTATCGCTGGCGTGGTGTTCACAGTTTCGATTCAAATCAACTAACGACAGGCACAGTAGGTGCTACGCACCTGAGATGTATTTGACACGTCACCCCCTGAATTCGGGGGTGACGCGTCTACGTTGTAGACGCCCGTGTCTACAATGTCTACTTTGACAGATAAAGGGCTTATCGAATTTTTGTAGACATTGTAGGCAAACGTGTAGACATGGTAGGGGGCCTGTATACAACCCTTTTTTCGCTCTACTTGGAGAATAGAAATGGACGAAAGCAAGGAAACTAAGAAATCAAGAAACATTACGTTTCGCCTGACGAATGAACAGTACGAGCAAGTGGAGAACGCGGCGCTGGCAGCCGGCGAAGACCCTAACAGTTGGTGCCGGAAGATCGCCCTCATCCAATTGACCGAAGGCTTTGGGCTTACGAAAAATGACCGACTGATCTACGAGGAGATCGCGCGTGTCCGCTATCTTGTGGGGCATGGATTCAGAATGCTAATCGGAGGGCAAGATGCAACGGCTGAAATGTGGAAGAAGATGACTGCGGACGCTGACTACCACAGAGAGGTAATCGCTGACGATCTACTTTCGCGGAGGCAAAGAGCCGGTTAGGACTGACCTTTCCAGCGAGCGATCCTGGACCCGAGTTCCCGTCTCGATCAGTTACCGTCTGGCTTTGGTTGCGCGGCTCTTTCGCCCCTCGCTTCCATGCCCCGCAGCTTTCGGACTTTTGGCCTTCCTCTTAGTCTTGAATCTCTCGAGCGCGTTTTCAAGCAACTGGCGCGGCTCGTCCCAAGGCTTTGGATCGCCCGACAGGTAGATCTCATAGAGCTCACGCGCGAGTTTGTGTTCTTCGGTGTAGGGCCAGACCATTCTGATTCCGTCCTGGAGCGTGTTCATAACTCTCATGCAGCCTTCCGGGCCGCTGGCGATTGCTTTCTTGAGGATGAACAATAGATGAGCCAGACAGTCAGCCGCGCTGGGGTCATTACAGAATGCAGGATCGAGAATGATTTCCCAGGTTTCCTGATCAGTAAGTGGCTCTCTGCAATTACATTGAGGTTCGTTTTGGTCGCTCATGTTTCCCCCAGCCTGACAGAGTTCAGCAGTAATAATGGCTTGTCTTAAGGCAAGGTATTATACGCGCTCATAACCTCTTGTCAATAGACAAGTGGTTAATAATTACTTTCGGATCGACAAGAGGTTTGCCTATAATCCACGCGTGGCGAAGGCTAACCATGACTACATCTCAACCCCCGAGGCCGCCGAGATTTTGGGCGTTAGCCGTCAACGGATCCTTCAACTGATTCATCAGAAAAGACTGAAGGCAACAAAAGTCGCCAGCGTCTATCTCATCAAGAAATCGGATTTGGCGAATATTGAGACTAGGAAACCTGGCCGACCGTCCAAGAAGAAATCTCGCGGCAAATAGCCCAAGCAATTTCATACCAGTCGACAAAAGATCGAGAAAAATCTTCGGAATCCCAACCCCAATCATGAGGTCGTTAATCGTGTTGTGAAATACATACTCTGAAGTGTTTTACAACACGTGCCGCTTCTCACCTTCCGGTTTGTCACACCCAGGACACTTGAAAATGATTTCCTCGTCTCGTAGCGCGCCGGATTATTCAAGACACGCTCCGTTCTCCATGGCACATACTTTGTAATTGTCGATCCCACTATGATCGACCAAAACTCAGACCTAAAAGAAAAGCTCACTCGGGTACTCGATCGCGCGAAGCAAGATGCGATCGCATTGCTCGTAGCACAGCGGGAAGTCGAGAGCCTCCCCGCCGAGCCGACGCCCGAATGGATGACGGCAAGTCAGCTCGCACGCTATTGGCAGCTCGTTAACGGCAACGGTGAACCCACGACCGCCGGAATAATTAAGTGGGCCAGGCGCTCAGAGAATGAGCATCCGTTGCCACATGCATACATGGGCGACCTCTTAAGATTCCATCGAGACGAGGTTAATCTGTGGGCACGGGAAGAGGCTGAAAGACGAAGGAGCCAAAACGAAAAGCGCCGTCTGAGAATCGCGTGAGAGTGCTGTCTAGAAATCACGCAATCCGACGTTAAGAAATCGCGTGACACCAGACTCCTCTGGATTTAGAATCGAGCCACTTTGACGGCTGGGATTCCTTTTCCAGAAGGGAGAACAGCCGAATGGCAAATTACAAACGATATAAAGGAAGGAGACTCAAGCGCACCGACGCCGATTGGGACGAAGGCACCTGGTGGATTGAATTCAGTCTGCAAGGTCAATACATCCATCAATCGGTTCCCGGCGCGCGCACTCTGGCTCAGGCTCAGCGAGCTGAGAACCAATTCAGAGAAGGGATCTATGAACGGAGGTACATTCCGGGAAAGAAACTCTTCTCTGAGTTTGTCGATGAAACATTCTTACCATGGTCGAAGGCGAACAAGCGCAGTCACCGCGAGGATGAACAGCGCTCGGTTACGCTCAAGGCTTTCTTTGGTGAGAAGCATCTGCGAGACATCAAGCCAATGATGATAGAGAAATTCAAGCGGGAAAGGTTGGCCACGCCGACCAAGCACGACAAGGAGGACCGGCCCAGGCCGCGCACTCCGGCAAGTGTCAACCGCGATCTCGCTTGTCTGTCAAAAATCCTCTCGATGGCTTTTGACAATGAATTGATCGACTCGAATCCCATGAGGCGAGTTCGCTTGCTGAAAGAGAATCCGAGTCGAGAGAGGTTCATCACCGCAGAAGAAGAGAAGAAATTGTTTGCGCAACTCACCGGCAGACGAGATCACATCCGCTCCGTAGTCACCATCGCTCTTAACACCGGGATGCGGCGCGGTGAGATTCTCGGTCTGCAGTGGGAACACGTGAACTTTCAAGCTCGAACAATTTTCATCGCCAAGAGCAAGACCGGCAGGACTCGGACGATTCCAATGAACGACATCGTCTTTAAGGAATTGATGATGCTCAAGCAGGATGCTGGACCGAAAGAATTTGTATTCAGCAATTCCCGCACGGGTATAAACATTGATTCCATCAAGACAGGGTGGCGGAATGCTTGTGAAGATGCGGGACTCGTGAATCTCAGATTTCACGACGCTCGTCACACCTTCGCAACTCGTCTAAGAGCCAATGGCGTTCACGAATGGGACATTCGAGATCTACTCGGTCACACTTCAGTGCGAATGACGAGTGTCTACACTCATCAGACGCCGCTGAATCTGTGTCATGCAGTTAACACTCTGACCAACGCCAATCTTGGTAAGGTTGTGAGGTTTCCAAGGAAGAAGCGCGATCGTAGCACCAATCAAATCGCGCCATCTTCGCGCCATTGTGAGGTTGAGCAGCTACTCGCCCAACAACACAATGACGGAAGTGTAAGACAACTCGCCAGTTGATTGGTGCCCCCGCAGGGATTCGAACCCCGAACCAACAGATTATGAGTCTGCTGCTCTAACCGTTGAGCTACAGGGGCACAAGGACTTACAGGCGTCCGCTCTCGGACTGTAGCAGATACTATAGCGACTCTTTGTCGTTTTCTTCTTTTTCAGCCGCCTCTTGGTTCAGATTGGCGAAACGCTCGAAGGAGCGTCTATGGCCTGACGGAGTTGGGTGAATGTATCGTTGCGATATCGTAACGCTGCTTTGACCCGCGACCATTTAATCGTAAAGGCATCAGCAGCTTCACCGAACCTTGCCAAAAACGTGTGGCGCAATGAGTGTATCACGCAGTCCTTTAGAAGCTGCAAATGCTCTCTCAACCTGCTCATCCTCCTTACTTTCTTGTGTAGATGATCGAGCGAAGTAACAAGATATGATTCACCTCGATGATTGCGAAAACATATTCCGATATGCTTTCGAGCCAGCGGTTGAGGAGCATCTCTTAGGCATGAGGCGTCAGGCTTACATGTCGGCGGGCGTTCCTGGGATTTACGAACAAAGAGATAACCGAGCTTCTTTCCGTTCAGTGTGAATGAGGTTGCAAAAAGGTGACGTTAGGTTGCGTCCAAACTGCAACGGGATTAGGTGATCTTCTTCATGATGACCCACGCTACCGCTAATCTCGCTCCTATATTCCTTCATTTGCAGTGCAGCGGGGGCGCGGGCAACGTGCCGGCGATAAAAGGCGTCGCACTAACACCAGCGGTTTCGCACTTCAGCTCAGAATTCTCGACACGCCGTTTGGTTTGGTTCCCCAACCTTAAACTAATTTAACTAAGGAAAGGAAAGGACTCATGGATCTTCCGAAACAATATGACGACGCGGAGCGCCGCTTTCTTAAGAACCAGGCGCAGGAGCTGAGGAACAGCAATCAGCCATGCGAACTTCACACGCGAACGCAGGGTTCACTCTACAGGGGCCGCGTACTGGAGGCCGATGAAGGCGGAATCGTGTTCCAGCAGGAAGACGGCCGACGTGTCGCTGTACCCATTTCGTTGGTGGAGAAGTTTGTTGGCATTCCCATTTCCTGGGGCCAGCAGACCAGCGACTTGATGGCGCGCAGTACCGCGGCTGGCGGCAGCGCTTTCTAAACGCCGCCTTAACTCGGAGCAAAATAACGCGAGGCCCCCACCGGCCTCGCTTTTTGCTGCTCGCTACTGTGGACACGCTCCACTGTGAGACGCTGCCGAGGCGTCCAGCTCTTCCGTGCGGACCTCGCCAAGCTGGGTGAATTCGTGTTTTCGGATTATGAGTCCGCCACTCTATCGTTGCGCTGCAGACTCTGGTTGTCAGCTCTTTGTCCGGGAAGGATTCTGAAGCAAACCGTTCACCATGATTATCAGTTCGGCGGGGTCCACGGGTTTGGACACATGAGCGTTAAAGCCTGCGGCCAGGGCCGCCTTCGCATCCTTCTGCGAGGCATAGCCGGATAGGGCAATCGCCGGGACATCCTGATAACCCGCGATCTCGCGCAATCTTTCAATCATGTGAAATCCGTCCATCTGAGGCATTCCGATGTCTGAAATAATCAGATCCACCTGCGTCCCAGACGCCACTCTCAGCGTCTCTGCCGCCGACTCGCAGGCAGTAACGCGAAAGCCGCGCGACTCCAGAGTGGCCCGCAGCATCTCGAGCGTATCGGGATCATCCTCGACGATCATCAGGTGGACTTTATCCGGCGGCGATCCCGCCTGAGGCTCTTCAGCCGGCTGAGATATCGTTTGTGCTTCAGGCTTGCGCAACGGCAGCTTCACCGTAAAACAAGTACCATGGCCGACCCCCTCGCTTTCAGCTTTCACCGCTCCATTGTGGGCTTCCACAAAACTCTTCACCAGAGCGAGGCCCAAACCGAGCCCGGCGAATGAACGGGTCTTTGAGCCGTCAGCCTGACGAAAACGTTCAAAGACGAAGGGCACAAACTCGGGCGAAATTCCCTTTCCGTAATCCCTGACGCGCACGATCATTTCCAAGTCATTGGCTTCCGCATCGACTTCAACGCGTCCGCCCGCCGATGAAAACTTTATCGCGTTATGCAAAATGTTCCAGAAGACCTGGACCAGGCGCGCGCGATCTCCACTGACAATTTCATTTTGGCAATCATGAAAGGTTACGACGATATCAATGTCGCGAGTGGCCGCATACGGTTGAACTGTCTCGACAGCTTCGCGCACCGCCTGTTCCAGAGAAACCGGCAACTCTTCCATGCGCATCTTACCGCTCAGAATTGCCGACATATCGAGCAGATCATTGATCAGGCGCTTCAGCGCGTACGAATTCTTCTCGATTACTGAAAGGCCGTGAACTGTTTCTTCGTCCGGCAGAATTCCATTGCGAATCATGTGAATCCAACCAATGATTGGAGTCAGCGGTGTACGCAGTTCGTGCGAAATGGTGGTGAGAAACTCGTCTTTGGCCTGGCTGGCCGCTTCAGCCTCCCGGCGTGCCACACGTTCCTCTTCAAACAGCCGCGCATTTTCTATCGCCAACGCGATGCGGTCAGCTACCAGTTGCAACAGGCGTGTGTCGTCTTCGGTAAATTCGTATCGCGTGAATCGACCGACGTGCATTACTCCAGTAACTCGTCCCTCGATGAGTAACGGCACTCCCAACAGGGATTTAATTCCCTTCTTTTTCAACAACGGGTTCAGCACGTCGGCTGTTTCGATGTCGTTGATTATCACCGGACTCCTTGTGGCTGATACTTTGCCGGCAAATCCCTTTCCCACCGGGATGCGCACGCCCAACTCAACTTCTTCCTCCAGACCCTTTGCCGCCCAGGCTACTAACTCATCACCTTCGGGCTCCATCAACAGAATTGCGACGGTGTCCACATTCATGGCTTCTTGCACCCGGGTCAAAAGTTCAGCCAGCAATTCATCCATCGACAGATGTGCGAGCGCGACGTCGGTAACGGTTTGGACCTGCTTCATCCGATCTATGGCCGCCTCGACCTCATGCCGAGCTCGTTGCTCACGATCGTAGATCTGCGCCCGCTCCTCTTCCGCTCGTTTGCGCTCGACGAAGTGCCCAATCTGCTGCCCCATAATATTCATGATTGCCAGCAACGATTGATCGGGAGTCTGACTATCGCGGCTGAAGAATTCCATCACTCCGGAAACTTCGCCGTCGATCATAATGGGCAAACCAAAGGCCGAACGTAAGCCGGCCTTCGTCGCAAATGGCGCGCGCGGAAAATTTGCGTCGGACGCGATGTTGGTGATCCATTCAGATGCGCCCGCTGCCCAGATGCGGCCTGGCAGGCCAATACCACGGCCAAAGGTCCGGTTTCGGCTTGCCTCTTCCAGGTCGGCCGCCGCGACTGAGGCCAGACGCCAAACGCCCAGGTAGCGCAAGACATCCGCCGCCCGATCTACGCTCCACATTTGGCCCATGTCCCAGCCCACGCTTTCGCCGATCGCCTGTAACAACTCAGCCGCCGCGGCTGCCAGCGAGTCAGAGACCGCCAGAATGCTGGCCACTTGAAACTGCGCGTCCAGGCGCCGCTCCAGCCGACGCCGCTCAGAAATGTCGCGCGCAATACCGGTAAAGAAACGCCGGCCGTTTTCGGTAAACTCGCCGAACGACAATTCCAGGGGGATCTCTCGACCGCTCTTGTGCAGACCCGGAAGATCGACAGCTTCCCACGAGATATGCCGCTCTCCCAGTGCGAGGTAGCGTTGCAGACCGGTGCGATGCACCTGCCTGAGATAGTCAGGCATCAGCATCGTCAAAGATTGTCCCAGGAGTTCGGCACGGGAATAGCCGAAGATCTTCTCGGTTGCGCGATTAACGAAAAGCATCGTGCTCTCTTCATCGATGGTGATGATCGCGTCTGAGGCGGTATCGGCGATAACACGGGTAAATAAATCGCTCAGCGGGGCGTCGAGGTTTTCTGTCGCGGATTCGTTCATCGTGATGATCGAAAGCTAAACTAACTTTGGATGGCGAGTCAATTCTCCGCGTAACCAGTGTGTCGGAAGACCAGTGCCGCAACCCGGTCATCTTTGACAACTCCCGAAGGGAAATCGACAATCGCAAATCGGCAATCGAAAAATAATCTATGTATCCAGCTGGAAACCTTTTCATCCCATCGCCGCACGGACAACTGGAAGCCATTCTGAAAGCACCACGCGGTCAGGCGCTGGGGGCGGCGTTGGTACTCCATCCGCATCCGCTCTTTGGTGGCACGCTGCACAACAAAGTCGTCTTTCGCGCAGCCACCGCGCTCAACGATGCCGGGCTGGTGGCCCTGCGGATAAACTTTCGCGGGGTGGGACAAAGCACAGGCGAGCATGACGAAGGCCGTGGCGAACGCGACGATGCGCGGACGGGACTCCAGTATCTGACGGACAAGTATCCCGGACAGGAGATCACGCTGTGCGGGTTTTCTTTCGGCGCGCGCGTTGGCCTGGAAGTTGGAATTGCCGACGATCGTGTGGCGCGATTAATCAGCATCGGCACCCCGGTAGACAAGTACGACTTCAATTTCCTGAAACAAGTTCGCAAGCCAGTTCTGTTCGTCCAGGGCGATCGCGACGAGTTTGGAGGCGTTGAGCGCCTGCGGCACTTTCTGTCAAAGATCACAGCACCCGTGGAATTGAAGATCATTAAAGGCGCGGGACATTTCTTTGACGATCAGTTGGACGAGTTGAAGGCGGCGATTACTGAGTGGGTCTTGAGAGAAACGGGGCAGTCGCCCGGCCGTTAGGGAGGGTTCCGTTAACACTCGCCCAGGAATGAGCTTCCCTAACGGTCGGGGTACTGCACCGCCACGCCGCGAATCGTGTTGTGACTCAAAGCCGGTGATCGGTTTCGCCGTCCTTCAACGCCGCATCACTTCAGTTCATCCGTTGTATCGAGATAACCAATGATGCAGTCACGAATCAGTTGGTAGGAGCGTTCATAAACAAGGCTGCCCTGGCCGAAGGGATCGGCAATCTCGGCGGCCCTTTGCTGCGGGTCAAAAGTGCCGAGCAGGCTGATGCGGTTGGGTGAGATGCCGAAATCGCTCGTCAGCACTTCTGCGTGGTAGTGCTCCATCACAAGGAAACGATTGATCGAGTCGAGTGGAAGCTGACCTACCCAGGTAGGGCTTTCCCTGGGCGGCGGTGTCTTGTGCTGCACGCAGGTTCTCGTGGTTTCGTCCAATGGAGGCGCGTCTGAAAAATCAAAGACCCCGGCAGAATAGACTTCGATTGACAGAGATCGTTTCCTGGCCTCGGCCACAAAGATCGCGTGAGCCATCACGCTCCGGCATCTGTTCGCAGTGCAGATAAGAGCAACTGAAGGCATGGCGGATTTGGAGTGCGCTGACTTGTCAGCGCTTTAGTACGCGGCGACTTGTCGCCGAAATTTACGAGTAGGCTGTTGGCCGCGACAAGTCCCGGCTTTTAAAAGCGGAAACAAGTTACCGCACTCCACATTTCCAAGAGCGATGTCTCCCGATGCTTCGGGATTGCCGCCACACTCCAAATTACAAATACCCTCGCGCAAGCAGCAATTCGGCGTTCAAGATCGCCGCCCCCGCTGCGCCGCGGATTGTGTTGTGACCCAGCGCCACAAGGCGGTAATCGAGTACGTTATCACGCGCAATGCGTCCCACCGTCACGCTCATCCCAAACCCCGCATCCCGATCCAGCCGCGGTTGGGGACGATCAACTTCGTCGCGCACAATGATTGGCTTAGCCGGCGCTGAATGTAATTTCAACTGCTGCGGTACGGAAGTAAACGAGACGAGCGCCTCGCGAACTTGCTCCGGCGAAACCGGCTGAGCGAGCCTCACCCGAATCGCCGCCATATGGCCGTCGATTACATTCACGCGGTTGCATTGCGCGCTGACCGCCATCGCCGCTCCTCTGATCGTCGCGCCATCGACGCGGCCAAGGATCTTCACGGTTTCGCTTTCGATCTTCTCTTCTTCGCCGCCGATAAACGGCAAGACGTTGTCAACAATATCCATCGAAGCCACGCCGGGATAGCCGGCGCCGGAAATCGCCTGCATCGTCGTCGCGATGCATGATTCAACCACGAAACTCCGATGCAGCGGCGCCAGGGCCATCGCAATTACGATCGTTGAGCAATTCGGATTGGTGACGAGGTACCCGCGTTTGTAACCGCGGGAGACGCGCTCTGTGGCTATTAGTTCAAGATGTTCCGGGTTTACCTCGGGAATCAATAGCGGCACGTCCGGGTCCATACGATGTGGAGATGAATTGGTAATGACCGGAAAACCCGCGCGCGCAAAATTATCTTCCGCTTCACCTGCAATTTCTCCCGGAAGACTTGAGAACACGAAATCACAATCGAGTGGCGGCCCCGGCATTTGTACGACGATCTTTTTCACGCGTTCGGGCATTTCACCCGGAAGGCGCCAGGTGCAAGCTTCCGCATAAGTCTTCCCCTGCGACCGTCCGGAAGCCGCGAGCGCAGTGACCTCAAACTGCGGATGAGCTTCCAGCAATTGAATAAAGCGCTGGCCTACTACACCAGTCGCACCCAAAATGCCCACTCGAAGTTTTCTGTTCATTGATTCGGCCATGTTTTCGTAGTGTCTTTCGTATATCAGGTTTTACGCAAAGGGCGCAGAGCATTTCGCAAAGGAAACGCAGAGAAAAGCCTTTGCGACCTTTGCGACTTTGCGCTTTGGCGTGAAAAAATAATTCTCGCAAAGGCGCCAAGTCGCAAAGTAAAACCTCAACTCAGCGATTTCAACGCCTCCCCCAGACGCCGCACGCCTTCCGACAACCTGGCTTCGTCTGCACAATACGAAATGCGTAGAAACCCATCGCCTTCACTGCCAAACGCCGATGCCGGAATCGTAACTACGCCTTGCGCGAGTCCCGCTTCCGCCACGCGCAGCGATTCGCCGTAACGACTGACGTCGACCATTGTGTAGAAGGCTCCTTCAGGAGTCACGCACCGCAAGCCGAGTTCGTTACGCAGCAGACCGAGCAGATGGTCCCGGCGTCGATGAAATATCGCGCGCATCTCTTCACGCGCCACCACCGCTTCATCGGTCCAGGCCGCCAGCGCCGCTTTCTGCGATATGCTCGACGCACATGTCACGACATATCCGTGTAGTACCAGCGCGGCGCGCATCACGGCTTCCTCTCCGGCCAGCCAACCAATTCGCCACCCCGTCATCCGCATCGACTTTGAGAGTCCGCTCACGACGATCGTCCTTGGATAGAACTCAGAGATCGAAGCTGGCCGTTCCGGCGTGTAGTAGAGTTCGCGATAAATTTCATCGCTGACAATGAAAGCATCTGAGCCGCTCGCCGAGACGGCCTCGGCAATCGCCTGCAAATCGTCTCTGTTCAACGCGCGTCCCGTGGGATTCGATGGGCTAATGCAAATCACGACCTTAGTTCGCGGGGACAGTTGGCGCTGGAAATCATCAAGGTCAAAACCAAAGTCAGTCTTTGCCGGAAGTGCGTATGTCACGGCCCGGCCGCCGGCCATCCGGGCAATCATCGGATAAGCAATGAATCCGGGATTAGGCATCAACACTTCATCGCCGGGCTCGACCAGGGTCATCAGGATCAGATAAAGAGCTTCCTGCGATCCCGCAGTGACTACCACTTGATCCGTTGAGAGCTTCATGTGCGGATAGTCGCCGGCAATCCGTTCACGTAGTGGGAGTATCCCCGCTTGCAGCGTGTATCCGCTTTGCTCATCCTGAATGATTCGTACGGCCTCGCGTCGAATCACTTCCGGCGTAGGCAGATCAGGTTCACCCAAACCGAGACTGATGCTGCCCGGCTTGGCGCGATCCGAGATCTTACGGATCATGCTCTTTTCGATGCCGCGCAGGAAGGCGGGTGGTTGGAATTGTCCGGATGAAAAGCCAGCCTTCCGTTCCGATTCACGCGCCCTTTTTTTCTTCCACTTATCACCAATATGGCAGAGTTCCATAATCTTAGTTTCAAAGGGATACAGAGGGTGGATAGCATCGACCGTGTGCTTCTCAATTTCGGTTCTCAATAGGCGGAGGGCCTCATTCTTTTCCGCAAAGAGCTCCCATTCGTCGACCACGCCGCCCCAATAGCGATCATAGCTGGTCACTCGCGTTCCAAGATTGTCCATTACAATGAAGACCTTCGGAAAAATAAAGTGGCCGAGCTTACTTGCAAATACCGCCGAGCCATTCTTGATCTCAGCCATCATTTCGTAGAAGTTGGCAATATCTTCCCAGTGTGTCGAACTTATTGATGGTTCACCTCTTGAAAGGTTAACGATCCGATAATACTCGACTCGAATGCTAGGAAGTTTGGCCTGTAACAGGCCATAGAATTTGGCTCGGGTGTTGCCTGGTCTAGAGGAGCGGAGCGCCTTCCAGCGAACGAGACGTTCAATTGTTAGATTCAGCCACTCTTCGGTCAGTCCGTCAATACGGTCCTCATAGATGCATTGGTACTCATGGTTCAAGTAATCCTTTGGCCACTTACCCTCCTGCCACCACTTCATACCCTGTTGAAGGTTCTCGATTGATAGCTTCATATTATGAATCGAACCGGCATTAAATGACCTGAATGCCGTGGGTGGTAATTAGAATATCGATCTGCTGAAGCGATTCTTTGAGGCGCTCTTTGAAGTCTTTCAAGAACCTCTTTGCAGCTCTATCGTTTGTCGCGACGACTTCAACCTTTATGATTTCGTCAATGTATTCGACTCCGCCGTATTTCCATCGTCCCTGATATGGAGCTGATAGCGGGCTGACCGTTATGCCACCAAACGCATCGGCAAGTTCGTCCCAAACTCTGACGATCTTCTCCGACTCAATCCCCTGGCCATCGTTGTATTTCAAAGGCAGGTAGATCTCGTATTTTCTCATAGGGCCAAGGAGGGTTTTGGCATTGGGATCTTGCTTGTGTCCAGCTTTTTGAAAGGGATGCGTTTGCGTTTGAGAATCTTGAGATGCTCCTCGCGAACTCCATATCTTTTCTGAGGAAGGCACACAATGGAAAGGCCGCTTCTAACGAGCATAAGCAGTGCATCTGCCCTGTGAGTCTCTGGAATTTGAATGTAGATCATCGGAAACCTCTTGACGGAACATTAGGAGCGTTATCTTAACGTGTCAAGTAATCAAATTTGCATCTCAACGCAGCAGATCCTCCAGTTGCGTCGCCGCATCCGTCTTCTCATCGCGATACTTCACGATCACGGGCGCATATAGCGACAGACCCCACTCGCGTCCTTTTTCGCTTTGCACCGCGCGCGCGCCCGGCACTACGACCGCGCTTGCGGGAATCTCGAGTGGCGCCTCGCCATTCCGCCGGTAGATTTGTTCGCGCGCCAAGTCGAAGACTGGAGTCGAGCCGGTAAGGATTGTTCCCGAAGCCAGCACCGCGCGCTCGCGCACAATCGCGCCTTCATAGACACCGCAGTTACCACCCACGATCACGTCGTCTTCTATAATCACCGGCATGGCGCCGGCGGGTTCGAGCACACCCCCAATCTGTGCGGCGGCGGAAAGGTGTACGCGCTTGCCGATCTGGGCGCACGACCCTACCAGAGCATGGCTGTCGATCATCGTGCCTTCATCCACGTAGGCACCCACGTTAACGAACATCGGCGGCATGCAAACTACGCCGGGGGCAAGGTAAGCACCATCGCGAATGCTCGAGCCGCCAGGCACTATCCGCACACGGTCGCCGGTCGAAAACTTTCTAACTGGATAAGTATCCTTGTCGAGAAATTGCAGGCTCGCGCTGGGTGGCGTCATTTCAACAATTGAGCCCATGCGAAAGCCCAGCAGGATGCCGCGCTTGACCCAGGCATTCGTTTGCCACCTACCATCCGCGTTACGTTCCGCGGCGCGAATCTCACCACGATTGAGCAACGCTTTGAACTCATCGAATAGCGCGAAGTCTTCCGGGAAATATTCGCCGGATGTGCGCGCCGCGAGTTGTTCGATCAGTTCACGCAGTGGCATGCGCACTCTCCAGCAAACCGAGTTCAGCTATCACTTCGCGAATCCGCGTACGGCTATTCTCCTGAATAGGAACCAGCGGCAGACGAAAATTCTCTTCCAGCAATCCCATCATCGCCATAGCTGCTTTTACCGGTCCTGGGCTTGATTCGATGAAGTTGATTTCCATCAGGGGCAACAGCCGATAATGCAGAGCGCGCGCCTCCGCCCATTTTCCTTCGAGGGCCAAATCAGTCATCCGCGACATCAAATCAGGAATCTCGTTGGAGGCCACGGAAACGATCCCTTCGGCGCCGAGAGCGATCAGCGGCAGGGTCACTGCATCATCGCCCGACAGCACGCAAAAGTTCTCCGGACGCTCGCCCAGAATCTCCATGATCTGCGACAGATTTCCTGACGCTTCTTTGATAGCCACGATGTTCTCGCAATCCCTCGCCAGCCGTAGGACGGTCGGCGCACTAATGTTCGAAGAGGTGCGGCCCGGAACGTTGTAAAGCACGATCGGAGTGGCCGGGATGGCTTCGGCGATCGCGCGAAAGTGCGTGTACAAACCCTCCTGTGTCGGCTTGTTGTAGTAGGGAGCGACCTGCAGCATGGCGTCGGCGCCCAGCTCACACGCCCTTTGTGAATATTCAATCGCCGCCGCCGTCGAGTTGCTGCCCGTGCCGGCAATCACCCGAGCACGACCGCGCGCGACCTC
>Ga0137359_10000615_pt1 | contig 26829 bp, 21 predicted proteins | sample Mad1_40_16metaG_FD_108281 | JGI IMG/M metagenome (GOLD analysis project Ga0137359, IMG submission 108281) | Vadose zone soil microbial communities from Angelo Coast Range Reserve, California, USA - Mad1_40_16 metaG | ecosystem: Environmental > Terrestrial > Soil > Vadose zone | place: USA... | reverse complement strand
CGCATCAATGCCCCCAAACTGTGCGGCCAGGCCGGAGATACTCTCGCCGTGACAGTTCGCCTGCCCAGGCGTTCCGGCCCCGGGAAGAGTGTTACCGGTCAGGGAAAACGTCATATTGAACGTGGGCGGCGGAGTTGTGTTGTTGATGATGTCGGTGCCGATTCGCAGCCAATCCGGCGCCAAATCCGAGTTGCGGATCCATGCTTGCAAATCACCAGCGATCGCGGTCCCAGGCGACACGATGGGTCTCGGGGCGGAAAGGAACAGAAAGTCCCCGCCACCGGTAACTAGGACCTCGGGACGGAAGAAATAGTGGCCCGCAGGCAGAAGAATCGGAGCTGTGAAGGTGATGCTGATTTCAACCTCCTCGCCAGTCGCTGGCCCCTCACCATGTGTAGTGCTGTTTGGCTTCTTGTTGATGCCGTCTAGCACGCTATTCAGGACCATCGAGTTGGCGTTCAGGAGGCGTACGGCAAAGCGGAGGGTCCCCAAGCTCGCTTCGCGGGTCGCGGAGTCAATTTCGACATCCGAAGGTGAATTGGTCCGCGAGGGCACGTTTCCGGCCAGGGGATCAGGATTGGCGGAATCTTGAGGAAAACGGTGATATAACTCGACCTCGACGTTAGTAATATTCGCGAGGGGAGTTGCCGGGAAGATCAAACCGGTAATAGTAGCTCCGCTGATGACAGTGGTCTGATTCAGGACGAAGTCATCGGCCGTTTCCGTTTCTAGCTTCCCAGTACTGGGACGCCGCGACAGGGCTCCGAGCTTGCCGTCGGGGTTTCCGGTGCTGACGAAGAACTTGTTGTCTTGTGCCGAAGCGCTTCCACAGAAGAAGGTCGCGGCCAACACAACCAGCAATCCGAACAACTTCTGACAACTATGATTTTGCACTTCATGCTCCTTTTTTCACTAGTTTGAGATACCAGTTCAGGCTTACAGGCCTACTGGTTACCGGGCAGCGTACAAGGAGAGAAAAAGGCTCACATGACCCCGCGGTGACGATTTCGGTCCAATTTTGGTGACGTGAGGCCACATAGCCGAGGAGAATTCAATTACCTCGCGTCTAAGACTGGGACGGGCTCCGACGATCATCGTTAATGTAGACTTGGGGTTAAGGTCGTAGATTCTCGAAAGCGCTTCTTCCCCTGACTTCTTGCCTTGCATGAGAAGCGAACTGGCGCAGCAAATGAAGCAATTTCATTCCTTCCGGCTCGACATCGTTAACCACTGCTTGTGGCGCGGCGAAGATCGTGTGGTGCTCACCCCGAAGGCTTTTGACGTGTTGCGTTACCTTGTCGAGCGCGCGGATCGGCTCGTAACGCAGGATGAGATACTCGAGGCCCTCTGGCCCGAAACATATGTAAACCCCGAGGTCATCAAGAAATATGTCCTAGGAATCCGAAAAGCCTTGGGTGACCGTCGCGACAAACCCGAATTCATTGAAACGTTTCCGCGGCGGGGATACCAGTTCGTGGCCTCGGTGAGTGAAGTGAATACTGGAGCGCCCTCAGAGGCGGGCAATAATGCCACTCAGAAAATGGTTGGTCGCGAGGCTGCTATGGCCGAACTGGACGGATACCTTAGCCAAGCCCTCAAAGCTCAGCGGCAGGTGATCTTCATCACAGGAGAGGCGGGAATTGGAAAGACAACCCTCGTTGATGAGTTTCATCAAGCAGCTACCCGCCGTCCCAATCTGCGAGTAATTCGCGGACAGTGTGTCGAGGGTTTCGGCGGCAAGGAAGCCTACTACCCGGTGCTGGAAGCACTAGGACAATGGATTCGTGATGCGGGGGGCGTCTCGGTAGTGCATACCCTAGCAAAACAAGCTCCCACCTGGCTCATTCAGTTCCCTTCAATCATAAAGCCGGAACAGCGGCAAACCCTGCAAAAGGAGATCCTCGGAGCTACCCGCGAGCGAATGGTGCGCGAAATTTGCGAGGCCTTGGAAGCATTGACAGCGCAGGATCCGCTCGTCCTTGTATTGGAGGACCTCCACTGGGTGGATCCCTCCACGCTGGATTTCATCTCTGCCCTGGCCCGCCGCCGTGGGCCGGCGAAGCTGCTGTTGTTGGGCACATATCGCCCCGCCGATGTCATCATTTCGCAAAGTCCCTTGAAAGCGCTAAAGCAGGACTTGGTAATTCACAATATCAGTCACGAAGTAAATCTTGAACGGCTTGAAGAGTCCGATGTCGCCGAATACTTAGCAGTTAAGTTCGTTGACGGGGCTTTCCCGTCCCGATTTGCGAAGCTGATCTACCATCACTCCGGCGGCAACGCGCTGTTCATGGTCACCATCCTGCAGGATATGATCAAGAAGGGATTGCTTGCACAGGCCAATGGGAGATGGACACTTTCGGTGCCACTGGAAGATATTGACCCGAGTGTTCCAGAAACGCTGGATCAACTGATCGAATTGCAATTCCAGCAGCTCAATCCTTTCGAGCAGCGCATCCTGAGAAGCGCCAGTGTTGCTGGAGAGCGCTTTTCAGTTTGGGGCATTAGTACCTCAGCCGAAATCGACCCCGACAGTATCGAAGATGCTTGCGAGGCGCTCGCTGAAAGACTGCAATTTATCAGATGCGCGGGAACTCACGAGTTGGAGAACGGGCAGATTTCCGCGCACTATGAGTTCCGGCATTCACTTTATCGCGAAGTTCTGTATCGGCGGCTCCCGGAAGCCGCTCGCTCGAAACTGCACCTGCTGTTGGCGCAGAGGCTCAAGGCATTTTGCGATCCCTGCGAACAGGAATTGGCCACCGAACTCGCCTTGCACTTCGAGGGAGGGCATGACTACGAGCAGGCCATTCGCTATCTGATTCTTGCTGCCCAGAATGCGGTGGGGCGATTCGCCTATCGTGATTGCGTCGAAATACTGCACCATGCGCACGAACTAGTGCTGAAGCTTACTCCTTCACTTCGAGCCGAAATTGAGGTCCGAATCCTTGAGTCTATGGGCGATGCTCATTTCGCGCTGGGCGCCTTGGCGCAGTCCGCCCAGACCTACGCGGCGGCGGCGACACGAGCGCAGCAAGCTGGCCTGAAGAAAGCTCAGTTGCACGCGTTAACCTCCGCAATGTATCCGCTCGGCTTCATTGGTCCAGAACAAGGTGTCGCCGCATTGGAAGAGGCCGTGAAGATCAGCATGAGCGTTGACGACCCGCCGCGTTTGGCGCTCACACGAATGCTGGCCGCCGGTTTTCGCCTGGTGTTCGACTCTGGGAGCCAAATAGACGCTGAACTGTGTACGTCCGCCTACGAAACCCTGGTCCGTTTGCAACCTTCAGAGTTGGATCCCTATCAACGAGTTGTATATGCGCATAATTTAATGCTTAAAGGGAATTACGGAGAAGCATTGGATTTATGCGAACGCAGTGTATCCGAAGCCAGCGCGTCCGGGGTGGGTCAAGTAGTGAACTTTCTGGCGCACTTTGGTGCCGTGAGCGCAAAGACAAGCATCCTTCTGCGCACCGGGCAACTTGGGAAGGTGTTCCAGATTACTAAAGCCGGAAGAACATCTCCGGATGAGAATTGGCCACTCTATTGGCTGCTTAGTTTCCGCGAAGCATGGCTCCGCATCCTGGCTTTCGACTTCGAAGGTGCAAGGCGAATTTGCCAAGCGAGCTGTAATGCGGCAGGAGAGTATCCGGACGAACAGTCCCACGCGATTGATCAGATGGCCGCAGGAAATCTAGCGCTTCACGAAGGGAACTGCTCTCAAGCGCTTGAATATTTCAGGCACGTACGGGACCTTGACGTCCACACAAAATTTTTCATGCATTGGGCCTGGAGAATGATGGCACAGCTTGAATCTAGCAATGCCTGGCTCCTGTCCGGAAATATCGTGAACGCACGCTCCGCAGCCTTCCATTTTCTGAAGTCCGCACTGTCCACCGTCGATCCGTATCTGCAGGCGCTCGCTTGGGATCTGAAGACGCGAGTAGCCATCGCTGATAGCGATTTGCAGGGCGCGCGGGAATCGCTTCAGCAAGCCCTCGCGATTGCTGATAAGTTTGAAACTCTGGTCGCGGCCTGGCAAGTCTATGGTACCGCCTGGCAGTTGTACCAACGCGTAAAGGAATACAAAACGGCGGAAACGAATCGCGAGCACGCCGAAACCTGCATCCTCAAAATTGCCAATTCTTTCGCACCCGACGAACCTCTTCGCGCAACCTTCCTCGCCGCCGCTCCTGTCCGCCGGATCTTGCGTGAAACAGTCGTGAACAAGGGCACGCGGCAGCATAGGTTAAGGCGCGGCGCCGCGTCTTGAGCAACTCCATCTACCCGAGATGCAAACGTCTGCAACTCCTCCTGGTGTCTTGGGGCCAGTAGTGGCCGTGCTCACGAGGCAGGTGCTCATCTTAAATTGCGATCTTCTGCTTGCTCGGTCGGCAGGGCAATTCACGCGAAGTTTTTTCAGCGCTGACACCCAATTTGGGTAGGCTAGATTGCGTTCCGTTTTCCATCATTTTCCAATTACCAGAGATTTTGTTTCAGTTAAGTGCCGCCCGTTCAGCGTGTTAGGATTTACTAGAGGAAGCTTGGGAAGCCCCCGTTCTCCATTGAACTACGCCCGCTCGTTGTCTCAACTGGTCGGAAGCGATCCAATTCGAAGAAGCGTCGGCAGCCAAACTGTATTCACAACAGCATGTGCCAAGTCGCACGTACGCTCGCGGTGGAGCCTATATCTAACCAGGTCGTGCCTAAAGCCGCCAGGCCCGCCACATTGTTAGCCTCGCTGTTGACAACGCCATTGTAGTAGTCCGTGTGTGTGCTGGTCGCCGCGTACCTGCCGGCCTTAATGAACATGAGCCTGTCACCGAGGAGCCTTTGTCGGGCACTGAGCCCAAATAGTTCGGTGTGAACCTGTTATCAACTCCCGATTTGAATATCCAACTTGGCCATTCACGTGGAATGCGACCTTCCGGTGTTCCAGTCGAACTTGGCTCCGCACAGTCAGGAAAAGTTCGAAATTTCTAAAGTCGGATGTTTAAAATCACTTGCTCGCACCGTGGCGATGGCGACTGCGACTTGCTTTTTCATTGGCACCCGAGCCTGCCCAGACCGGAGTGACGAAACGGAGTGCTGAGGATGGCTATACGGCTTGCCAGGCTGATCGATCTAATCTTGGAGTGCTAGCCGATGCAGAAGAGACTGGAAACGAGGAGTGGAACGCAAACGGTCCAATTGTGGATCAACCTTGGAGAAGACGATGGCATTGGAACGATCCGCGTAGGCCCTTTCGAGCCAATCCACTGCTTTGTCATTTTCACCCAGTCCCACATAGACTATCGCCACGTAAAATGGAGAGACATACTGTTTCTTTGATTGCTCCATCAATTTAGCCAAAACTCTCTCAGCCTCGGACCGGTTGCCTGAAGCGCCATAGGCATGCCCCAACGCTCCGAGCATCTGCGGACTGTCGTGCGAGATGCCGACAGCTTTCTGAAGCTCTGAGAGGGCTTGTGGGTAAGCGTTCTTCTGCTCGTAGGCCTGACCGAGAACCATGCGAGGCAGGGCGAAGTTCGGATCCATCTCAAGCGTGTTTTGCAGTTGCTCGATGGCCTGGTCGTATTTGCGCGCCATGTAGAGGCGCCACCCCAGACTAAAATTCATGCTGATTGACAACGGGTCGAGCTCTCTCGCGCGCGTCATCTGCACAAGGCTCTCGTTCGTCCGGCCCATAGCCATGAGATACAAAGAGTAGCGCTGATAAGCTGTGGCGTAGCTTGGATTGAGCGCGATGGATCGTTGGAAGCCACTCGCTGCGCCAGCCCAATCCCAATCGTAATTGAAACGTACCGTAGCCAGGGACGTTTGCGCTTCGGCGAGTGTGTCATCCAGTTGTAACGCCTTCACCGCCGCGGCCTTGGCTTTGGGCGCTACGTCCTGAGAAGGCACCGTGCCGACAATCGCGGAGCCAATGATGCTGTAACAATCGGCGAGGCCAGCGTAGGCCAGCGCATAGTTTGGATCCTTTTCGATTGCGAGCTGAAAATACTCGATAGCCTTGGTTAGTCCTTCCTGCGATCTCTTGTTCCAGTAATATCGACCTTTCAGATAGTTCTCATAACTCTCGCCGGTGACAGTGCGAGCACTGGCCAGTCGTTGCTGCTCCTCGGGTGACAGATTCACTCTAATTTCGTTGACGATGGCGCTTGCCACCTGGCTCTGGAGTCCAAGAACATCTCCCAACTGGCTTTCATAGGTTTCCGCCCAGAGGTGGCGGTCCGTGGCCACTTGAACCAACTCGGCCGTGATCCGTACCTGGTTGCCAGATCGCAGGACAGTGCCTTCGACAACGGCGTCCACATTCAAATCGCGGGCAATCTGGGAAAGAGTCTTGTGCGTGTCTTTGTATTCCATTGAAGACGTGCGTGAGATCACACGCAGGGAACGAATCTTCGCCAGGTGTGCGATCAGTTCGTCGGTCATGCCGTCGGTGAAGTACTGCTGATCCTTGTCTCCTGACAGGTTTTCGAACGGAAGGACAACCAGTGATTTGATCTGACTCGGCTGTAAATATGCTCCTGAGCCGCGCCGGACAAGAAGCAGCCTTACTCCGATGAGTACGATGATAAGTATGGTGAGAAGGCCCCCAATGACGAAGGCGAGGCGGGGAGGGATCGGTCTGGGCCTGAGGTGCGGTTTGGCCTGTCCCGCGGAGAACTGCATGGCAGGCCCGGATTCCGGAACTTGGAGGGAACTTTCTGTCGTCGCACTGGAACGCACTTCCGTTGCTTTTTCAGGCTCGGAGCCGTCAAGCTCTTCGATTGGAGCGATAAAACGATAGCCGTGGCGGGGGAGGGTTTCAATGAAGCGCGGATTATCCGACGAGTCGCTCAGGGCTTCGCGCAACCTCATAATTGCAGTGTTCAGGCTGTGATCAAAATCGACGAAGGTATCATCGGACCAAAGCCGCTTCCGGAGTTCTTCCCGAGTGACGACTTCACCGCGCTGCTCCAACAGAATTGCGAGAATCCGGCAAGGTTGCTCCTGAAGCTTGACCTTCCGGCCCTGCTTCCAGAGTTCACTCGTACGCACATCGACTTGGTAGATACCGAAGCGGACGAGCTTCGGCGAAAGGGCAGGTTGTTTGCTCGTTCCCAAGGGGGCGGCGGCAAGAGTATACGCCGGACGGCGCATGCGGTCAAAGCATGAACACCGGCCGCAAGTTATCTAGGCCTCTATGTCCTTCATCTTTAGCGGGTTTCCAAGTTATCGATAATTGTTTTGAATGTGATGGATAGAGCATTGTGATGCTTTGGGCGATGGGAGCAAATTCTGCGTCACCGGGGTGCTCCAAGGCGATCTTGCCGCATGGGGGAGTTCGGACCCGACACTTGATTAGGATTTGCGCGTGGTCGAGATGGTTCGGCGCTTCCTACGAGGGGATGAAAGTCAGGCTTCAATGACAAGCAAACTGCGTAGGTCGTTGGTCGATCGTGGACACTCAATCCAATCTGAAAGCGCTGTGGGAAGACTCTTGAAGAAATCGCCAGAATCTTCGGCAAACCCTTTTCCAATTTACCGAGCTTCGGTCGTCTCGCGGATGGTGGAAGCTCGCCGGTGGACTCTGGGCTTCGTCCTCCTCTTTGTAGTTGCGATGCCTGCGCGCTTCCGTGCACCGGCCGAGGCCGCCGTACCGTTGAAGCTTGAAACCTCCATCGCCCTTCCGGGATTTAGCGGAGATTTCGATCATTTTGCCGTGGACAAAAAAGGAGGCCGGCTCTTTCTCGCAGGCGAGGACCACAAGACGGTTGAAGTTTTCGATCTGAATGCCAATCGCCGCATCAAGAGCATCGCTGGTTTCGGGACGCCGCACGCCATCTTCTACCTTCCCGAATCCGATCGCATCCTCGTCACCGACGGCGACAAAGGTTTCCTTCGAATCCTTCGAGGCAAGGATTATTCCGAAGAGGCTCACGTTGAAGGACTGGCGGGCACGGACTCGGCGCGTCTTGACGCAGCTACAGAAACTCTCTACGTGATCACCGGCGGTAAGGACGTGCCGCTCGACCATTCCTTCTTGGTCGCTATCAATCTCCGTACAAACGAGAAAGCCGGTGAGCTGCGCATCGATAGCAACCATGTTGAAGGACTTGAGCTCGAGAGTTCGAGTTCTCGAATGTTCATCAACCTCACCGACGAGCACGCAGTAGCCGTCGTTGACAGGAAAGCCATGAAGGAAATTGCTCGCTGGCCCGTTGGCACCCAGGCAGACAATTCTCCGATGGCGTATGACGAACCACATCGCCGCTTGCTGATCGTTTGCCGGAAACCGGGCACGCTTCTGATCATGGATTCAGACACCGGAAAGGTCGTCACGCAACTCCCTGCCGCGGAGCGCTCAGACGACATTGCTTTTGATGCGGCGAGCGGCCGCGTCTTTGTGTTCAAGCAGAGCTCGGCCGACCAGTACGAGATGCTAGCGAAAGTTACAAGCGAGCCCGGCGCGAAGACGTGCCTGCTGGTCCCGGGCCTCGCACGTTTTTACGTGGCTGTTTCGCTGGGTGATAGGAAGGCTGCTGCAAAGGTTTTGATATATCGAGTGCTGTCGTAGTGTGGCGTCCAGGCGCACTTGGCCGCATGAATGTTCCTCGGTTCCCGGAGGCCCTCGTCGAGAACGTTGACGTTCCGATGGTAAAGGAGGTCGCAATGATCAATCGTGGGGCAAGAGGACGGCTTGGGTTGAAGCTGCGAACGTTTTTCGTGACGCTCCTTTTGTTCTTTGTCTCAAGCGCCCCGGTTGTGGCTCAGGAGGCCGGCGGAACCATCGTCGGCACTGTGACGGACCCGACTGGGGCGGCGGTGGGAAGCGCCAACGTGACCATCAAGAATGTCGCCACGGGTGTCGAACGCAATTCGACAACAAATGCCGACGGCGTGTACGCCGCGCCCAATTTGATTCCCGGCACCTACGAAATCACCGTCACTGCGACGGGATTTGCGACCGTCTCGATGCAAGGTGTCGGTTTGCTGGCGGGAGAACGGCGAGAAGTGGACATCGACATGCGGCTCGGACAGGTCTCCGATAAAGTTAACGTAATCAGCTCAGAAATCTCCGATGTTCAATTGGGCTCTTCTGAAGTGCGCGGCGTGGTGGATTCTCACACCGTTAACGAGTTGCCTCTCAACGGTCGAGATTGGACCTCTTTGACCCTCCTTGAACCCGGCGTGGCGCAGGTGCGTACGCAAAAAGCCTTGGGCGTGAGTAACGACCGGCCAAACCGAGGGCTGGGCACGGACGTGACGATCGGAGGGAACCGCCCCCAGGGAAACAACTATCAGCTCGATGGAGTCAGCATCAATGACTACAGCTCAGGAGCGCCGGGAAGTGTTACAGGTGGAGTACTTGGGGTGGATGCAGTGCAGGAGTTTTCGGTGGTGACGAGCAACGCGCCAGCCAACTATGGAAAAACTTCCGGAGGGGTAATCAATGCGGCGTCCCGCTCCGGTACGAATGCGTTTCACGGATCGGCCTACGAATTCATTCGGAACAGCAAGCTCGACACGCGCAATTTCTTTGACACGGCGCAGGATGCGTCCGGGAATCTGATCGTCCCGCCCTTCAAAAGAAACCAGTTCGGCGCAACCGCCGGAGGACCAATTATCAAGGATCGTACTTTCTTTTTTGCCGATTACGAAGGCATGCGGCAAAGTCTCAGCCAGACCAACGCGATCACAGTGCCTTCGCAGAACGCTCACAACGGTATCCTCGTCAGCGGTAACGTCACTGTGGACCCAAAGGTCGTGCCGTACCTTAACCTATTTCCCCTCCCGAGTTCCCCGACAACTGGAGATACCGGGAGTTTCAAATTCGTCGCGAAACAGGTCACCAATGAGGATTTTGCCACCGGACGCATCGACCACAAGATTTCGCAATCCGACAGTCTTTTTGGAACCTATGTCTTTGATCGGGGACAACAGCAGAATCCAGATGCCTACAATTTCAAGCTGATTGGGAATCATTCCAGCCGTCAGACTTTTGCGCTGGAGGAATCTCACATTTTCACCCCGACATTGGTGAACACGGCACGCTTTGGGTTCAATCGAGACGTGGTGATCGCCTTCACAACCCTGTCCGCGATTAACCCTGCAGCCGCGGACACAACTCTCGGATTCAATCCGGGGCTGCCAGTCGGGATCATCACAGTTGGTTCAGGCGTCACGCAATTCTCCGGAGGGTTAGGAGCTATATCGGCGTATCGCTTCCACTTCAATTCATTTCAGGCTTTTGAGGATCTCTTCTGGACACGAAACAAGCACTCTTTGAAATTTGGTTTTTATGCTGAGCGCATCCAAGCCAATCAATTCACTCAGGGCGCCAGTCCCGATGGCTTTTATACATTTGGGTCCCTGTCGAACTTCCTACAGAACATGCCCACTACGTTTCAAACGTTGCTCGGCACATCACGCACACCACGGGACCTTCGACAGAGTGTTTTTGGCGGGTACATCCAGGATGATTACAAGATCAAGCCGCGGCTGACATTGAATCTTGGGCTTCGCTACGAGATGGCAACCGTGCCGACGGAGACAGCCAATCAGCTCTCCACACTTGTGAGTTTTACGGACACCACCCCGCACCTTGGTTCGCCGTACTATTCGAATCCTACATTGAGAAACTTTGCGCCTCGCGTGGGCTTTGCGTGGGATCCGTTCGGGGACGGGGAAACTTCTGTTCGTGGAGCATTCGGTATTTACGATGCGTTGCCATTGCCTTACCAGTTCCAGCTCCTGACGCTACTTTCCGCCCCGTTTACGGAAGGCGCGAGCACTCCCGTTGTTGCTGGCGACTTTCCTTCCGGGGGCTTCGCAAAAGCGAGCAACCCAACCAACCTGCGCAACGCATACGTCGAACAGAACCCGCATCGCAGTTATGTCGAGCAGTGGACCTTGAACGTTCATCGCGAAGTATTTCGTACTCTCACGGTTACGGCGGGTTACGTCGGTTCACACGGCGTTCATCTGCCTTTCCATGCAGACGAAATCAACGACATCCAACCCACGCTCACTTCCGCAGGGTATCTCTGGCCTGGTCCGGGCGTCACCGGGAGGCGACTCTTCCCCAACCTCGGCGGCCAAGTCAGCACCGTCCAATGGTCCACTTCTTCGACCTATCACGGCCTGAATCTTTCGGCGATCAAGCGCCTCAGTCATGGCCTTCAATTCCAGGGCTCCTACACTTTCTCGAGGAGCATTGATACGGGATCGTCAGGAATCGCGGGCGACACCTTCGGGAACTCCGTCTCCAGCCTCCCGCTATTCAATCCGCAAGTACGCAAAGGTCTTTCGGACTTCGATGTGCGGCATGTTGGCGCTATCAACGCCATTTGGTTGGTTCCAAATCCTGCGAACTGGAGTGAGGTTCCGAAGTGGATCGGTTCCGGTTGGCAGATCGGCGGTATTTACACCATTACCAGCGGACTACCGTTCACTCCGACGATCGGCGGCGATCCGCTTGGCCTGAAAGGTGCCGACCTATATGCGTTCCCGAACCGTGTTCCCGGATGCGATCCGGTTAATTCAAACTTCAAAGGTAACGGGCTGCATTATTTGAACTTGAATTGCTTCACTCTTCCCCTAGCGCCGGCGTCCATGACGGCGTCGTGCAAACCGTTCCCGGGCGCGACAACAGCCGCACCGGCAGGCCAGGTATATTGTGCCAACCTCCTCGGCAACTCCGGGCGCAACACCGTGAGCGGTCCAGGGCTACAGGACTTTGATTTTTCCTTGTTCAAAAACAACCCAGTTCATCGGATCTCGGAAACGTTCAACGTGCAGTTTCGGTGGGAGGTCTTCAACATCTTCAATCACGCAAACTTCAATCCCCCCGCGCCTGGCGCGCGACAGGCCTTTGCGACGTCGGGAGCATTGAACAACGCGGGACTGCTGACGAGTCCTACGATCACAACTTCGCGACAGATGCAGTTCGCCTTGAAGTTCGTTTGGTAGGTGGTGCAATGGAATTCCAAAGCCACGTACATTCATAATAAAGGAGAGTGAAATGCGAGGCTCGAAGAAAATGAATTGGGCAATGACGCTACTGCTGGTTAGCGGAAGCGCGCTTTTCGTCTCGGCGCAGGAAGGGAAGAAGATCTATGCGCAAAAGCTTGTGGATGAGACACTTGCTAACCACAAAGAAGTCGTGATCATGGCAATGCACGTCACGCCGCCGGGCAAGACGGAAAATGTCATTATTGCCTCAAACATCGGACGGATCGGCAAGAAGGCGGACGAGGACGACATGCGCGTGATCGAAACGGGCAAACCCAACCTCGAAGTCAACAAGAAGGGCGATCACTTTGAAGTCGAGTTGGTGTTACAGGATCAATCCGGCAAGACAATTGGTGCGGTCGGGATTGTCTTCATGTACGAAAAGGGGAAAGAAGCGGAGTTCCAGAAAAAGGCCGAACAGGTCCGCGACGAGATGAAGCAGAAAACTCCAACCATCGCAAAGCTCTTTGAACCGGCCGACTAAGGCGAGGGCCGAGCTTGGTGGCTCGCCCCCGTTCGAGTTTTATCTGGCGTCTGCATGCGCATCGATGGGAAGGTCGATCCATGTGCACTGTCGCCGGCTACTCGAAGTTGGCGGGAGAAAAGCGCGATTTCTGACAACAATGAGGTCCGATGATCCCGCCTTCTGATCGTAAATCGAAGCTCTGGTCCGTGATTCGCGTCTCCAGCGGAAACTTTCTGGAGATGTACGACTTTATGGTGTTTGGGTATTACGCTTCTGCGATCGGCAGGGCGTTCTTCCCAAGCGGCAATGCCTACTTATCGTTAATGTTGTCGCTGATGACCTTCGGAGCAGGTTTTCTGATGCGACCGCTCGGAGCCATTGTGCTCGGGGCGTACACTGATAAACACGGACGGCGCGCCGGACTCCTTCTGACGTTGAGCCTAATGTCAGTGGGAATCTTTTCCATCGCATGCATGCCCGGCTACGCAACGATCGGCCTTTTGGCCCCGCTGCTGGTGCTGATTGGCCGTCTGCTTCAGGGATTCTCCGCGGGCATGGAATTGGGCGGCGTGTCAGTTTATTTGTCGGAGATCGCAACGCCCGGCCACAAGGGTTTCTATGTCAGTTGGCAATCGGGGAGCCAGCAAGTGGCCGTCATGTTCGCGGCGCTTGTGGGAGTCGTGCTCAGCTCGATTTTGCCGCCGGAAAAAATGGCACTTTGGGGGTGGCGAGTTCCGTTGCTCCTGGGCTGCGCGATCATTCCGTTCCTCTTCAGGCTCAGGCGATCTCTCCAAGAGACGGATGAGTTCGTGGCCCGAAAGCACAGGCCGAGCACGTCTGAGATTCTCCACTCACTCATGACCAATTGGAGGATCGTGGTTATCGGAATCATGATGGTCACGATGACCACAGTTTCGTTCTATATGATTACAGCTTATACGCCGACATTCGGCAACTCCGTTCTACGTCTCGCAAGCACTGAGAGTTTGGTCGTTACGCTTTGCGTAGGAGCTTCCAATCTCTTCTGGCTCCCTGTCATGGGCGCGCTCTCCGACCGGATCGGGCGCCGCCCCTTGCTGTTCGCATGCACAATACTAATGCTGCTCACCGCCTATCCTGCCATGTTATGGCTGGTCCGTGACCCTTCCTTTGCGAGATTGCTGACGGTCGAACTCTGGCTGTCCTTCCTCTATGGCAGCTACAATGGCGCCATGGTTGTATTCCTAACGGAGATCATGCCGGTGAATGTGCGGACGACGGGGTTCGCCCTCGCCTACAGTTTAGCCACTGCCATCTTCGGCGGCTTTACTCCTGCCCTTAGTACGTTTCTGATTCACGTCACCGGGAATCGTGCCGTTCCTGGATTGTGGTTGTCCTTCGCGGCCGCGTGCGGGCTCCTAGCAACGCTCTTGGCCGCACCCCATAATGCCATGCTCGAAGCCCGCCTCCCGGCAACAGTGAAACCGTGATCATCGCGGCCGAATATGGAGCAAATCGGAAAGATAGCGTACAGGGACGATTTCACATTGTCGCTTTTTCTGCCGGCCCGGAATCTTAAATGCAACTCCTGATAGTTGGTTTACCGGAGAAGTCACTGCAGAGGCCCATAGGTTCGAGGCCGGTCTGCGTGCAACGGTTTAGCAGGCCGCGGTTGAATATACTAATACCTTGTCTATACTATGTAGGAATACATTTAAGGGAATTAATCTGTAAGTTTTGACGTCGATTGAATTTAGGTTATGGCGGAGAGGGGGGGATTGAAACCCCAATTGGTGACGGGGAGGTCAGGGGATGGTGAGCGTTGGTATGCCTCTTGTTTTCAACATGTCGATTCGATTTGAAAGAATCGCTAATGTTTACGCGGGTACCGGATGGGGCCAAATCGACCGAAAGTAGTAGCAAGAGTAGTAGCACGGAAGGAGCTTTGAGGTGGCCCTCGCGTCGACCGTTGGGGTCAGTAAAGCAAGTATTCCCCTACTCCTGCCCTGCATGATTCGAGGAGGGGATTTGGCCGCGACGAATGGACCTGAACCATCGAACTCCTGGGCGGGGCCAACTCGCGGCCAAGGGATTGTCGACCTCCGATGTGGAAGTGCTTTCCCATCGGCCAGAGAAGAAATGACGACGCGGGTCCTCGGTCCCGCGCCAGTTAGCTGTTAAGGTCGCCCCCGCCAAGGTTGGATTTGCGCTCAACAGTGTGTACGCGTCTGTTCCATTGCCTTGCCGCGAAGGTGACGATGTCCGTTTCGCCCGAACGGAGAAAATCCAAAAAGTCCAACCCGGAGTATTTGCACGTCTGGCACACACTCAACAGGATGAGGTATTCTTCAATTCCCGTCGGCGTGGAAAGACCTTCGATGGCACGGCGAAGCCTAGCAAACGCTTTGATCGCGTGCTCGGCGTTGTTGTTGTTCCAGGGAACACCATCGTGGCTTAGAAAAGTGAACAATTTGGCTCGGTCTTTTTCCAAGCGATCCTTCCATTTCGATGCGGCTGCGCTCGAGCGCCCCGTCTTCGAGATCTGCTTGTAAAAGCGGGCTACGTCGACCAGATGTTTACGCAGGAACCTGCTTTTGAGGCCCCAGCGGTCGATGGTCTTCACAATCCCGTGCAGCAGTTCGGCAAACGCCGTAACTATTCCCTTTACGTCCTCGTCGTATGGATTGTCCAATACGGCGTCATTGAGGTCACGCATCAGGTGGAGCAAGCATTTCTGCTGGGGGCATGGGAGTGAGTCGTAGGCGGCGTAGAAATCGGATACCAGAACGCCCTTGAACTCGCCCAAAGCACTTTGGACTAGGCTTCCTTCGCGCGTCTCCGAATAAAAGTAGACCACTTCGCGAAACGTGGCAAAAACCCAGACGTAGGCGGTCTTTGCGTGTAGCCTGATTCGTGTTTCATCCGCGTGAATCAGGTTGCCCTTAACCATCTCGGCAAGGATGTTCTTTCGAGTTTCTCGATAGTATTCAGCACCGCGCTCCTTGAATCGACAGACGACATTTTCGTTCATTTGGAAGCCGAACAGTCTATTCAAGGTTTGAGTCACAGAACGCTGAGAGACGCAAAGCTCAATGATTTCAAAGATGGAGAATGCGGCTATGTTGCGGCCATACGTGGTTCGATCCGAGAATTCCTTTGGCCAAGGGCTAAATGCCCGGCAAACCGGGCACCAGAAAACTTGAAACTGATACTTCACTATGCATCCGGTGACCCCCGACCTGCTAAATCTCAGATCGTGGAGGCACTTCGTTATTTTTCGAAACGTCTGAGTTGCCTTTCTTTGGCAACGGGGACACGCACGCAGTGGTTCGCAGACCACTACTTTGCTAATGCGGATGGTCCTTTTCGCTCGTCTCGTGCCTTTCCGCTTGGCTCTCTTCAACTTGGAGTCGGATCGGATGTAGATGGAGTCGCGCTGGTAATCCCAGCGGGCAGCCTTATTGATAGATTCGAAGCCATCGATGGAACTCTTGAATCTCGGCCACAAGGACACTTTCGAATCCAGGTTGTCAGCAACCACAATTTCTAAACTTTGCGGCGCTTCCGAACTTGGCCGGAGATCTTGTCGGCAGGCTTGTGCAACGGCACGGGTGACCAGTTCCAGCGCGGCGCAATCCTCCAAGTTATAAGCGATGAGTTTTTCCTTCGCCAACGACGCTTTGGTTTGTTCCCAGGTGTCCCGCCATCTAATAGACTGGACACCAGAAACGTCCTGATCTGACCATTTGAATCCCAGCCAGCCGGCAATGTCCTTCAATCCATTGGAATAGGTTGGAAAATAGATCTGCCCGAAGACAACCGAGAGGAGATTTATGGGCGATTCGAGTGCTTTCGCCGCACGAGAGCCACTTGGCGGCGCACCATACCTTTGGCGCATTCGCTTGAGGAAGACGGTCTCAAAGCTGCCGTAATGGATCAAAACTGGGTTCTCGACCTCTATTAACTTGGACAAGAGCTCCCGCCAGATGCTGCCCTCGTTCGAAGGACTGTCAGCCCAAAGGCTGTGGTGAACGACAGAGTCGCCCGTTTTGAATCGAATGCCAATCAGGTAGTAGAAGTCTCGGTCAGGCAAACCCTCGACATCCATGTAAACAGGTGTGCCTTCGATCTTCACTTCTGGGCTGCCGACGATATGGATTTTCTTCTCCCGGATTGCCAGCGCCTTCAACGAGTGGTGGTACCTCTCTCTCTTGTCCCTTAGTCCTTGTGGCCGACGCCGTGGCCGGAAGGTGTGGGAGAGTTGGGTAACGGTGAAGATACCCTTGCTGTTGAAATTGGTGCGCTCCTTTTCTGTCATACCGCTGAGCAGGCTGAGGTCATCTTTTTCAATTGCCTTTGGTCGACAGCGGTTTTGAAACTCGCACTCGGCACAGTGTCGGTTTAGAGCCAGGTCGGGAGGTGAGGAACTGGCAAGCAACGTACCAATTTTGTCGGTCAACTTGCGTACCTCACCCGCCAGAGCCGAGGTCTTCACTTTCCGGGTTGCATAGTTCTCGCCATGCACAATCTTGCCGAGGCCGACCTCTCGCCTAAGCACTTCCGACAATACTCGCGCATCAAATGCCAATAGGAGCTTGTCATCCCGGTTGAGCTTGTTTCTGAATACGAATCGAATCGGGACAAACTGCGCGGTTCGGCCTCGGCCGGCCGAGGGAATTTGTTCCACTGCGTGACAGGAACATCGTAAGTTTTGACTCTGTACAGCAAAATCTACGCCCAAGTGCCATTGAGACGACTTAGGGCTTCCCATGGCCGGTGTGCCGATGACACATCTATCGGGCGCGACCCCTGCCACCAGGCGTTTGGTCCCTTCGATGCGCAAGACTTTGTTTTTAGTTCGTACCCAGGTGGCATAAGCGTTTCCCGTCCCAACTTCTCCGCATGACTGAAGGAAGCATTTGGTGGGGCATTTAAGGAAGGCTTCCACGAGATCGTTAGTGATAATCATATTCACCAGCCGCAGGGTGCCCGATTCTGGCGGCCCCGCCTGACCACTTGCAGCATAACCGTTGCGCTGAAAGAAGAGAGCGACCGCGACACTATTCCTGAGACGTCTCTAGTCGCCTGGCGTTAGAAAGTTATGCGTCAGGAAACGAGAATTCTGTTCTCTTGCATCGTGAAAGCCTCCGAAGTCAGTAGCAATATCATGGGCGAAGACCTTGGCTAAATTAGATAGCGACGAGTGAATGGAGCACCCCGTTTAATACGCGTTTCATGAACTCTTGACGAGCCTAAACTTATGACATACAATGTACGTACAATACAGATGTGAGGTAGCTGTGAGAGTATCGCATTCTAGAACAATCAGAACTAGGCGCATTAATCTCCGTGCCACAGACAGTCAAGAAAAACTCATTCGTACTGGTGCCGAGACGACTGGCATTAGTGTGACAGACTTCATCCTAGATAGCGCCTGTTTGCAGGCAGAGCACGTCCTTGCCGACAAACGCGAGTTCATCGTCTCTCCTAAACAATGGAAGGTGTTTGTCGAGGCTCTCGACAGACCGGCTCAGATAAAACCAGAGTTAGCGCGCCTTTTTTCTGAGACTGGCGTTCTTGAGCGCGGGTCCCGGAAGTGACAAGCAGTTCTCCGAACCAAAATAGAGAACCTCTCTCCGTCATTGAAAAACTGACGAAGGATCATGACCTTTCATTATTCGACTGCGGAAAAGCGTCTCTTAATGATTGGCTCCGCCGATTCGCCCTCACAAACCAACAGAATGATTCAGCTCGCACCTACGTCCTTCATCGCGCTGGCAAGGTTGTCGGCTATTACTCTCTCTCAGCAGGCTCAGTCCGCAGGGAAGAGTCACCGGCTCGCATCGCAAAAGGACTCGCAAAGCATCCGATTGGCGTCATTTTGCTTGCGCGTCTCGCGATTGACCGCACGGAACACGGAGCGGGGCTTGGCAGGACCATGCTGGTTGACGCCTTGTCGCGAGCTATGATCGCATCCGATGCTATCGGCGCTAGGGCGGTGTTGGTTCACGCCATCGATGAAGACGCTGTGACTTTCTACAGAAAATTCGGATTTGAACCCTCTCCGCTTGATCCCAAACAACTCATGCTGCTTATGAAGGACCTCCGCGCATCCCTACAATCAGTGGGTTTGGGGTAGCCAATCTCTTGCGTGCGACCAGCAGGTTAGTCTGAGCACGACGGTTTCCAAGACCGTTGTAGCCTGCGAAAGCCGTTCTGCATATGGATTCCATTCCGGTTCCTACCTTATTAAGGTAGAGACTATGGCTCCTACAACAACTGGGACTGCCAAAAACACGCGTGAGGCGTATCCTCCAACTAAAATTCCAGCCAGTTTTAAATTTGAATTCCAAGAGCGATAAATACAAATAAAGTAACCATCGACAAAAATAGTAGCAAATCGCAAATGGCCGCATATTTACTGATGATTTTAGCCGTGGCGGAGGGGGGGGACTGTAACCCCAATTGGTGAGTGGGGAGTGAGGGGTTGGTGAGCGTTGGCATGTCTCTTGTTTTCAACACGCCGTTTGCATTTGTAAGAGTCGCCAGTGTTTAAGCGGGTCTCCAGACACCCCAAATCGACCGAGAGTAGTAGCACAATAGTAGCGACCATCGAGTGATGGTCATGGCTTTGGCAGGCTGGGCAGTTTCCAGAAGTAAAGTCTTGGGAACTTTGTTGCAATGGCAGCGACTGCAAACAAAGACTACACTCAGCGGTTTGCCAGGGTGGCGATCGTACCCAAACCCAACAGTCGACGGTCGGCGGTCACAAGCGTCAGGCCAAGCACTTCCGCTGTGGCGACCAAAAAGCGGTCCGCCGGATCCGGATGCTGAAGCGGTAATTCTTGTGCTGCAACGACGATTTCGTGTGTCAATGGAGCCTCCCGCATGTGCATCGTTGCTTTTGTCACCCAGTCTCGGATAGCACCGTGCAACCGTATACGACCCTTGGCACGCAACAGCAGCGCTTCCCAGGTACTCACGGGGGACAACCACAGCTCGTTCTTGCCGTCTTTTAGTTCATATTGCACACGCCGCGAGAGTCGGTTCGGTTCCGCCAAACTCCAGAGCCAAATGTGGGTATCTAGCAAGAGTTTCAAGTTTTCGACGCCTCAATTTCCTGGATTTCAATGACCGGAGACACTACGTCGCCTGCAATTTCCATGCTGTCGGACATCGAACCCAGCCAGTTTCGCTCCTCCATGTTTGGGGATGTGGGTATCACCTCGGCAATCGGCCTACCGCGTCTGGTTACTCGAAGCGAAACTTTTGTTTTATCAACTTCGTCGAGCAGCGCAAGACACTTTGCTTTAAACTCGGAAATTGCGACCTCCTGGATCGGCTTCTTGCCCTTGCCTAGTTTCACGCGCCTTCTCCTTTGACTAATTCACTTTACTATGGTCATCTGAAATAGTCAACGCGTTGGATCGCTATGGAAACATCGAGCGCCGAGATATGGGTGTACAATTGCCGCGCCCTCGAAGTTACGGAAGACGAAATTCCGAGCGCAACTGTCGGTACTACCCGACCCATAGCTATGAACAAGAGGACTTTCCTAAGGTTTCTTGCGGCGGTGACCGCAAGCCCTGTCATTGCGCCGCTGTTGGCTTGGGCGTCAAAAGATAAATTGAAGAATTGGGCGGGCAATCTCGAATACAGCGCGGACCGATTGTACTCCGCCAACTCGCTTGAGCAGGTGCGGAGTTACGTCAAGAAAGAGAACAAATTAAAGGTGCTGGGAACGCGTCACTGCTTCAACAACATTGCAGATAGTACAGATAATTTTCTTTCCCTGAAGACAATGGACGAAGTCGTTGCGCTGTCGCCTGAAGCGCGCACCGTGACGGTCGATGCAGGCATGACATATGGCCAACTGTGTCCGCTTCTCCATAGCAAGGGCTATGCCTTGCACAATCTTGCGTCGCTGCCACATATTTCGATAGCGGGAGCGATCAGCACGGCAACACATGGTTCAGGAGAAAAGAATGGCAATCTGGCGACGGCGGTGTCAGCACTTGAAATCGTCACGGCGGCCGGCGAGGTGGTTAAACTATCCCGCCAGCGAGACGGCGAAGTGTTTCGGGGAGCAGTTGTTGGCCTTGGAGCGCTGGGCGTAATCACAAAGGTTACGCTCGATATTCAGCCAACCTTCCTGATGCGGCAGTATGTGTACGAAAACATGCCACTTGCTGAAATGAAAGATCACTTTGATGCGATCCAATCCAGTGCTTATAGCGTCAGCCTGTTTACTGACTGGCAGAACCAGCGTATCAACGAAGTTTGGTTCAAAAGCTCCATGGAAGAAGGGCAAGCATTTGACGCAGCCCCGGATTTCTTCGGGGCGAAACGTGCTACTAAAAATCTGCACCCCATTGCTGAACTTTCCGCTGAGAACTGTACCGAGCAAATGGGCGTTCCTGGTCCGTGGTATGAACGACTGCCGCACTTTCGCATGGGCTTCACGCCGAGCGCGGGTAAAGAGTTGCAAACGGAATACTTCGTGCCCCGCCAGCATGCGGTCGAAGCAATTCTGGCAGTTGAACGACTGCGCGATCAAGTCAGTCCGCACTTAATGATTTCGGAAATCCGTGCGATTGCCGCTGACAATTTGTGGTTGAGTCCCTGTCACAAGCAGCCTTGCGTGACCATTCACTTTACCTGGAAACAGGACTGGCCAGCGGTCAAAATGCTAATGCCAATCATTGAAAAAGAATTGGCTCCATTTAAAGCTCGGCCGCACTGGGGAAAGCTATTTACAATGTCCTCGGCAGAGCTGCACTCTATTTATGAGAAATTGCCCGACTTTATCCAATTGAGCAAGAAGTACGACCCACAGGGAAAATTCCGCAATGAATTCCTCAGCACGCACATCTTCAGCAGTTAATGCTCGCTTCGCGTTGAGACTCAAAACAGAGGAAAGCGCCATCCCGTCGATGTCATCAGATTCCTACGAATCGTCGCGCTATAATTTAATTTAGAGCTAGGAAAATGAACCACGGGTCCCCACTACCGCTCGCCTCCCGTCTGGAATGGGCGCATCCGATTGTCCGCGATTGGTTTGTCGGTCGCTTCGGCACGCCTACGGAACCGCAGGAGGAAGGCTGGCCACAGATTCTTGCCGGCAAAACTACGTTGATCTCGGCTCCAACTGGATCAGGAAAAACGCTGGCGGCCTTTCTGATTTGCATCGATCGCCTGGTGCGCAAAGCGATCGGTGGAGAATTGACTGACTGCGCCGAAGTACTCTATGTGTCGCCGCTCAAGGCGCTGAGCAATGACATCCAGAAAAACCTGGAAATTCCTTTGGGCGAAATTCTGCAGCTCGCTGTGCAGCGCGGGATTGTGATGCCGGAGATTCGTACTGCAGTGCGCACGGGCGAGACGCTCGCGCACGAGCGCCGCGCCATGCTGGTTCGTCCGCCCCACATTTTGGTAACCACTCCGGAATCCCTCTACATCCTTCTTACTGCCGCGAAGAGCCGTGAAATCCTGCGCAGCATAGAGTACGTCATCTTGGACGAAATCCACGCCGTGGCTGACGACAAACGCGGTGCCCATCTAGCGCTTTCGCTGGAACGCCTCGATCATTTGACTGGCAAGCGCCTCACGCGCATCGGCCTGTCCGCAACGCAGAAGCCGATCGAACTCGTGGCTCATTTTCTGACCGGGAACGATAGGCCCGACCCCACAGTTGTCCAAATAGGTCATCGTCGCGAGCTGGACCTGGCAGTCGAAGTTCCCGGCAGTGAGCTTGGCCCAGTCGCGTCCAACGAAATGTGGGCTGAAATCTACGATCGGCTTGCCGCTCTCGCCACGCGGCACCGCTCGACTCTTATTTTCGTCAACACGCGGCGTCTCGCAGAGCGCATGGCGCATCAACTTGCCGAGCGCTTGGGCAAAGAAGTCGTCGCCGCGCATCACGGCAGCTTGTCGCGCAAGCTGCGTCTTGTAGCTGAGAGGAAATTGAAATCCGGAGAGCTCCGGGCCATTGTAGCGACGGCTTCTCTCGAGCTCGGGATCGATATCGGTGCGGTCGATCTGGTTTGCCAGATCGAATCCGGCGAGTTCAAGCTGGCAGCGTTTTGGTTGAAGACGCGCAAGGCGCGGCCCCCACCATTCCATTCTGGCGCGGCGAAGCGCCGGCACGGACCGATGAACTTTCGACGCACGTCGGAGCGTTGCGAGAACAAATCAGCTCGTTTGTTCCTTGTTCGGTCTCTGATCCCAACGGGAAGTTACCTCCAGAGGTTTCCGCCGCAATGAGTTGGCTGAAACTTGAATGCGGCCTGGACGACGCTGGTGCCGAACAGGTGGTCGAATACATACTCGCTGGCCGTACGATCTTGGGAGCGGTCCCCACTCAAGCGACGGTCATCGCCGAACGCTTCTTTGATGAAAGCGGCGGCATGCAACTTGTGATCCACGCGCCGTTCGGCGGTCGCATCAACAAAGCCTGGGGTCTCGCACTGCGTAAGCGTTTCTGCCGCTCGTTCAATTTTGAGCTGCAAGCTAGCGCGACTGACAACGGACTGAATATTTCGTTGAGCGAGCAGCATAGTTTCCCTCTTGCGGACGTTTTTCATTTCCTTCATCCGAATTCCGTTCGTTCTGTTCTCGAGCAGGCCGTGTTGGCTTCTCCACTTTTCACTACGCGGTGGAGGTGGGATGCGGGGCGTGCACTGGCGTTGCTTCGCTTCCGCGGCGGCAAGAAAGTTCCACCGAATATTCAGCGCATGCGCGCCGATGATTTATTGGCGGCGGTCTTTCCGGAGCAGCAGGCATGCCCGGAGAACCTTGCGCCGGGCGACATCAACATTCCCAATCATCCGCTGATCCGCGAAGTGATGAAGGATGTCCTTACTGAAGCGATGGACATTGAAGGCCTCGAGCGCGTGTTGCGCGGTATAGCTGGCGGAGAGATCAAGTGTTTAGCGGTAGATACGCCGGTGGCTTCGCAATTTTCTCACGAGATCCTGAATGCCAATCCGTACGCATATCTCGATGATGCGCCGCTCGAAGAACGCCGCGCACGTGCCGTCGAAATGCGGCGCGCTTTGCCGGATTCAGTGCTCAAAGAAATCGGCCGGCTCGATCCCGCGGCGATCGCCGAAGTGTGCGATGAAGCCTGGCCTGATGTCCGCGATGCCGAAGAGTTGCACGACGCTCTGCTCACTCTGATTGCATTACCGGCTTCCAGCGAAACCAGGCGAGGAAACAGTAGTTTGAGCACGAAATTGGGTGATTCCCTGCCTGCGTGGACTCCTCTCTTCGAACAGCTCGCAGCAGAACGCCGCGCGGGCCTCGCTCGCGTTCGCAACGAAACATATTGGGTCGCCTCAGAACGCGCGCCCGCGTTCATGCAAATATTTCCTTCAGCAAGTTTCGAAATGCCCGTGCCGCTTGTCGAGTCGCAAGAAGCTTCTCGCGAAGATGCCTTGCTGGCCTGCGTCACGGGATGGATCGCCCACAGCGGCCCCATCACGGCAAATCAGCTGAGTAACGTGCTCGCACTGCCCACCCCCGACACAGAAAAACCTCTGCTGCGCCTGGAGTCCAAAGGGGTCGTGCTGCGCGGTAAATTTACCGGCACCGCTTCCGACGATATCCTTTTGGGTTCGACAGAATGGTGCGAACGCCGCCTCCTTGCCCGCATCAGGTGGTGCGCATTTCTTCCCGTTGCGTGCGGTTTCGCCAATCAGACATCGAGCAATGGCTTTCAGAAAAAGTTGTGCCGTCACAGGACACGTTGTGTTCTCTGACTGGCAAGAGAGAGAGCAAAAAAACCAGGGACCATGGTGGGCATGGGAATCCGTCCGGGACTTAAAGGCACGAACGGGAAGAAACAGAAGATGATGATGAGTAGGATAGGTCTCTCCAACCATCGAAACCCCAATGTCCGACAAAGTCCGGCAAAGTCCGGCAAAGTCCGACACCACACCGGGGAAAATGCGGAGCCGCATAAGCCCACCTGGGTACGCACGAAAGCCGGGAAAGGCACAGAAAGACGTGAATTCTGGCAAACAGCCAATAGTGGACAACAACAGTCAATTTCCAGGGAAAAAGACTGTCACGCCTTTGGGAAAGTGAAAGGCCAAGGAAAGCCGAGGAAAGCCGAACAATTCTGCGTATTTCGTATCGCCCAGAGGGAAACAACAACCAAACAGACAAAAGGCTTGGCCTTAAGTATTAGGTTAAATACAATGTATATGTACCGTGTAGTTAAGGAGAAGAAGTGATGGCTAAGAAAATCAGGGTTTCGATGTACAGCCGGGTTAGCACAGACGGCCAGAACACGGATGGGCAGGAGTCTGAAATGAAGGAATACGCGAAGAACCGGGGGTGGGAAGTGACCAGAATCTACCGGGACAAAATGTCGGGAACAAAGGCTTCGCGTCCAGCACTAGACGAATTGATGGCGGATGCTCACAAGCGGCGGTTCGACGTCGCTTGTGTCTGGCGATTCGACCGGTTTGCGCGGTCCGTCTCGCATCTTCTTCAGGCTCTGGAAACCTTTCGAACAGTGGGAATCGAGTTTGTTTCGATTTCAGAACAGGTGGACACCTCAACCCCGACCGGAAAGATGGTCTTCACAGTTCTGGGAGCGGTGGCCGAGTTGGAGCGGGCCTTAATGGTGGAACGGGTTCGGATGGGATTGCAGAGTGCGCGAAGGAAGGGAAAACTTTTGGGTCGGCCTCCGATTCGGCAACTGAACCCAGCCGAGCTAGCGAGAGTAAGAGCAGATCGAGCGACGGGGAAATTCAGTCTGAGGCGATTGGCAAAAAAATACGGAACCCCAGTCTGGGCCATGCAGCAGGCAACAACGGGGCAAAACGGGGGATATGAAAACTAATGGTTTCACACATGTGTGGACAGGCTTGCCGGGGCCCTTATTTATGAACAACTTACAAGGGACACTTTGATGGGGTTTCCCAGACAACTCGTTTTTGGGGATCCCAACCCATTTAACGGTTCCTTTTTAGGTCCCCCAACTACCACCGTTACTTCCGAGGCGGGAACCCCAGGAACCGCTGCTGAAGGAATATCAACCGTTCTAATCGGTGACCTCCCCGTTCTCGAACTCCCCTTCCCAAACCCGAAAAGGGCGCAATGACGGGCAGTCTCTACAGACGTGGAAGAATTTGGTGGATGGGCTATGTAGTGGATGGCGAACAGCGCTGCGAAAGTACGGGGACCACTAACAAACGGATTGCCCAGAAAATTCTGAATCTGAGGGTTGCTGAAATCATTGAAGGGCGTTTTCGACTCCCCAAATCCAATGCGCCAAGACTTAAGCAGTTTAGCGATGAGTTTCTGGACTCAATACGTCACCAGAACACTAGGAAGCGTTATACATCCTCGATTGTAAATTTGCGGGCGCACTTTGGGGACTCCAAACTCACCGAAATCAATGCTGAGCGAATTGACGAATTTAAGGACTCTAGACTCAACTCAAAGGTACGGGCAGCCACCGTAAACCGAGATCTGGCCGTCCTGCGGCGAATGCTGAGGATTGCAGAGAGAAAGAGGTTGATAATGTCCAGTCCATTTCGTGAAGTCGAAATGTTGGAGGAGCGCAAAGAGCGGCGGCAGCCCCACATCCTGACTCTTGATGAGGAGAAAAAGCTTTTGGCAACGGCCCCAGACCACGTCCGGATTCTTGCAATATTGATACTGGACAGTGGTCTGCGCTCGGGTCGAGAAGCTCTCGCGCTCAAATGGAAGAATGTAGATTTCGCCGAGAAAGCAATCTTCGTCAGACAGTCCAAGTCCTTGGCGGGTATTCGGAGCGTGCCAATGTCCAGTCGTTGCAACTCGGAATTGCTGAGATGGCGGGAGCGGCTAGGTCCGGAGTTTTCTGAATACGTTTTTGCAAACCCACAGCTACCAAAAACCCATCTGAGAGATGTCCGTACGGCCTGGTCGGATGCCTTGAAAGCCGCCGGACTCGAGTACTTCTGGCTGTATGACCTAAGACACACTTTTGCCAGCCGTCTCACCCAAGCAGGTGTTTCTCCCCTTTTTGTTGCCCAGATAATGGGGCATTCCAGTCCGAACATTCTTCAGACGTATGCGAAGGCAATTGACGAGTTCCGGCGGTCCGCCATCTCCAAACTTGAATCTTTTCTCGAAGCTAAATCCATTCAATCGGCGGTTCGAATTGAGAAAGACAATACGACGTTGATTCAGTAGGTCACCTGGCCAATGAGCGCATCTACATGAGAATTGGGTAATGGTACGGCAGTTGTCCGGTAAGCACGACTTACCAGATGGGATGAGAAGGCCGGTCTCCAGCGGGATGCGATACGCTCCCAATGAAAGACGTGCTCAAGGCACAAAAGGAGACCGGCTATGAAGAAGATTAGCACTGTGCAGGTATTTGG
>Ga0137359_10000614_pt1 | contig 26851 bp, 18 predicted proteins | sample Mad1_40_16metaG_FD_108281 | JGI IMG/M metagenome (GOLD analysis project Ga0137359, IMG submission 108281) | Vadose zone soil microbial communities from Angelo Coast Range Reserve, California, USA - Mad1_40_16 metaG | ecosystem: Environmental > Terrestrial > Soil > Vadose zone | place: USA... | reverse complement strand
CGGCGGGCGGCGGCGGTAAGGGGATGCGGCTGGTCCACACACCGGACCAGCTCAAATCGGCCCTGCAAAGCGCGCAGAGCGAGGCGCAGCGCTCGTTTGGGGACGGCGAAGTTTACCTCGAGAAAGCCATTCTCAACCCGCGCCATATCGAGATGCAGGTGCTGGCGGACGAGCATGGCAACACCGTGTACCTAGGCGAGCGCGAGTGCTCCATCCAGCGTCGGCACCAGAAAGTGCTGGAAGAGTCGCCCTCTCCCATGGTCGATCCGGACATGCGGCGCCGGATGGGGGAAGTCGCGGTGCGCGTGGCGCAGGCTGCAGGATATACCAATGCCGGGACGATCGAGTTTCTGGTCGACCAGCACAGAAACTTTCATTTCCTCGAGATGAACACGCGGCTGCAGGTGGAGCATCCGGTGACAGAGCTGACCACGGGCCTCGACCTGGTGCACCTGCAGATCCGCATTGCGGCAGGCGAGAGACTCCCCTTTACACAGCACGAGGTGCAGCTGCGCGGCCACGCGATCGAGTGCCGCATCTACGCGGAAGATCCGGACAACAACTTCTTTCCGAGCCCGGGCAAAATCACGCTCCTGCTACTGCCGTCGGGGCCGGGCATTCGCCGGGACAGTGGCATCTACGAAGGCTGGAACGTGCCGCTTGACTACGATCCGCTGCTGGCCAAGCTGGTCGGGTATGGCACCGACCGAACGCAGGCGACCGCGCGGCTGACGCGAGCTCTGCAGGAGTCTTTCGTGGGCGGGATCAAGACCAATCTCTCTCTGTTCCGCCGGATCCTGAATGACCAGGATTTCATGGCAGGGCGCCTGGATACCGGGTTTCTGGATCGCCTGCTAGCGCGTCCCGTGGAGACGGCTGCGACCGACGGCAAGGCTGCAGAGGTAGCGGCGCTCGCCGCGGGCTTGTTCGCGGTGCTCGAGCCCGGCGCGACAACGCAAAACAATGGCGAGGCAAGCGGCGCCGGCACCGAACCAGAGGCAAGCCCGTGGAAAAAAGCGGGTCGAGCTGAGGCATTGCGCTAGTTCGGTCTGGTGCATGCGGGAAGCTGACGGCGGCAGCTGATTTTTCGATGACTTACGAGGTCAACATCGACGGGAAGAACTATCGGCTGGAACTGAACCGTCCGGAGGGGCGATGGCAATGCCGCCTCGACGGTCGTGAAGTCGAAGTCGATGCCGTGCTGGCACGGCCCGACGTGCTCTCGGTCCTCATTGGGGGCAAGGCCTACGAGATCAAGCGCGAGCGCACTGCCGCGAACATGCACCTGTGGGTGGGAGGCGTGCGCTACGCGGTGCAGGTGCGCGATCCCCGATCGCTGCGCAGCCGTGCCCGTGCCGACGACCGGGGGGGACCGCGGAAGCTGATCGCGCCCATGCCGGGCAAGATCGTGCGCGTGCTGGTTCAGGAAGAAGCCGACGTCGAGGCGGGACAGGGCATCGTCGTGGTGGAAGCGATGAAGATGCAGAACGAAATCAAGTCGCCCAAGAATGGCGTCGTGCGCAAAATGCTCGCCGTGGAAGGCGCCGCCGTGAACGCCGGGGACGTGCTGGCGGTGGTGGACTAGCGGGCGCCGGGGCGCCTGCAGACCGGGCAAGATGTCCACGCTGAAAGGTCATGAAACCCTCCCTCGCAGGAAATCCCCGCTTGAGCGCGAAGGCGAACCAACCGCTGCAATCCGGGTGCCCGGTGTAGGGACGATGGCTGCAGGCCAGCTCTGCCGACCAGTTCCCAAAATTTCCGCGTAGGGGGTCGAGACGGGGTTCGACCGCCAGGACCATCAGGGCCCAGTCGCGCTCCTCCTAGGCCTTTTGCAAATACTCGAGGGCTGCGTCTTTCTCGTTAAGAGCGAGGTGAAGGACGGCCAGATTGCAGGCGGGGACGAAATCGTGTTGCGATTTGTCCTCCAAGCGCTTGAGAATCTTTCTCGCTTCGGGCAGGCGGGCGCCCACGGCAAGACTGTAGGCGAGCTCGGTCAAGCCCACCGGGCTGTCCGGCATGGCCTGCAGGACTCTCCCGGATTCTGCGATCGCCTCCCGGTACATGCACCTCTGGGCATAGACCCGCCCCATCCAAAAATGAGTCCGGTAGTAGTCCGGATCCAGTGGCAGCGCCTTGTGCGCTTGCTCAAGGGCACAATCATAGTCGCGAGCATAGTACAGGGTGCGGACGACTTCCGCGTTGTCGGGCAGGCAGGGAGAGAGAGTCCGAACGCATCGCCTGGTTGATCGGCTCCCATGCTTCTTCATGGCGTCCCAGGGACACGAGCAGAGCCGCATAAAGGCGGTGCTCATTGGAGTAGCTCGGGTTGAGCTCGATGGCGCGCTTGAACTCGCACTCTGCCAGGGACCAGTCAAAGGAACCGATCATGCCACTGTGTCTTTGGGACGCTAGGAACATTTCCCGTGACCCCGGGAGTGAAAACCATTTACCCATTGAAGCTCAACGGTCATTACAGCAGTCTGACCGGAGGGTTCACTACCGTGCAAGGTCTGGCCTACGGCCGGCGCGGCAGACTGTACGTTCTCGAATCAATGACCGCGCCCGGCTTCCCCGGTCCTGATCAGGTGGGGACTGGGATCATTGTCCGCGTTGACCGCGGCCGAACACCTGACCACCGTCGCTCCCGGCCTCAGCTTCCCCTCGGGCATTACTTTTGGCCCGGACGGAAAACTCTATGTCTCCAACTTCGGGTTCGGCGCTCCCCCGGGAGCCGGACAAGTCGTGCGCGTCGATGTTTCTGATGACGACCAGTGAAAGCCGAACTGAGCCAGGTTCTCCGAAAAGATTCGTTTGACATCCTCCCCTTCGTGAACGGAGGGGATTCCTACCCCCCATCAGTGCTCGGAATCGCGGCCGGCCTCGTCCTGCTGACCGCGATGACTTTTGGCCCCGACGGAAACCTGTCTGTCTCCCATGTCGGGCTCGGTCCGCCACCGGTCCGGCTTCGGACAGGTCGTCAAGATCACTCTGCCTTGTGCACGCGGAGAACTAAAACCACCAGAGGTCGCGGGAACCGGTAGCTGATTCGGCCGGCCCCCCGACTTTTTCTGTGACTACGGCAACCGGACATCGAGGCTATAGATCTCCTCCGTGCTGCGGTCGCGCATCAGCAGTATCGACCCGTCAGGCGCGAGACCCACCCAGAATTCCCATGGATCAAAGCCCCGCGGAACGTCCTTGAGGCTGAACAGGCGCTCGAGTTTGCCGTCCGGGACATGGACGCGGACGATGTCGTCGATCTTGTCGGGATAGTCCTCCCCGTAGAGGTAGGTGCCATCGCGCGACCAGTTCTCGTAGCCGAACATCGAGGTGGCGAGCAGGGACCACGTCTTCCGGGCGAAGTCGTACAACACGAGCTTGGTGGAGTCCGAGGAAAGAGCTGCGAGGTAGCGGCCGTCGGGCGAGCAGCGCGGACTGAACAATCCTTCCGAACCGGCAACGTCGGAAAGCTGCCCGGTTTTAAAATTCAGGATGTGGATATTCGGGCCGGGCGCCACCACATAGTCCAGCCAGGGCATGCCGGCAAACACGATCGAGTTCCCATCCGGGGTCCAGGTGGGATCGCCCTGGTTCTGGTCGCCGTCCTTCAGTTCCTGCGGAGTTCCGCCCTCGGCCGGCAGCAGGTAGATCTTCCACGGATGTCCCGGGAGAGAGCCCATGAAAACGAGCTGCTTGCCATCGGGCGACCAGCGCGGCATGTGGACCTGCATGGGAGCGAACGTCAGTTGGGTTCGCGCGCTGCCATCGATCTGGCTGCGCCACAAGGCGCTCTCGGGATGAGACACGTAAACGGTCGTCTGGCCGTCGCGCGCAATATCGGCCTCCCCGGCCGAGATCCCCGGAAGGTAGATGGAGGATTGTCCGGACTGTCCCGCAAAACGAACCAGGTCGAAGCGCCGTTGCTGGCCGATGACAAACAGCTTGGTGCCATCGGTGCTGGGTGTGGGATTGGTGAACAACAGCGGTCCCACCGTCAGCTGGGTCGGCAGATCCCCACCCTTTCGGAACAATGACGATCCTTGCCGCCACGCCCAGATATCTTGTGAATTGTTGCGCGCCGATTCGAACAGAAAATAGCGGCCATCGGGTGTCCAGTTGCCGGCACCTTCCTGGGGCGGCCGGTTCCAGTTCGGCAGGATCGGATGCAGGTTTTGACCCTGAGGTGTGACCTCCCAAAGAGCGTTGCTGTGCTGGCTGGTGTCACGAACCGAGAAGCGCACCCGGCTGCCATCGGGAGAATATCGCAGGTCAAACGGGATGCCCCTGGTCTGGACAAATTCGCGGGACTCCGTGCCGTCAGGATTACAAAGGTAAAGACGGTCGCCGGTGGCGTAGAGGATGTGCTGACCGTCAGGGGTCCAGGCGGCGGCGTGCGCCAGAATCTCGCCCACGCGACGCGGCGAGCCGGCGGGCACGGGCAAAATCCAGACCGGCGACTCGGTCTCCGAACCTTCTGCCGACCCTCGGACCAACAACTGCGAGTTGCGCAGCGAGGAGTCATAAATGTCGGCAGTCGCCAGGGGGCTTTGTATCGCAGCGGTGTCTCCCCCGGAGGTCGAAACCTCCTTCAGCACTGAATGGCCGCCGGCATACTCGGAAAAATAGAGGCGCGTCCCGTCGATGGCCAGAGAGCGCTTCGGGAAGCCATCATTGGTAATTTGCACGGAGGCGACCACCGTGGGAGGGGAGGACGAAGGGCGCAGGAAATACCCGGCGATGATCAGAGCCAGAGCGGCGAAAGCGACGCCGTACCAGCGCCGCTTGCGCGCTCCCGATACCGCGGGTTGCGCCAGGCCGGAGCTGAAGGCAGGCAGGGCCCGGGTTTCCGAGCCAGCGCCGGACATTTCCATGTCACGCCTCAAGGCTTGAAGGTCGTCGTGCATTTCCGTGGCGGCCTGGTACCTCAGGTCCGGATCTTTCTGCAGCGCCCGTTGAACGATGGCCCCCAACCTGGCTGACACGTCGGGCGCGAACTGGGGTGACCACTCCGGGCTGTCGTGCAGGAGAGCGTCAAAGGCAGCCGCGGAAGTCTGGCCGCGAAACGGCAAGTGGCTAGTTGCCATCTCGTAGAGCACGATGCCGAACGAGAACAAATCCGTGCGCTGGTCCAGCGGCTTGCCCAGCGCCTGTTCCGGGGACATGTAGTTCATGGTCCCGACCGAGGAACCCGGGCTGGTGAGATGCTCGGGAGGACGGGTTACCAGGGCTTGGGTATCGTCGCCGGTTTCTGCCTCCGGCTCGGCGGAAGTCAACTTGGCGAGCCCGAAGTCGAGAATCTTGGCGTGACCGCGCTTGGTTACGAAGAGGTTGGCGGGCTTGATGTCGCGATGCACAATGCCATGGTTGTGTGCAGCATCCAGCGCGTCAGCAATTTCAACGGCGAGCCCCAGTAGGGTGTTGAGCGGCAAAGGCCCCCCGGCAACACGATCTCGCAAGGTCGCGCCGTCAAGATACTCCATGACAATGAAGCGCCGTCCCTGGGCCTCGGCAATTTCGTAAATCGTGCAGATATTGGGGTGGTTCAGCGCGGAAGCGGCGCGGGCCTCGCGCCGGAAGCGTTCCAGAACTGGAGGGTTTCGGGCCACCAGGTCGGGCAGAAACTTGAGAGCTACAAAGCGTCCGAGTTCGGTGTCTTCTGCCTTATAGACGACACCCATACCCCCGCTGCCGATCTTCTCCAGGATGTGGTAATGCGAAATCGTGGACCCTATCATGGGCAGTTGATCATTGGCTGGTGCCGATGTTAGGCGCGGAGGATGAGCAAGTCAATTCTCAGGAGGGTAGGATGTGGCGACGGGAAAGACGGCTCCACGTAGCAAGTTGGTAAACTTCCGTGTGCTCTTGAGCCGGAGGCTGTCACGATTTGTGCGGCGGGTGGCCTGGGGGCGCTGACTCGGGGGCGAGAGCAGGTGTGCGGAGAGTCAATGAGCGCAAACGCCTGGTTTCGGCAGCTACCGATTTTGGGCCGTAATGAATTAACCTAATTATGGGAGTTGGGAGGCAGCGTGCCCTTTTGGCGAGTCGTGCAACTCGTGGGGGGCCTTGTATGCGTCACTAGCGGGCTCTTTCAGTAAAGAGTTCAAACCAATTGGGTGGACGACTCGGCTGATTTGGGGCAAAGACGAAAATACCCGGATTCCTCGGTGGGTTGCTGGGCCGTTCTACGTTGTGGGTGGTCTTCTACTGCTCTATTTCGGATTGACCGGGAAGTAACGCTGGTGAAATGGCCGCCACCAATACCACTGCCGCACGCTCAGAACCGAACGTTTACTCGGGTCCAGGGAGCCGACATTTTCGGAGCTAATTTCGACGGTGGAGCATGCCCTGTTCGAATGCAAAAATGGTCTTTACGACACGAAGACGCTAAATGGCAAGATTGAACTTGCAAAGGATATTTCCGCGCTCGCAAATTCGAGTGGCGGCTATCTCCTCATTGGTCCTGCTACGAAGAAAAAATCCACTTCACCAGGGCGACGAGGTAATTTCTGTCTCAGAATTCGCTTCGTCCGTATTTCATCTCGATACTTACCGAGACATCTTGAGTGCCTTCATCTATCCTCCAATTACTGACCTCAAGATCCAGTGGCATTCTAGTAGCGTTGACCCCGCAAAAGGAATTGCCTCAATCAAATTCGGGAGCAGACATGTCGAAACTTGAAGGACAGCAGCCAATCGAGAGCCCAGGCACGCTGCCATCCTTTCCAGGGTTGCTGGCCAGATGACAGCCGGCTATTTCGCATTCCCACTGCTCTTCAAGACGTCTTCCGCGTAGTAGTTATTCACCTTCGCAGAATCGCGCAAGACTTCATAGTAGGCCGCCTTGAGCAGTTGCTCCCGGCGGTCGCGGAGCTGCGAACGGATGGCCTGCTGCACGCGCGGATCGTTGAATTCGCGCTGGCCGGCAGGTTCCCTGGCCAGCAGTCTAACGATGCGGAACCCCATCGCCCGTTTGCTGACCGCGTCCTGGACGGTGACGATCGGGCTGTATTGGCCGGGCTTGAGCTTCATCACCATCTCGCGGGTGGCTGGGTCGGTACGCTGCAACGACGATTCCGGAGTGAAGCCCAGGTCTCCACCATTGCCCGAGGTCTCGGTGTCTTCGGAGTAGTTCATGGCGAGGGTAGCGAAATCGTCGCCGCTATCCAGGCGGTTTGCGAGCGTCTGAATTTTCTTGCGCGCCTCGGCCTCGTTCTGAGCCTTATCGTTCTTGAGGTTGTGCACCTGTGGATTCGGCTGGCTGGTGACGAAGATCTGGGCCAGGTGATACTGCGCTTCGATCAGGTTGAACTCGCCCTTGTGGGAATTGTAGTAGTCGCTGACGTCCTGGTCGGAAATGTTGATCTTGGACGTGACTTCCTTGTTCAGGACTTTCTCGACCGTGACCGAGCGGCGAAGGTCGCGCTTGAAATCGTCGAGCGTGACTTTCTTTTCTCTCATTTTCTGGTCAAACTGCTCCTGGGTGTAGGGAGACTTGATCTCGTTCAACTTGCGATCGACTTCCTCGTCGGTGGCCAGAAGCCCGAGCTTGGCGGCGCGTCGCGTGAGGATCTCGTCGTCGATGAGCTCACGCAGGATGCTCAGATGCAGGCTGGTGGCCTGTTCCCCCACCGGCGGCTGCTCGGTGCCGGCGATCTGGTTCTGGTAATACTTCTCGACGTCGGCGCGGAAGATTTTCTGGCCGTCGACCGTGGCCATCACGTCAACCGCCTGCTGCTTGGACTGGCAAGCCGTCAGAAAAAAGAACGCCGGGGAGGCGCACAGGGCCAGCGCACGGCGGTGCAGGATCGGATTAAGTTTCAAGCGAACATCCCCCTCAGTTGAGGATCAGCGCAAAGAAGACACGGGTGTCATTTGTTCGCGGTTGGCGAATTGGTCTCGACCGGAGAAGGAGCGGCCTCGGCGTGCGTGGGAGGCGGTACTCCCGCGTCGGTCAGTGCGCGGTCCAGCGCGGCGCGCAGGTCGCCCAAGGGAAGCGCCCCGTCCACTTCTTCCCCGTTAATAAACAGAGTAGGCGTAGCGTTGACGCCTAGCGAATCGCCTTCCTGGATCGACGCCTTCACGGCGTCTTCGTTCTGGGCCTTGATGCAGGCATGCAGCTTGACCACGTCCAGGCTATGTTGCTGCCCGGCGAGCAGCGTGGCCCGGTCGACGGCGTCGAGCTGGGCGTCGTGTCCCTTGGCGGAATTGACCAGCTGCTGGTTGGCGTGAAGGTAGTCGGCCAGAGTCCAATACGCGTCATTGTTCTGCTCGGCCAGACAGTTTGCATTCACCGCAGCATGGGTGGCCCAGGGGTGAATTTCCGCCAGGGGATAGTCCTTGTACACGATCAAGACGCGGTCGCCGTACTCCTTCAAGACCTCCGGAAACAAGGTCTGGTGCATACGCGAGCAGAAGGGACACTCGAAATCGTCATAGTTTATGACGACCACTTTGGCATCTTTGTTTCCGCGCGTAGGCCGGCCTTTCAGATCGACTTTCTGCATGAAGGCCGCGGTCGGATCCTTGGTGAGGTCCAGTTTCGTCATGCGGACCAGGGTCTTGCCGTCTTTGGAGAGCAGGAAGTCGTGTTCTTCTTTGCGGTTCCCCTTGATGATGGTGAGCTTCAGCGCATCGTAGTTGGGGAATTCACTGGGCTTGAGCGGCCCCACCTCCACCCGGACTTCCGGAGACAACTTGTAGAAGAGCCGAATCTGACGGTCGATCGCCTTGGTAACGTTGGGCGGCGCCGACTGGGCCGTGCACCCCAGGCAAATCACTAGAAGGAAAACGAACGAACGCTGCAGCACCGTCACTAGAACCCGCCTTATCATCAGGGCTAAAGAGAGATTATCTCACACTGATTTCGCCGGGGTCGGGGAAAGGTCGCTGCAGTTTGGGGCGCGGCTAGCCTGCCCGGACGAGCTCTGCGGCGGGCAGCAGGGCGTTCATCGAACCGGAGCGAAAGCCTTCGAGATCAAGCGTCACGAACTTGAATCCGAGGCCCTTGAACAGTCGGGTGAATTCTGCAGCCATGGCCGGGTCGAGGGCACGGGGCAACTCATCCTTGGCGACCTCGATGCGGACAATATCGCCATGATGGCGCACGCGGAACTGAACGAAACCCAGGGCTCGAAGGCCATCCTCGCCTCGTTCCACCACGCTGAGGGCTTCACGAGTGACTGGGCGGCCATATTCAATGCGCGATGACAGACAGGCAGAGGCCGGCTTGTCCCAGACGCGCAGACCCTCGGTCCGGGCGAGGGTGCGGATCTCCTGCTTGCTTAATCGGGCTTCGAGCAAAGGCGCCGCGACATGGTGCGCCCGGGCGGCGGCCTGGCCGGGGCGGAAATCTCCCTGGTCGTCGAGATTGAGTCCGTAGGCGATAGCGTCGAAACCGTGGGCCTTGCGGAAGTCTTCCATCACCGCGAAGAGCTCATCCTTGCAGTGAAAGCAGCGCTGGGCGTCGTTGCGGGCGTACTCGGGGCGATCCAGCTCGGACGTCCGGATCACTTCCAGCGGAATTCCCTGCTCTTGGGCAAAGGCGACCGCGTCGGCCAAATGAGTGCGCGCGAGGCTGGGAGAATCGGCGATCACCGCCAGCATGCTTGATTTCAATTGCTCGTGCGCAGCCCAGGCCAGATAGGCGGAATCGACTCCGCCGGAATACGCCACCAGCACGCGGCCGAGCGCGGCCAGGCGCTGACCCAAGAGCGATTGCTTGGAGGCGAGTTCGGGGGAGATCGACATGTAGGTATGGTAATACGAGGAGGAGGGTTTCGACCACGCGGGAGATGGGGAGCGTGGTAGGGATGGGAGCCCGGCGAACCCTGACGGGCCGTGAGTGAAAACCTGATTGCGACGGTTGAGAATCGCAGTCCACCGCATGGGGAAACTTGCAGGGCCATTGCAGCTCTTCCGGCAGGTACCGGCGCGTCCCCACGCCTGCCCTTTTGATCCCTAGCTCACTTCCAGCAACTCACTCTTTCTGCGCGTTTCCGGAAAGCTCCGGACAGAGAATGATTCCACTCGTTAGAAAACGCAACCGGGGAGTTGCGGGCTCGCTTAGCTGCTAAGCTACGGGCGCACGTTCTAGAACAACTGCTCCTGCCTGCGAATGTTTCCAAACGAACCGATGTTGGCCAGGGTGAAGTTGAAGCGGAACTGGTTTTCGTTGCGGACCGCTCCCAGCGCGAAGCGACGGTATTCCACGCTGACACCGCAGCAATCCCAGTTGTAGCCGGTCTGCACGGTGGCGTACTGCAGGAACCCAAGATTGGCGTCAAATCCGAAGGCGGTTGCGCCACTCAAGCCGCGCTTGTTCGGGTGGCCGTATCCCAGCAGCACTCGGAACTGGTTGAAGTCTTGCGGCGAGGTAGTGGAATTCACGACTCCCGGCAGCGCCTGGATAAAGGCGTCTCCGCCGCCCACGGTGAAGTCGCCGAAATGGTAATTGAAGAGCGCGGTGCTGGCGTTGACGCGGTGTTCTTTGAAGTCGTAGTCGAGGTCCCACTGGGCGTCGGTCCGAGCGCTGGTCTCAACACGTAGCCGGGAGATGACCGGGGAAAGATGCCGCGGCCCGGTGAGGAACGCGATGCCGGAGAAATCCGCCGTCGTGCTCAGCACGTTGCGACGCCCGTTGACGACGGCGCCGCCAAAATCGGGGTCCAGAAAGTATTTCTGCGCAACCTGCCAGGTCACGATCTCGCGCACTTCGGGCCCTTTGCACGCGCTCTTCTCCGGCGTGTACATGCGCTCCCAGGGCTGCAGCGGTTCTCGGGGAGCCCCGATGCGCAGCGAGGACATTCCCAAGGGAGTGCAGTCCTCGGGCTGGTCAGACGTGCGCTTGGCATAAAGGCGCTGGATGACGCCATACCCGACTTCGTTGGTATTGCTGAGAATGTCGCGCGCGTCGAAGCGCAGAATGTGTGCGAAGTTATCCACGCCCGTGACATAGCGGTAGGTAGCGTGAGGCTCGATGACGTGCTTCCATTTCCGGCCGAGCACTTCCCGCTGAAAGACGCGCGCGAGCGCCGGCGGACCCAGGTCTACCGCTGCTTGCAGGGCCTTGCGATTGATCACTTCACTGAGGGCTGTTCCCACCGTGCCTCCCGCTCGCAGTTGCTGCGAGTAGAGAGTATTGCGTAGCGACAACTCGGGACGGAGCGACCAGCCTTGCCACCGGAGCGGCATCGAGATCGCCGGAGCCAGGTCGAGGCGTCCCACCAGGTCGGCAGTGCGAAAACCGGGCTCACTGCGCGAGAGTCCTTCCGCAGCCGCGTCGACGGACCAGTAGAACGGCGTATGCGCGAGCTTGCGATCGACGGTGGCCATTTCAAAGCTGGGCGCGTGCAGAATGGTGATGACGTCGCCGGGCTGCGTGCTCTCGAAGTTCTGATAACGCTGCACCAGGGCGTTGTAGGAAAAGCCGTTGCTGTTGTTGGAGAGGAAAGCCTGCGACTTTACTTCCGAGTTGACCGCTTGCGAAAAGGTTTCGCTGAAGGCGAGCCGGTACACGAACGAACTCAGGTAGTCGATGTTCGCGACCGAGCGGACGTTCGCTAGGAAGCGGCCTTCCCCACTCAGAAGCACTTCCTGTCCACCTTGCTTCTTGCGGTCGGTGACCCCGGAGTAGCTGAAATCAACATACGCGGTATCGCTCGGGCGCGCGCGAAACTGGCCGCGCTCGGCCCATCCGCGCTGGGAGTAGTATTCCACCCCGGCGGTCGCGTCCATGCTGCGATTGATCGCCCAGTAATAGGAGTCTCCGAAGATGGTGCCTTTGACCGACGAGCGGCCGAAGCTTGGAATCAGGAATCCGGATTTGCGCGCCAGGCGTTCGGTCGGAAAAGCAGCATAAGGGAAATAGAAGACGGGAACGCCCCGAATCTTGAAGCCACTGCGGTAGACCTGGGCGTTGCCGCCGACATCGACGATCACTTTGTGTGCGTTGAACGTCCACTTGGGTTTGGGCAGCTCGCAGGTTGTCACCGAACCGTCGTAAACCACAAAATGATCGGGACCGGTCTTTTCGACGGTCTTGCCAGTGAAGGCGAAGGGACTAGAGGAAGTCAGCACCGTCTTGACGCCGATGATCTTTACCCCGATCGTGCCGATCACATCGAAAAACTTGCCACTCTCCGCATGAAAGTTGTACGAGCCGTGGCTGGCCTCGATGTGTTCATCGCTGGGGCCACCGTCGAGCACCACGTGTCCTTCCCCGGAAGCTTCGCCGGTGTCGGAGTCGTAGGTGACCTCGTCGGCATAGAGAGTGTAGGTGCCGTAGCGGATTTCAACATGCCCGCGCAACTTGTAGACGGGGCCATCCTTTTCCTGCTCGATGGCCTGAATCCGCACATCCTCTTCCCGCCGGATCGAAGAAGGAGCGACGGGGATCATATCCCGTGACGGGATACCAGCCTGATCTGGTCGAGAAAGCAACTGGCTGGTAACTAAGCGCGGGGCGAGAAGCAGGTGACAAACGAAGGCCGCCGTGATAAGCAATCGTGTGCGGAAGATCATCGGAAGCGCACGGAGACCCCAATGCTCGCGTAGTTGTGGGGACCTCGTGACCTTAGCACGGCGCTGGCCTGACAGGCAAAGCGTTCACCCAGGGACAGTTCCGGTAGTTGCTCCGCATGTGGCCGTTCGCTCTGGCCCCTGGCGTTCTCGAAAGATCCGTCCATGACCTGCTCGCTTTGCGGCGACGTCTGCCATTGTGTGCCTGACCTTTGCCCAGCCGCGCAGCCCTGTTTCACATCCGATGCAGAAAACGAGCTTGTGCGTTCGCACGCGGGTGCACCTCCGACTGACCAGGATCGTGGGAGTGCGGATGAGCAACCGTCACGAGCCAATCGTGAATGGGATCCGGGGTCTTCGCGACCCAGATTTGTAATCGACGAAAATGAGGATCGGGGAGTCGGCCAAGGCGTGAGTCGGAGCAACGAACAAGTTCGCCGCGTTCCCGCAGCAGACCGAGGAGCGGGACGCGATATCTCGGTCGAGCAAACGAATTTGCTCAGCGAGCCAGCGCACGCCTCGTGGCGGGAAGAAGTCTCAGAGCGCCTGCATCGTTACCGGGCGCGCCGACGGCCCCGGGGACCAAGGTATCCTTCGCTGCGGCTCAAGTTTGAGATGCCCGAAGCGAGTTGGACCTCGTCGACGCGCAGCACCGAGACCGTCAATCCAGTGTCGATCCCGCCGAGCTCTAACCAGATGCTGGCTCTGCGGCAGTCAGTCGCCCTGGACTGCGCCGAAAGTGCACCGGAACCACAGGTCGCTGTCTCGCCGTCACCGGCGATCGAGAGAGAGGTCGCTGAACTCCCCGCGCAGCCCCGCGGCGGGACCACCGCCAAGATCATCGAATTTCCGCGTTCGGCCTGTGCACCGCCGGTGCGCTTGAACGAGCTGGCCGATCCGGTGATGGATCGTCCGCGCATTCTGGAAGCTCCGGAGGTCGTGCCGCCTCCGCCGGCCATGGGAGGAATCACGATTGATGAGGCGAGGAGGGCCGAGCCAGAGCGGCGGCCCGGGATCGACATGCCCTTGCAACCAGCCGCACTCGAGCAACACCTCCTCGCAGTTGCGATCGACGCGGCGATTGTTCTGCTGGCGGTAGCGGCCTTCTCGACAATCTTCTACCAGTTGACCCATATTCGGCCTCCGCTTTCCCAGCTCATGGGCCTGGGGGCTGGGCTCCTCGGCACGTTCTGGGCGGCCTATCAATATCTGTTGATCGTCTACTCCGGTACCACCCCCGGGCTGCGCGCCATGAGACTGCAACTGCAGCGTTTTGACGGAACGCTGACGTCCCGGCGTTTGCGGCGCTGGCGGGTACTGGGCAGCATGTTGTCGGGAATCTCGCTGGGGATGGGCTACGCATGGCAATTTCTGGACGAGGATGGCCTCTGCTGGCACGAGCGCCTCACGAAAACCTACCTCGCTCCGCAACCGGATGCGGGGTCCTGCTGAGAAACAGATAGGCCGCATTGGTTGCTTTCATCGGGGAGTCCTGCGCTGCTCCCATCCTCTACCCTGTGCTATCTTTTCTAGGTTTCCCTGTGCCGCTGGCCCAGCCTTCATGTCCACATTGGAAAGCTCCAAACGACCCGCCGTAAAGGTCTTCGTCGCCACTACGGTGATGTTGACCTTCATCTCCTTCTGGCGAGCGGCGGCCATTGTTCTGTCGGACCTGGCGTCCTCGGCCTATTACGCCGGTGGCGACGCGGAAAAGGTCATCGGCAAGAGCGCTCCCTGGTTCATCCTCGCGGTGATGTTGTTCAGCTACTGCGTGCGTGCGCTCTACATCGAGTCCAGCAGCATGTTTGTGCGCGGCGGCGTCTACCGGGTGGTGAAGGAAGCGATGGGCAGCACGCTGGCCAAGTTTTCTGTCTCGGCGCTGCTCTTCGATTACGTGCTCACGGGTCCGATCAGCGCAGTTTCCGCGGGGCAGTATCTGGCTGGCTTCATACAGGACATCAGCGTGTACCTGCACCATCCGCTGTCGTTCAACGAGAACCATTTCTCGGCATTTTTCGCGGTGCTGGTGGTGCTGTATTTCTGGTGGAAGAACATCCAGGGCATTCACGAATCGAGCGAGAAGGCCCTGCAGATCATGATTATCACCACCGTGATGGTGGTGCTTCTGCTGTTGTGGTGCACGATCACGGTTTTCAAGATCGGCGTTCACTGGCCGCCCAATCCGTTGCATCCCGGAGTGATTCCGCTGAACAAGGAGTCCCTGGGGTGGCTGAACGGGACCTGGCTCAGCCACCTGACCTGGATCATTGTGTTTGTGGGATTCGGGCACTCGGTGCTGGCCATGAGCGGAGAAGAAACGCTGGCGCAGGTGAACCGCGAGATCGAACATCCCAAGCTGAAAAACCTGGAGAAGACCGGGCTGGTCATCTTCATTTACAGCTTGCTGTTTACCTCGCTGGTCTCCTTCTTCGCGGTCATGATCATTCCGGACAACGTCCGGCCGGGTTTTTTCGCCAACTTGATTGGCGGCATCGCCATGTACGTGGTGGGCCCGCTCCCGCTGAAGCTGCTGTTCCACGGCTTCGTGGTGCTGGTGGGAGTGCTGATACTGGCGGGGGCGCAGAATACGTCAATTGTCGGCGCCAACGGAGTGCTCAACCGGGTCGCCGAAGATGGTGTGCTCACCGAGTGGTTCCAGAAGCCACAGCGCAAGTATGGGACAACCTACCGGATCATCAATCTGGTGGTCGGCATGCAGCTGCTGACGATTGTCTTGTGCGGCGGCAACGTGTACAGCCTGGCGGCGTTGTACGCCTTCGGAGTGATCTGGAGCTTTGCCATGAAGTCGATGGCGGTGCTGGTGCTCCGCTTCACCGAACCGGGAAACCGGGAGTGGAAGGTTCCCGGAAATCTGCACATCGGGAAAACCGAGATCCCAGTGGGACTGGCGGTGATTTCGGTGGTGCTGTTCATTACCGCCGTGGTGAACCTGTTCACCAAGTCCGAGGCCACGATTGCGGGCATCATCTTCAGCGCGGCGTTCTTTCTGATTTTTACGGTTTCCGAACGGCGCGTTGCCAAGGAACGCCACGGGAAGCCCGAGCAGCTGGACCAGTTCCGCGTCTACGGCAACCAGGAACTGGGCAGCGGAGCCATGGGCGTGCGACCGGGAAACGTCCTGGTGGCAGTGCGCGATCCGCGCAACCTGCACTACCTGCGCACGGTGCTGGCGAAAACCGATACCGCGAAGCAGGACGTGGTCGTGATGAGCGCGCGCCTCTACCATCGCGAACACACCTTCGGCGGCAACACGGTGTTCGACGCCAGCCAGATTTTCGATCATTACGAGCAGGAGTTGTTTACCGCCGTGGTCGCGGTGGCGGAGAAGGAAGGCAAGCCAGTTTCACTGCTGGTCGTGCCGGGCACCGATGTGTTTGAAGCGATCATGGTCACCGCGCAGAGGCTGGGTTCCAGTCGCATCGTTTGCGGCCGCTCGAACAAGCTCACCGCCGACGAGCAGGGAAAGCTCACCGGCGACGCGTGGGAGCGGCTGCCTGAGCCTCGACCGCGCCTCACGCTGGTCGTTTACGAACCGGACGGTAGTTTCAACGAATACCTGCTCGGACCCCACACGCCGCGTATGCGTCCGCAGGACATCGGCCTGATGCACAAGGTATGGCTGGATGTGACGAAGGATCCCCGGTTCGCGGGCGCCCATCACTACCACATCGTCGCTCTGGCTCTGGAACAGCTGCAACAGGAACTCAAAAGCAGCCAACGCGCGGAGTTGCTGGACAAGCTCGAGAGCGAAATTCACGAGTCGGGAGACGACACCTCACCGCCATCCAGCGCGAACTACAACTGACGATTCGTTCGCCCGAAAAAAGCCCCAGCCTTGGGAGACCCTGCAACAAAGTCGACAGAGAACGGCCCGGGCTGCTGGGATGCCAGTCACAGGGGCTTTGTCGGCGACCGCGATCCCTTGAGCAACGCTTCCAGCGCCTTCCTCAGGTCGGAGTATTGAAAGGGGTAACCGCTGGCGATCAGCTTGGCCGGTTCAACCCGCTGCCCGGTGAGCAGGACTTCCTCCCCCATCTGGCCAAAGGCGAGCTTGGCGACGAAGGCGGGAACGGGAAGGACCGTTGGGCGGGACAAGACCGAGCCCAGGGTCTTGGTGAACTCGGCGTTGGTGGCAGGCCCGGGCGCGACCATGTTGACCGGCCCTTGCAGCAGATCGCTTTTCAGAATGTGCTGAACCGCTCCGACCAGATCCTGCACATGGATCCAACTCATCCACTGGCGGCCCGAACCGATGTTTCCGCCCACGCCCATGCGAAACGCGGGCAGCATTTTCTGTAACGCGCCGCCGCTTGGACTCAGCACAACGCCGATACGGATCTGGGCGGTGCGAATTCCGGCCGCTGCCGCCGGCTGGCTGGCTTGTTCCCATTCGCGGCAGACCTCGGCAAGAAATCCGGCGCCGGCACTACTCTGCTCGCGCAGCACTTCTTCGCCCCGGTCCCCGTAGTAGCCGACTGCGGAAGCCGTAACCAGCACGCGCGGACGGTCTTTCGCCTGGGCGAGCGCTTGCGCGAGATGGTGCGTGCCGAGAGTGCGGCTGTCGCGAATCTTTGCCTTCTTGTTATCGGTCCATCGTCCCAGCACGCTTTCGCCCGCCAGGTGAATCGCCGCGTCGAATCCGGAGACCGCTTCCGGTGCAAGCGGCTTGGCCGGGTCCCAGCTAATCTGGTTTTCGCCCGAGACCGGCCCGCGCACCAGGCGTGTGATCTGGAAGCCCCGCGATTTGAGCGATGGCAGCAGGGCAGCGCCGATCGGGCCGGAGACCCCGGTCACAAGAACGCGAGATGACCCTGCCGCATCCATGCGCGTCACTCTATCAGAGGCGGTGGGGAGGCGTCGCTTTTCAGCATTTTCGGCGCGGTCAGCCGCGCTGGCTTCTCCGCAGAAAAAAATCCTGGCCCCGGGCTGGAATCCCAGCCGGCGATGATTTTTGCCCGGACGCTATAATTCAGTTAAGGGCTCAGCCGCTGGGGCACACCTCCGTACCACCGATTCCCTGGTTTCCCAAAGGCTATAATCCTGCATGGCGACACTGCGCCAACAGATCGCAACCAATGTCCTCACGGTCACGAAGTTTCGCGACCTGATGAAGACCATGCAGGCCAACCGGCCTTTGGACGATCTGGAACTGGTCAAGAAAGCCTACGACTACTCCCTGAAACATCACGCCGGACAGAGCCGCGCCTCCGGCGAGCCCTATCTCGTGCATCCCCTGGAAGTCGCGCTGGTCCTCACCGAGATGAAGATGGATTCGGTTGCGGTAGCGGCTGGGCTGCTCCACGACTCGGTCGAAGATACTTCGGTCACCATCGTCGACATCCGCAAGGAGTTCGGCGAGCAGGTTGCGCATATCGTCGAAGGTGTCACCAAGATCAGCAAGATCGACTTCGCCACCAAGGAAGAGCAGCAGGCCGAGAACCTGCGCAAGATGATGCTCGCCATGATCGATGACATTCGCGTCATCCTGATCAAGCTGGCGGACCGTCTGCACAACATGCGCACGCTCGAGCATCTCCCGCCCGATCGCCAGCAGAAGATCGCCAAAGAGACGCTCGAGATTTACGCGCCGATTGCGCACCGCCTCGGTATGGGCAAAATTCGTGGCGAACTCGAAGACCTCGGCTTTCGCTATATCGATCCGATCGCCTACCAGCAGGTCAAGGGAGCGGTCGAGTCGCACCGTAAAGTCGGCGACCCTTTCCTGGCGCGCGTAGAAGCCGTGGTGCGCGACAAACTGAAGGAAGCCGGCATCACGGCCAAAGTGGAAAGCCGCACCAAGCGCTACTTCAGCATTCACAAGAAGCTGGTGCGGCAGCACATCAACGTCGACCAGGTCTACGATCTTTATGCCATGCGCGTCATCACGCGCTCGGTGCAGGACTGCTACGCGGTGCTGGGCATCATTCACAACGTGTGGCGGCCGGTGCCGGGGCGTATCAAGGACTTCATCGCGATGCCCCGGCCGAACTTCTACCAGTCGCTGCATACCTCGGTGATTACCGAAGACGGCACCCCGTTTGAAGTGCAGATCCGTACCGAAGAAATGCACAAGATGGCCGAGGAAGGCATCGCGGCGCACTGGAAATATAAGGACGGCGCGGTTTCGGCACAGGATGAACAGCGACTCGCCTGGCTGCGGCAGGTCGTCGAGTGGCAGCGGGACGTTTCCGATCCCAACGAATTTTTATCGACGTTGAAAGTCGATCTCTATCCGGAGGAGGTCTACACCTTCACGCCCAAAGGCAAAGTGGTTGTTCTTCCGCGGGAGTCGACGCCCATCGATTTTGCCTACACCGTGCACACCGAAGTGGGGCACAGTTGCGTGGGTGCGAAGGTCAACGGGCGCATGGTGCCGTTGCGCCACAAGCTGCATAGCGGAGACATCGTCGAGATCCTGACCCAGCCCGGCCACAAGCCCAGCCGCGACTGGCTGTCGGTTGTGAAGTCGTCGCGCGCCCGCAACAAGATCAAGCACTGGCTGAACATCCACCAGCGCGAACGGGCGATCGAGATTGGACGGAAGCTGATCGAGAAAGAAGCGCGCAAATACCGCATCGCGCTGAAAGAGCTGAAGGAAGAAGAACTGCAGCGCATCGCCTCCGACTACGGCCTGGGCCGCACCGATGACCTGATGGCCGGGATCGGGTACGGAAAATATTCCGCGCGGCAAATCCTAGCGAAGCTGGCGCCGGCGGGGAGCCATCCCGTGGCTGACGCCGAGGAATCGAAGGAGAAGGAACCCGGCTTCACCAGCGTCGTGCGGCGCGTCTTCGGCGGCGACAACAACGCGCTGACGGTGAAGGGCTCGGGCGATCTGCTGGTTTACCGCGCGCGCTGTTGCAACCCGATCCGCGGCGAGGCTATCGTTGGCTACGTCACCCGCGGCAAGGGCGTCGCCGTGCACGCCATCAGCTGCCCGAACGTCGTGAACCTGATGTACGAGCCCGAACGGCGCATCGACGTTGCTTGGGCCCGCGACGAGTCGGCTCCGAGTTCCTACCCCGTCAAACTCACTGTGTTCTGCGACGATCGCTATGGCATGCTGAAGCTGATCACCGGCGTGATCGGCGACGCCAAGTCAAACATCCGCAACATCGAAGCCCGCACCGCCAACAGTCAGGCGGTGGTCGACATCGTCCTCGACATCTCGGACCTGAAGCATCTGGAAACGATCGTCACCGGCCTCAGGAAGATCCCGGGCGTGCGGGATGTGCAGAGACTGCAGAAAATCTGATTGCGGTCGTTGCCAAAACCCGGTCCTCGGCTGCGCGCCGCCAGTCGTTGGCCAGAATCTCCCCCGCCGTTGAAACGATCGCGCGTCCGGGAATGAATTGACTTTCTCGGCGTCAATCTGCGTTAATCAGCGGCGAAGAAGTTCTTGCTAATCGCCAACCACCAACGACGAAGGACTGGTTTCCCATGCGCGACGTCATCGTAACCAAGGACGGTCCGGCCGCGATCGGACCCTACTCGCAGGCCGTCCGAGCAAATGGATTGGTATTCGTTTCCGGCCAGATCGCGCTCGACCCGGTGACAAATACGCTGGTCACCGGCGATGCCGGATTTCAAACCGACCGGGTCCTGAAGAATTTGTCTGGGATTCTCGGTGCCGCCGGGAGCAGCCTCGACAAAGTCGTGCGTGCGACCGTCTTCCTGAAGAATATGGGCGATTTCGCTTCGATGAACGAAGTCTACGGCCGGTACTTTCATACGGCGCCGCCGGCGCGCTCGACGGTGGAAGTGGCGCGCCTGCCGAAAGACGTGCTGGTGGAAATCGACGTGATCGCGCTGGCGTAAGAAAGAACATGGAGGACTTTTGGATGGGAAACGGGGTTTCCAATCTCGCAAGATTGAGTTGGCAATCAGGGATTCCAGATTCCCCGGTGACTCTCTGGACCAGATGTGGTTCGTTGATTTTGATCGAGGAGCCGAAATGATGAATAAAACGATGTTCGGAATCTTGCTCACCGGGTTGGCGGCAGCGATCGCCCTGGCACAGAGTGGCGCACAGAAGCCAGCCGTCGACGGTCCCACCAAGGTCACGGGCGAGGGCACCAAAACTCCCTCTGGCCTGCAGTATTGGGACATTAAGGTGGGGACCGGCGCCGAAGCGCAGAAGGGGCAGAAGGTGACCGTCCACTACACGGGCTGGCTCACGAGCGGCAAGAAGTTCGACAGCTCGGTGGGCGGAAAGCCGTTTCCGTTCCGTATCGGTGCCGGGGATGTGATCAAAGGCTGGGACGAGGGCGTAGCTGGAATGAAAGTCGGCGGCAAGCGCCAGCTGCGCATACCGCCGGACCTGGCCTACGGGGCCAAAGGCTTTCCGGGCGTGATCCCTCCGAATGCCACGCTGGTCTTCGATGTGCAACTGGTGGGAATTCAGTAAGAGAACGTCTTCACCCCAAAGGCACGGAGACGCAGAGAGCCCCTCGGGACTTCCCAAACCCCGTATCCCCTTTGGTTCAAGTCTTTAGGCCTTCACGACTTTGCCGCTACGCAGGCAGGAGGTGCAAACGCGCATGCGCTTGGTGGTCGCGCCAACTCTGGCGTGGACGGGGCGCAGGTTGACATTCCAACGCCGCTTGCTCACGTTGTGCGCGTGGCTGATGGTGTTGCCGCTCATCGGCTTCTTGCCGCAGATTTCACAAACTTGTGCCATGGAACCGCTTCTCCAGAATCTTTCAGAACTTGGTATGCAAACACCAGATTGTACTGGATTTGAGAGGGTTTCGACAAGACGGTACTCGAGCGACTCGAGCGACGCCCGAAGACCTTGGTTCCTTTGAGAACAGATCCCTCCCCCCAGATCCTGATCCTGCCCACGTGCAAGTTCGATGGATGGAGGCCATCCTCCAAAATCATGAAAACCCGCAAGGACGTTCAGGGCCGGGTGGGCTGCGCTTCGATCTTGTGGCGGGGTGTCGATCGCGGAGCCGGCGCGCCATGCGATACTGAAACCATGCAGTCGCCGCTGAAAGCGCCCGGCGCCAGCACGGATCCCAAGGCGGTGAAAGTGAATCTAACGACTGGCACCGGCATGGAGATCGAGTGGCGGGACGGGCATCGCTCCAGCTATACCTTTTCGTTTCTGCGGGATGCCTGCCCCTGTGCTCTGTGCGAGGAAGAGCGCGGAAAAGCAGGACGCCAGGCAGGCGAGCCGCCAAGGCTGGCTCCCGGGGCGCTGCCCATGTTTAAAGCTGCGGCCAAGCCGCTCTCGGCCGAGGGTGTGGGCAAGTACGCCATCAAGTTCAACTGGAATGACGGGCACGAGCTGGGTATCTACTCGTGGGCGTTTCTGCGGGAGGTTTGCCCGTGTGGGGAGTGCCAGGCGTCGCGGGCAAAGGCGGGATAGTCAGCCATCGAGGACATCGAGGCCCGCGGGGGGAACTCCAGGCGCCCCCGGCGGATCGTGAATCTCTCAGCCAGGTTTCCCATCGACAATCTGCAATCGGCAATCGAAAATCAAATTGAGGCAGTCAGCACCCTTGTCGTTTCTCGAACAACTCAATCCCCAGCAGCGCGAAGCCGTCGAGACCGCTGAGGGCCCGGTCCTCATTCTTGCCGGCGCTGGCAGTGGAAAGACGCGCGTGATCACCTACCGCATCGCCTACCTCATCGAGCACATGGGGGTGATGCCGGAGTCGATCCTCGCCGTGACCTTCACCAACAAGGCAGCCGCCGAGATGGTCGAGCGCGTGGAGCGGATCGTAGGCGGACTGTCGGTGGCGAAGCCGGTGATCTCCACGTTCCATTCGTTCTGCGTGCGCGTGCTGCGGCGCGACATCGAAGCCCTCCGAATTCCGTCGACCATACCCGGGCAGCCGCCCATTGGGCACAGCAGGAATTTCGTGATCTACGACGAGAGCGACCAGCAGAGCATCGTGAAATCGGTGATGAAGCGGATGGGGCTCGACGACAAGCAACTCACCCCGCGCACCGTGCTAGGCCGGATTTCGTGGGCGAAGAACCACATGCTCGATCCGCAGGAGATCTACCTGCAATCCGCAGATCCGAAGGCCGAAAAGATTGCTCACATTTTCGAGGAGTACCGCAAAGAGCTGCGCAAGGCCAACGCCCTCGATTTCGACGATCTGCTGCTGGAGGCTCTGCGCCTGCTGAAATCGGCGCCCGCCGTGCGCGACTACTACAACCGGCGCTTCCAGTACGTGCTGGTCGACGAATACCAGGACACGAACCGTCCGCAGTACGAGCTCATGCGGCTGTTGGCGGGCACGGGCCACAACATCTGCGCCGTAGGCGACGAGGACCAGTCGATCTATTCCTGGCGCGGCGCCGACATCCGGAACATCCTCGAATTCGAACAAGACTTTCCTGAAGCAAAGATTATCCGCCTGGAACAGAACTATCGCTCGACCCAGAACATTCTGGAAGCGGCATCGGCGGTGGTCGCGAATAACATCAAGCGCAAGGGCAAGAACCTCTGGACCTCGCGCCAGGGCGGAACCAAGATCGGCTATTACGAAGCGCCTGATGGCGAGAACGAGGCGCTGTTCGTAGCCGACCGCATCGCGCGCTACCTGCGGGAGGCGGTCGAAGGCGGCGAGACACCGCGCGCGGCGGTGCTCTACCGGACGAACTCGCAATCCCGGCTGTTCGAAGAAGCCATGCGGCGCTACCAGCTGAAGTATCACGTGGTGGGCGGCTTCTCGTTTTACGAGCGGGCCGAGATCAAGGACCTGATCTCCTACCTCAAAGTCATCATGAATCCGGATGACTCCGTGTCGCTGCTGCGCGTGGTCAACACGCCGGCGCGGGGAATTGGCAAGACGACCATTGAGACCATGGAGCGGCTGGCCCTGGAGACCGGTGCATCGCTGTGGGGCGCGCTCGGGCAGGCGATCGATCGACACCTGTTGTCGCCTCGGGCGCTGCAGGCGCTCAAGAATTTCCGCGAGCTGATCGAGGATGCGCGAGCGATGCTGGCGGGCAGCTACGTCGAAAGGTTCGAGAGCAGCGCGGAACTGGTCGACGCCCGTTCGCCGGCGAAGGTCGGCAAGCAGGCTCCCGCGGCGATCGAAGTTCCTCGGGACAACGAAGGCACGGAGTTCGATCCCATGGAATTTGATTTCGGCGATGACGCGCCGACCGGAGACGATGACGGTCAGTCCCCGGCCGACTCCGAGTCGGCAGAAGCGAGCGTGGATGCGATGGCGGCCTCATCGGAAGCTGGTTCAGACAGCGGTTTTCGCACACCCGGCGAGGCGGCGAACACGGCGGAGATTCTCAAGTTCGTCATCGACCGCACCGGCTACATCCAGCAACTCGAAGAAGAAGACACTCCCGAAGCCCTGTCCCGGGTTGAAAACCTGCACGAACTGGTGAATGCCGCGCTGGACTCGAAGGATCGCGGCGAGACCCTGGAACAGTTCCTGGACCACGCTGCCCTGGTGAGCGACGCCGATGGCTATGACGAGTCGGCACGCATCACGCTGATGACGCTGCATGCCGCCAAGGGGCTGGAATTCCCGCTGGTGTTTCTGTGCGGGCTGGAAGAAGGATTGTTTCCCCACTCGCGCACGTTGCTCGAGATCGATGACATCGAAGAAGAGCGGCGCTTGTGCTACGTCGGGATGACCCGGGCGATGGATACGCTGGTGCTCAGCCGGGCGGTCTACCGGCGGCGTTACGGCACGGACCTTCCCGAAGCGAGCGTGCCCTCGCGGTTCCTGGAGGAAGTGCCTGCCGGATTGGTGGAAGAGCTTGGCGGCTCGCGCAGACGGGCTGCCACTGGCACATATGCCGGCGGTTCACGGACTGGAGTGTCCGCGCCCCACGCCGCCGACGAGCACGGTTCTGCGCACTACTCCTACGAGGACGAAGACCAGAGCGCGGCCTGGATTCGCGAGCGCGCGGAACGGGCCAAACCGTCGTATTCCGGCAAGAGCTACAACTCCATCGATAACATTGCGGAGTTCTTTGCCTCGCGCGGCAAGAAGTTCAACCTGCCGAAGGCCGTCGTCGAGCAACCCAAAGGCCAGAAGGGCTTCCGCCCGGGCCAGAAGGTGCGGCATCCGAAATATGGCGAGGGGACCGTCTACCAGCGAGAAGGAGATGGGGAAGACGCCAAGATTACGGTACAATTCCCACGGTTCGGCCTGAAGAAGCTGGTGGAGAAGTATGCGCAGCTCGAGCCAGCTTGACCGGAATCAGCCGGATCCGATCCAGCTGCCGGCTGACCCTTACCGCTCTGACAGGTGCGGTGCTCGCCTGACGCGGCATTGCATCAGCCGGCTGGGCATGCATGGCCGCGCTACGGCTCGCGAGCGAAGTCCGCTCGTGCGGGACGGCATAGCTGACCGGCGCCATAGAATAGGACAACTTGGGCCCTCGCGAAAGCCGGAACAGGACAATCAACCTTTTCGCGACGGCTTCATTTTCTGCGGAGTGTTTTTGCTCCCCGGGTATCCCCGCAGGGCTTGCGTGTGTCTCCCTGCGGAGTGTAAGAGTTGGAGTGTGGATGGGTTTCCTGGTCGCGATGGTGCCGGCGGCTGCGATCCCTGTTCTGGAAGGGGTTGCCACGCTCGGATCCATCACGCGAACCCGGCCAGGGATGGCGGACCCGGGGGTAGACGTACGAGACTGCAAGTCAGAAACAGGTTCCTCGCGGACTCCCGTCCGTTCGGAATGACAAATCAAAACTGAAGAGAGAAAACTGGATTCATGGCGAATACATCGAAGTTGAGCAAGGAAGAACGCAAGAAAGTAAAACGGGAAGCACGCAAGAGGCGCAAGACTACGAAGCCGCTCGCGAAGCGGGATTACGTCCGTGGATCAAAGAAGAGCAAGGTGAAAAAGCTGGCCCGCGGCCAGTCGAAGCGCGGCTAAGAAGAAAGTTCCACGGGAGCGGGTCCGGCGGCCCGCTCCCAGCCGTTTACACCGGATCGTGCGGCTAAACCTCAACCGGGAGCAATCCTCTGGCGACCACCCAGCTGTTTGCCAAGAAGTCCATTGACAAGCTGATTTCCGACTCAGAAGAGGCGGACCGACGATTGACCAAGACCCTGGGCCCGCTGTCGCTCACGGCCCTGGGTATCGGCGCGGTGATTGGCTCCGGCATCTTCACTGTGGTTGGCACGGCCATCGCCGGACAGAAGTTCGACACTTCATCCATCCTGAACGCACCACTGCTCGACTACCTCATCAAGCACACGGCTTCCCTGGGACGGCCCGGCGCCGGGCCGGCGCTGGCGTTGTCGCTGGTGCTGGTGGCGATCGTCTGCGCGTTCACCGCATTGTGCTACGCGGAGCTGGCCTCGATGATCCCGATTGCGGGCAGCGCATACACCTACACCTACGCGACCATGGGCGAGTTGATCGCCTGGATCATCGGGTGGGATCTGATCCTCGAATACGCGGTCAGCAACATGGCGGTGAGCGTGGGCTTCTCGGCGCACCTGGTGGACATGTTTGACTGGTTCGGCTGGCACCCGGCGCTGCGCTGGATCACGCCCGCCTACCTCCCGTCCGGCCTCACCGATCTCAAGGGCAGCCTGCTCTACGGGCCCGGCCTGCACTTTGGCTTCAATTTTCCGGCATTCTTCGTGGTGATGATCCTCACGGTGATCCTGGTGCGCGGCATCCGCGAGTCGGCGGAAGCCAACAACACCATGGTGATCCTCAAGATCGCGGCGATTTTCGCGTTCATCATCGCCGGGGCGCACTATATCCATCCCGACAATTGGCATCCGTTCGCGCCCAACGGTTTCTCTGGAGTCTTGACCGGCGGCTCGATCATTTTCTTCACCTACATCGGCTTTGACTCAGTGTCGACCGCAGCCGAGGAAGCCAAGAATCCGCAGCGGGATCTGCCCATCGGTATCATTGCGACGCTCGTCGTCTGTACCCTGCTCTATATCGGCGTGGCTGTGACGCTCACCGGCATCGTCCCGTGGCAGTCCATGCTCGACGACGCCGCGCCTGTCGTCAACAGCCTCAAAAAGCTCACGCTCGCCACCGGATCGCACAGCCTGCACTGGGTGCGGCTGGGGGTGCTGTTTGGCGCGATGATGGGCATGATTTCGTCGCTGCTGGTCTTCCAACTCGGCCAGGCGCGCGTCTGGTTTGCCATGTCGCGCGACGGCCTGATGCCAAAGCTGTTTGGCCGGGTGCATCCGCGCTTTCGGACCCCGGCGACCGCGACCTGGATCGCGGGCTTGGTGGTGGGTCTTCCGGCGGGCATTCTCGACATCGGCACGCTGGCGGATTTGTCGAACATCGGCACGCTGTTTGCCTTTGTGCTGGTGTCGGTCGGAGTAATCATCCTGCGCTATCG
>Ga0137359_10000600_pt1 | contig 27110 bp, 26 predicted proteins | sample Mad1_40_16metaG_FD_108281 | JGI IMG/M metagenome (GOLD analysis project Ga0137359, IMG submission 108281) | Vadose zone soil microbial communities from Angelo Coast Range Reserve, California, USA - Mad1_40_16 metaG | ecosystem: Environmental > Terrestrial > Soil > Vadose zone | place: USA... | reverse complement strand
CCAGCAATCCGCTGCGCCCGCCCCCGGCAGTTACAAGATTCGAGGGCGAACCCACTCCGGCGATCCCTTCGAAGTCTTCGACCCCTATGCCTTTCCCATCGTGCTCAGCGAGTTTGATTTGTATCTGATGGGCGAAGGCCGCCATTACGACACTTACGAAAAACTCGGCGCCCATGTGATCACCTTGGAAGGCGTCCAGGGGGTTCACTTCGCCGTGTGGGCACCCAGCGCCAAGCGCGTCAGCGTTGCGGGCGATTTCAATGGCTGGGATGGCCGTGTCAACCCCATGCGCGCTCGCGGGTCCTCCGGCCTCTGGGAAATCTTCGTCCCCGAGCTCAACGAAGGCGCCATCTACAAATACGAAATTGTCGGTCCCAGCGGCAACATTCTCCCCCTCAAGGCCGATCCTTACGCTTTCCGCTCCGAGCTGCGCCCCAATACCGGCTCTGTGGTCGCGCGCCTCGATCACCACAAATGGAATGACGCCGATTGGCTGGCAAGCCGCGCGCAGAAAAACTGGTTTGAATCAGCAATCTCCGTCTACGAAGTCCATCTCGGTTCCTGGCGCCGTGTCCCCGAAGATCATGATCGCTGGCTTAGCTATCGAGAACTCGGCGACCAGCTGATTCCCTACGTCAAAGATCTCGGCTACACGCACATCGAACTGCTTCCCATCATGGAGCATCCCTTCGACGGCTCCTGGGGCTACCAGACTCTCGGCTACTTCGCCGCCTCCAGCCGCTTTGGCAGTCCTGCGGAATTCATGGAGTTTGTGGATCGCTGTCACCAGGCCGGCATTGGCGTCCTTTTGGATTGGACTCCCGCGCATTTTCCGCGTGATACCCACGGCCTCTCCCAATTCGACGGCACTCATCTCTACGAACATTCGGATCCGCGCCAAGGCGCTCATCCCGACTGGGGCACGCTGGTCTACAATTACGGCCGCAACGAAGTCCAGAACTATCTGATTTCCAACGCGCTTTTCTGGCTCGATAAATACCACATCGACGGCCTTCGCGTGGACGCCGTCGCTTCCATGCTTTATCTCGATTATTCCCGCAAGCCCGGCGAATGGGTCCCCAATCAATTTGGGGGCCGCGAAAATCTCCAAGCCATTGATTTCATCAAACGCATGAATGAAGTCGCTCACGGCAAATTCCCCGGCATCCTCACCATTGCGGAGGAATCCACTTCCTGGCCTGCCGTGTCCCGCCCTACGTACCTCGGCGGTCTTGGCTTCAGCTTCAAGTGGAACATGGGCTGGATGAATGACACTTTAAAATATTTTTCCCACGACCCGGTCCATCGCAAGTACGAACACAATAAACTCACCTTCTCACTGCTCTACGCCTTCACGGAAAATTTTCTTCTTCCCTTCTCGCACGACGAAGTTGTTCATGGAAAAAACTCGCTTCTCCACAAAATGCCCGGCGACATGTGGCAGCAATTCGCCAACCTACGCCTGCTGTACGCCTATCAATATGCGCATCCCGGCAAAAAACTCCTCTTTATGGGCCAGGAACTCGCCCAACGCCACGAATGGAGCGAAGCTCGCAGCCTCGACTGGCACCTCCTCGAGTACGACTCCCACCGCGGCATCCAGCGCCTCGTTGGCGATCTCAATCGTCTTTACGCGGCCGAGCCCGCGCTCCATCAGGTGGAGTTCGATTGGCATGGTTTTGAATGGATCGACGCCAACGACTCCGACAACAGCGTCCTTTCCTTCATCCGCCGGGGCAAGAACCCTGAAGACCTAATCGTCGCCGTCATCAACGCCACGCCGGTCCCCCGCGGCGGCTACCGCCTGGGTGTGCCCAACGCCGGCTTCTACCGCGAAATCATGAACACTGACGCCGCGCATTATGGCGGCTCAAACGCCGGTAACATGGGCGGCCAACAAGCCGCCGATCACCCCGCTCAGGGCCGCCCTTATTCCCTGGTGCTAACTCTTCCGCCCCTCGCCGCCGTGTACCTGAAATGGTCTCCCTCTGACCAATAATCTTCCATGTGACTAGCCTTCGGCCCGTTGCATCCAAAACCCAACAAGAGCAAAGTAGAGCCGGTTGCAGCTGCTCAGCCGTGGACTTGGCTCATTTGAGTGGCGGATGCCGCTGAAAATATCTTTGGAGGCGGACTGTGACTTCCTTTTATCTGAACGAGAAATCGGTTTCAGTCGACGATGACCCCTCGACGCCGTTGCTGTGGGTCATACGCGATTCTCTCGGACTGACAGGCACAAAATTTGGGTGCGGCATGGCCCTTTGCGGAGCGTGCACCGTCCATCTTGACGGCAACGCCATTCGCTCTTGCGTGGCTCCGCTGTCCCGCGTTGCCGGCAAACACGTCACCACAATTGAAGGTCTCTCGCAAAACCTGTCCCACCCGCTACAGCGCGCCTGGATTGAAGTCGACGTGCCTCAATGCGGTTACTGCCAGTCCGGCCAGATCATGAGCGCGGCTATTCTCCTGAAGGAAAACGCCAAACCAACCGACAAAGATATTGACGAAGCGATGTCCGGAAATATTTGCCGCTGCGGCACGTATTCGCGCATCCGCCGCGCCATCCACCGCGCCGCCGAGTTGTCCGCGGAAAGGAGGTCGTCATGAAAGACCTCAATGACCTGCTCAATCCCTTGGTGGAATCGCCATCGCGCAGCTCCTCGCCTATTCTGCTATCAAAATCGTCGCCAATGCCCCGCCGTGAGTTTCTGAAAACATCCGCCGCTATTGGCAGCGGGTTGTGGATCGCCGCGCACGTACCCGGACTTGCGGCGCGTTCCGTTTCGAGTGCTCCCGCCAACGCAACCGTCTTCGCGCCAAACGCGTTCATTCGAATCGCTCCCGACGAATCCGTGACCGTCATCGTCAATCACTCCGAGATGGGCCAAGGCATCTACACCAGCCTGCCCATGCTGCTGAACGAGGAATTGCAAGCCGACTGGTCAAAGATCAAAGTCGAAGCTGCCCCGGTGGATGCGGCCTACAATCACACCGTCTTCGGCCTGCAAATGACGGGGGGCAGCACCACCACACCCTCCGAATGGGAACGCTTCCGCAAAATGGGCGCGATGGCGCGCCTGATGATCATCGACGCTGCGGCGCACCGGTGGGGCGTCTCGGCCTCGGAGTGCCGCGTCGAAAAGGGTGTAGTCATTCATACCGTTTCTGGGCGCAAAGCGAGCTACGGCTCGCTTGTGGAGGCCGCATCTCAATTGAAACCTCCGGGAACAATTCCCCTCAAGGATCCAAAACAATTCACCCTGGTCGGGAAGCCAACTCGACGCCTCGACACGCCTTCAAAAATCAACGGCACGGCGCAATTCGGGCTGGACGTCCGTGTGCCAGGCATGCTCTTCGCTCTCGTCGCCCGGCCTCCCGTGTTTGGCGGCAAAGTTTCGAGTTTCGACACCGCGGAAGCGCTCAAGATTCCGGGCGTCAAAGCCATCGAACAGATTCCTTCCGGTGTCGCTGTCGTTGCGGATCGCTTTTGGTCCGCAAAACTTGGCCGCGAAAAACTGAAAATCTCCTGGGACGACGGCGCCAACGCAAATCTCTCTACGACTCAAATGCTCGCCGATTTTTCGAAACAGTCCGCGTCTCCGGGAACGATTGCCAAGAAAACCGGCGATCCAGGGGCCGCTCTTGCCGGTGCTGCAAAAACGATCACCGCCGAATATGACGTTCCTTATCTCGCCCACGCCATGATGGAGCCGCTCAACTGCGTCGTCGATCTTCGCTCCGACGGCTGCGAAATCTGGACCGGCACGCAATTCGAAACCGTTGACCGCGCCAATGCCGCACAGGCCGCTGGCCTGCCTCCGGAAAAAGTTAAGATCAACACCACGCTGCTCGGCGGCGGCTTCGGCAGGCGCGCCAATCCCGCTTCCGACTTTGTCGTCGAAGCTGTGCACGTCGCCAAGATCGCCAAGGCGCCCGTAAAGGTCGTGTGGACACGCGAAGACGACCTTGCCGGCGGCTGGTATCGCCCGATGTGGCACGATCGCTTCGCCGCTGGGCTGGACGCCGCGGGCAATCCTATCGCCTGGACCCACACCATCGTCGGCCAGTCCATCCTCACGGGCACTGCCTTCGAACCCTACGGAGTTAAGGACGGCGTGGACTCCGCCTCCGTCGAAGGCGCCGCTGACCTTCTCTACGGCATTCCGAATTTGCAGGTGGACTTGCACTCGCCCAAAATCGGCGTTCCGGTGCAGTGGTGGCGCTCTGTCGGTCATTCCCACACCGGATTTTCTGTTGAGAGCTTTTTCGACGAAGTGGCTCATGCGGGTGGCAAAGATCCCTACGAATTGCGCCGCAAGCTTCTCGCCAATCAACCTCGCATGAGTGCTGTGCTGCAGTTGGTCGCCGAGAGAGCCGGTTGGGGCAAGCCACTTCCGCCAGGACGTGGGCGCGGCATCGCCACGCACTTTTCATTCGACAGTTACGTCGCTCAAGTCGTCGAAGCTTCGGTGGAGAAAGACGGCACCGTGCGTGTCCATCGCGTCGTATGCGCCGTCGATTGCGGCCGTACCGTCAATCCGGACATCGTCAAAGCACAAATGGAAGGCGGGATCATCTTCGGCCTGACGGCCGCCCTCAAAACAGAAATTACCATTGAGAATGGCCGCGTCCAGCAAAAGAATTTCCATGACTACCAGATGCTCCGCATGTTCGAAGCTCCGGAAATCGAGGTCCACATCGTTCCGAGTGAATTGAGCCCCACGGGCGTTGGTGAACCCAGCGTGCCCCCGGTTGCTCCCGCACTCACCAACGCGATTTTCGCTGCCACCGGTAAACGTGTCAGACGCCTGCCAATTCGCGCCACTGATCTGGTCGCAGGAAGTGGGGCTAAGTCGTGACCCTCAAAACCAAACAGATGAAGTCGCGGGCGCTCGGACGGATTATTGTCGCTGGCAGTTTCTTAGTGCTCGCCGCTTTCGCGGCATTCTCGGCGTTTGCCGCTCCCCGAACGCCCCAACCGGATGCCAGCGCCTCTCGCGAAGCATTTTTGCAAGTCTACAAAATACTTACCTCGCCGCGCTGCCAGAACTGCCATCCCGCCGGTGACTCTCCTTTGCAAGGCGACGATAGCCATGTCCATTTGCAAAATGTGAAGCGCGGCAAGGATGGCCTGGGCGTTTACGGAATGCGCTGCACCACCTGTCACCAAAGTTCCAATGTTTCCGGCGAACACATGCCGCCGGGAAATCCCAAGTGGTCGCTTCCCGCTCCGGAGCACAAAATGATCATCGTCGGGCGTTCCCCCGCCGAGCTCTGCCGCCAGTTGAAAGATCCGAAGCAAACGGGTGGCCGCTCTCTGCAACAATTGCTTGAGCATGTTTCTTCCGATGATCTTGTCGGATGGGCCTGGGATCCCGGCACGGGACGCACTCCTCCCCCGCTATCGCGCGCGGAAGCGGTTGCTCAGATGAAGAACTGGATCGCGGGTGGCGCTGCCTGCCCTCAATAGACGACGATCCGTTCCCCAGCTCGCATGGAATTGGAAATTCAGCAGGGATAGAAATGGTCGAACAAACTCAGGATCCGCCGGAACTCGCTCAGGATGGCGCTCAAATTTCGCCTCCAAAAATCGCGCTGGTCAGCGCCAGGCTCCTCAACTGGTCTCCCATTGTCTTCACAATCTTGCAAAGCGCCTGCACCGCGGTCATGGCCATCAGCGGCTTGCGAGTCGCCATTGGTCTCAGCGCTCTCGCGGCTGCCACTGGAATTCACGCACCCGCACGCGGCTTCCATCAAGATGCCATCCGCATACCCATGATAGTCTCGGCCCTCCTCGGAGCGGTCATCAACCTATTCGTAATTTGGAAAGTGCGTAACTTACGCAGCAAACCCGCCGCAAAGTGGCGTCAGCAGCCGGTGCCAAAGAAAAAGCTCAACTCCGAACGTTTTCAAATCGCTCTCGCCGTGTTGACACTGCTTCTGCTCGCAGCCGAATGGATCACTCATCCCATGGTTCATCGCATCCCATAAGATTGAGTACCAGATAACTTCCATTCATTCTTCTTTGGAATCCTTCTCCGAACTGGCCAGCTCCTTCGCCAGCCGTTTGTGCAGCCGTTCGCTGTACCCCACCGGCAATTCAAACGTCCGGTCGTCTGCCGTCAGGATTAGAATATTCCGCGTGGAATCCAGGATTGCCGAGCAGATTTCGCAGTGTTCGAGGTGCAACTCGATTTCTTCACGCAGCTTGGCATCCACCGTCTTGTCGATGTACTCCGAGATGTGTTCCCACACGTGTTTGCAATCCAGTTTCATAACCCTCTCCCGAAGAACCCTTTGCGCGCCGGAGCCGTCGTTTTCAGGAATGGGACCAGTCGCTTTTGCAGCATCATCCGCGCTCGGTGCAGCCGCACTTTCACTGCCCCTGGATTGATTCCCAGCGCCTGCGCTGTTTCCTCGATGTTCAGCTCTTCCAGGTCTCTCAATGTAAACACTTGCCGGTAGATGTCGGGCAATTCCGCCACCGCTACTCGCAGCGCCTCGCGCAGTTCCTTCCGTTCGAGCGCTTCCAGCGGAATCTCGCGCCAGTCTGTCAGCGGCGCGGGCGTGAAGCCTCCTTCGTGACTTTCCTCCTGCTCCTCCATCGACTGCTCCGCCGCTCCCTTCGCCTTTCTCAGCCGTTTTCGTCCTTCATTAATCGCAATGGTTGTTAGCCAAGTGCTGAACTTGGCTTCACCCCGGAAGGAGGCCAGGTGCCGGAACGCATTGATCACTGCATCCTGCGCCCCATCCTCGGCGTCAGTCTCGTTCTTCACGATGGCGAACAGCGTCAGATACACCATGCGCTCATAAGGCCGGATCAATTCATGAAATAGTTCTTTCTCGCCCGCCAGTATCCGCGCGATCAGTCCCGCTTCAGTTGTGTCCATCGTTCGCATCACAAGCTAGTGAGTACCGCCCTCTTCAAAGGGCGGTACTCTTATCGCGGCTGACACTCTCGATTTTAGAACTTCTCCAGCCTGGCAACTCCAAAAATCGCGTGGAACCTTTCACAATAAATCGCCACTTCCTGATATTTGTTCAAATCGGCGCCCACGGGCAAATCATAATTCTGGTCGCCTTGATTCCCCTTCAACGTGCCGAGTTCAACGCTGTCAAGATCGCCTTTCACTATCTCACCGTCAAGCGCCTTGTCCTCGGATCTCACCAGAATCACGTGGACATCTGGCCCGTTCGATGTCGTAAAATCTGAAAGCCGCAAATACTCTTTGCCATCCACGCTCTTGTAAACAGTCGCCCTTCCGCTCGTCGGGTGGACCTTTCCCTCCAGTTTTCCCGTGTACAACGTTTCCGGTTCCGCGCTCAACGCGGCTGGCGCTGCCTCATTCACCTTCTGATTGATGAACAGCTTCTCCGGCCGAAACGCCCACCACGCCCCCGCAAGCAATGGAATCCCGATCAAGACGACAATCCACTTATAGCGTGACAACCGCGAACCTGTACTCGTATTCATCGTTTTTCTCTCAAAGAAAAAATCGGGCAGTTTCACCTGCCCGATTTGTCCTCCCTTTCGAATCCTCAGAACTTCTCCAGCAGCGCCGCTCCAAAGTTGGCATTGAACCGCTCGCAGTAGATCGAAACCGTCAGGAACTTTGTCAGGTCCGTTCCCGCGGGAATTTCGTAATTCTGATCTCCCTCATTCCCCTTCAGCTTCCCCAGCTCCACCTTTTCCGTGTTGTCTTTCAGGAAGTTGGCATCGTCCATCGCATCCTTCGTCGCCACCAGGATCACGTGCACATCCGGCCCGTTCGAAGTCTTGAAATTGGTCAACCGCAGCACCAGCTTGCCGTCCGCCTCTTGATACACCGTCGCACGCCCGGAAGTGGCGTGTACTTTGCCATGAAACTTCCCCGTCTCCAGCGTCTTGGCCTTCCCGTCGGTCATCATCTTGCCGTCTTGCATCTTGTCGTGCTTCATGTCGTCTTGTTTCATGCTGTCTTGCTTCATGGCGTCCTGCGCGCGCAGTGATGGCTGGAGCAGGAACGCCCCGGCCAGCGCCGTGAATGCCAAGCCTGTCTTGATCGTCCGAATCATTCGAATCTCTCCTCTACGCTTAGTTTTTGGAGGGCGGTTCCCCGGCCCCCTCATCCCGTTCGCTCCATACGAGTCCGCCGTCGGCCAAAGGTTACCGTCCCGCACACAAACCGGCCACACCGCGCCCTCCACCGTTTACTTTTCGAGGTACATCCTCCACTGGTTCTCGGCCCCCTGCCCACCGAGCGGGTATCATGAAATTGCGTAGGGATCTCACATGTCTAGGAATTTCGCCATCCGGCTCAGTTGCCCTCATGGGGATAGTGACTCCTGGGTCACTCTTTCCCACCGCGAGGAATCCCTCGAACAGATCCTCGAGCAGACTTGGGATTTCAAGTGCCGCGAACACGGCCCCCAGCAAGGCATCCCCGAAGAAGCGATGGAAGTCGCCCCCCTTGACGATCCTCAACCCCCGCCAACGCCGGTTTCGTTTGCCGTCCCCTTCCCGGCCACTCCCGCAAAGAAAACTCCCCGCTCCAGCGAGCGCATCCCCATGCGCGTGCCTGTCGTCATTTACGGTTTTGCCGGCAAAGGCGGTGCTTTCCACGAAGACGCCGAGACCATCCTCGTCAATTCCAGCGGCGCCCTCATCACCGTGAAAGCGAAACTTGCATTGGGCGACACCGTTTTTCTTGTCCACAAAGGCAGCCGCCAGGAGCAGGAAGTCCGCGTCGCCTATCTCGACGCCTACTCCGACCGCGAAACCCGCGTCGGCCTCGCTTTCAAACAGCCTCTAACTGACTTTTGGAAAAGCACGCGCAAGGCGCCGCGCGTCCCCAGGACTCTCCGCGTCATCGTCAAAGGTACGGACCCCCGGGGCCATCGTTTTGCCCAGACCGCCTGCACCGTCGATCTCAGCGAGGAGGGCGCGCGTCTCGACGGCGTCGGCTTCCTAACCAGTCCCGGCCAAACCATCGAAGTGCGCCGCCTCTGGCGCAAAGCTCGTTTCCGCGTCGTGTGGATTGGCCAGGTTGGCTCCACTGAATCCAACCAGGTCGGTGTCGTGCTGCAATCCGAAAAAAATATCTGGCGCGTTGAAGTCCCTAAATCCGCCAAGCAGCCGCAGACTTCCAAGCCGCCAGAAAAATAATTTCTCCTCCCTCACCACGCTTTTTTTCGCTACACTCTGCGTGTTCAACATGTCCAGACTATCGCGCCGCAACGTGCTCCAGAGTGTTCTCTCCGGCGCTGCTTTGGCCTCTTTCCCCTCTGCCTCGTGGCCTCCGGGCTCCACCTCGGCCAAACGCAAGGGCAATATCCGCCAGTCAGTTTCCCGCTGGTGTTATCAGAAAATTCCTCTCGACAAGCTTTGCGCCTATGCCGCTGAAATCGGTTTGAAGGGCATCGACCTGCTCAATCCTGACGAATTCGGAGTCCCCACGCGCTATGGCCTGGTTTGCGCCATGGGTTACGCGGGCGGCGGTGAAATCGAAAGTGCCATGAATCGCCTTGAAAATCACGCCAGGATCGAGGAAGGCTTTCGCAAATACATCCCGCTCGCCGCTAAGGCTGGCGTGCTCAACGTCATCACTTTTTCTGGCAATCGCAAAGGCCTGCCCGACGACGAGGGCGCCAAGAACACCATCACTGGTCTGAATCGCGTTAAGAAAATCGCCGAGGACCACGGCGTCACCATTTGCATCGAGCTCCTCAACAGCAAAGTGGACCATCACGACTACATGTGCGACCACACCACCTGGGGCGTCCAGGTCGTCCAGGCTGTCAATTCTCCCCGCGTCAAGCTGCTCTACGACATCTACCACATGCAAATCATGGAAGGCGACCTCGTCCGGACTATCCAGAAAAACATCGATTGGATAGGCCACTTCCATACCGGTGGCGTTCCCGGCCGCCACGAACTTGACGCTACCCAAGAAGTCCAATGGGAAGGCGTGATGCGCGGCATCGCCGCCACCAACTTCCGCGGCTACGTAGCCCACGAATTCGTTCCCACCGGCGACCCGCTCACTTCCCTCCGCCAAGCCGCCGACCTCTGCGACGTCTGACCCCGCTGCGCCCCAATCCAAATGCTGTTTGATTTGCTTTGGAGTGATATTATCAGCGCGCTAGCGTTCCGGAAGATGCACAAGAGAACAAGTCTGGGTCATCTGCCTTCGATTACTTCAGCGAAGGACCCAGCGAAGGGAGACATTTTATGTTAGCGATTCTGACTCTCACTCTGGCATTCGCTATTTCACAGGAGCCTGCCGCACAGCAGCCCGCCACGCAGCCTGCAGCCGAATCTGCCTGCGGCCCCGCAAGTGAAAAACTCAAAAACGAAACGGACAAGAGCACTCATCCGGAACCATCCGTCCCGCAAGACAAAGCTCTCGTTTACGTCGTTCGGCCCACCATGATGGGCAACAAGATCCAGACCAAATTCGCCGTAGATGGCAAATGGGTGGGCGTGAACCGCGGCAACAATTACTTTTTTGTGTTTCTTGACCCGGGGCCTCACCGCTTCTGCTCTCAAGCGGAAAACTCGGAGTCTGCCCCGCTGGTCCTGGAAGCCGGCAAGGTTTACTTTTTCCAGCAGCACGTCGAGATGGGCTTTCTCAAAGCCCGCACCGCTCTCGAACGCATCGACGAGGCTCGCGGGCGCGAAGCTCTCAAGAAATGCCATCTCAGCATCACCGAGAAGAAGTCTCCATAACCCCTCTGGCTGCTGAACCATTCGCAGTCCCACTAGGCGACCTTCTTTTCCTCGACAGTTTTCAACGCTCCGACGATGTCGAGCGCGTGGTTCCACATCGCCGACCCGCCGCTGACCATCACGCCGATGATGACATATTTCACGGTCCTCAAGCCCATACCTGGCAAACTCCACGCGTTATAGTCTGAATTCAGAAAATCGCCAAGTGAGCTATTGACCTGGACGTGGGCAGCGGCGGCGACGACGATGCCGGCGAGTGCCGCGAAAAATTGCAGCACCATATGACGGCGGCGCTCTTTGTTTGCATCCGGATCAGTCGCGGCCAGTGAGGGAAAAATTCCTTTGATGATCTCGACCACGCGTTCAGCCGCAATGCTCATCGCGGCCATGAGCGTGAAAAACGCAGACAGTTTATCCACGGCGGTGCCTCCATTTGAAAATTAAAAGTGTCCTTTTGGGTTTCGCGCGAAGCGTTTCTAATTAACGCGGAAGTGCTTATAGTCAACTGTACCGCTCTTGTCAAGACACTTATGCGGTAAACATTTCTTCAGGGTGTGGCCCGTCAATTTCGCTTTTTTCCTGTTCGCGTGTGCTCATCTTTGTGGATGGCATCTACTCTGACCTGTTCGGGGCAAGGTTGGGACTTTGTTTTTTCGGCTTTCTATTTTCCGATTTCTATTTTCTAGTTTCTGATTTCCAGCTTACTGGACGCAGCCCACTCTTAGGTCTCGCCTTCAATGCCCTTGCCGACCCGAAATACATGCCCGTCCGGATGTCGCAAGTGCATCTCGCGAACGTTCCACGGCATGTCGGTCGGTGGAAAAGTGATGTCTAGCCCAGCGGCCACGCACTCTCTGTGGACCTCGACAACGTCCTCCACCCACACCGACATCCATACGCCCTTGTCGGCAGTTTGGTCATCGTCCGACGCAAACGTGGACGTGTTCGCGCCCTTGCCTCGCCCCCCCTGTCCTCCCTGGCAAAGGAAAATCTCGCACTCGCTGGACCCGACCGCTCCGAAAGTCGGAGGCGTTCCCCAGTCCCAAAGCTTCCTCCAGCCCCACTTTTCGAACCACGCGAAGCTTGCGGCGATGTCGGACACATTCAATATCGGTGTTATGCCTTTTGCATGCATAGCGCGGAAGGATACCGCGCACGCGCGATGCGCGGCATCGCAGCTGCAAACTTTTGTAGCGCCGGGCTTGCCCCTCCGCAGCGCGGGAGGCGAGATATAGGTTAGGATAGCCCAGCCGGCAAAGCCTGTGTAAGTCAGAGTGGCGAGCTAGGAGCGCCGTAGGTGCTTCCCAGTTCTCTCATCTCTGTTTCGGCCTTCCAGTTTTTCTTCTCTGCTCGCTATTTTCTAGTTTCTGGTTTCTAGCCTGTGTTCAATTTTGAACAGACGGGACCCGCCTCGAAGTTATAGCTTTCCTCTGAATAGGAAAAGGTGGGAAACAAGCTCCAGTGGTTCCTTGGACTGCCTCCGAGGACGTCACCGAGAGCATGCGGTCACGGCAATCCCCCACGCCCCACCCTTGGTCCCCAAGGGTGGGGATTTTTTTTCCGTATTCTAGTTTCACATTTGGTTTTTCAAAGGGTGCGGTCTTTCAGGTTTCTCCTGCATCTTTTTCCTACACCCTCCTCATCTCGCCGCCCGCTTCTCCCAAACTACTTAAAACAAAGGACCAACAACTGACTCCCGAGGAGCTAGTCGTGCTTGAGAAGGATCCGCAAGTGCTTTACGGCGCGCTCGGTGTCTTCGCGGAATTGCGAGACATCGCGGCGGAAGGATTGCGACCACTGGTGCACCAAACTGTGGAAGGGGTAGAACAAAATGCGGTGCGCGAGCAGCAGGGCCTGAGCCGTTCTTGTGACCGTGGGGGCGAACCAAAGCACCAGGATGCGAAACAGGGGTAAAGCGTGATGCCCCTGCGCTGTGATGCGCACTGCAAGATAGGCCATTCCCTTTGCGTAGGCGTACAGCACGCAGAAAACCGCCGCGGCCATCAGCAAGAGGAGTAAGAACAGGATGGCAAAGAATAGAAAAGCGAAAAACAGCTCTTGAATATAGAAGACCCGAAAAGCGAGAACGGCGACCAGGAGACCGCACGCGCAGATCAGCGCGCGCCAATTAAGCATGGCCCATTGTCCCTCCAAGACCCCCACTTCTTTGATGCACTTTGCCGCCACTTCGCAACAGCCTGATTAGGTGGCGGCACACCATCTTTCCGACGCTCCGACTTCTAGCTTCTGCCTCCAAGCTTCTAGTCTTCCTCCCAGCCCTAACCCGTGCCCCAATGTTAGAATGTTGCACCTCCGTGCCGTTCGCGCGAAACCACATCGAACAGGAGACTTCCATGCAAATCAGGCTGGCCAGCGTTATGGTCGACAACCAGGAAAACGCTCTCCGCTTCTACACTAGCACCTTGGGCTTTGTGAAAAATAAGGACATCCCCATGGGTCCATTCCGTTGGTTGACTGTGTCGTCGCCGGAGGGCGCGGAAGGCGTCGAACTCGTGCTCGAGCCCATGGGCTTCGCCCCTGCTCAGACCTATCAAAAGGCATTGTTCGCCGCGGGCATCCCGGCTACTGCGTTCATAACGAGTGATATCGCCTCGGAGTACCGGCGTCTGAAGGAGCTCGGTGTCCGTTTCCGCGGTGAACCAAAGAGCATGGGACCAATCACCGCCGTCCTGTTTGAGGACACCTGCGGCAACCTCATCAATCTGGTTCAACCTGCGGCCTAACGTCGCGCGCCCATCTCTTCTTCAGCTCGTCCCTTCATTTCGTGGAGCACGGATCACCAAACACGAAGTCACGAATCCTTTCATTTCCGGAAACTTTCCTTCCACCACTCTCGTACCTATCTTCAAGAGCCGGCTCCGCGCCGGTCAGGAGGAATCCACTGATGTCCGACGGTAACAGGCCTTTCTTCGCCAAGACCGCTTTCATTGCCGCTTTTGCACTCGTCCTTTCGCCCCTGGCCGCCTTGGCACAATCCAGTGCCGCCCCGGCAAGTTCCGCCCAATCAACAGTTTCCGCCTCCAAGGACCGTTGGCTGCACATCCGCGTTATCAGTTCCGACGCCAAGGGCGAAACCGTCCGCGTCAACGTCCCCCTCGAACTGGCCGAAAAAGTTCTTCCCGCTATCCACCAGGAGCGCATCCATGACGGCAAGGTCAAGATCGACAATGCCCATGTCAACGACGTCGACCTCCGCGCGCTCGTCGAAGCCATTCGCACGACCAAGGACGGCGAATTCGTCACCGTCCAGAGCAACGATTGCGACGTTCGCGTAGCCAAACAGAGCAACCACTTGATCGTTCATGTCTTCGACAAGCAGAATTCCAAGAAGTCCGAAGTTGAAGTCAAAGTTCCCATGAAAGTCATTGACGCCCTCTTCTCCGCCGGCAAAGATGAACTGGATCTCGTTGCCGCCCTGCACGCTCTAGCCGGCCAGGGGGACACCGAACTTGTCTCGGTAAAGGATCACGAAAACACTGTCCGCGTCTGGCTCGATTCTAAGAACGTCACGGACTGAACGGTTCTTTTCGCAACCCTAATTGACAGGAGACAATCATGGTGCTACTCGCGAAAGCAGCTCTCGGACTCGGCGGAACTCTAGTTCTCGCGGGCGCCTATACCATGCGCGAAGGCGTGATCCGCATCGACGTTGACGAATACCGCTCCGGCGGCTCCCACGTTCATATGTGGGTTCCCGCAGCCGCCATCCCCATGGCCATGCATTTCGTTCCGGAAAAGTGCTTGCATAATGCCGCCTTCCAAGCGCGCGAAGCCATGCCCATTCTTCATGCCTTGGTGAAAGAACTCAAAAAATATCCTGATGCCGAGTTCGTCCAGATTGACGATAAGAGCGAGCACGTTCGAATTCGCACGCACGGCGGGAAATTACAGATCGACGTTGATGCGCCGGACCAAAAGGCTCACGTTCTCTGCCCGCTCTCAACTATCGAAGACGTCACCAGCCAACTTGAGGAACGCGGCCCCGCCGCCTAACGCCAGGCCAGCGAACTCGATGCACAGATTCTTGAGGAGTTCTTCGACCGTAAATATTCTTTTGCTTTTGCTTGGAACTGTTGGGTGTGAAATTGAATTTAGTTTTGGTTGCGATTCAGCCCGTTGCGGCTTCTTCGTCCCTCGCGCGCTGAAAATAAACTTCTTCAAGCACCGCATCCTTCTTCCAGCCTGCTCTATAGAGGATGCCGCGCGCATTCTCCACCATCGCTGGATGGCCGCATAAGTATCCCGTCGTCTCTTCCGCCCGCAACCCCCACTGATCGGTATACTTCCGCAACAAATCATCCACGCGCCCGGTCTCGGCGCGCCAATTCGAATCTTCCCACGGCCTGCTCACCGTGGGCACATACCTGAACCAAGGCGCCTCATTCGAGTAGCGTTCCAATTCCTCGTGATAGCCGAATTCCCAGGAGCGGCTTGCACCGTGCAGGCAGTACAGTTTGTGGTTCCCCGGCATGGGGCTATTTCCATTTTTCCAGTCTTGATACAGCGTTCGAACGTAACTGACAAATGGGGCGATTCCCGTCACTGTGGAAACCAGCAAGTGGTTGGTTCTTCCGCTGCTCAAATCCAGGGTGAAGCGCCCCTTGGCGAGTTTTCTGCACAGTAGCGTGCCGCCTTTGTTTAGCCTGAAAAGATCCGGCGTCAGATCGCCGTGCGGAACAAGTTCAACAAAGAATTCCAGTTCGTTTTCGTAGGGAGAAGAAACGATAGAGTAAGGTCTTTCGGTGCGTTTTCCCTCATGCTCGACTCCGAGGGTTGCGTACTGACCAGCGCGGAATTCGAACGGTCCACCGGGATCGACGCGCATGATCCAGAGATCCGGGGAAAGGTCCCGGCGCTCAACAATCCGTGCCTGATAGTGCTTATGCGGGGAAGAGGCCATTCCTATTTTTCCCATGGGATTTGCTCCGTGTCAGCAAAAAAATACGGAACGGAGTTACTTCGCAACCTGCAAGGAGAGCAGCGGTTATTCGTAGGCGAGGGCGACGACGGGGTCGTAGCTGGCGGCGCGGAGGGCGGGGTAGACTGCTCCGCTGGCGGCGCCCAGCAGTGCGAGCGCGGCGGCGGAAAAAAGCCACGCCGGGGAAATCAGAATGGTCAAACCAGGATTGGTCTGCTTCAAAATCGCCTGCATCAGGAAAGTAAGCGCAATTCCCAAACCGGTTCCCATGGACGCCAGGATGAGAGTTTCGCCCAACAACATCTGGACCACGTCGAGCCTGGAAAAACCAAGTGCTTTCAGAATGCCGATCTCGCGTGTGCGCTCCATCACCATGGTGTGCATGTTCAGGAGAACGACTAGAAAGCTCACCACAATTCCAAGGGCCACCATCGTGCGGGTGAAGGGACGCAACTGCGGCAAGTTTGACGAATTCATCAGGGTCATGTATTCGGACAAGGAGCGAACGCTGTTCTCCGGCATCAGCTTAAGAATCTGCGAGCGAGTGGCTTCCGTATCTCCTTTGCTTCTCACATAAAACATGGAAACGCGCTTCTCCGCCACGGCGATTTCCTGCGCCGTTCGAATGGGAATGAAATATCGCGCGCCTTTCCCATGAGCGACGATCCCGGTGACCGTAAACGTATGATTTAACAGCGTGATCTGGCTCCCGACCTTCAAGTGGCGGGTTTGCGCAATGATATCGTCGGCGATGACATCGTCCGGCCCGTCAAAAGGCTTCCCGTCGCGGAACAGAAATCCTTTGCTCAAAGCGTTGAAGCGCTTGTAATCGATTCCGTACACCATCACTAAGTTCTTTGGTTCCGTGAGGATGACCGTTGGAGCTACCTCATCCACCCCACTCAACGCGGCAATTTTATTGCCGAGCGATTCCTGCATCCCGACACTTAAGAATGCAAAAAAAATCGAGGCGTTTGGCGGCTGCACCAGGATATCCGCACCTACTCCCTCAACGCGCTTGCCCCACTCGGAAACGACGCCGGACGTGAGTCCAACGATCATCAGCACAAGAATTACCTGGATGGCAATGGCAATCACGCTCAGAAAACTGCGCAGCGGCCGGGCCGTGATGCTGCCCCAGAACATCTGAAGGAGGGAAAATGGTCCGTCGTAGGTATCGGTCATCGAGTACAGCCAGATTTATACTCTACCATCCCAATTTCGTGCCGGTCAAAAGTACTTGCGTGACTAAGGGGCAAGACGAGTGCCGAAGTCCGAAGAAAATATTTCTGGCGCATTAAGTTTTCAACATAAATGTTGATAAGGTTGTGGAAATCAGCTGGCTGCCAAGCGCTAACCTCTAACCCTTCAATACTCTTCTCCGTTTTGCACTATTTGTGTGCAACTTTATTTTTCTCTTCGCGCTCACAAGCCAGTGCTTGAGAAAATCTAACGGCAGCCGGAAAATAATTCTCTGAAGGATTTCGCCACTGAATCGAGGGCAACTCTTTTTATTTTCTTGCTCTTCCTAAGCTGTTGATTCTCAACGCTCCGCGGCAGATTTTCCATCAGTACCACTTCGGCGGCTTCTCAAGATGCACCTTAATGGTCTGTTTTGGATCGGTGATGTCAAGCCAGCGTCCATACGTCTTCCAACCTTCGGCGATAACTTGGACCAAGGCTCTCCCCATTGGGGCGTTCGGAACGTGTGCGATGCCGTCGCGGCTGGTCTTTACATTCATTTCCACTTTCTTATCCTTCTTTATCGAGTGTTCTTCGATGAATTTCACGTACACACTGGCGTTCTCGACGGGAACGCTTTTCTCTCCGCCGGTCACTTCAATCGTGATTCGCGATTGCACTTCGCTGGCAGGAGGCGGAGCCTGCGGCTTGGAAGCCGGCACCGGCGAATTCTGCGCGGCGGCTCCGTGGGCACCCACCGAACATGCAGCGAAGCATACGCACGCAAGAAACTTTGTGGAGAATCTCATAAATCGATGAACTCCATGGTCTACGGAACGGTCGGCCGGGTCAAGTCCCGCCGCGTTAAGTTTGGATGCGATTCACGCGGGAGGTGCTGCCCCGCCGCTGCTTCGCCGTGGAAACCCCAGGCACTGGCTATTTGACTCAATCCGTATGGCTCCTGTAAGTTCTCAAGAAACTGCTCGGCAGGCAAGATCGGGTAATCCAAGAGTGAAATTCACCGCGAACGGTCAGCGCCGGACGTCAAACTGACTGCATCACGGTCCTAATAGGAATCGCAAGGAGAGTACAATGGGTTTTGCCACCAACGCCATTCACGTCGGGCAAGAGCCCGATCCCGCCACAGGGTCCATCGTCGCGCCGATCTATCAAACGTCAACGTACGTCAACGAAGAGCTGGGCAAGAATAAAGGCTACGACTACGCGCGAACGAATCACCCGAACCGCAAAGCCCTGGAACGCACGGTTGCTAAACTGGAAGGGGGCCACAGCGCTTATGTTTTTTCGTCGGGGATGGCGGGAATCGACGCGGTCTTCCGGCTGCTGCGCCCGGGCGACCATGTGGTTTTGTCCGAAGCGGTTTACGGAGGTGTTTTCCGCCTTTCGACGCAACTCCTCGTCCATTTTGGCCTGGAATTCAGCTTTGTGGACACCGCCATGCCGGATTTCGTACGCAATGCCCTGCGTCCCAATACAAAAATGCTCTACATCGAGACCCCCGCGAACCCCACCATGAGCGTCACTGATATTGCTGCGATTTCCAAGTTAGCCAACGAGCGCAACCTTACAGTGGCCGTCGACAATACATTTCTGAGCCCCTATTTGCAGCGGCCCATCGAGTTGGGCGCGCACATCGTTGTTCATTCCATGACGAAATACCTGAATGGCCACAGCGATTCCACTGGCGGAGCGGTAGTGCTTACACGTCCAGAAGATGCCGAGAAAATCTATTTTATCCAGCGCTCCGCGGGCACAGGCCTGTCTCCCATGGATTGCTTCCTCGTTTCGCGCGGCATCAAGACGCTGGCGGTTCGCATGCTCCAGCACAACGCCAACGGCATCACCGTGGCGCGCCATCTCGACGCCCATCCAAAAATCAAGAAAGTTTTCTACCCCGGCCTGCCGTCTCATCCACACCACCAGGTGGCCCGTCGCCAGCAAAAAGGACCGGGCGCGATGCTTTCCTTCGATGTCGGTTCGCTGGATGCCGCGCGGCGCTTACTGAACCACGTCAAGCTTTGCTCGCTGGCGGAGAGTCTCGGCGGCGTCGAAACTTTGATTTCGCTCCCCGCGATGATGACCCATGCTTCCATGCCCAAGGAAGTTCAGGACCGCGTCGGCATCACCGAGGGGCTGGTGCGGCTGTCGGTCGGCATCGAAGACGTCGAGGACATCATTGCCGATCTCGACCAAGCACTGCTTTACGTGTAGCTGCAGTTGGTTTTTATTTGAGTTGACACGCTTATGAGTTCGCCGCGCATCGCTCCTGCCTTGACCGGTCGAGTCATTGGTTCGATCAACGATGCATTTGTCATCGCCGAGTGGCGTGACCCTGGCGGTCCCCCAGGCCCACCGCGTCTCATCGCTCCGCCACATCTTCACCGGAGCGACGATGAAGCGTGGTACGTGCTGGAGGGCACTCTGCACGTTCGCGTTGGGAAAGAAGTAGTCGAGGCAAGAGCAGGTGCGGCTGTTTTCGTGCCACGCGGAACGCCTCACACCTACTGGAATCCTGGCCCGCACCCGGTCCGCTATTTGCTGGTGATGACCGCCAACATCTATCATTTGATTCAGGAAATCCACGCCCTGAAAGAGCGGACTCCGACCACGCTTCTCGCTGCGTTTGCAAAATACGACTCCAAACTGCTCGACGAGTAGTTGAACGGCAAGCTCCTGGGTCCAGCACCTCTCCCCTTGCTTATTGACAGGAGCGGCGTTACACTCTCCCCTCAGTAACTGATAGGAGCGTTATGAGCAAGCCCACCGATCTGGTCCAAGGCACCCTGGATCTACTCATCCTGAAGAGCATCGCTCTTGGTCCTATGCACGGCTGGGCCATTGCGCAACGTATCCGCCAAGTTTCCAATGACGTGCTACAGGTGAACCAAGGTGCGCTCTACCCTGCTCTGCACCGTTTGGAACAGCAGGGCTGGATTGAAGCCGAGTGGGGCGAGTCCGAGAATAACCGGCGCGCGAAATTTTATTCGCTGACAAAGTCCGGGAAAAAATACCTGCAGAGCGAACAAGCAAACTGGGAGCGGCTCTCCGCGGCGATCGGGTTGGTCTTGAAGACGGCGTGAAATCCGGAGGTTGATCATGCGCTGGCTGCAAAGTGTTCTTCATCGTCTCCGCAATCTGTTCCGCAAAGACTCTGTTGAGCGCGAAACCGATCAGGAATTGCGCTTTCATCTGGAGCACGAGATCGCGCAGCACGTATCTAGAGGTATGTCTGCTGGGGAAGCTCGCCGCGCAGCGCTACTCGAATTTGGCGGAGTGGAGCAATTCAAGGAAGAGTGCCGTGAAGCTCGCGGCGTCAACCGCATGGAATCCCTGCTCGCCGATCTGCGATACGGTTTGCGATCGCTTGGGAGAAGCCCAGGCTTCACCATTGTGTGCGTGCTGACTCTGGCCCTGGGCATCGGCGCCAATACGGCCATCTTCAGTATGGTAAATGCCTTGCTCCTCCGTCCCTACAACTTCCGCAATCTTGATTCGCTGGTTCGCGTTTGGGAAGACCGCGGTATTCGCGAAGGCTACGACGCAAGATACATCGCGCCGGCAGACGCGGAGGATCTTCGCTCGACAAATGGTGTATTCGAGGGGCTGACGACTTATAACTACCAATCCTTCGGACTGGGTGTGGAAGGAGATGTCCAGCCGGTCCTGGGTTGCAGAGTCTCCGCGAACTTCTTTGACGTCCTCGCCATCACTCCGGCGGCGGGCAGGCTGTTTAGCGCTGCGGAAGAACAACCCGGCGCCAACCAAGTCGTCATCTTGAGCTACGGAACCTGGCAGCGTCGTTTCGCCGGCGATCCGCAGTTATTGGGCAAGACGATTTCATTGAACAGCCGCGTTTACACCATCGTTGGAATCATGCCCAAAGATTTCGATTACCCAGTGCCCGTGGAATTGTGGGTTCCCCTGGCGCTCACGCAGGTTGAAATGGCCGATCGCGCACAACTCTCGCTCAACGCACTTGCGCGGCTCAAACCGGGAGTCTCCGTCACGCGGGCCAGCGCTGCGTTGGCCAATTTTTCTCGCCGGCTCGAACAAGAATATCCAAAGACCAATGCGGGCCGCTCGACGACGTTGCTCCAGTTGCGGAAGGAACTCTACACGTTCACGCTCCCGCTTTTTCTTCTGCTCCAAGCGGCGGCAGGGTTCGTTCTGCTACTCGCTTGCGCGAACCTCGCGAATCTTGTTTTCGCGCGCATGATCGGCCGGCAGAGAGAAATTGCTTTGCGCGCGGCCCTCGGCGCGGGGCGCGGGCGCCTGGGGCAACTCTTCCTTTCGGAAACGTTCTTGTTTTCGTCCGCTGCGGGAGCAATCGCTGTCGCGGCGTCGTTCGCCAGCGTGCGGGCGCTGCGCACCAGCATTCCCGTGGGATGGACCAAGTGGGTACCCGGCTGGGATGGCATGCGCGTTGACGGCAACGTGTTGGCCTTTGCCATCATGGCTGCACTCGGCGTGGGCCTCATTCTCGGCCTCGCCACGCTGCTCCACACGAGTCGCATTGCGCCTAGTAAGACTCTGAAGGAAGCTGGCCCTGGCACCGTGACTCGCGCGAAGCGCCGTGTGCGCAGCACGCTAGTGGTCGTACAGGTGATGTTTGCGCTGATACTGCTGGTCTGCGCGGGCCTGACGATCCAGGGATTTGTCCGCCTCGCGAATATCTATCAGGGATTTGAACCAGCCAATGTCTTGAAAATCGAGATTTCCCTCCCGCAAAAAACTTATGCGGACAACGTGAAGATCGCGAGTTTCTATCAGCAGCTTCTTCGCGGCGCGGCATCGGTGCCGGGCGTGCAGCGCGCGTCACTCATCACCAATCCTCCTGCTAGCAACGTGGATAACGAAACGACCCTTTTCTCCATCGAAGGCCAAGTTGCTCTCAAAACCAGTGAGATGCCTTCCGCTGATTTGCAAATCGCAAGCCCTGATTTTCTCGAAACATTGAAAATTTCTTCTGTCTCCGGCCGCGCACTCTCGGAGGTGGACAATCTCGATGCGGCGGGTGTTGTGGTTATCAGCCACAGTATGGCCTTGCGCTTCTGGCCCAAAGGCGACGCACTCGGCCACCGCATCAAGCTCGGCGCGCAGGACTCCATTGAGCCTTGGCTCACCGTTGAGGGTGTGGTCGGCGACGTTCGCCAGAACTGGTGGAATCCCGCCACGCGCCCCGTAATTTACAAAGCGTTCGCGCAGGCGCCTCAGCGTTCGATGACTTTGCTTCTGCGCACAGCTACAAATCCGTATAACTATGTCTCCGCCGTGCGGGACGTGGTGCGCCATGCCGATCCGGCCATCGCTCTGCGAGGTGTCAACACTCTTGATGAAGAAATTGCGGACTCCATCGCCATCGTCCGCATCATGGGCATTCTGATGGGAATCTTCGGACTGGTGGCCCTGACGCTCTCTTCGATTGGTGTTTACGGCGTGCTCTCGGAGAGCGTCGCGCAACGCACGCACGAAATCGGCATCCGCCTGGCCCTGGGCGCCAACCCGTGCGACTTGATGAAATTGATTCTCCGACAAGCCTTGAAGCTCACGGGCATCGGGCTCTTGATCGCTGTACCCTGCGCTGTGGCCATCAGCCGCGCGATGGCCAGCCTGCTTTTCGGCGTCGTGAGCCTGGATTTCACCATTCTGGCGGGATGCACAGCACTACTGCTGCTCGTGGCGCTCGGTGCGGGCTATCTCCCCGCGCGCCGCGCCATCGGCGTCGACCCGATGGTTTCTCTGCGCTACGAATGACGTGTGATCACGGCCGCCTCACTTCTTAGGGCCTGATCAATAGGAGGAATATGCGATGAAGTGGACGCGAACAATCACTCAACGCATCCGAAGTCTGTTCCGCCGGAACGCCGTCGAACGAGAGCTCGATCAGGAATTGCGCTTCCATCTCGAAAATCAGATCCTCGAAAACATTTCGGCTGGAATGACACCCGAAGAAGCGCGGCACACCGCGACGCGAGCCTTCGGAGGTGTCGAACAGTTCAAAGAGCAGTGCCGTGATGAACGGCGCGTAAACTTTGTCGAAACCCTGTGCCAAGATGCGCGGCATGCCTTGCGCATGCTCGCTAAAAATCCTGGGTTTGCTTTTTTTACTATAACCATCCTCGCCACGGGAATCGCTGCGAATACGGCGATTTTCAGCATTGCCGATGCCGTGCTTCTGCGCCCGCTCCCGTATCGTGCCGCGAACCGTCTGGTGATGATCTGGGAAGACGCCACGTCCTACGGGTTCCCCCACGACACACCGGCGCCGGGGAATTTCGCGGACTGGAAATCCCGGAACCAAGTGTTCGAGGACGTGGCGGCGGCATCTTTTGGCGCGTCCTTCAACCTCACCGGCGAAGGCGGCCCCGAGGAGATCTTGGGCCGCAGGGTGACTACGAATCTATTCTCCGTGCTTGGTGCGTCTCCCGCTCTCGGCCGCGACTTTCGGGCGGAAGACGACGTTCCTGGAGCAGCCGGCGTTGCGATCCTCAGTCATAATCTTTGGCTACACAGATTTGCGGGAGATCCGGAGATCATCGGCAGAGAAGTTTGGCTGAATAACGGGAAGTACAACGTGCTTGGCGTGATGCCACGCGGATTTCAATTCCCTGACCGCGAAGCACAGTTGTGGATCCCAGCGCGGTTCACGAAAGAGGACCTGGCCAACCACGGCAGTCACTTTTTAGAAGTGGTAGCGCGCTTGAAGCCGGGCGTTGCGCTTCCAACGGCGAACGTGAATCTCGCGGCCATCGCGCAGAAACTCGCGGAAGAGCATCCGGACACGAACGCGAAGGTTGGGGCCTTTGCTGTGCCCTTGCGAGAAGAACTCGCCGGGGACCTGCGCCCCGCAATTCTTGTTTTGCTGGGCGCGGTATGTTTCGTGCTGCTGATTGCATGCGCCAACGTCGCGAACCTGCTGCTCGCGCGGGCCACGGGGCGAAGGCGCGAACTGGCCATGCGGCTGGCGCTCGGGGCAAGCCGCGGCCGCATCGTGGCGCAATTGTTGACTGAAAGCATGCTATTGGCGCTGCTCGCTGGGGCGGCAGGCCTGCTGCTATCCCTGGAGGGAACGCAGTTTTTGTCCCGTTTGATCCCGCAAGGTATTGCACCGTTGAGTGGGACAGGAGTGGATCAACGTGTCCTGCTCTTCACGTTTGCCGTGTCGGTAACCACAGGAGTTCTCTTCGGCATTATTCCTGCGTTGCGAATCTCGCAGCTAAACCTGGTCGGGTCGTTAAAGCAGGGAGGCGGCCAAAGCGGCGTTGGATCAGGAGGCCGGCACCTGCGCGACACGCTCGTGGTTTCCGAGGTGGCCTTGGCAATCGTCCTCCTCACGGGTGCAACACTGATGATCCGAAGCTTCCAGAATTTAGTGCAACTGGATCCCGGTTTCCGTCCCGATCATGTCCTGGTGATGCGCACGCCACTGCCGCGTCCGAAGTACAGCGATTTCGCGCGGCGTACTTCTTTTTTTACGCAGGTCTTGTCGCGCGTGGGTAGCCTTCCCGGCGTGGTCGTTGCCGGGTACACCACTTGGGTACCGCTGACGAATCCCGGTGGAGCGACAGGAATCACGGTCGAGGGACATCCCGAGCCTGCGCGCGGACAGTTGCTCATTCCCAACGCGCGCATCGTCAGCTCGAATTACATGCGCGCCGTTGGCATGAAGCTCATCGAGGGCCGATTGTTCGACGGACGAGACGGCACAACAACTCCCATGGTTGCCCTCATAAATCAGACCATGTCGCGGAACTTCTGGCCCGGCGAAAACCCTGTTGGCAGGCGATTCAAGCGGGGCGCTTATCAGGAGAATTCACCGTGGATTACAATCGTCGGAATTGTTGGCGACGTTCATCAGGCTGGGCTCGACCTGCCCGCGAGGCCCGAGATGTACCTCCCTTATCAGCAGCAGGAATTCTTTTCTCCGGATTGGTTAACGGTGCAGACAGAGGGTGATCCAATGCGTCTGGCCGAGATTGTCCGGCAAGAAATTTGGGCCGTCGATAAGGAGCAGCCTGTTGTGGGGGCGCGACCGCTGGAAGATTTGGTGAATGAGAACCTGGCGTCGCGAAAAATCCAAGCTTCGCTGCTTGGCGCGCTTGCGGGGCTCGCCTTGGTCCTGGCAACACTCGGGATCTACGCCGTGCTCTCGTTTGCGGTGACGCAACGCACCCAGGAGATTGGTATTCGCGTGGCTTTGGGCGCCCATCGACGCGATGTATTGCGGATGGTGTTATCACAGGGCTTAAGACTTTTCCTGATCGGAGCCGTGCTTGGTTTGGTCGCGGCCTTGGCGCTCTCGCGGACTTTGGGACATCTCCTCTATGGCATCAGCGCCCATGACCCGATCTCCTTTGCAGGCGTCATTGTTCTTCTTGGAGCCGTCACTTTGCTGGCGTGCTACGTGCCTGCGCGCCGTGCAACACGCGTGGACCCGCTAGTTGCTTTGCGCTACGAATAACTGACCCTATTTGCGTTTTTTTACGAGGCTTAGTAACGCTATTGCCCAACCACGAAAGATACTCCGCTGAGCCTTCGCTAATCGGCAGGGCGACAAACTCCGGCACATCATAACTATGGAGACGTTTCACTTCTTTTTCTAAATCAGGGAGGCACTTCGCCGCTGTCTTCATCACCAACAGATACTCCCGTGCTTTTTCGAGTTTGCCTTTCCAGGTGTAAAACGATTCGGCCGGGCTCAAAACAATATTCACGCATGCCGCAAGTCTTCTTGAAACTACACGACGCGAAATCCGCCGGCCTTCCGTCAGCGTTCCACACATCACCAGCACGACTCGATTCCGCCCGTCCCTCTTCACCATTCTCCCTCCCTCAGGCCGCGAGCCTGACGCCAACCCGACTCTCCCGCCAGACCGGTAAGCTCCGAAGCTAACTTTTGCTTTTCAACTTTTAACTTTCAACTTTTGACTCTTCTTGTTCTAGAATACGGCCCGATGAGCACGAGCACCAGTCTAGGCGTGGCCTCCCCCATCAAGTTTGGCACTTCAGGATGGCGCGGCCTGATCGCCGACGATTTCACCTTTGCCAGTGTGCGCCTGGCGGTCACCGCCATTGCGGAGCACGCGAAAGCAAAGACGAAAGAGCCTACGATTCTAGTGGGCTACGACACGCGCTTCTACTCTGAAGAATTCTCTCAGCTCGCCGTGGACATTCTGCAGCAGCAAGGCATTCGAACGCTGCTTTGCGAAACATTCACGCCCACACCCGCAGTGGCCTTCGAAATCATGCGTCGCAAACTCGATGGCGCTATCAACTTCACTGCCAGCCACAATCCCGCGCAATATCACGGTTTGAAATTTTCCTCCGCCGACGCAGGCCCCGCTTTGCCCGAAGTTACCAGGGATATCGAAGCGCGCGCCGCACACCTCGCCGTGAACGGTGGCGTTCCGCCCCTCCCTCACGGCGCATCAAACTCCACGCTCGTCGAAAAAGTCAATTTGCGCGAAAACTATTTGAAGCGTCTCGAAGAACTCGTCCACTTCGATACATTGCGCAAAGCCAAGCTGTCGCTGGTCGTCGACGCGTTGCACGGCTGTGGCGCCGGCTATCTCGACCGCACCCTCACCGATCACGGCGTCAGCGTGCAAGCCATGCGCACCGAACGCGATTGCCTCTTCGACGGCACGGGTCCCGACGTGTCCGAAGAAAATCTCGCACCGCTGCGCAAGGCCGCAGTCGACTCGAAAGCAACCGCCGGCTTGGCCACCGATGGCGACGCCGACCGCTTCGGAATTGTCGATCGCGACGGCATGTGGATCCAGCCCAACCTGATTCTCGCGCTCGTCTACGACTATCTGGTGGAAACGCGCCATTGGAAAATGCCCGCGGCCCGCAGCGTCGCGACTACGCAAATGATCGATGCGGTCGCCAAGTCGCACGGCCAAACCGTCCACCAGACGCCCGTGGGCTTCAAGTACATCGGTCAGCTCATTCGCGAAGACAAAATTGCGTTGGGCGGAGAAGAAAGCGCCGGGCTCACCATTCGCGGCCATATCCCGGAGAAAGATGGCATTCTCGCCTGCCTCCTGGTGGCGGAAATGATTGCCGCCCGCGGCGCCAGCATCGGTGAGCAAGTTCGCGCCATGTACAAGAAACTTGGCCGCGAATTCTGGCCTGTCCGCGAGAATCTTCATCTTTCCGACGAACAAAAGGCAAACGCCGTCAAACGCGTGGCCGTGGACGCTTCGACACTCGCCGGACGGAAAGTTATATCTATCGACCGCACGGATGGCGCAAAAT
>Ga0137359_10000597_pt1 | contig 27159 bp, 33 predicted proteins | sample Mad1_40_16metaG_FD_108281 | JGI IMG/M metagenome (GOLD analysis project Ga0137359, IMG submission 108281) | Vadose zone soil microbial communities from Angelo Coast Range Reserve, California, USA - Mad1_40_16 metaG | ecosystem: Environmental > Terrestrial > Soil > Vadose zone | place: USA... | reverse complement strand
CTGATGGTTTTGACATCGCATGACACGCTCGGCGACACCAGCCGAAAAACGGGATTCTGGTTAGAGGAATTCGCGGCGCCGTATTACACGTTCAGCGACGCGGGCGTCGACCTAACACTTGCCTCTCCCAAAGGCGGACAGCCACCAATCGATCCGAAGAGCGATCTTCAGGAGAATCAGACTCCGGCCATGACGCGGTTCAAGCAAGACCGGGCGGCACAAAAGGTCCTCGCAAATACTGTGAAGCTTGCTGATATGCGGTCTAAGGACTTTGACACCATCTTTTACGTCGGCGGGCATGGTCCGATGTGGGATCTGGTCGACAATCCTGTCTCGATTGCGCTGATCGAATCCTTCTACAACTCCGGTAAGCCAGTGGCCGCTGTCTGCCACTCGCCGGCTGTGTTTCATCGCGTGATGTATCAGGGAGTTCCGCTGGTCAAAGGTAAACGTGTTACGGGTTTCACCAACGGGGAGGAGGAAGAGGTTCATCTCACGAAAGTCGTGCCCTTCTTGGTCGAGGATGAACTTAAGCGAGTGGGCGCGTTGTTCGAGAAGGTTCCAAACTGGCAGCCTTTCGCGATAGTAGATGGCCGAGTTATAACCGGACAGAACCCGGCGTCTTCGACTGTTGCGGCGAAAACTCTCCTGAACTACTTGAGTGCCGCGAACGCCACGTAAATACATACCGACCAAATTTGAAGAGCTACGCCACCGAGGCGTCAAGATAAATGCATTCAAAGCAAATGCCGCCAAGCCCGTGGTTGGCGGCATTTGCTGCGTGGCGAGGGATTCCGCCCGGAATTCGTTGTTGGCGCAATACTGTTGTTTGCCCTTTCGACTTGTATCACACGCCGCAGGACATTGTTACGACAGCGGAATGGTTGATTCAATGACTTTTTGCAGCTTCGCGCTTCATGCCTAAGTATTAGGCAATACCATCGTCCAATCGATTCTGCGCTGCGTGTCTGCTGCCATTCGGCGCAGCCGTCGCGTAGTTCCGCAATTGGTGGCTCGCTCCTGGCAACCAGTTCTTTCGAACACGGATTCTTCCATCACTCTAAAGAAATCGCCGTATTTCCCCAGACGCGACATGCATAGCGTCTCTCGGCGCCGATCACCCAGGGCAGCCGTGTCCTCGTCGACACTGCCGTTGGCGGATTTGCCGCCTGGGAGACGCCACTCCGACTATTTTTATAACCGCCCACGAAGATGTTGCGTCTCGGCCGGATTTGCTGGAGGGTGCGATCACGTGTCTGATCAAGCTTTTCGACGACAGGGCGTTGTTGCAAGCAAGCTCCGAACGTGAGACAACATCACTAATCCCCCTTGCAGAGGAGGCGTACATGAGTTCAATAGATCCTACGAACCGCCTCAAAAGGTCACTTGCCATGCCAACGGTGATGCCTATTGTCTTTGTCGTCGATGACGATGTTTCGGTTCGCGAGTCCCTCGAGCTTTTGGTCCTCAACGAGGGCTGGCAGCCAGTGCTTTTCGAATCGGCACAGGACTTTCTGGCCCGATCGCCAACATCGGCTCCGAGCTGCTTGATATTGGACGTCAATCTTCCCGACCTTAGCGGCCTTGATCTGCAACAGCGCATAACAGGCGAGACGTCATCAACGCCGATCATATTTATAACCGGTTATGGAGATATTCCGACGTCGGTCCGGGCAATGAAAGCCGGCGCCGCCGAGTTTTTGACCAAGCCGTTTGATGACAGTGTGATCATCGGAGCGATTCGCAGTGCTTTGCTCCGCAGCCAAGTAGCAGTTGAACGAGAAAGTTCCAAACGACACTTGCAGGAGAGATTTGCTTCGCTGAGCAAGCGCGAGCGCGAGGTCATGACTCTTGTTGTTAAGGGGCTCATGAATAAACAGGTCGGCGGCGAGCTTGATATCAGTGAGATTACTGTGAAGGCACACCGCGGAAGAGTCATGGAAAAAATGCACGCGGTCACCTTTGTGGACCTTGTCAATATGGCGGGAGAGCTTGGGATTAGTACCCCCGCGAAAGGTTAGACCGGCATCTCCATTTTGTAGCTTTTGATTAGGTTCCCGGACTCGCGAGGCCCCTCAGAGCCTTGCTCCGTCTCGCCCCCATTTATTTCGATTTTCGGGCGCGACCTCCCTTGCACAGCTCGAACAGCCACGGGCATCAAGCGCTCGACCGCGTCCAACGAGTCTCGGCAGTCTCGTCATCGGCCCACCGCCAGGCGAGACATCAATGCCCCACTTCAATTTGCGCCAGCACGGCGCGCTCGCGGCTGACGAAGCGTAAATCGCTCGCCAACACGAATTCACTTCCCGCACCCAAGGCACGCCCACGGATCGAGGAAATTGACATCGCCGGCCCCCGACTCAGTCGAACCAACGCATACAGCCAAGGAGTCAACCCCGTCCGTCCAGCCATCAATGCCTTGTTTGGTTCCGTAGCCGCGAGCACATCATAGTGCGCCAGATAGAGGTCCTCGTTCGCGCTATCAAGGACTACGACTCGCGCGTCATCGTCGGTTTCCATCTGCAAATTCAGCGGGTCTCATTCTTCGGTTGTTTGCGGATCGATCAGCTTAATCGGCGGGTGATCGAAGGTCGCACTCTAGTAACCGGGGCTGCGCATTTCGACTCGAATTTTGTTGCTTGTCACGTCAATCACCTCACATTCATGGAAAGTCGCATCATTTGAGTAACGGCGTGATAGGCGTGGAAACCAACGCCGCCCCGTAACATTCTCCTCAACTATTACGCCAGGACCACGGTCAATTGACATTTGACAAGGGTATTGATCAAACGGACCTGAATCCCAGGCCCGATACTTTCGGGACTTATTACTTGGCAAGCAACCAGCTTCGGATCGCGGCGGCAATGTCGCTGAGGTGGGTTACCAGCGCGAAGTGCCCGGTGTCGAGCAGGCGCACGACCGCGTGAGGATTGTCGCGTTGAAACGCGCGCGCCCCCGCCGGAATGAAAGCAAGATCCTTCTCGCCCCAAATCGCCAAGATGGGAACCTGAGACTGACGGAAGAACTCTTGGAACTTCGGATAGAGCCGAATGTTTGTCTCATAGTCGATCTTGAGATCGACTTGAATTTCCGTAATACCTGGCCGAGCCGCGAGTGCGGAGTCGAGCCAATAATTCTCTGGCGGAATCGACAGAGGTTCCCGCACGCCCATCAAGTATAGGCTTTTGATTCCCTCAAAACCTATGTGTCCACGCAACAAGGCGCGATTCGTATCGCTCGGATCTTTCCATGCCGCGCGTACCGGCTTCCAAAACGATTCTCCCAGGCCTTCCTCATAGGCATTACCGTTCTGAGAAATAATGCCTGTGATGCGCTCCGGGCGCACAAGCGCGTGCCGAAATCCGATGGGAGCGCCAAAATCGAACACATACATGCCGTAACGCTTCAAGCCCAACGCGTCGGTGAAAGCGCCGATCGTCGTCGCAAAACTCTCAAAGGTATACGAGTAGCGGCGTTCCGCGGGAATCGCGGTAAAACCGAATGAGGGATGTCCGGCGCTATGAGCCGGACGCGATCGGCTAAGCGCGGCATGAGCTGTTGGAGCATCAGCGAAGAATTCGGGAATCCGTGCAGCAACAGCAATACAGGCGAATGTTTTGCGCCCGCCTCTCGATAACAAATATCGATTCCATCGGCGCGGATGAGCTTACAAGCGACATCGGGCTAGGCGTTGGCTAAACCACCCGCCGACGCGCCAACCGCAGCCGATATTCCACCAATACTCGCCGCCGCCGCAATGCCCCCGCTGCAGAAGGCGCGGCGCGTGACTTCTGAATGTGATATTTCGTTCATGCTGCTCTCCTCTTTAAACGCGCAAGCCCCAGCCACGTACGCACATCGCGATACTACGTGACCTCATAGGTTGACTGACACTCTCATCCCCACAATTACATCGTCTCTGGTGTGAGCAACACCTCCCGGCTGGGCGATGTACTGGATGTCGGGGCGTAACTCCAACCACCTCGCTATCTTCACGCCGTAAAACACCTCGCCCACAAATTCCGATCCGCGAATCGGCAAGGTGCCAGCATTCGCTTCGTTGAATAACGACGCGGCGGCGGCGATACGGTTATTGACGTGGGTGCGTCCAAACGCCACGCCCAACACGTCGGCGCTTCGCGAATCAAACAGTCCGGTATAGAGCAAGCCCGCAGAGATCTGGCTATCGAGAGTCGAGGTCCGTCGATCCCCAAACGTGGCGTTGAAAAACGCGCTTAGCCCTCTTTTTGAATCGCTCAGGGGCGCCGTCAGTTGCTGACTAAAATTGACGTATTCGCCGTACTCACCGTCGCGCATGTAGGGCTGACCGCCATCGATCACCAGCGACTGGCGAGCAGCGTTCTCGACGACATCCGGGCCTTTGGATGAGTTATACCAAGCACCAAACTTGTAGCTTCCATTCAGCCGCTCGCCAACGGTCGGTCGCCAACCTACTTCGAACGGCACCAGTACGCCGCTGGCGCCGCCTGGGTCACCGAGATTCAGGCCGTTCCTGGTCCGCAGGTAGTTTCGATTAAACTCGAAGACACCTAATTCGACGTAACCAAAGCCTTTGAACGCCGCTTTCAACCGAGTCGCCCATTGGCTCACCGGCCAATTGTACCAGTAGTTCACGACCATGTTTCCCGGCGGCGGCCCACATAACGCCAGGTTGATGAAGTCGCACGAGAAGTCCGCAAAGTCTTCGCCGCTCACCAGACGTCCGATCTTCCAGTCGAGCATTCCATTCCAATATTTCTGATCGTAAGAGAATTGCGTCCAATGCCATGTCTGCCCGCGACCATAGATTTCCTGCACTTCCTGCAGTGACCCGAGATTAGCGTCCGCACTAAGATTTCGACCGTTCCGATCGGTAATTGTTATTTTGAACTGGGCCTGATCGATTCCCAACAGCTTCTGCAAATCGAGTGCTGCGGCGAAAGTCCACTGGTCTGCGTACCGCCAGAGCTCTTGAGCGCCCCCTTGCACATTCGTGGCCGTCTCGGAAACGTAACCGATGCGAAAGTCGACACCCTTTTCGCCTAGAACGCTGCGGATGCCACCCCAGTCTTCTGCGAGTTCTTCGAACGGTTGTCTCACGCCCGCCTGTGCGCCACAGCACCACGCGATTAACAAAAACAATAGCGCTTGCGTCCTCTGCTTCATACTCGTTGCGCTCGACACATCGTAACTACCACTTAACCAGAACCCAGCGCCGTCGTAGTTTCGGCCGGGTGTCACATGGTAAAGTTATCACTAGAGCAGGTGCGCGCGTCGATTGTACGAAGGTATTGACGCGCGCGATTGCGCGCTCCGTGGCGGTTCAACTCCGACCGACTGTTTTCGAATCGCGAGGCGCACTACGTTCCGCGATCAAGATCGAAGGTGTAGCGCAGTTGCGGCAAAGTCCAATGAAGCTGCAGCAGACACTGCCGACAACATCCGTATCTACGCCACTCGAGACAATGCGACGAGCGTCGCTCCTTTATCTGATTAATTGTTTCTCTGCGGATCTACCGATACCATCGTGCAATCGATTCGGCTGATCACTCCTGCTGGAATGAACCTTGGTCAGTTACTTTCACCCAAGGAACCCTGCATGAACAGCCCGCAGTCGCACATCGAAGCAACAATGGAGGGCCCCAGATCGCAAACGATCGAAATGAAAATAGAGGTGATCGTCATCCCCGTCTCGGACGTGGTCCGGGCCAAGCACTTTTACGGCGAGTTGGGCTGGCGGCTTGATCTGGATATCGCCACGGGTGAAGACTATCGGGCCGTGCAGTTCACGCCTCCCGGCTCGTCCTGCTCGATCATGTTTGGCCGAGGGATTACAACTGCCGCTCCCGGGTCGGCGCAAAACCTCCATCTCATTGTGCCCGACATCGTCGCAGCGCGCACCCAGCTACTCGAGCGCGGCATAAAAGTAGGCGAACTATTCCACGACCCCGGCGGCCTATTCCACCACGCCGATCGAAGATGCATTCGCAACGGCCTGCAGCCACAGCGACACAGTTACGGCTCCTACGCTTCATTCTGCGATCCAGACGGTAACGGCTGGGTGTTCCAGGAAGTTACCGTGAGATTGCTTGGCGACGTGGACACTGGCGGTACGTTGACCTCGGTGAATGGGCTTCTACGCGCCCTCCGCCATGCGGAAACGGAACTCGCGACAGGAGTTGGCAAGCCGCTGCGGTCCTGACCGACGGCTACGGCGTCATCGTGCTGTATGAACCTGCCCACCCCGTCAGTTGCCCCAGCGCGACTAATTGATGCCCTCTAATCACTCAAAGCGTTCCCCATACCGAACTGCGGATCCGGGGATAGATTGGATCCGCCACGCAACGATATCGATGAACGTAAGTGAAGCACTCGACCGACACCATCGTTCAATAACTCAACGCGCTGACCGACGGTCTAATCGGGGCGAATTTGTGGTAGCCAGTAGTTACAATCAAGTGGAGCCGGCAATGAAATGGACGATCCCAATCGCACTTCTATGCGGCGATGTTGGGCTGAGGAGGGCCGCGTCTCCGCAATCCCCGCAAACCTCCGACTGTCGCTACGTTCTCTCATTGAATCTTGCACTCGCGACCGCCTCCGAGGCCATACGTTTGCGTGTCGAGGACGGATATCGAGTGACCGCGACGGTCGTTGGTATGGCCGCCGCGCCGCAGGTAGCACTTCGCGGCGATGGGGCCACGGTCAACACGAGAGAATCGAGCTTCCAGAAGACCTTTACTGTGGTGACGTTGGGGCCAATGTTCAACTTCGATACCTCGGGTGAGTTCTTCAACCTGGTGAAAGCCAATCCATACGCGCCGCGGCTCGCCACCGTCAGCGATGTTATGGCACTCCCTGGCGCCGTGGCGTTCAAGTCGAAGAAAGCGATTGTGGCCGCCCGCGGTGTAGGAGGAGTCCGCGGGGGGGGGGATAAGGATGAGGTCTGCGCACAGGCAGGCGTGGCAAAAGCGCCACCCGGCTTTCACTTGAATGTCGTGAAAGTCGGGGCATCGACGCCTCTGTTGGTTAGGAAGCGACGCGACGATGCACTCTGTTATTGGGCGCCGAATGACGAGCCGCGTTTCACTCGGCGACATCGACTCCGTTTTTTTGCGGCAAGGAACGTTGCACGCGGCGGCCATGTTGTCGCAGTGTTGCGCTCACAACTCGCGACTGGCGCAGGAGCATCGTGACTGACCCACGGCTTGCGAATTCCCCTCTTCCGATGCCTAAAGACCGCCTGAGGCGAACAAATGGCATTCAAGATTAAGCGCGCTTACGAACCCGCGAGTTCCTCGGACGGCGCACGCATATTGGTTGATAGATTGTGGCCGCGGGGCGTTAAGAAAACTTCGGCTCACTTGTGTTGCTGGATGAAAGATATTGCCCCAAGCCCTAAGTTGCGGACTTGGTTCGGTCATCGCCCGGAGCGGTTTGTCGAATTTCGCCGCCGTTATGAACGAGAATTGTCGCGGAACGCCCTGATGTCGAGGTTGCGCGAGTTCGGTGGCGGCAAATTGGTCACCCTCGTTTATGGTGCGCAGGATCCTCTCATTAATCATGCTCGCGTTCTTCTGGACGTCCTGCGACGAGAATCCCCGACTTCCGTAGCCCGTCGGCCGCGAACTCGCGCGAGGACAAGTGACTACATCGTTGAGCACAAAGGCCGAATCGCAAAGCGTCACAGCTAGGGTCAGTCATCCGTTGTGCTTGAGATCAAACGTGCGCCTCGAGCGAAGTAGGGTCCGCCTTGGTGAGAGGCGCAGAAAGCGCTCATGGAGCGCCGCGGACTTCTCGGATGGTATTGTTTCTCTATGTGTTAGACGCGGCACTTTGTGCCCTTAACTAGCCCGATCCGAAGCACGCATGTCTCAGGCGGAGCTCGATCTTTCAGGCTCATGCCTAACGAGGTTTCAATGCCCTGTGGGATCGCCGTGGCGGCTCGATTCGAATAAGAACCAGGTGCGTCGCTCAGTCTCGTCGATCCAGTTTTCGATCAAGCTCGCGGTTGCTATATCGCGCAATTCGTCGACGACATCATGGACCTCGCGCAGGCGAGCCGCCAAAGTCATATTGTCCTCGCGCAGCTCAGCAAGCATATCGAGCGGATCGACGTACTCAACGTCGTTGTCTTTGATGCGCTGCATTCGCGCGATGTGCCCGATCGACCGCAATGTCGAGCCGCCGGTCTTTCGGATACGTTCGGCGATCGGATCGGTCATTTCATATAGCTGGTCCGCCTGTTCGTCGAGCAGCAGATGATAGTCGCGGAAATGCGGCCCGCTCATATGCCAATGGAAATTCTTGGTCTTAAGGTAGAGCGCGAACACGTCGGCAAGAATCCCGTTCAATCCACCCGCGATGTCGATGGATGCCTTTGCGCCGAGATCGGTCGGTGTGATTAGAGGAGTTCTGCGACGGCGCATCATCTCGTCTTGCGTATTGGAATCGTTTCTCGGCATCACCTACACTCCTCACAAATGCCACAACTCACGTTGACTATCGACATTGACGTTGACACGAGAGCTGGGGCAACGTCTTGGACGATCTAGCTGCGATTTGTACCTGAATGATTTACTAGGATCCTCTTAGTTGAAACTGACATCGGTGATGTCGATAGAAGTGATCGGTATCTTCCAAATGGGCCGCCGATCGGCACCTCGAGTACAGGCGCGACCCCGGCCAATACCAAGGTGCCATAGACCGGCGCGGACGCAGTGCATAGCATCGAATTGCCGGTAGACGCTATACGCATCGCATCTACTCCATTCAATTGGACACGGTTGTAATTGATGCCGGAGTAACCTAAATGGCGAGGGCCATCGCAGATCAATTTGCAGAGGCCCTTGCGCTGGCTGGTGTAAGAAGGATTTATGGCATCGTCGGCGACACACTCAACGGTCTCACCGACGCGCTAGCCAAGGAAAGATCGACTGGATCCACGTCAGGCACGAGGAGGTGGCCGCCTTCGCGGCCGGTGCGGAAGCGCACCTCACGGGTCAACTGGCGGTGTGCGCCGGGAGCTGCGGCCCGTGACAGCTAAGCGCGCTGCAAATCGTTGGCCCATTTTCGCCCACGCATTATACTCGACGAATGAAGGTACACATATGCCCTTGGTACGAATTGATCTCATTGAAGGCCGCAGCGACGCAGAGATCGCCGCACTTCTCGATGCATCACACGCAGCACTCGTATCCGCATTTGGTATTCCGGAGCGCGACAGGTATCAGGTCGTGCACGAACATCGGCGCAACAACGTAATCTTCCAGGACAGCGGCCTTGCAATACCGCGAACGGATCAAGTGGTGCTCGTGTCGATAACGACGAGGGCACGTAGTGAGGCCTCCAAGCTAGAACTGTTCGCGGAGCTCTGCCAGCGCCTTGGAGTGTGTTGCGGAATTGAACCGAGCGATGTAATTGTATCTATTGTCAGCAACTCGGACGCCGATTGGAGCTTTGGCTATGGGCGAGCACAATTCAAAACCGGCGAACTAACGAATTTCCAGCCGTGCGATGAAGGACGTCATTCCGACGGTAAACGCCGGCAAGAGAATATGCCACCCGATTACCCACACGAACTGCAGTCGGGATAAGAACAGTGCACTTGTACTCATGGAACTTAAGCCTCCGGCGATGACGCGGCCTTAGAGTGGTTTAAACTCTCAAATAGGTGCGGATCACGTTCTGATCGGGCTCGATTCCGAGGCCCGGGCCTTGCGGCACCGAGATTCGGCCGTGGCCCGGCGAGAGCGCGCCGCCATAGAGTTGTGCTTCAAGATTGAAATGGCGCCATTCAATCATCGCATCCGCCGTCCCGAGCGCGGCCGCCACATGGATCGCAGCCAATAAGCCGGGGCCGTCATAGAAGCTGTGAATCATGACTGCGACATCGTGGACGGCGGCGATCGGAAAGACTTTAGCCAATTCGCTGATGCCCCCCATTTTGGCGGGACTCGGCTGGACGAAGTCCACCGCTCCTGCGGTCAAATCACCCCATGCAGCGGCGTCTGCAGTGCTCCCTCGCTTGACGGGAATACGCAGCGGAAAGGCGTCGACCTTGGCAATAATCATTTCGGACTCCGGAGAATCGCTTCGCGCAGCGATGCAAGTAGTCAATCATCATTACGCCACGGCCGCGGCGACGAGACATGTAGACCATGGTATCGACGATACTTTGGTGCAATCGATGCTTGCTGCTGACTGCTACCCAAATATGGCCACCCTCAATTCCCATGGATGACCAGAGCCACTCTCCAGGTTTTGGACATACCCGCACCGATTCCCCGGTCCAGGCCAGATCCCGGTCAAGATCAACGTGGCCCGTGTGAATTTCATGGATACGGGCGTGCGGAAGGGCATGTTTTGGCGCGACGATCCGCTCCCGCTCGTCCCAGGTGTCGAAGGCGCGGGACGGATTCTGGCCCTCGGCGAGGCGGTTAAAACCTTCAGCGTCGGCAACCGCGTCGCTTGGGTGTAGGCTCCAGGCAGTTACGCCGAGCAAATCGTCGCGGCCGCGGACGTTTTGGTCCCACTCCCGCATACAATTGACGACGAAACCGCCGCGCTGCGATGACGCAGGCGTCACAGCAAGTCATTTCGCCACGCAGTTCTATGCTGTTAAGCCGGGCGACATCGCGCTTGTTCACACTGCCGCCGGCGGTTTCGGGACACCGCTGACCCAGATCGTCAAACTGCGTGGTGGACTGGTGATCGTGCGTGTTTCAAGTGAGGAGAAGGTTGAAATCGCGCAGCGCGGGAGTTGACCACGTCATTGTCGAGAACGGCGCCTCCTTTGCTCAAGACATTCTCGGTCTCACGGGCGGTCAGGGCGTCCATGTCGTCTTTGATGGGTCGGGGGCCGTGACCTTTGACGATTCTCTTGCCTCGCTTCGTCGCCACCGCGTCATGGCCTATTGCGGGCCGGCGCTGGGAGCACCGAAGCCAATTAATATGCTCGCTCTTCCCCGAAGCATTCTCATTGGATATCCGATATTCTCCGATCATATTGCAACTCGGGATGAACTGCTCGCCCGTGCCCGGCAGCTTTTTGACTGGATCAAGAATGGCGAGATCCAGGTAAAGATCGGCAAGCGCTATCCGCTAAGCGAGACTGCTCAGGCCCATGCCGACATCGAGTCCCGTCGCTCCATCGGTAAGCTACTGCTGATCCCTTAGACCGCTGCCGGCGTCATTCTAGCCACCGCAGGGCATGCGGGGACTCCCGAACATCGTAAACCCTCCCCGGACCTCGGCGATAAATCGACCTTGCACGCGAAAGGCTTCCTGCTCCCGTTTGTCGGTGTCGATGCAGGAGTGAAGGTCGAACCGACCACTGTGATGCTGTAGATAGTGCACGAACTCATGGACTGCGATGTGATCCTTGGCAGAGTCGGTCAAGTCCTCCCGGAGGAAGACGACATTGCGGTCATCGTACAGCCCGTAGACCGGACATGGAATGTGGTCCTTGCATGCCCGGTGACTGAACCAGCTCTCCGATTTCCACTGCACCTCGGGCAGGCTATCGGGGAACGGATAGCCGGATAATTGGGCGGCCCATGTCATGACGTAGAGAACCCATTCCTTCATCGTTTCCTCGACTGGCCCGGCCGGAGATCGGTCGGTGTGATTGGAGAGAATTCCGCGGATGACCGCCGCTGCCGGCCACTGTCGCTCCCGCCGCCACCGCCAAGTCCTCCGGCCACACCGTGGCGTCCGGTTGAGCTTTCGTTGCGGCAGATCTCGAATCACCTGTGGCCGCGCGAAACGCCACTGCGAATTCTCTTGAGTCGAAGTACAGAGCTAGTTTCTCCATGGATGCAGATCCTCATGTCGTACAACCGGCAATTGATACCTCGGGATAGCGTACGATCGCGCGCGAATGAATTCTTGGAGGAAGTTGTTGCCTCTTGGATTGGACTGCTAGCCCTATAACCGATTTCAAGCGAATGCTCCCTGGCGGAACCGGCATTAGGGAACCAAATGTCCGGTCACTACGGAACTCGAACCTCTTTCTCCGTCACACATTCGCCTCTAGGCTTTGACGAACTTCCACGTTGGGGTTGGGCCGGCGGAGTTTACTTATGCACGATGTGGCTAAGCGCGAGGTACGACTTATGGATGCTGCGAATTGCCCACTGTTGCGCTCAATCGATTCGCCGCACGACTTGCGTCGACTCCCGCTCCGCGCTCTCGACCGTGTCGCGTCGGAGCTGCGTTGCTACCTCATTGATACGGTATGTCAGAAGGGAGGCCACTTTGCTGCTGGACTTGGTGTCGTGGAGCTTGCGGTCGCGTTGCACTACGTCTATCAGACGCCATATGACCGACTGCTGTGGGACGTCGGTCATCAGGCGTATCCGCACAAGGTACTGACAGGGCGACGTGAAGGATTGGGCGGTATCAAACTCAAGGGCGGGCTGGCGCCGTTTCCGGCTCGCCAGGAGAGCGAATACGATGCCTTCGGCGTCGGCCATTCGAGTACATCGCTGAGCGCAGCGTTCGGTATGGCCATCGCGGCCACGCGAACGGCGACGCCACGTCGCATCGTGGCCGTGATCGGCGATGGCGCCATGAGTGCCGGTATCGCCTTCGAAGCGCTCAACCACATCGGTTCGATGAATCTCGACATATTGATAGTGCTCAACGACAACGACATGTCGATCTCCGAGGCGACCGGCGCGTTCTCCAACTACCTGGCGGAGCTGCTCTCGGGTCAGTACTACGCGAAGCTGCGCGAGCGCGGCATGCGCATGCTGCGAGGCGTGCCTCCGGCGCTGGCGTTGGCACGGGGATCGGAAGCTTTCGTACGCGAAATCGTGCGGCCACAGACAATATTCGACGACATGGGTCTGCATTACGTCGGTCCCATCGACGGCCACGACGTAGGTACGCTAGTCGCCACGCTCAAGAATCTGCGCGAGCGCAGCGGACCTCAGCTACTGCACGTGGTGACCACCAAGGGCAAGGGCTACGCGCCGGCCGAGGCCGATCCGATCACTTGGCATGGGCCCGGCCCCTTCGATCCGCGTACCGGTACAGTGTTTAAAGAGAACAGCGCCGGGCCGACGTACACCCAGGTGTTCGGTCAATGGCTGATCGAGAGCGCGCAGCGCGACGAGCGGGTAGTTGCGATCACCCCCGCGATGCGCGAGGGTTCGGGTCTAGTGGAATTCTCGAAGCGATTTCCGCTGCGTTACTTCGACGTCGGGATTGCCGAGCAACACGCAGTGACCCTTGCCGCAGGGATGGCCTGCGACGGCCTGAAGCCGGTGGTGGCTATCTATTCGACTTTTCTGCAGCGCGCCTACGACCAGCTAATACACGATGTGGCACTGCAGAGACTGCCCGTGGTGTTCGCGATCGATCGAGCAGGTTTAGTCGGAGGTGACGGCGCGACGCATCAAGGAAGCTTCGACCTGTCATTTCAACGATGTATACCCAATCTCATCATCATGGCTCCCGCCGATGAGAACGAGTGCCGACAGATGTTGCATACGGCCCTGCGCTCCGGTCAGCCGGCCGCGGTACGTTACCCGCGCGGGATGGGACCGGGCGCGCCAATTGAATCGCAGCTATCAGGCTGTCCGATCGGCAAGGCGGAAATTCGGCGTGCTGGCCGCGGAACAGCCATTCTTGCCTTCGGGTCGATGGTGTCCACGTGCCGAGCCCTGGCCGAAGCGCACGACATGACGCTAATTAACATGCGTTTCATCAAGCCGCTCGACGAAGAAACGATTCTTGCAATAGCGGCCCTGCACGATACCCTAGTGACGGTCGAGGAGAACGTCGTGGCCGGCGGCGCGGGGAGTGCCGTTAACGAACTGCTCCTCGCGGCCGGCATTCAGATCCCGATCCTCAACTGCGGAATTCCCGATCGCTTCATCGAGCACGGTTCGCGGGACGACTGCCTCCGGGCCGCGGGGCTCGATGAAGAGAGCTTGAAACGTACGATCGTTAGGTGGTGTGAGACCCGTACGCGGCGGCCGCGCACCTCCCTGCTCGCCCGGCCTGTAATCCGTGACGTCGCGTTCTTACTGTGATCGAACAAGCGCGCTACCTTGCGCGAAAGGAGAATGGTATGTTACACCCCCACCAGACTGACGAAGGCATGTTCCACGCGATTCACCCTGAAGACGTGAGGTGGCAGCCCTTTGCTGCCTTTCCGCCGGACGCGCGACTCGCAATATTAATCGGCGACCCGACAAAGCCGGGACCTTATCTGATACGCGTTCGCTTGCCAGCAGGTACAAAAATGATGCCGCACAAGCATCCGGAGGACCGCGTCTACACGGTGCTGGATGGCGTCTTTTACATCGGACTCGGGGACACGTTTGATGAGACCAAGCTGACGGCATTCGGAGTGGGCAGCGTGATCGTTCTTCCGGGCGATCAACCTCATTTCCACTGGGCAAAATCGGGCGAGTACGTTACACAGGTGACGGCGATTGGTCCGCTGGGCCTGTCTTACATTCATGCCAACGATGATCCGCGCAGTGGCAAAAGCGCGTTGGCGAACTCGCGGTGACATGGGATCGAGAATGGAGGAGACATGCCCAAGTATGAAAGAACCCCGGTGGCGATTTCAAAGCTCTCTCCTGAGCAGTATCGCGTGACGCAGCAAAGCGGCACCGAGCGGCCCGGAACAGGTGAATATCTGGTCAATAAAGAGCCGGGTATCTACGTCGACATCGTGTCGGGCGAGCCGCTGTTCGCCTCGTCCGATAAATTCGATTCGGGTTGCGGTTGGCCGAGCTTCACCAAGCCCATCGAGCCGGCCTACGTGAGCGAATTGCGAGACAACACTCACGGCATGATCCGCACCGAGGTGCGCTCGGTGCACGGCGACAGTCATCTTGGTCACGTCTTTGCCGATGGTCCGGCTGATCGCGGCGGATTACGCTACTGCATCAACTCGGCCTCGCTGCGCTTCATTCACCGCGACGACATGGAAGCTGCGGGCTATGGGCGTTATTTGGATCAGGTGGAGGATATTCGATGAAAGCTGAACGAGCGATTCTTGCCGGCGGTTGCTTTTGGGGCATGCAAGATCTCATTCGCCGCTATGACGGCGTGGTGTCGACGCGGGTCGGCTATACGGGGGGTGATGTGCCCAACGCGACCTACCACAATCACGGCAACCATGCCGAGGCGATCGAGATCATGTTTGATCCAAGCAAGGTCAGCTATCGGCAGATTTTGGAATTCTTTTTCCAGATCCACGACCCGACCACGCGGAATCGTCAGGGCAACGACACCGGGACGAGCTATCGATCCGCGATCTTCTATACGAGTGATGAACAGAAGCGAATCGCGAAAGATACCATCGGCGATCTCGACGCTTCCGGAATTTGGCCTGGCAAGGTGGTGACCGATGTCGTCCCTGCTGGCGACTTCTGGGAGGCGGAGCCGGAACACCAGGACTATCTTGAACGGCATTCCGCCGGCTACACCTGTCATTTCGTGCGCTCCCACTGGAAGCTGCCGCTTAGAGAAACCCCAGGACTCTGCGGCGGGTAACCTGGAGCAATCGGGCCACCGGCGAGGCCCAGGTCGCCTCGGTCAGGAACGTCTTCCTGATGATCGGAGCGGCGCCAACACGGAGTGCCTGAACGGTTGTTTGGCGCTTGAGTCTACAGGCTTCATCCTGACGGTCGCCAACTCCGAAGGCAGCGCACTCGCCTCTCCTTATGCCACGACCATGCCCGAGGTATTCGCGATCGGCGACGTCCGCTCGAGATCCATCAAGCGCGTTGCGGCGGCGGTAGAAGAAGGCTCCGTGGTGGTCCACGCAGTACACCAGTTTCTCAACCCTGCGGTCATCTGATCGGTGAAGAACGCTCCTCCGCCGGTCAACCGTGACCAGTCCTAAACTTGCGTGAGGTTCTCTGCTGCAAATTCCCAATTCGCCAGCTTGTCGATCACTGCGTTGACATGGTCTGCGCGCTTGTTTTGGTAATCCAGGTAGTAGGCATGTTCCCACACATCGATTGTCAGCAGTGGCTTCAGGCCCTGCGTGAACGGAGTGTCCGCGTTGCCGGTTGTCACGACCTTGAGCTTGGCGCCCTCGAGCACCAACCAGGCCCACCCGCTTCCGAATTGGGCGACAGCATGATTGGCCAGTTCTTTCTTGCAGGCGTCCACGCTGCCAAATGCTGCTTCCATTTTATGCTTCAGGACCGCGGGTGGTTCACCGCCGCCTTTGGGCTTGAGACAATGCCAGTAGAAATTGTGATTCCACGTCTGCGCCGCATTGTGAAAGATGCCCTCGTGGTCCGCCTTGCCGACAGTCGCGGTCACGATCTGATCGAGTGGCAGATCGGCGAGCTCAGTGCCCACGATCAACTTGTTCGTGGTCTCAATATATGCCCGGTGATGCCTGTCATGGTGAAAGCTCAGCGTTTTGCCGGAAATTAACGGCTCGAGGGCATTTTCTGGGTAGGGAAGCGCTGCTAGGCTCAGCGGTGCGGAGATTGTTGCTGCGGTTGCCATTGGAACTCCTTGATTGGTGGGTCTGAAAAGACGTGTCTGAGCTCCGCCGCCAAGACAGCCACGAGCTCAGCCGCCGGTAGCTCCCGGGCGAGCGGCGCGCCCTGCCCGGCCCACTGTGCGCCGTATCCTGCCTCGTGCGCGGCCTTTGCAGCCGCGTTGAGCGTCTTGCCCGCATCGTAGGCAATTGGGTACGAGGGAACCTGGCGCGGCAAAATGCCCGCACCCAACACGGTGAACCAATTCCGGAGACAACGGGCGGGGCGCCCAGAGATGGCGCGTGTCATGACGGTGTGGTTCGCGGCCTCGCTGGCGAGGGTCTCGCGGTAACCTGCATCGGCATCCGATTCGGTGCAGGCGATGAAGGCCGTGCCGAGCTGCGCGGCACTCGCGCCCAGGCGTAGCGCCGCGGCAATGCCGGCGCCATCCATGATGCCGCCGGCGGCGATGACCGGAACGTCAAGTTGGCGGACCAGAAGACGCGTGAGGGCCATGGTTCCAAGACAGTCATCTTCGGCATCGGGATCGAACACGCCGCGATGACCGCCCGCCTCATATCCTTGCGCCACGACTGCATCCACGCCGGCCTTCACAACAACGCGAGCCTCCGCGACGTTCGTCACCGAGGCCAGGAGTACGATGCCCGCCTCGCGTAGAGCATGAATGCGCTCAGAGGAGGGCAGTCCAAAATGAAAACTTACAACGTGCGGCTTGTCCGCGAGCAGCGCTGCCAACATGGCATCGTCTTCCACAAAACTCCGATAAATCTCCTTCAACACTAAGGGAGGTTCTGCACCAAATCGCTCAAAGTGAGGACATAGGCGCTCGAGCCAGGACGCCTCAAGCATGTTGTCGACTGTCGCCGGCTGGTGGCAGAAGACATTTACATTGAAGGAGCGCTTGGAGCGCTCGCGGACCGCCGCAATCATTCGGCGCGCGCCCGCCGCATCAGTCGCCCCAACGCCAATGGACCCAAGCGCGCCGGCATTGGAGACAACCGCGGCCATCGCGGGCGAGGACACTCCGGCCATCGGCGCTTGAATGATCGGCAGATCGATGCTCAAAATCTCGAGTAGTGTCATCCGCTGACTCCAGTCGGGGCGGCGGACACTCGGCAGAATCGGACAGACGGTCCCATCATTGACCTTACCTCGCAGTGTTCCAGTCAGAAGGGATTATCGAACGCCGACATGGGCGAACGTCCATCGTACTTTGGTATCGGTCTGCCGTGGTGTCTCCTCATGGCGGGAGCGCTTTTGCCGCTAACGCGATGCTTTCAGCAAGCTGTTCCACCGCATCGGCCATGGCCGAGACAACCTCGCCATCCCTCCAATTGCCGCTACCAACGGGCGCTGTCATGAAGGTCCCGCGGCCGGTGGATACGACCGCCCTATGATCTGTGTCTAGTATTGTCCAGTTCGCCACAAGCACGCAGTGTCCGTTAGGCCAAACATCGAAGGCATCCACATTGACCCGTATCTGCCGCGTGGACTTTTCGGCGGGCTCGGTGAGTGTGATGGCATCCCGCGGTAGCCGGACGGCTAAATCAGCGCGCAGAGCGTTCCTAATCCCCAATGAGAGCCTTTCGCTCCAATGGCCTGAGGAGCTTTCGTGTATTTCGTGCGCCCCGACGCGCAAAAGAATGTCCGTGGTATCAAGATACTCAGGAACTAAGACGCGCTGGAGCTGGAGTTCGGGCCGTCCCGCGGTCGCTATAGTATCCAATGAGGTATCCATTGCGTCGTTAAGCGCATAGACGTGTCGTACTCGACTGGAAATACAACCAGCAACGATGCAAATCAATGCCGCGAGCACTATCGACCGCCAGCTCACTATTTTTCTCTCCGCAATAGCGTTCCTAACGGATCGCGTTCCAAATCATGAGTCAGACTACGCAATGAACTCGCACTTGCAGCGAGGTCGCGAAGCGATGCTTGAAGATCTCCACGCGGGGAGCCCATGCCGTTTAACGATGTCACGAGTGAATCTGCCTCACTCGTGGCTCGCTCCGCAGTCTGAAGCAATAGGGCGAGATCTTTACCGTTGGTCGCGATTTGATTGCGGCTCTCATTCGCAAGCCGATCAAAATCCGCCATCGCCCGGACCGCACTCGTATCTAATTCGCGCACCGCAACCTTGGTAGTGGCCAATGTCGCATTGAGACCCTCCGAAAGAGGTCCGATCCTACCGTTAAGCTCGTCCAAAACATGTCGCATGCTGACTAACATCTGCTCAGCCTTCAGTCCGATTGCTGGGAGATCGAGCTGGCGCAACTCGTCTTTGAGATTTTGGATATCGGAGGGGATCGTCGGGATTTCGAAAGCATCCTCCGACTGCCCGGACAGCAGTGCGCGCGTGTCCGGATGGTAGTCGAGATTAACGCTCATCTGTCCGCTCAACAGATCTTGCGAGACGAGTTGCGCCCGCAGTCCTGAGGCAACGGCCGTCTGCAAATCGGCACGCTTGCCTCCCACGGAACCGTCGGCCCAAGAGATGCGCTTGAGGTCTACATCCAAATAGACTGGTATCCAGCTTGTTTGATGATTCACGTCAATGTGCAATCGCACCCCCTCGACTCGTCCAATCCGTACGCCGCGGAAACTGACAGGGGCGCCGACGTCGAGGCCGGCAATCGAGTCCTTAAATACCACTACTACGCGAAGGTTCTTCGTAAACAATGTCATGTCGCCAAACACGAGAATCGCGATCACTCCGAGCGCTAATGCCCCCAATACAAAGCCGCCGACGATGACGGGTTTGGTGAGCATTATGTGCAACCCCTTCCTTCCAAGTCACTCGCGGTCGCGCCTCGATGCATGAAGGCTTTCACGGTGGGATGTGTGCACTCATCCCGCAGAAATTGCGGTGCGCCGTGCGCGATTGCGGTTCGCCTCTCGGCATCCAAAAACACCCCGTCATCGCAGATTCCGAATAGGCTCGGCAATTCATGGCTGACCATGATGACGGTTACGCCGAAGCCATCGCGTAATCCCTTGACCAAATCGTCGAAGTGTCGGGCGGATATCGGATCGAGTCCTGTTGAGGGTTCATCGAGGAATAGAATCTCCGGGTCCAACGCTAGCGCACGGGCGAGCCCGACGCGTTGGCGCATCCCGCCGCTCAAGTCCGACGGCATGCGGTCCCTTCCTGTGTCCAACCCCACCAGCGATAGCTTCAATTGAACCAATGCATCGATTGACGGCTGACCGAGTTCAGTGAACATCTGGAGCGGGAGTGCGACGTTTTCCGCGGCGGTCATGGAGCTCCACAATGCGCCTCTCTGAAACAGCACGCCGAAGTGACGCCCAACCTCTGCGCGTGCCGCGTCGTCCAAAGAGCAATAATTCACGCCGCCAAAATTTATTTCGCCTGCACTTGGAAGCAGCAGCCCGATTAGCACCTTTAGCAGCGTGCTCTTGCCGCTGCCGCTCGCCCCCATAATGGCAAAGATGGAACCGCGCTTTACGGCGAATGACACGTCGTGCTGCACCCGCTCGGCGCCGTATCCGAACGCGAGCCCGTGTACCTCGAGTATCGGGTTACCGTGAGTTTCGCTCATCGGATCAGATCCCCAGCGCGTCCGCACACACATCGAACAAAGCGTCGAGTGCAATGACGCCAACGATACCGCTCACCGCAGCAGTGGTCGCCGCATGGCCAACGTTAGTGGAACTGCGGCCAGGTTTCAGGCCGATTCGGCAGCTTGCGATGGCAATCCAGCTTCCAAAGACGATGCTCTTGGTCAAGCCCAAGAAAATATCCGGTCTCGCCACAGCGGCGCGAAGGTGGGCCAAGAAGGCTGCCGTTGACACATTCATTGTGTTGACGGCGATCGCGAAGCCGCCCAGTACCCCCAGCGCGCCCGCGTAGGTACACAGTAGCGGCATCACGGCGGTGAGCGCGGACACGCGCGGTAGAATCAGGTAATCGAAGATCGGGATTCCGAGAGCCCGAAGGGCGTCGATTTCCTCGCTACCCTGCATGGCCGCAATCTCCGCCGCGTAGGCGCTGCCGGTTCGCCCCGACATCACAATTGCCGTGACTAAAGGCGCCATCTCCCGAACCTCGGTGACTCCGATCAGGTTGCTCACGTAGATTTCGGCGCCCAATCGGCGCAATTGGATGCCGCCCACGAAGGCCACGATCGCACCGACCAAAATGTTAACGAGCACCACGGTGGGAAGTGCCGCGGAGCTGGCCTCTTGGATCAAGGCCAGAAGATCAGCGGGCCGCGTGCGCGCTCTTCCGCGCAGGGCAGGCACAACCCGCAGTGTGGCCTCGCCGACGAGAGTCGTGAGCGCGACCCAGTCGGACCATCTTTCAATGGCCCATTTCCCCACCCGCTCCGCCAGCCCGATACGCCGGAGCGTTGCGGTCGGCGCCTGTGGTTCGTCCGGAAGAAGTGCCAACAAGCAGCTAGCCGCCGCCGGGAGACCCGTCTGGTCGAAAGCGACGTGATGTCCCCTCGAGGCCTCGCGTAGGGTCGCCAAGAAAACGAGCAGGGAACTGTCCCAACGGCTGAGATTGCTCGTGTCAAAGAGAATCGTCTGCACGCTGAAGCGCCGCAGAAGCGATTCGGGTGGGCGCGCACGAGAGATGTCATTGCGGGCAGTCCAATCCCCGCTCAAGAAGACCACCATGTTGCCTTCTTGAACCTCGGCCCGCCATCCCGAACCGTTGAGTAACTCCGTCATCTACGCACCGCGGACGTTTCGATGAACATGCCGCGTGCTACAGGGCGCGAATCGCATAAAAATCACGTCGTGCCCCTTCACGTTGACCTGATGTGCAGACGCGCATGTCTATAGTTCCGGATTCGTTAGCTCTTTTTCGCCACGGCATCGATCTGCTTCAGAGTGGCGAACGGGGTATTCGCCCCCGACTTTATAGGAGACATGCTTGTCCCCCTTGTCTTGTTGGCAAGTGCTGCGGCACGTCTCGTCATGCCGAGTTGGACGGCCGCTATGGTCATAGCCACAGCGCCCGAAAGGTGACCGCGCTCGTGGTTGATTGCGTCGAACATGTTTCTCCCCTTCAATTGGCATTAGCCCCGAGCCGGCCACATTCGGAGCCGATCTGGCCTCTTCCAGGCTGCTCGCAACATCGATGTTGCCGCGTGTGGCGCTGGGTTGCCGGCACACGCAATGCTTGCCTTCCACCTCTCACCAGCCGGCGCAGTGATCCGCACGCCGCTCAGGTAGTACGCATTTTTGGCTGCCCGAACAGGGCGGGGGTCATCAATTACACGCGAGACGGCGTCACACCCATCCGTGGTTTGCGCGGTGGCGGTGTACGCTATTTTTTCGAGTTCGGCCACGGTCATCTCCTTCATAAGTTAACTGGCTATCGCGCACACTCATTCAATGGATGCGAATGCTGAAACGTCTTGACGCGATAACACCAAAGGCCAGAAGGCGAATTGATTGCACGATGGTATTGCTCGATACTTTGGTATCAATAGGTGTCAAGACCTAATTCATCAGAGCCCAAACCGATTCCTTCCGGCACCGAAAACGGCTTCGCGATTAAGCGGATCATCGCTTGCAACGCGCGTCCGCGGTGCGCTAGCCAATTTTCGACCTGGTAGCTACGATGCTCGCCGCGCAGACACCACTCGCAGAAATGCTCGCAGTTGTTGCTCAGCAGACGGTAACGGTCCTCCCCGACCCGGGACCTTGCGCGACGAATCACTTCGCGACTATCGAAATTCGACGGCGCATTGAATCTGACCCAGACTGGGCGGCCGCACGTGAAATCAGCGAGCGGAATTTCCTCCACCGGCCCTCTGCGCAAACCGTGTGCCAGCCCTGCGTAGTGCACGACCCTGCCCTCGCCGACGTAGATTCCGTGATGCAGATAGCTACGACCCGGAGTCACAACGTGGGATCCCAACGAAGGCTCCTGCTCCGCGACCAAGGAACACTCCTCTTTTTTTGGCTCGAAGGATGTACGCAGATTCCAGCCCGCGATCCGCCGGTGCAACTTCCGGTCCCTATTCGGATCAGCCCGGAGGTGGACATTGCGAACGTCACCATGGTGCATAAGGGCCCACGAGATTCTGTTTAGCAGTCGCGCCGACGCGTGTTTGAATTGGCGCCGGCGCCCGAGACTACGCTGGGCGAGGATTGCCAGTTTCGCTAGATTGTTCATCACGACCACGCTGTGCCGTTTCCTCGAAAAGAAGCGAAATCCTGGATAGGCCCTTACGCCCCGGGCCCTGGCGCCCAGACTTTGCACCAACCGCCTTGAGGCACGCTGTGGCCCGGAAAGATGTTGCAGCCGCTGGCGTTATCGCCGGGTTTGCCCTGGAACTGAACACACGTCCCGCACTTCTGACTAGATATGTGCGTGGGATTCGCACCGGCATCGACCTCGGTCGTATCGATTGCGAAACCGAGGGCCTTGGCAGTGGGGTCGTTGGGATCCAAAGGTGAAATATCGGGCCCGACGGCAGCGGCCATCTGATCCACTGTTGATATTAAGACGCCGGCGACGAGTGCAGCCTGGACGACTGCCCGACGCGAAATCCTGCCTGGTGTGCGCTTCACTTTGTCGACGATCATGGCAAGCTCCTTGGTAAATTAACTGTCTGATGCGCGCTTCGGATTCAATCGGCTGGAACGAGAGGCGATCACACCAGAGGCGTGAAGGCAAAGCGATTGCACGATGGTATTGGTCGATACGTTGCTATCAGTCGGCGCGACAACAGGAGTTTGACGAGAAAGCGAGTGCTGATCGCAGAACTGTGGGATCGTGAACTCACTCGTCGGCGTGCACCTCAAGAGTATCGCGAGAGGGAGCACCGTTTGAGTCTTCAGCCGCACTCCCGCAACTACGGCGAGTCAGCGTTAGGATCCAATAGAGCCGCGTATCAATGCGGCGACCTCATCAGCTGCCATGCCCACTGCGAATAGCGCAACAGTCTTATTGCCGGGCTGAGCAGTAAGCCCACAAAGACTTTTCCCGACAAATAATATTCGAAGACAGGGCCGTCGAGCGCACGAGATCCCTTTGTGCCTCGACCGCTGCCAAGAGATCCGCCAGAGCCGTCTGAATAATGGTCCCACGCGTCGCTGTAAAGGACGATACGCTTCGGCGCCGGATATTGATCGACGGTAGGAGTCGACGTTCGTGCGGTAGTCGTAGAAGAGATCGCTTTGAATGTCGGGTCGGTTGAGAAAGGCAAATTCATCTGTCCAGAGGTCCTGATCGTAGCGTTCTACCTCGAGGTCGTTCCCGACATGACGCGTCCGCGTCGTTGGCAGCGACAGGAGATCCATGCGCAGGGTGCTTTCATTGGCGCCGCGATCGGCCCAAAAGGCGCACCGCGCCTTCCAATTCGCCCCAGACCTTCGTTACGCGCCACACCGTCTTGAACGATGAGAGACTCGATCCGGTCCGGATGCACCAAGGCCAAACGAAAACCCACCGGACCACCGTAATCCAGCATGTATAGCGTGTAGCGGGAGAGCCCGAGAATTTCCGTATGGCGATTCATGATCTCGGCGTAGTGATCGAATGTGCACGGAAATGTCCTCGGGTCCGGGCCAGTCGTTGCGTGCGAAGCCCGGATAATAGGGCGCGACAAGGCGGTAGCGATCGGAAAGCCGGGCGAGGAGAGGCTCGAACATTCGCGATGAAGATGGTAGTCCGTGGAGCAAGAGAATCGTTGGGGCGTCCTTGGCCCGATAAACAATCGAGAGTCCGTCAACCTTCACCGCGCGATAGAGTACGAGCTGCGACATATATCCTGATCCGTTGTGTTTCGCCGAGGTCGGTACCTATTCCCGGAGGCCAACATCAGGCGATACCTCCAAGATCATAATTTAGCTGGACCGAGGTCCCGAGCGGAAGACTCGCGACGCCATACACCAAGCGGCAAGGGTTCTTGTCTTTTCCGAAGACGTCCTGCGGCAACCCCGAAGCGGCATCCGCGACTTTCGGCTCATCGCGGACATCCTCCCGAAGTGGCCACAGACACGCCCAGTCCGACGATCCGTGTCACCCTGTCGAGCGACCCCCAATTCTGCCGCGCGACAGAGAGGGCGTTCAGCGCCGCGAGGCAAGCCGCCTTGCTCCCCGCTTCTACATCGAGCTCCACACCGTAGTATTGGAATTAGATTGGCGTTGCACATATCCGATCGAATCTGCCGCCAGGAGTTCATCAAACAAGAAGCGCGGAGGTGAAGCTATAAGACGATGGTATCGGGAGACCTTCGTGGCACGCAGAGCGACGAGGCGTCGCGCGCACTCTATCTTGCTTGCGTCATCTAACACCGGTGGTCACTTCGATGGATACCAAGATATCGACCGATACCATCGTGCAATCGATTCACTTGCGCGCCTCTGGTGTGATCGCCTCCGTGTTCTGTCTTCCAATCAACAGGTGCCCATGGATAGCGTAACCGCTTTTAATGTTTTCGTGCGAGTAGCCGAGACGCGAAGCTTCGTCGCCGCCGGCCAGTTGCTCGGAGTGTCCGCCTCTGCAGTCGGTAAAAGCGTAAGTCGACTAGAGTCGCGTTTGGCGGTTCGACTGTTTCACCGGAGCACAAGAAGTATCTCACTGACTGCCGAAGGATCGAAGTTCCTAGAGCGCAGTCGGCATATCCTCGCAGAGATCCTCGCCGCCGAAGCGGAATTGTCTCAATCTTCAGTCACGCCACGCGGGCGTCTGCGAATCAGTCTACCGCTCGTCAGTAAGCCGTTCTTACCCCTACTCGCCGAGTTCCAATTGACGTATCCCGACGTTCAGCTCGATTTGGACTTTGCCGATCGCAAAGTGGACGTAATCGAAGAGGGATTTGACGCCGTTGTGCGCACCGGAGACGCAGAGGACTCGCGCTTGATGGCCACGCGCCTTTGCAGTTATCGGATGTTGTTGGTTGGCTCACCTAGTTATTTTGTGAAACACGGCACCCCACAACGTCCCTCCGACCTGGGAAATCATACCTGCATTCAGTTTCGCTTTCCAAATACGGGCAAGCTACAAGCGTGGGGTGTCCAACGCGACGAAAGTGAGCTGGAGTTTCGTGTCCCGATCTCAATGATTTGCAATACCCTTGATGCGCGGCTGAGCTTCGCGCTTCAAGGGTTCGGCATCGCATATCTACCGGAGTTCGCTGTTCGAGATGCACTAAATCAAGCGACGCTCGCAACTGTGCTGGATAACTACACAACTGAGCTCGGAACATTCCGGCTCATGTGGCCGTCCGGGAAGCACATGGCGCCGAAACTGCGGGTGTTTGTCGATTTCCTTCGTAAGCGTATTTGCGACGAACCAACCTGACGAGATGACGAACAGCGGGGTAGATCGGCATCGCGTGCGACGCCAGTAAGGAGAGACAGTGGATTCGATCTTACTAGCAGCACCCACCCCTGTAGAAACGTCGTTCTCGGAGATGCGCGCGCTGGTCGGTAGCATCATGACGTTACTCGATATTGCAAAGATGGAGCTCGATAAGAGCCCGGAGGCCGCGAAAGCCACCATCGCCAGGGCCTCCTCGCTGCTGCGGGTCGAAATCGATCGTGAGACGCCGAGTAGCAACCATGGCGTTGGCAGGCCTTTGCTCGCCTGGCAAGCTTGCCGCGTTCGCGAGTACATCGACGCGCACATTGGCGAACGCATATTGATCTCTGATCTGAGCCGCATTGCACAGCGCAGTGACGCGCACTTCGCCCGCGCGTTCAAACAGACCCTTGGGCAGACTCCGCATGCCTATCTCGTTCGGCGCAGGGTTGAACATGCAAGCCATCTCATGCGCGTCGGCGACGAGTCGCTCAGCAATATTGCTCTCATGTGTGGGTTTACCGACCAAGCTCATCTGTGCAGGCTATTTCGACAATGTATCGGCCAAACCCCAGCCGCCTGGCGACGCGAACGTTGTGAGTCCTCCAAATGAGCCGAAGCTTTACTTCGGAGGCCGGGCGCTATGGCAGTTATCTCGGTTTTGAACGCCTTGCTACATTTCGGATCAATTGTCATGTTGGCAGTAGGCGCATTATTGCCAATCGTTGATCCACTCGGGGCGCGCCAATCTATCTGGCCATGACTTCCAGTCTCGCCCCCGCGGAACGAAGCCGGATGGCGAAAGCGGTTGCCATCAATAGCTTTCTCCTGCATGGCGCGGATATCTTCCGCCGCCATCTGGATATGCCGGGCGACGCTCTTGAAAATAATCCCGACTGCCGCGGGGCTCCGCCTTGCTCCGATCCGCTCCGGGATGGTCCTCGGCTTCGGTTCCCTCCCCGGCCGATTAGCCAAAGAGCTCGGTGTTTCTATCCCGACTGTCAACGAAATCGTACAGCGGCGCCGTGCGGTCACAGCAGAATTGGCGCTTCGGTTCTCGCGCTACTTTCAAACTAGCGCGGAGCTTTGGCAGGGTCTTCAGGCACAACATGACCTCGCACTCGCGCGCCGAAAACTTGGCAGGACTGTTAAGAACATCGAACCGATCTCAAGACGGGAGCGCAAAAGAGTGGCTATGCGTGCATAACGGCCTAATCTGGCTTCTCACTTCAGTTGTTCCGCGCGCCCAACTTGAAGACGGCCAGGAGGAAAGTTTACGTCGAGTATTAAAATCTTTGAGACTGACAAGCCTGGCTGGGCTGATGACTCCGAATATTGATTGAGGTTCATCGTTGCCAAGACATAGGTGAGCCATCGGATGTCTG
>Ga0137359_10000592_pt1 | contig 27203 bp, 24 predicted proteins | sample Mad1_40_16metaG_FD_108281 | JGI IMG/M metagenome (GOLD analysis project Ga0137359, IMG submission 108281) | Vadose zone soil microbial communities from Angelo Coast Range Reserve, California, USA - Mad1_40_16 metaG | ecosystem: Environmental > Terrestrial > Soil > Vadose zone | place: USA... | reverse complement strand
TCGGTCTCCCCCGACTCCATGTCTCTGCCCCAGCTTAACCCAGTCGAACCGCCGTGGTACGGACCCGTATGCCCGGTGGTGGGGGAGGGGCGGCATCGCGAGGTGTCCCCCTATCCCGATCAGCTCACGGGCATTGTCCGGCAGATAGATGTTCCGCACCCCGGTATAGCCGTGGCACAACACGATCCCCGCACGGTTCTCGCCCCGCGCCAGATCGTCGGGCAGGTAGAGATCACCGACGAGCTTGACGCCCTGACTGAAAAAAGACACGGGTTTGCGCATCACCATCTCCTCACTCGGATGCCGGCCAGTACTCGGCATCGCTGTCCTTCCGGCTCTCATATTCGCAGATCAGATCCAAACCGAGCAAACCCGCCGTGCTGCGCGTCGCACGGCTCGGGTGCGCCTTGCCGCATGAGGGATGGCGCCGAATCGCAGCAGCCGATCGAGCGGCAGTGGCCGTCAATAATGGTCCCGAGCGGCCGCAAGGCACCGGACACTTCGTTAGGATAAGTCCCGACGTACGATTTTAACCCCACTGGCCCGTTTTTTTATGGGCTAAACGAAACAGTTAATTTTAAAGTAAAACTTAGTGTCGCCAAAGAAAATCACCGAGCCGTCTGAGCAATGCCTGTTGCGGCCATAACGGCGCAGAAAAACGCTGGTGCAGACCGAAAAGCGCCGAGGGGTTGACACCGGTATTTTAGCCCGTTTAGCCTAACTGTTCCTGCCTGTCCTGCCCGGATTCGTCGGGGACGATCCGGGACGACATCGATCTGCATTCCTTGGTCCATCCAATACCATTGGCATGGCGGCTGGCCCGCTATTGCTCGCGGCCAGGGAGTGCCCAGCAAGAGGGGGCGATGTATGCCAATGCGTCGAGCGATCGGCATTTTCCTGGCGTTTCTGGTAATCCCCACCACCGCATTCGCCAAAACGCCGGAGAAGAGTTCATCTTACCCTCCCGGCCAGCCCCACGGCGTCGAGCCCGGAAAGGCAGGAATTCGCATCACCACGACCCGCACCCGATCGTGCGAAACCGCACGCTCCCGCCAGGACCCGGGCGATCCGTATTGGGGTCCGACGCACACAACCGGAAGAAATGAGTACGGCAAAGCCGCTTGGTACGGCTTGGTGGGCAATTACACCTCGAGCGGTGAGATGCTCGACACGGTTACCGCCACCGCCGCCCATCGCACACTGCCGCTCCACTCGTACGCCAAGGTGACCAACCTCGACAGCGGCCGCTCGCTGATTGTCAAGATCAATGACCGGGGCCCTTACACTCGAGGGCGTATCATCGATCTTTCCCCTCGTGCCGCAGAGCAACTCCAAGTGAAGCAAGCCGGGGTCGTGCCGGTCGTCGTCGAGCCTGTCGCGAAGGGAAACGAGCTAGGTTCCCAGCGGCCGGCGTCAAATAATCGAGCGGCGGCGACCGGCGCCGGTGTCGCCACACCGGAGGTGCGCGAAGCACGCGCTGAAGACAGCGCGACAAAGGCTTCTCCTGCACCAGCTTGGGTGGATCCGCGAATTGAGCAGCCGGCGCCGAACAATCAAGCGGCTGCGACCCCCGCCGCCGCCACACCGGAGGTGCGTGAAGCGCACGCCGAAGTCGTGGCGACAAAAGCTTCCCCGGCACCAACCTGGGTTGATCCACGAATTGAGCAGCCTGCGCCGAACGCACCGGAGGTGCGCGAAGCGCGCGCCGAAGTCGTCGCGACAAAGGCTTCCCGCGTACCAGCCTGGGTTGATCCGCGAATCGAGGAGCCATAAGACAACCTAGCTCGACAGCGCGTGTGTCGGCCTGAGCGGAGCGTGAGCCGCGGCCGGTGTGTGGAACGCTAACCGACGGCGCTGCGCGCGAAGTACTCGATATCCTCGGGGCGCGGTATCCAGTCCGGATTGCTCGGCCATTCCTTGGTGCGGCCGGACATTTCCTCGCCGTAGTGGACACGGAAAAGAGTGCGCTGCGGGCCGTTGGCGTATTCGTGCAGCTCGCCGCGGGGGTGGACGACAAACGCCCCCGGTCCGAACTCGATCGTATCGGTCGGGGTCCGCATCCTGCCGCCGCCTTCGAAGCAGAAATAGATCTCGGTCGCATCGGGGTGACAATGGTAGGGGCTGGTCTGGCCCGGTTCCCAACAGGCGATCGTGACATCCCCCTCCCCGACCCTGCCGAGAACGCGTTCCATATGCTTCTTGGGATCGAAGGCCTGCTCGGCCTTCAGGTTGAAAACGTACATGGCGGGACCTCCTGGGATGGGTCCCTAACCTAGACCGCGCTGTCGGCCGCCACCAAGCCGATGGTGGCGAAGCTGCTGGACGGCATGCACAGTGCATCATAGTTTCGTCAGAGACCGATTTAGCGGGAGGAAGTAATGACACAGGCGAGCCGTTTCCGCGCGTTGCTGCATCGCGACGGGATGGTGGTGGCGCCCGGCGCCTATGACTGCATCACCGCCAAGTTGATCGAGCAGGCCGGGTTCGCCGCCGTCTACATGACCGGCGCCGGCGCCGCGGCGACCTTGGGATACCCCGATTTTGGTCTCGTCACGATGTCCGAGATGGTAGCCAATGCTGGGCGTATCGCTATTGCGGTCGAGCTGCCCGTCATCGCCGACGCCGATACCGGCTACGGCAACGAGCTCAACGCCTTTCGCTCGGTCCGCGAGTTCGAGCGCAGCGGCGTCGCCGGAATACACATCGAGGACCAGGAGTTCCCGAAGAAATGCGGCCATCTCGAAGGCAAGCAGATCATCCCGCGCGAGGACTGGCTGGCAAAGATCCGGGCCGCGGCGGCCGCCCGTCGCGACCGGGATTTCATGATCATCGCCCGCACCGATGCCCGCGCCGTCGCCGGCTTTGACGAGGCCGTGGCCCGCGCCAACGCGGCATTGGCCGCCGGCGCGGATATGGCGTTCGTCGAGGCGCCGCAGACGGCAGAGGAGGTCGCGGCGGTGCCGCGTCTGGTCAAGGGACCGTGCCTTCTCAACGTGGTCCGCGGCGGCAAGACGCCGGATCTCGATCTGCGGGAGGCCGAGAGGATGGGTTACAAGCTCGCCATCGTCCCCGCCCTTCTGATCAAAAGCGTCGTCGGCATCTGCGATCAGATGCTGGCCGAGTTGAAGGCGAACCACCATCATCCGCCGCTGGTCAAGGAGATCACGGTACCGGAGATGTTCCGGCGCTTCGGCGCCGACGAGTGGGACGCGCTGCGCACCCGCTTCCGCGCTCCCGCCAAGCGCGAGGCGGCGGAATAATCGATTGACGCGGCCGCGATCGAACCTCGCCCGTCGCCTTCCCGTTGACCCACGCAACGGGCAGAGGGGAGTGACCGGCACTTTGCGGGAATCTCTGGCCGCTCGGATTCTCTATCGCGACGGGCTGGTCCTGGTCATCGACAAGCCGGCGGGGATTGCGGTGCATCCCGGCCCCGGCGGCGGACCCAATCTCGAAAGCGGCTTCGATGGCTTGTGTTTCGGCCTGCCACATCCGCCGGCCCTCGCCCATCGGCTCGATCGGGACACCAGCGGCTGTCTCGTGCTCGGCCGCCATCCGAAGGCGCTGCGGCGGCTGGGCGCGCTGTTTGCCGGCGGGCAAGTCGAAAAGGTGTATTGGACCGTCGTCGAGGGCGAGCCACCGGTGGCCGAGGGTCGGATCGAGACCGGGGTGAAGAAGCTGACCCGCGGCACCGGCTGGCGCATGGTCATCGATCCGGCCGGACAACGGGCGATCACCGACTACCGGGTCTGCGGCGCCGCAGGCGGGCGGGCCTGGCTCGAGTTGCGGCCACGCACCGGGCGCACCCATCAGCTGCGCGTCCACTGCGCCGCACTCGGCTGCCCGGTCATCGGCGATCCCGTCTACGGCAGCAGCGCGAGCAAAGAACCGCTCCAGCTTTACGCCCGCTCGATTACATTGCCGCTTTACCCGGCTCGACCCCCGCTCGCAATCACCGCCCCGGTACCGCCCCACATGCTCGCCGCGCTCCGGCGCCTCGGCTACCATCCCGCCCCTTCGCTCGCACCGGAAGAGACTCCCCAGGCATGATCCCGCGCTACAGCCGTCCCGAGATGACCAGGATCTGGTCGCCGGAGAACCGCTACCGGATCTGGTTTGAGATCGAGGCGCATGCCTGTGATGCTCAGGCAGCGCTCGGTGTCATCCCGGAGAGCGCGGCTCGCGCCGTCTGGGAACGCGGCGCCTTCGAGGTCGAGCGTATCGACGAGATCGAGCGCGAGACCCGCCACGATGTGATCGCCTTTCTGACCAACCTCGCCGAACATGTCGGCCCTGAAGCCCGCTTCGTGCATCAGGGGATGACGTCGAGCGATGTGCTCGACACCTGCTTTGCGGTGCAGCTGACGCAGGCGGCCGACATTCTGTTGGCCGATCTCGACGCATTGCTCGCGGTGCTGAAGCGCCGTGCGTTCGAGCACAAGCATACCCTGACGGTCGGGCGCAGCCATGGCATCCACGCCGAGCCGACGACCTTCGGATTGAAGCTCGCCGGGCATTATGCCGAGTTTGCCCGCAACCGCGCGCGGCTCTCGGCTGCGCGCCAGGAGGTCGGGACCTGCGCGATCTCGGGAGCGGTCGGGACATTCGCCAATGTCGATCCCAGGGTCGAGGCCCATGTCGCAAAAAAACTCGGCCTCGAACCCGAGCCGATCTCGACCCAGGTGATCCCGCGCGACCGCCACGCCCAGTTCTTCATGACCTTGGCGCTGATCGCCGCGGCAGTCGAGCGGCTCGCCACCGAGATCCGCCATCTGCAGCGCACCGAACTGCGCGAGGCCGAGGAGTACTTCGCGCCGGGGCAGAAGGGCTCCTCGGCGATGCCGCACAAGCGCAACCCGGTCCTCGCCGAGAATTTGACCGGCCTCGCCCGGCTGGTTCGCTCGGCTGTCGTGCCGGCGCTCGAGAACGTAGCGCTGTGGCACGAGCGCGACATCTCTCATTCCTCGGTCGAGCGGGTGATCGCGCCGGATACGACGGTGACCCTCGATTTCGCGCTGGCCCGGCTGACCGGGATGATGGACCGGCTCGTCGTCTATCCGGAGCGGATGCGCGAGAATTTGGAAGCGCTGGGCGGGCTCGTCGACTCGCAGCGCGCGCTGCTCGCTCTGACCCAGGCCGGCATGAGCCGCGAGGACGCCTACCGCGCCGTCCAGCGGAACGCGATGTCCGCCTGGGACGGCAAGGGCCGCTTCACGGACCTCCTGAAACAGGATCCGGAGATCACCCGATTCCTCGAACCACAAACCATCGACGGGCTGTTCGACACCGCCTACCACCTCAAACACGTCGATACGATCTTTCGCCGGGTGTTCGGAGACGAAATAGGCTCCAGCTCATTCGGATAATACAGGAAGGGACCGAGTTTGACGGCGGCGAAGCGCTGCAGTAAGTGCAGACCGTCGGTCTTGGCTCCGATAGCACGATAGCACCAGGCAGCTTCGGGGCCTCGCGAAGGGCTACACCCCCGACCAGTGCTCCGATCGGCAATCAGTGAGACGATCGGCCCTGGGCACGGTGATCGGCGACCTTGCGGCAGCCCGCTCCGCCGGTGGAGCAAAATTCCGGGTTTCTCCCATTTCCCAAATTATGTAGCAAGCACACCGAAATTATCGGAGCGACCGCTCGGGTGATTTTACACCCGAGCCAATCCGAAGGCGTCTACGGCGGCGAGTGGCTCAGCTGTGGCGACAGTACCGTCCTGGTGGACAAATTGGCCCCGTTCTACAGCGGTGTCCGGTCATATCACGACCTGCCACCGATCCTGTGTGACCAGATCGTCCATTTCTTTCAGCGTTTTCAAAGATCTGGGAGGGCGCAAGTGGGTGAATATCGTACGCTCGGTGGGTCCCGATCAAGCGGTCGAGCTGATTGCGGCGGCGATCGCCCGGGCACCGGGCTGAGAATTGGACGGTCCGGTTCATTTGGCGTAGTTTTTGGCCTCGCACGACCGAAGGGAACGATCATGGCGAAAGGTGAACTAATCGCGGCATTCGATTTCTCGAACGTCGCCGAAGACGAGTTCAACGACTGGTACGATTTGGAGCACATCCCCGAACGGCAGCGGGTGCCCGGCTTTCTGAGCTGCCAGCGCTGGATCGGCGCCGAGAACGCCAAACATTCGGTTGCGACGTATGATCTCGACACTCTCGCAGTGTTGAAGAGCCCGCCCTACCTGGCGATCGGCGGCGAGAATCTGTCGCCATGGTCGAAGCGCCTCACCACCCGGTGCCAGCGCTTGTTGCGCTTCGAGGGCGAGCAGATCCTGCCGGGCGAGAAGATCGCGCCGGACAACGGCGGCGGGGTTCTGTTGGTCGGGATGACCCCGGCGCCTGATGCCGAGACCGAATTCAACGCCTGGTACGACACCGAGCACATTCCCGCCCTCGCCCGAGTGCCGGGGGTCCTCAGCGCACGCCGTTTCCGCGCCGCGAGTAGCAGCGGCCCGAAATATGTCGCCCTTTACCACCTCACGTCACCTGAGGTGATCACCGGCCCCGAGTGGAAGCGGGCAAGCGAGTCGACACCGATGCCGGAGCATATCCGGCCAAAGATCAGCGATCGCCTGCGCGTCGTCTGTCGCAACTACCGCCGCTCAGGCTGACGTCACACCGATTCTGTCCTTACCCGCCCCCTCTCCCGCCGTACGCGAGAGGGTGCTACGGAAGCTAGGTGGCCGAGGGCAACACCGCACTTCAGCGGCAGGAGGAGTGGAAACATGCGGTATGAGCTTTATTATTGGGACGGGATTCAGGGCCGTGGCGAATTTGTCCGACTGGCACTCGAGGAAGCCAGGGCCGACTACGCCGATGTTGCAAGGGAACCGGGAGGTGAAGCCGCAATGCTGCGCCTGCTCAGCGGCGGGGAGGTCGAGCGACCTCCGTTCGCACCTCCCTTTCTCAAGGCCGGGGACCTCATCATTGGCCAAACCGCCGACATTTTGTTTTATCTCGGTACCCATCACGGCTTAGCGCCGGCCGACGAGGCCGGCCGGCTGTGGACCCACCAACTGCAGCTGACGATCGCCGATTTGGTCGACGAGGTTCACGATACCCATCATCCGATTGCGAGCAGCCTCTATTACGAAGACCAACGCCCGGAAGCGCGAGCCCGCACCGCCGACTTTCTGAAATCGCGCGCGCCGAAGTATTTTGGCTACTTCGAACGGGTCCTGGAGCGGAACAAGGCGGGCGACAGGCATCTTGTCAGGGCGGAATTGACCTACCCCGATTTGTCCCTTTTCCAAATCGTGGCCGGGCTGCGCTACGCCTTTCCACGGACCATGGCACGGCTCGGGCCGAAGCATCCGCGGGTCGTTGCCCTGCATGATCGGGTCGCCGCCCGTCCCCGCATTGCCGCCTACCTCGCCTCGGAGCGCCGGATCGCGTTCAACGAGCACGGCATCTTTCGTCACTACGAAGAGCTCGATTCCGAAGCTTAGTCGAGGAGCGGCACGGGATGGGCATTCGCACCGGCAGCGAGCTGCTGCAATCGCTGCGCGACGACCGCCGGCTGTTCATCGACGGCGAGCGGGTGGAGGATGTGACGACGGATCCGCGCTTTGCCGGAGCAGCGCAGAGCCTCGCCGAGCTTTACGACATGCAGCACGATCCGACACTGATCGAGCGGATGACCTTTCTCTCGCCGACCAACGGCGAGCGTGTCGGGTTTTCGTTTATCGAGCCGCGCTCGGTCGACGACCTGATCCGACGGCGGGAGATGGTCAAGATCTGGATGGACGCGACCTGCGGAATGTTCGGCCGCAGCCCCGATTTCATGAACATATTCGTGACCGGCTTCGCCTCGGCTGCTGACGAATTCGGCCACAAGGACCAGCGATTCGCCGAAAACGTTCGAGCGTATCACGCCAGTATTCGTGACAACGACATCTGCATGACCCACACCTTGGTCAATCCGCAGGTCGACCGCTCGCGGCCTGTCGAGAAGCAGGACAAGGATCTGGCGGCGAAGATCGTCAAGGAAACCGATGCCGGGATCGTCATTCGCGGCGCGCGCATGGTGTCGACCTTATGCGCCTACGCGCACGACCTCCTGGTGCTGCCGTCGACCTACCTCGCCAACAGCAAGGACGCGGAGCCTTACGCCTTCGGCTTCAGCGTGGCCGTCAACGCACCGGGTTTGCGCTTCGTCTGCCGCCCTTCGGTGATCCACCAGAACGCCGCCTCGGTGATGGACTTCCCACTGTCCGCGCGCTTCGACGAGACCGACGCGATGGTCATCTTCGACGACGTGCTGGTGCCGTGGGAGCGGGTCTTCATCCACCGCGATGCCGAGCTGTGCAACGGTCTCTACAACCGCACCGGCATCATGCCGCAGATCATGCACCAGTTCTCGACCAAGAACCTGGCAAAGGCCGAGTTCATGATGGGGCTCGCCTTCGCCATCGCCAAATCCACCAACATCGACCAGCATCTGCACGTTCAAGGGATGCTGGCCGAGCTGATCCAGTACACCGAGTTCTCGCGCGCCTGCCTCCGCGCGAGCGAAGCCGACGCTGCGCTCGGACCCTCTGGCGCGATGACCCCGGCGGCGATGCCGCTGTGGACCGTTCGCATGATGTTCCCGCGGATGTTCGTGCGCATGTGCGAGATCATTCAACTACTCGGGGCCGGCGGGCTCGTCGCGGTCCCGTCTTATGCCGAGCTCGACGGCCCGGCGGCGGCCGATGTGACGACGTATTTCCAGGCGGCGAACGCCGATGCCGCGACGCGCATCAAACTGTTCCGGCTGGCGTTCGACGCCGCCGTCTCCTCCTTCTCGGGCCGCCAGCAGCTCTACGAGCGCTATTATTCGGGTGACCCGGTCAGGCTCGCCGGCACGCTCTACGGTCTCTACGACAAGGACACTCACATCGATCGCATCTTGAAGATGCTCGATGATCTCGAAGCCGGGCAGCGGGACGGCGGGGGCGGTCCCTGATGATCACTTCGAGCCCATTCCGAGGAGTCGGCGCGCCAAACTGAGGTGCGGTTTGTCGATCATCTTGCCGTCGAGGGCGATTGTCCCGGCATTGGGGTTTTCGGCGAAGATCGCGAGGACCTTGCGAGCCCAGGCGAGTTCTTCCTCTCTGGCGAAAAAGGCGTGGTTGATGACCGGGATCTGCGCCGGGTGGATCGCTATCTTGGCGGTGAAGCCCGAACGCCTCGCGGCGGCGCATTCGGCAGCGAGCCCGGTGTCGTCCTTGAAGTCGGTGTAGATCGTATCGATCGGCATGACACCGGCAGCTGCCGCCCCCAATAGGCAAAGCGACCGGGCCAGCCGGTAAACGTCGTCATAGACCCCGTCGATTCGGCGGTTGTTGCCGCCGAGACAGGCCGCCAGATCCTCCGCACCCCAGGTGATGCCCTCCAGGCGTGGCGACAGCCCCGCGTAGCTGCCGAGCGCGAACATTGCGGCAGGAGTTTCGGTCGCAATGGCGATGACCCGGCTCGTACCAAGGGGAATCGCCGAGGCCGCCTCGAAGGCGGAAAGGTAGTGGTCGAGCGTGCGCAGATCCTCCGGCACGCATTTCGGCAGAAGAATCCCGTCCGGCTTTCCCGATACCACCGCCGCGAGATCGTCGAGCGCCACCCCGCTCGACAGCGGGTTGATCCGGACGTAGCGGCGGAACCCGGCGGAACCGGTCGAAGCCAGAAAATCGCGTGCTTGGCTGCGCGCGAGCGGACGGTTTGCCGCCACCACCGAATCTTCGAGGTCGAGGATCAAGGCGTCGGCTCCGGATTGCGGCCCGCGGGACAGCTTGCGTTCGCTGTCGGCAGGGACAAAAAGCAGAGAGCGCATTCACGCCTCCACCGATCGGCATTTCATCAAGCCGGCGCGCCGGCAGATCGCGACGGTCTCGCCGCGTTGATTGATCCCCTGATGCTCGAACTCGACGATGCCGGCGTCCTTGCGCGATTGGCTGCGCCGTTTCGATCGCACGATCGTCCGCGCGCGCAGCGTGTCTCCGTGGAAAACAGGTTTGGGGAAGCGAACGTCGCTCATGCCCAGGTTCGCAACGGTGGTCCCGAGGGTCGTCTCGCCAACGCCGATGCCGATTACCAGGCCCAAGGTGAACAGGCTATTGACCAAACGCTGGCCAAACTCCGTCTGCTTTGCGAACTCCTCATCGAGATGAAGCGGCTGCGGGTTCATCGTCAAGGTACTGAACAGCACGTTGTCCATTTCCGTGACGGTACGGCTGATCGCGTGCTCGAAGACTTGCCCTTCTTCGAACTCTTCGAAATACAACCCAGCCATGGCTCTTCTCCTTGGTTGCTTCATCGCGTCCTAACGCCGCGAGGTCATTATTTGCGATGTGATATCCGAGCGACGCGGGAATCCGCTCGACCGGGATCGCGGAAAAACATAGCATGCGCCGCGCCGGGTGAGGATCGAGGGGGCGCAGTCAGGTGGACACCCGGCGCGCTTGGACAGGGCAGGAACGGCTCGCGAATGGACATTGGCCAGCTCATTGCTGAACACGGCGCCTTTTTTTACCTGATAGCCTTTCTCTGGACATTTCTCGAAGGCGAGACGTTCGTCCTTTTTGCCGGCTTTGCCGCAGCGCAAGGCCTGCTCAACCCGATGCTCTTGTTGCTCGCCACCCTCCTCGGCAGTTTCTCCGGGGACCAGACATATTTCTGGATCGGCCGCTGTTTCGGATTACGCCTATTGAACCGGTTCCCCCGATGGCGGTACGGCGTCGAATCGGCATTGTATTGGCTGGAACGTTACAACACCGGTTTTATTTTGTCGTTTCGTTTCATCTATGGGGTGCGCAACTTCTCGTCGTTTGCGATGGGGATGAGCGCAGTTCACTGGAAGAGGTTCATGATATTGAATTTCGTTGCTGCGAGTTTGTGGGCGGCGAGCTTTGTTGCCGTCGGCTATTTCCTCGGCCACGCCTTCCGCGCGCTGCTCGGCCACCTCGTGCGCTCCTTCAGCCTCGCCATGCTCGTCGCATTCGTCGTGCTCACGCTCGGTGTGTGGCTCTTCCACCGGCTGCAAAAGCGTCGTCAGCTGAGGGTTCCGCCGGGCGCCAAGATCGTGATCCCGCCCCCTTAAGATCTGCACGGTTGCCGATCACGGGAGAATGGCGATGGGGCTGCCGATGGCGAGGCCGAGAGCAGCGTCTGCGCGGTGCGCATTGACGGCAACCTCGGCGAGCCCGTTCGAGTTCTCGTACCAGAAGGCCTCTCCCTCCGGGACGTCCGAAAATGTCCGAGCACGCTCCAGAACGCGCCCCGACGCGGATAGGTGCGTTCCATTGGGCAGCAGCGCTGCTCGCAGCCCGGTTATCGCGTTGCCGTACCGGTCGATATAGACGATTTCGGGCAGGTCGTCCGGCCAGTTCGGATGCCGTCCCAATTCGCCGGAGCGCGGCGGCTCGCCAGGCAAAATGCCGGTCGCGAGCCGGCCGGCGGCCAGCGCGAAGAGATCGCGCCCATGAAAGCTTGCCGACATCGGCTCTGGCTGCTCGCGGATCTCCCAAGTTCGGGCTCGATCGGCACGCCGTATGACGAGTTCGAACAGACCGTTGTCCGGACCGACATACCAGCGGCCATCGGCTTCGACGATGACCGCCGCGCGGGCGCCGCCGACACCGGGATCCACAATGGCGAGCAGCACGGTACCTTGCGGGAACCATACGCCGTAAGCGGCCAGCAGGTAGGCCGCCGGCTTGGGCCTTACCGCCGGGGCGTCGGCAAAAAGATCGACGACGGGAACTCCAGGCGCGGTCCGGTATAATACGGTCTTGACCTGCCCGGTGTAGGGCCCCTCGAGCCCAAAATCGGTGAACAGCACGATCATCGGGTCCACGCTACTCTCCTCGCCCGGCTCGGGATTTTGTTGCTCGGTTTGTGGGCAACGTTAGGATCGGACAAATCCCCATATGCTGCCGCCAGTTGTAGCTTGGGACTCTTTATTGGGATAAAAGGGTACCTTTCTTTACCAATCTTTGGTTGGGTTGCCGCACCTTTCTCAACGCAGCGGAAAAGTGGTTTGTACTTAAGATTTTTCAAAGGCGAGTGTTGTTGCTCTTGAAATTGATGGGCCACCAGGTATGCTGCCGTTGTCGCGGACGTTGATTTGGGGGAATTTGCGATGAGAAAGGTTGTCTTGGCTGCGGCGCTCCTTGCCACCGCGTCGCTCGGCACTGCGTCGGCTGCCGACCGGAACTGCTACTCGGCAGCAGACATCGAGGCGGAGCAAGCGATTCTCTTTCAGACCGATCTGATGGTGACCAGTTCGGCTTGCCGGGATACGGTTTACGGCGAATTCAGATCGCGCAACAAGGACGTGATTATCCGCTACCAGAACGCGATGATCGACCACTTCCGCCGTACCGGAGCGCGGAACCCGAAGAGCGCCTTCGATGCTTGGCAAACCAGCTTGGCCAACGAGGCCTCCCGCAAGCAAGCCGTCGTTCCGACCGCGCAAGTCTGCCAGCAATCGGTCGAGATGCTGAAGCTCGCCGGCACCCTCGACGCGAGGACGTTTCACGACTACGCGGTTGCCCACGCGGTGAACGACACCCATCCGAAATGCACAAAATAAGGGCAGCGATATAAGGGCAGCGATCGGCTGTGCATAGGAGAAGCGCCATGGCGGGGGAACTGGCTTGGCTGTTGCGAGTCGGGACCAATTTTCCTCTTTCGGCAGCGAACGCTTGGCACACCCTCAGTTCTCTTCATCTGAAGATGGCGTGGTGCACAGTCTGACCGCTCCGAGCAGCCCGGCTGCCGAGAGGACGGCCATGAAGAGATAGGCTCCTCCCCCGCAGGCCGCATAGAGCACACCCGCCACCACCATGACGAGCCCGCTGCCAAGGCCCGAGGAAACCGCAGCATAGATGCTCTGCGCGCTTGCCGCCGCCGAGACCGGGACGGCGCGCGACAGGAAATGCATCGCCCCGAGGTGGCTCGCCCCGAAGGTTAGGGCGTGCAACAGCTGCAGCGCGGCGACAAAAGGTAACCAGATCACCATTCCTGCGAGGCTCCAGCGAAGGATGCCGGCGGCGCCCCCGAGCACCATCAACCCGGCGGGCCCAAACCGCGCGAGTAGACGCTGGCCCTGCCAGAACAGTAGGATCTCGGCGAGGACGCCTTCGGCCCAGAGCAGACCAATGGTCGCCTCGGAGAAATCGAGCGAGCGCCAATAAAGGGTTCCGAACCCGTAATAGACCTGATGGCTCGCTTGCAGCGCGGAGGCAGCCGCGAGAAAGACCCAGAATCTGAGATCGCCAACAAAGGCGCGCATTCCCGCGATCCGTTTCGGACTGCCGGTGGGGCGGAACTGCGGAACGGCGAGGCATGCGAGCAGCAGCAGCGCAGAGGCATCGAGGACCAGGCGAAGCACCTCTTCCGCCGAAGAGGAGGCGAGCACGGCACCGCTGGCGAGCGACGCGAGGATAAAGCTGACAGACCCCCAGACCCGGATGCGCCCGTAATCCAGTCCATCCGAGCGGCAGACAGTGAGGGTGACGGTGTCGCCCAGCGGCATCAGCGCCGACTGCGCCGTCAACGCTACAAGATTGAGTAAGATCAAGACCAAGAAGGCTGCGGCGGACGACAATGCCGCATAGCTGGCTAGAGCGGTCGCCGCGAGCGCTGTCATTATCGCGCGGCGTGCTCCAGACCTGTCAGCGATCGCCCCGATCGCCGGGGTCGCCAAAACCTTCGCCCAGATCGCCGCAGCGAGAACGATGCCGATCTCCCTTGTGGTGAGGCCGCGTGCGGCGAGCCAGATCGGCCAGAACGGAAGCTGGATGCCGGCCACCAAAAAGATCGCGGCATAAAACGCCGAGAGGCGCGCGGCCGGGTGCGAAAGAGCAGCTCTCGACATTGTCACGGCCTCGACGGTGCGCGCATCAATGCTTATGTGGCGAAGGTGCTGATCGGTGTTAATCAACTAGGAACGCTGCTGTCGGTGGTCATCATCGACGTGGTGCTCGCCGGCGACAACGCGATCGTTGTCGGGATGGCGGCTTCCGGCCTTCCGATCGAGCGAAGGCGCAGCGTCATCTGCCTCGGCATTGCCGCTGCGACCGTTCTGAGGATCTTCTTCGCGTATTTTGCCGTGCAATTGCTCGCGGTCATCGGACTTACTCTAGCGGGTGGCGTGCTCCTCCTCTGGGTGTCGTGGAAGATGTACCGCGAGATCCGCGAGACCCAAATCAACGACCCCGTGGCGACGGCAGAGGCTGCATATTGTGGCGGTCGGCCCCGCACTCACCGGACGAGCGGGACGCAAGCGCTGACCCGGATCGTCCTAGCCGATGTGTCGATGTCGCTCGACAATGTGCTCGCTGTCGCTGGGATCGCACGCGATCACTTCTGGCTGCTGGCGTTCGGGCTCGTCCTGTCGGTCGCGTTGATGGGCGTAGCCTCGACCTGGATCGCGCGGCTCCTCGACCGCCACTTCTGGATCTCCTGGGTCGGACTCGGGATCATCACCTTTGTCGCGCTGCGAATGATATGGGACGGCTCGACGGAGATCATCAAGCAGACCGCCGCATTGACGTTGTCCTGATCCCTATTCGGTCGCGCCGCCTCATCGAATCGCCATACCCGACGTAGGCCGCGACCCATTTCTGCGCCGCAAACATCGGGCCCTAGAAGACATGATCGGCGAGACCGGCCTTCGCCGGGCTGAAGTGAGGCGGCTCACCCGATCACCCGCGGCTGCACGCGCCGCCGCCGAGCACGCAAAATTTGGCGCAATGCACGTGATTGAGCGACACGGCACCGCTCGCCTCCGCCAGAGTATGGCCGAGCTCGAAGCGCGGGTCGTACGGCAGCAAGGTGCAGGCGACAATCGCCGGACGCGCCGCGCCTTTGCGCTTTACAACCATACGGGAGGTCGCGCACATGACGCTCTCCGGGGACCTTCCGAGGATGCCCCAGCACGCCTCGGTGATCTCCGGGACGTCCACGCCGGCGTCCATCTCCGGAAACACCATCAGCGCCACTGGATCATCGGGATCGATATCGACGCCGATCTCGGAGAACAGCCCGGCGAAGCCGCTGCGAATAGCCGCTTCCGGCTCTCCAGAAAGCCGGCGGCTGGCAACGTGCACTGAGAACCCGTTCCGGGCAAGCCATACCAGCCCGTCGATTGTCGGCTGCCAGCTGCGCTCTCCGCGCTCCAACTCGTGCACGCGACGTCCGTAATGGTCGATCGAGACACGGAGCGTCAGCCGGTCGCCATAGCGCTCCCTGAGCCTCAAAAGGGCCGCCTTGCACTTTTCCATTGGCCTCATCGCATTGGTCAACACCAATGCGCGCAGGCCCCGCGAAAGGACATCCTCGAGCATGGCCGACAGCTCAGGATTCATGAAGGGCTCGCCGCCCGTAAACCCGATCAGAGACGTCGCGAAACCGACGCCTGCGATCTCGTCGAGGTACTCGGCGATCTCAGCAGCCGTCAGGTAGACCAGCCGGTCATTCCTTGGCGATGATTCTATGTAGCAGTGGTGGCAGGTTAGGTTGCACAGGGTGCCGGTGTTGAACCAAAGCGTCTCGAGCGCTTTCAGTGCGACCCGCGCGCGCCGCTCGCCTTTGGCGGTGAAAAAGGGGTCATGAAACTTGCGGGCATCCATTTGCAGACGCGGCGGATCGGTCATGGCCGACCTGTGTGGAAAGCAAACAGCAACGACTGTCACTTAGTATCGGGACCGATCTCAGACAAAGTGTTTCGGGAATCACACCATCGTGAGGCAGGCCGCCGAGTTGCAGCCTGTTGATAACCTCGTTACCGTATCTATTTATCGGCTTTTCCAGCGCGAAGGGACATGGAGCATTCGATACCGCGCCACATCCGGCTGACTTCCCACCCCGGAACGGCTGGTCAGGGCGCAATCCCGCTGCGTTGGGGGGCATCCAGCCCGGCTGACCGGGGACCCGTGGTGGCGAGTTCCGTCGAGCCGCGGTACCGCAACGCGGTCGGCTCCTATTCCGGCGCTTACGCGATCTATCGCGCCCTGGCGGTGGCGACGAGGGCCCTGGCGCGGGATCACCGGCCCGATTTTACCGACACCGCACCCGCTGCGCTGATCGGGGCCCACCCGCAATGGGCCGACCCGGCGAAGATTGTGTCGCTCGATCCGTGGGGCCACCTCGTCGGTGAGGTTTTCGCCGAGCATATTCGCGCCGGTGTCGACGCGCGTCCGACGATCGCCATAACCCGGGCGCGGATCGCCACGCCGGAGCTTCGCCCTCTACTCGTTGACGGCACATTGCGGCCCGACGGCACGGTACTGCTCGCCAATGGCGAGATCCGCGTCACCAAGGCGGCGATCGACCCGGTATGGCATTTGCCGGGCCTTGCCGCACGCTTTGGCGTCGGCGAGGCCGATTTGCGGCGTACGCTCTTCGAGGAGACCGGGGGCATGTTCCCCGAGCTGGTCACCCGGCCCGATATTCAGGTCCTGTTGCCGCCGATCGGCGGCACGACCGTCTATTTCTTCGGTGATGTCGAGCGGATTGCCGATCCGAACACCGTGATTGCCTGCCGCGTTCATGACGAGTGCAACGGCTCGGATGTCTTTGGCTCGGACATCTGCACGTGCCGCCCTTATCTCGTCCACGGTATCGAAGTCTGTGTCGAGACTGCGCAACAGGGCGGGGTCGGCATCATCGTCTACAACCGCAAGGAGGGGCGAGCGCTTGGCGAGGTCACCAAATTCCTTGTCTACAACGCCCGCAAACGCCAACTGGGCGGCGATCGGGCCGACACCTATTTCCGCCGCACGGAATGTGTGGCCGGCGTGCAGGACATGCGCTTTCAGGAGCTGATGCCCGATGTCTTCCATTGGCTCGGAATTCGCCGGATCGACCGCTGGGTCTCGATGTCGAACCTAAAGCACGACGCGCTCAAGGCACAGGGGATCGAAGTAGTTGATCAGGTCGCGATCCCGGATCGGCTGGTGCCGCTCGACGCTGCGGTCGAGATCGAGGCGAAGAAGGCCTCAGGATATTTCGCACCGTCGGGGATCCCCGATCCGCTGGAGCTCAGCCGCGCTAAGGGTCGTGCGCTCGACGATTGAGGATCTCCGGGCGGAAGCCGCGGAGCTGCTGAGCGCAGCGGCGGTGCGTGACCGTTGTGGGATCGTCCTGGCCGCTGTGGAACGCGGCGAGACACCGCATTTTCGGCTGGCTCCCTCACGACTCGATGAAGCCGTCCGCCGCGTCGTCGACATCACTCGACGCCGCTATCCCGATCTCGCCGTTCCTTATCACAGCCGCTGGCGGCATTTCTCGATCGGTGGGGTCGACCGAGCCGCGCTCGTGGCTCCTGGTGCGGACGCAGCGGAAACCGCGCGAGCTCGGATCGATCTCGCCATCGTCTCGGTCCTGCTCGATGCCGGGGCGGGACCGGGCTGGCATTTCCGCGAGGCTGAGACCGGCCAGGTGCTGTCCCGCTCCGAGGGGCTCGCCGCGGCCAGCCTGCGGGCGATGCAGGCCGGCCTTTTCTCCGGCGACCCAGGTGTCCCATGGCGCGCCGATGCCGAGGTGCTATCACAGATCTCTTCGGAGAGGCTCGCCGGTGCATTCCAGCACGACGCTGGGAACGAGCTTCTTGGCATCGAAGGACGTGCTGCGCTGCTGCGCCGGGCGGGAGAGGTGTGCGCCGCCGCTCCTCGTTTGTTCAGCTCGCCGCCGCGGCTCGGCCATCTCTACGATTACTGGTCGAGGAGTCGCGACGAGCTATCCGCAGCGGAGATCCTGCGCACCCTACTGCTGGTATTCGGGCCGATCTGGCCGGGGCGAAATAGCCTCTCCGGCGTCCCGCTCGGGGATTGCGGGCGACATTCCGCCGTTCCCGGCAATGGGTTCGTGCCGTTTCACAAGCTCAGCCAATGGCTCGCCTACTCACTCGTCGAGCCTCTTGCCGCTGCGGGATTGCAGGTCACCGAACTCGATGGGCTGACGGGTCTCGCCGAATACCGCAATGGCGGCCTCTTCATAGATTGCGGAGTCATTGAGCCTCGAGACCCCACCCTGCTGCAGCGGCCCCTCGATGCGTTCAGCGAGCCAGTCGTCGAGTGGCGCGCATTGACCGTGGCACTGCTGGATCGCCTCGCGTCCGGCGTGCGGGATGTCCTCGGCGAGAGCGCTTCCGAATTCCCGCTTGCTCAAGTGCTCGAAGGCGGGAGCTGGGTGGCTGGACGGGAAATCGCCTTCGAGCGCAGATCGGGCGGCGCCCCACCGCTCACGATCGTCAGCGACGGCACCTTGTTCTAAGAGCCAGCTGCGCACCCGGAAGATCTCTCGATTCGCGTCGGAGGTAACCTGTGGCAGGCCAGAGGACGCGGCGCTGGAACTGAGGTCGATTCGGTCTTGGTGTCGCGAGCCCGGTACCTAATTGGAGCCGGAGTCCGACGTGCCCCCCTACTGTCGCCACGCGGGGGTAGACCTTGTGTGCGTTGCCGCTTTGCTTGTATTTGGCCGCTGATAGATCGCCACAGGCCCATCAGCCGCATCAGACGCCGGACGCGTTTGCGGTTGACGACTTTGCCCTGGGTCACCAACCGTATCGCCATCCGGCGCGAGCCGTAATAATGCCGATCGATCAGCTCATGATCATGTGATCCTTGCCACTGATCTCCGCCGGCCGCCGATAGACCGATGATCGGCTGACGGCCAGCAACCGGTATTGCTGCTATACCGGCAGAGCCGGCGTCTCACGCTCGACCAGCGCGTGGGATGCGCTCTGCTCACTTGCCGAGCTTTCGTGCCCAAAAAAAGTTTTCCACCTTCAACCAGGCGATTTTCCTGTACAGAAGATCGACCTGCCCCTCACTGGCCGTGCCCTCCGCCACCGTACGGCCGACCTCAAAAACCCTCGCCGCGCCGTCCAGCAGCTACGTCTTCCAGTTGTAGATCTGGTTCGGATGAACTCCGTACTCGCTCGCCAGTTCAGCGATCGTCCGGTCACCCCTGACCGCGGCGCGCAGAAAAGCCACTGCGGTGATCCGGCACGGCCAGCGTCGGGTAGCCGGGATCCTCAAACTTGCCGCCTTCCCTGCCCATTTCGCTCGTGACCGAGATGGCCCAACGTTCACAGCGAACCGGAGCGTCTTCATTCGACCGGCCTCCTCGCTTGCCTCCTCCAATTTGCGCTCAATTTCTGCCATCTCCACGCGGGCATCAAGGCTGCGGTCCCCAGTTCACTCGCGTCGTCGCTATCCAATACGCCTGGGCCGCATACGAGCAAGTCGATTTTGCCAGGCTTAATGAACACGCATGTGGCGAACGGTCCTCCAGTCGTCGTGACCTATGGACGGAATATGGACGAGCTGGAGCGGCGTCGTGGCCAGCAATGCCGGACGGACCATATGGGCGACGTCTGGAATGTCGCATACGCGGCTCTATTCCTCGCCGTCTTCCATGAAAATGACAACTAACCTCGAATGTTATCGACGTAACTATCAATCCCCCAATGAAATTAACTCTTCAAATCTAAACTCAGTGTTCGAGGAGGAGGACGGACTGCCAGAGCATGTCGCTCATGGAAAAGAGGAGGCGGTGGTTGGCTGCTGCATCGCTGTAGGACTCGGACCGCAAAGCCGTTGCCACGACAAACCCGGCAACCATGATTTCAAAAAACGCGTGTCGTGTGAGCCAGGTCACATGCTGATTGGACGATCTGGTGGATAATTGCCAGGTGGCCAGGGTTCAGGGCTGCATCATACCGATTGGGACGCGCGACGACGCGTCGATGGTGGCTCATCATACAGTCCAAAGGAAGCTCCATGCATGTCGTTGTTGGAACCTGTTCTAACCAGGAAGGGGGGCTATGCCTTCGACTGCTGGACGCTAGAGGAGGGGCTCAGCCCCGGGTACGCTTACGGTCGGATCGAAGATGCGCATTACGCGCGCAACGTCGAAATCAGATCTCGCAAAAAGGGCTATTCGGATCACACGATGGCCTGTAGCACAGTCGATGACTTCGTGCGGTTAACGATGTGACCTCCGAGGTCGAGAACATCATGATGGAATACCGATTCCCATCGACTGGTTCGAAAGCTGTGATTTGCGGTCATTGGCGCAGAGAGCGATCGGGGATGAGGCCCGCTAAGGCACCCGTACTGACCTAAAGAGCTCAGTCCATGCAAGCAATGTTTCAAGTCTGCCAACTGGGCTGAAAATTAACATGGACCGTCACGCTCGGAAATACGATTTACGGTGCCTATCTCGACAAGGAGCAAGCACTTCTCGATGCCGGTGACGCGGCGCGCGACTCACTGCAAGCCGGCAGTGAGGCCCAGGTCTGGATGAGGGATGGGTCGACCGCAGCGCGAATCTTCTAACCGGTTCAGCAACGACCCACTCCTAACGTCTACAATTTGGAAGGCTGCCGGGTACCGATCGCGGCACGCCGTTGCGGGTTCTACACCTCCTCGCTGATCGACTCTACCGCCCGCTGAGCAAGACTGTGTCGTGCGGCCTCGACCGCCGGGCCCACCACAAACTAACGCGGGATCGGACACGGAAGACTGGACGGTTGGGTTTCGACTTTGGGAATCCTTTAAACAATTTATCATAACGGCGCTTATGATGCGTCAGGAGAAGCCGGCGCGTTCCGGATTATGACAAAGCCTGTCAAACTCGTGATGTTCATGCCGATGAGAATATCCCCGGTGAATGTCATCGCCGAAATGCATCTTGCCCGTCCCGCGGCTGTGGATTCTTAGACATAACCCGCGCACGCACACAAGAACGATCATCGACGACGAGCCCGAAATGCTCGCGGCGATCCTCGTGCGGCGTCGGGGTTTCCATCAGGTTGATGAACTGAGCTCGATGAAAGCGTTGCCCGGCCGCTTCCCCCTCAGAGCAAAATCGAAAATCTTGCCGTAAAAGGCGAGGGCTCGGTCAATATCGCCGACTTCCAAGGCGATATGGTTGATGCCCACGAGCCGCGGCTTCGTCGCGTCGGTCTGGTTGATCTCGCTCATGCGAGTCCCTTCTGCTGGCCCGTGCGATCCTCACTCCCTATATATGTTAATCCGGGTGCATGTTTTCGCCGGCACGCGAAGAGCGTTCACGCGAATCAAAGGGGCGTTGTGTTCTCGGGGGCGAGGACCACTCGCCCAGGAGAGCTGTGATGGACATGATCACCAAATTGCCCGAGATGTCCGATGACGCCTTAGTCAATCTTCGGACCAATGCGAAACGCCTACAAGAGAGCGGAAATCCCAGTCAGAAATCCAACGCCGCCGCCCTCCTCCCGGCTGTCGAAGCCGAGATCGGCGCCAGACGGCTTGCGAAGGTGAAAGCGACGCGAAGCGCACCGCCCAAGGAGCGCACCGGCGCCGCGCGGCCGGCTAAGCGGGCAAAGCGCGAAGGTTCGAGCGAGAGCGTTTAGCGGGTACCCTCCCGAGTAACGAGCGACCCGCGGCGTTGGCTTGGATGGGGAGATCTTTCCGGGCATTCTGCCGAATGATTTGGATCGAGACGTCATCAGGGGATGCGGTATGTCGGTTGATCTGACTGTCGAAGGCGCAGTTGCGAAAATTGTCCTCAATCGACCGGACAAGCTCAACGCGCTGACCGTCGATATGCGTCAGAGCCTTTGCGATTACTTCGCCCGATTACGGTTCGACGATACAGTTCGGGTGGTGATCGTGACCGGAGCCGGGCGAGGGTTCTGCTCCGGCGCTGATGTCGACCGCATGGCCGGGCAGCCGCACGATTTGCGCGCCGACCGCGAACGCATGCAAAAAGGAGGTCATACCTTTATTCGCGCGCTCCATTCGATTGAAAAGCCGACCATTGCGGCCGTGCGCGGGCCGGCTGTAGGACTCGGGTGGAGCATCGCCCTGGCTTGCGACCTGGTGGTGGCTTCGAAGACCGCGCGGTTCTCGCAAATCTTCCGCCGCATTGGCTTGGCGCCGGATGGTGGTGCGATCTGGTTCCTGACCCGTCGGCTCGGCATGGTGAAGGCGAAGGAGCTGGTTTTCTCGGCGCGCTTTGTCGAGGCCGATGAGGCTCTAGCTCTGGGCCTCGTAAACCACGTTGTCGAGGACGCCGAACTCATGTCCAAGGCCGAGGAACTCGCTGCCGACTTGGCCGAGGCACCGACCTTCGCGCTCGGGCTGGCAAAAAAGCTGTTCCACGCTGCCGTTGGCCCGAGTCTCGAGGATTTTCTCGAGATCGAGAGCATGGTGCAGCCGCAGCTACACATGACCGCAGACAACGCCGAAGGTGTCGCTGCCTTCAGGGAAAAGCGAAAGCCAAAATTTATCGGCAGGTGACGCGCTGCGGCTCTATTCTGCGGCGAGCGACTTCAGCGGCTGGGGCGCCGTGCCAGCGAGCTCCTCCCGGCGCTCGTCGAACAAGCGACGAATCCAATCGATCACCGCTCGCACGCACGCCGCGCGGCGGAAATCGCGGTGCACGATGACCCAATATTCGGCTCCAAGTTCGGTGATCGGCGGAGTGATCCGCTCGAGCAGCGGGTCGGCGTCGCCCGCGTAACACGGCAGCAGTCCCACGCCGATCCCGGCGCGTACCGCGGCGGCCCGCAGGGGTAGCGTCGAGGCCCGCAGCGCCACCCTTCCCTCCGTCGCGCGCATTTGCTCGTCCACCCAGCGGGCGCTGATCAGATGGCTCTGCTCCTCAGGATAGGTCACCCAGCCAGCGCCTTGGAGCGGATCAAGATCCACGCCATCAATTCGTCCGTACACGGCGCAAGCGATCACCCCGACCTTGGAGACGTACAGATTTCCTCCTTCGGGGACGCCGTGGCGCAGTGCCAAGTCGGCGTCCCGGCGCGCCAGACTAGCCGTTTCCCACGATTCGACGAGTTCGAGCGTGAGGGTCGGTGGCAGCCCAGTTTCTCCCGATTGGTCGAGGTGGCGAGCCAGAAAGCCACCGCCCCATTCGCCGACCGAAACGCGGACCGTACCGCTGAGCGCCGGAGAGGCCGCAGCGCGCCGCCGCTCGAGCGCCAGCGCGGCGCTCTCCAGTTCTTCCGCCGCTGGCATCAACGTGTCACCGGCGGCGTTGAGACGCAGCCCCTCGGGTAGCCGGTCGAACAAGGTCGGCCCGCCGAAGGTCGCCTCGAAAGCAGCCAGGCGACGCCCGATCGTCGGCTGGCTCAAACCGAGCGCGCGGCCGGCGGCCCGCAATGAACCGTGGCGTGCGACCGCGAGAAATACGCGGACGTCGTCCCAATCCATCCACGCAGAGCCATTCGCAGTCACGATACGGATATGTATCGGAGCTCGCCGAATTTGTCGATCCCTGATTTTAGTACGTATCACTAAATTGAGTGAACACAGATTGCGCAAGGAGATGCCTAAATGCTGACCCTCGTTGGGCGCCAGCCCCGAATAACCCCGATCTCTTGGAGCAGGGTGATGCGCCTCTGCCGGCAGGCCCGCTTGCTGGCGGCAATGTGGCGCTCGCGCACGCCAGCGCAAGGCGCTGGCACGACTCGATGACCGCCTGCTCGCCGATATCGGGCTGACGCGGGAGGCGCAAATGGTGGAATGTTCGAAGCTGTTCTGGTGGTTCCCGTGATGGAGATTTTTGCGTTGACTGCGCGCGCCTCCACTATGCTCAATTTTTGGGACGGAGCCGCCGATGTACTTTGACCGACGCCTTTGGCAGCTGACGCGCGGGCTTCGCGGCTGGATCGCCTTGGCGATCCTGCTTGGGCTCGTCGCTTCGGTGGTCGGGATCGCTCGCTTCGCGATCCTCGGCGTGCTGCTGTCGCGCGTGTTCGATAGTGCCGGTTTCGTCGCTATCACCATTCCGGCCGTTGGCGTCGCCATCGCGGTACTCCTGCGCGGCTTGGTCGATCACCATCGCACGATGATTTCGCACCGCACTGCCACCCGGGTGCAGGAGGAGCTGCGCGGTCGTCTCTACGACAAGATTGCGACGCTCGGGCCGGCGTGGTTCGCCGGCGAGCGCACCGGCGGGGTGATGCTGTCGATCGTCGACGGCGTCGAGCAGCTCCAGACCTTCTTCGGCCAATACGTGCCCCAGCTCTGCATCGCGGTGCTGACACCCCTTGCCATCTTTGTGTTCATCGCGTTCTGGGACGTGCCGGTGGCGACAGTGATGCTGGTCTTCGCCCTCGTGACCTTGGTCGCGCCGACGGTGTTCGTCCAAATCGAGCGCCGCTCCAGCCATGGCCGGCAGCAGGCCTTGAGATCATTCGGCTCGGAGTTCCTCGACGGCGTCCAGGGCCTGCCGACATTAAAGGCCTTTGGCCAAAGCACGGCTTATGGAAGGCGGCTCGCCGACAAGGCGCGAGAGCTGTGCGACAGCACGCTCCGGGTCTTATCGACCGGGGTGATGACGCGCGGCATCACCGATTGCGGGGTGGCGATCGGCGCCGCCGCCGCATTGTCGCTCGCGGCCTGGCGGGTATCGCAAGGGCTGATGAGCATCGAGGCGCTGCTGATCGTCCTGATGGCTGGAACCGAGGTCTTCCGGCCGCTGCGTGATCTGCGCATGGTGCTGCATCAGGGGATGGTCGGACAGTCCGCCGCCGCCGGCATCAATGCGCTGCTCGCCGCCGAACCCCTGGTTCAGGAGCCGTCGGCGAACCTGCCGGCGACGAGCCGTCCGCTTCTTCCGACGATCGCCTTCGAGGATGTTTATTTCGCCTATCCCGGCGGACGGGGCGCCGCGCATGACGGGCTCTCCTTCACGGTCGCGGCCGGCGAGAAGATCGGCCTGGTCGGTCCGAGCGGTTCGGGAAAATCCTCGGTTGCACGGCTGTTGCTGCGCCTCTTCGACCCGCAGCGGGGGACGGTGCGGATCGGCGGCCACGATCTGAAGACCCTCGATCCCGAGGCGCTGCGCCGCATGATCGCGGTCGTCCACCAGGACACCTACCTGTTCCATGGGACGATCGAGGAGAATCTACGCCTCGGCAAACCCGACGCCGACCGGCAAGAGCTCGAAGCCGCGGCGCGGGACGCCAACGCGCACGAGTTCATCTCGCTGCTGCCGCAAGGTTACGCCACAATGATCGGCGAGCGCGGGATCATGCTGTCGGGCGGACAACGCCAGCGTCTGGCGATCGCCCGGGCGTTGCTGCGCGACTCGCCGATCCTGATCCTCGACGAAGCCCTCTCATCGGTCGACGCGGAAAACGAGGCGGTGATCCAGGAGGCGATCGACCGTCTGTCGGCCGGACGCACCACCCTGGTCCTTGCGCATCGACTGTCGAGCGTGATTGGCGCCGACCGCATCCTTGTCCTCGACAAGGGCCGCATCGTCGAGACCGGCCGGCATGCCGAGCTGATTCGGCGCGGCGGCCCCTATCGCCGGCTGATGGGTGCGCAGGCCGAAGAGCGCGAGGATGATGTCGATCTGGTTGAGGACGACCCCGCGGCGGCGCGCAACGACCGAGAGGAAATCGAGGTCGCCGCCGCGACCGCGACCGACGCGATGGCCAGCGCCGCGGCGGCGGTGGGGTGGGGCGCCGCGCTCGGGACCCTGGTGCAGATCATTGAGCCGTGGCGGCGACGTTTCGCGATCGTCGTGACATCGGGGATCGCGCGGGTCGCGGCGTTCATCGGCGTCGGCGTCATCAGCGCGCTGGCCGTCGCCGCGGTCAAGACCGGCTCTTCGTTCGGTTACCTGTTGATCCTGCTGGCGCTCGCGGCACCGCTCGCCGGGCTTCTGCACTGGCTAGAATCCTGGCTCGCTCACGACATCGCCTATCGGCTGCTGGCGGAGATGCGGATCGATCTCTTCCGCAAGTTGGACACCCTGGCTCCGGCTTATCTGGTGCGGCGCCGATCCGGTGACCTGGTCGCCCTCGCCAATCAGGACGTCGAGACCATCGAATACTTCTTCGCCCATACCGTAGCGCCGGCTTTGGTCGCTATCCTGGTGCCGTCGACGGTGCTCGCGACGCTCGCCATCGTCGCCTGGCCGATCGCCTTGGCGTTGCTGCCCTTCGTCGTCTATGCCGGTCTCGCCCCGGTGCTGACGCGGACGCGGATCGATCGCCTCGGCGCCCAGGCGCGCGACGCGCTCGGACTGCTCGGCGCCTATGTCACCGAGACGATTCAAGGCCTCAGCGATCTCGTCGCCTTCCAGGCTGTCGCCGGCCGGCGGCGTGGCTTTATGGATTTCGTTCGCGCCTACCAACGGGTCCGCCTCGATCTGCTGGACGATTTGTCGTCACAGACCGCCCGGCTAGAGATTGCGACCGGGCTCGGCGGGCTCGCGGTGGCGGTGGTCGGCGCCCGTCTCGCCGCCGAGCATCAGATCATGGCGACGACCTTGCCGCTATTGATCCTCCTGGCATTGGCGTCGTTCCTGCCGATCTCCGAGATCGCCCATGTCAGCCGGCAGCTCGCCGATACGATCGCCTCGACCCGCCGCTATTATGCCGTACAGCGGGAGAAGCCGGCGGTGGTGGACGGCCCGTTGCGTCCGCCGGCGCCGGCGGGCGGTTCGTCGATCCGCTTCGAGGGGACGAGCTTTACTTACCCGGGCGCCCGCCGGCCGGCGCTGACCGATATCGGGCTCGAGATTCGCGCCGGAACCACTCTGGCGCTGGTCGGCCCCTCGGGTGCCGGCAAGACCACCATCGCCAATCTCCTGCTCCGATTCTGGGACCCGAGCGCCGGTCGGATCCTGATCGACGGCGTCGATCTGCGCGACCTCGAGCTCGACCATCTGCGGGCGCGGATCTCGCTGGTATCGCAGGACACCTATCTCTTCAACGACACCTTACGCGCCAATGTGCTGCTCGCCCGACCGGAGGCCGACGAAGCGGCGATCCGTCGCGCCCTCGAGCAGGCGGCCCTCGCCGACTTTGTCGAGAGCCTTCCCGAGGGGCTCGACACCCAGGTCGGCGAGCGCGGCGTGCAGCTCTCCGGCGGCCAGCGCCAGCGCGTCGCGATCGCCCGCGCCTTTCTGAAGAATGCCCCGACCCTGATCCTCGACGAGGCGACCTCGCATCTCGATGCGGTCAGCGAAACCCAGGTGCGCAGCGCCCTCGACGCGCTGATGCGCAACCGCACGACGATCGTCATCGCCCACCGGCTGTCGACCGTGCGCAACGCCGATTTGCTCGCGGTGCTCGATCGCGGACGCCTCGTCGAAACCGGCAGCCACGCCGAACTCCTCGTCCAGGGCGGCCTTTACGCGAGGCTGATCCGCCGCCAGATGGCCGGCGCCCGGCAGCCGGTCCGGGCG
>Ga0137359_10000587_pt1 | contig 27259 bp, 25 predicted proteins | sample Mad1_40_16metaG_FD_108281 | JGI IMG/M metagenome (GOLD analysis project Ga0137359, IMG submission 108281) | Vadose zone soil microbial communities from Angelo Coast Range Reserve, California, USA - Mad1_40_16 metaG | ecosystem: Environmental > Terrestrial > Soil > Vadose zone | place: USA... | reverse complement strand
TGAAAGGGCCGCTTGCCCGGCGCGTAAACGTTCGCGTGGCCCGGCTCCATCGAAAACAATTCGCCGCGATCTTGAAACATGAAGCCAAGTCCAGGCACGACAATTCCGCAGCCCATTCCGCGATAATTGCTTTGAATCAGCGAGACCATGTTGCCTTCATCATCCGCGGTGCACATGTAAATCGTGTCGCCATTATCGATCTTGCCGGCGGCGACAGATTTCGCCGCCCGATTCGGGTTGATCAACTTGCGTCGCTCAGCCGCGTATTCTTTCGACAGCAAAGTCTTTAGCGGAATTTTCGCGAACGCCGGATCGGCGTAATACTTGGCGCGATCGGCCCACGCGATTTTCTTCGCTTCGATCATCGCGTGCAATGTCTCGGGCGAATTTCGCCCCATCTTCGCGAGATCGAAACCCTCGAGAATGTTCAGCATTTGGAGCGTTGCGATTCCCTGGCCGTTCGGCGGCAATTCAAAAACGTCGTAGCCGCGATAATTCACCGAGACCGGATCGACCCAGGTGCTCGTGTGTTTCTCGAAATCTTCTCTGCGCAAAAATCCGCCGTTCTCGCGCATGAACTTGTCGATCTTGTCCATGATCTCGCCTTTGTAAAAAGCGTCGCGTCCTTTCTCGCCGATCAAACGCAACGTTTCGGCGAGCGCGGGATTTTTAAATACGTCGCCTTTCGCCGGCGTCCGGCCGTTGATCGTGTAGGTCTCGGTGAACGCGCCCGGCAGTCCTTTGTAAACTTCTGGTCCGTAGTGCCAGTAGAACGCAATCAACTCGGAAACCGGAAAACCTTCTTCGGCGTAACGAATCGCCGGCGCGAGATCATCTGCCAATTTCAGTTTGCCGAATTTCTTATGCAGCTCGGCCCAGGCGTCAACGCAACCCGGCACACTGATCGGCAACATGCCGCGCGGCGGAATCATTTTCTTATTCAGCTTGTCGAGCTCCGCTTTCATTTGCTCGTAGCTCAAACCGAGCGGTGAGCGACCACTCCCGTTGATTCCGTAAAGTTTGTTTTCCTTCGCCGAGTAAACGATCGCGAAAAGGTCGCCACCGATTCCGTTCGAAACCGGCTCCGTTAATCCGAGCGTTGCGTTCGCGGCAATCGCCGCGTCGACTGCGCTGCCGCCGCGTTTCAAAATATCGATGCCAACCTGCGTCGCGAGCGGCACGCTCGTGCAAACCATCCCGTGCAGCGCGAGAACTTCCGAGCGCGTTGCGAAATTTTTCCCCGTGATGCGATCGATTTGGGCGGACGCAAGATCGACGATCGCGAAAAGGAGAACGGCGAAACGAATCGCTTTCATGCTGGAGAGATTAGCATGAGCGGCGCATTCTGATTCAAGGAATCGCAAACAATCCCCGTCCAACCAGATACCACATGCTTCTCCGTGTTTTCATTTGCTTGATGTGCGCTTTCATCGCTGCTCCGGCGAGCGATGCGGCCGAGCAAACTCTCGGGCAGGCTCTCAAGAAAATCTTTTCCACGCCAACTCCGACGCCGCACCGAAAAAAGAAAACAACCGCTGCGGCTGCCAAAAAGAAATCGCCAACGCCAACCCCATCTCCATCCCCGCCGGCTAGCGCTTCACCGAAAAAGAAAAAACCTTCGCCGACACCGACGCCAACTCCGACCGGTTCACCGCGCCGGAAGAAGAAATCGTCACCAACACCAACTGCCTCACCGCCCGAATCGGAGTCTCCAACTCCGACGGCGAGCGGCTCGCCGCATAGAAAGAAGAAAGCCGCATCGCCAACTCCGCAGCCGTTCGAAACTGAGGAATCACCAACTCCGACTCCAACGCCCGAACAAGCACCATCGCCGTCTCCGACTCAACGACTCCACCCGCCGAATGCCACGTTGTTGCCGAACCAGATCAAAGGTTTTGAAAATTATCCGCTCAAAGTGCAGAAGCTCCTCACCTCCGCGCTCGAACTCACCACTCGCAATCTCGATTACAAATATGGCTCGGACGATCCGGCCAGCGGCGGAATGGATTGTTCAGGCTTCGTTTATTATGTGCTCAAGCAAAATGAGGTCGGCGATGTCCCGCGCGATTCGAGCTCGCAATATGTTTGGCTCCGCCGCGCCGGAAAGTTCGAGCCGGTCTTCAGTCGCAAAGAAGATTCGTTCGAGCTGGAAAATCTGAAGCCGGGCGATCTGCTATTCTGGACCGGGACTTACGCGATTGATCGCGATCCGCCGATCACTCACGCGATGATTTATCTCGGCCGCGAAAAGAAAACCGGCAAACGCGTCATGGTCGGCGCGAGTGACGGCCGCGTTTATCAGGGCGAATCGCGATTCGGCGTGAGCGTGTTCGATTTTCAAATGCCGCGCCCAGACAAGAATGGTGACGGCAAAACGCACCCGGCGTTTATCGGTTACGGACACATTCCTGGTTTCGGGAATTAGATCGACAATCGAATTGCGCGCCGATTAGAAACTCGCCATGAATCACAAACGAGGTTTCCTGGCATTTATCGTTGCGTTCGTTTTCATCTTCTTCTTTGGCTTCGTCTGGCACGGCTTGTTGATGAAGCCCATGTATATCGCGACGTCATCGCACTGGCGGATGGAACCGGTCTTTCCAATTCTCATTCTCGGCCATGCTGTGCTCGCGTTCGCCTTCACCGGCCTTTACGTGAGCAAAGTTGGGATCAATAGCGCGGGCGTCGGCTTCGGTTACGGCATTGTCTTGGGAATTCTCGCCTGCGGCATCAACATCATCCGTTTCGCCGTCGAGCCGTTGACCACGAACATTTTGCTCATGTGGTTTGCCGGCGACATTATTTGCTTCGCTATCATGGGCGCGCTGGTCGGCGCGATTTACAGACCGCTCACTTCCGCTTGATCAAAATTTAGATCGACAATCTGGTGTGAATTTCGCAATCCGGAGCCGGGATTTTTTTGGTCAGCGCTAACAACATCAAAAACTATGAACTGGAAAAAATTCTTCATCGCCTTCATTGCGGTCTTTGTCTTCGTCTTTGGCTACGAATGGGTCTTTCACGGCATCCTCTTGAAGAACAGCTATGCCCAAATGTCCGCGCTCATGCGGCCGCAAGCGGAAGTTAATTTTCCGCTGTTGATCGTTGGTCAATTGGTCGGCGCGTTTTTTTTCACCATGATCTTCGTCCGCGGATTTGGCAGTGGCGGTGGCGTGGCTGGAGGATTGCGCTATGGAGTTCTCCTCGGCCTGTTTCTCTGCGGCGGGATCATTATTTCATACGCAGTGCAACCACTCACCAGCACGATTGCAATCGCCTGGTGCATCGGCGGCATCATTGAGTTGGCAATTGCCGGTGTGATCGTCGGCGCGCTCTACAAACCCTGACTTAACACGACAGACTGGACGTCTGCCTGGCCGCGTTCGACGTTCGCCTTTCATGGGTTCGTCGATGAAAACGCCAGCCGCGCTCGGCTATCGCATGCCGGCGGAATGGGAACCGCATGCCGCGACATGGTTGTCCTGGCCGCGGCGGGAAGGAATCAGTTTTCCGGATTCGTTCGATCGCGTTCTGCCGACTTTACGTGCGATGGTCGCCGCGCTGATTGATAATGGCCAGTCCGGCTCGGACCCGGTTTGCATCAATGTCGTTAATGGCGCGCACGAAGCCGAAGCGCGCGCGGTGCTCGACGCGCTGCCTCGCCAGGAGTGCATCACTTATTATGAGATTCCGACGAACGAGCCGTGGTGCCGCGATCACGGCCCGATTTTTCTGACGCGCGATGTCGATCCAAAACTCGCGGTCGTCGATTGGGACTACAACGCGTGGGGAAACAAATATCCGCCGTTCGATTTGGACGAAGTTGTGCCGACGCGCGTCGCAGAGCTGCTTGAGCTGCCGGTTTTTTATCCAAAGATGATTTTGGAAGGCGGCTCGATTGACGTGAACGGCGCCGGCGCGCTCCTCACCAGCGAATCGTGTCTCTTAAATAAGAGCCGCAATCCGGATCTCTCGCGTGAGGAGATCGAGCAGCGGTTGCGCGACTTTCTCGGCGTAAAACAAATCCTCTGGCTCGGCGACGGGATCGAAGGCGACGACACCGACGGGCACATCGATGATCTCGCGCGGTTCGTTTCCGAAACGAAAGTCGTCACTGTCGTCGAAGAAAATTCCGACGACGCGAACTACAAACCTCTTAAGGACAATCTAAACCGCCTGGCCGGCTTCGGACTCGACATCGAGATCCTGCCGATGCCGAAGAAGATTATCCGCGATGGAACGAGGATGCCGGCGAGCTACGCCAACTTCTACATCGCGAACAACGTCGTGCTCGTTCCGACGTTCGCCGATCCGGCCGACAAAATCGCGCTATCGGTTTTGCGAAAATGTTTTCCAGATCGCCGTGTGGTTGGAATCGATTGCCGCGAACTAATCTGGGGTCTGGGCACATTTCATTGCTTGACCCAGCAGCAGCCGAAGGTTTAATCCGCGACTGGTCCGGGCTTATAACCGCTTTTGAGAATCGCGTCGTGCAAATCGGGCGCGTGAGTCTTGCGCGCGTCGAATTTCACGATCACCCGTTCGTCCGGAAGATCGACAGTCACGTCGAGCACGCCGTTTATCTTCTTTAACACTGGGCGCAGTTTGCGAACACACTCGTCGCAATCTTCGCCTTCCGTCGCGATCTCGATTGTTTCGACAACCGCGTGGTCGGCGCGCTCGAGATTAAACGGGTCGCTCGGGTCGGCTTCGTCAGGTCGTGCTGGATCTGCCATCAATTATGGAACGTGCGCCGCCGCGCCAGCGGTTGCAACTTCTCGCGCGATCGGCTCCAAAACCCGCCGGACATTTTCGGCGAGAATCCTCTGGCCGGCCGCGTTTGGATGAATGTGGTCCGACTGATTTAAATTTGGATCGCCACCGATGCCTTCGAGCAGATACGGAATCAGCGTCGCGTTGTTCCTGGCCGCGAGGTCAGCGTAGATCTGGCCGAACGCGAAGACGTAGTCGTCATCGTTGTAGTTCGGCAGTTGCATGCCGCAAATGATCACACGCGCGCCGGGATTCCGCCGTTTCACCTGATCGATGATCGCCTGAAGATTATTGCGAATCGTGGCGATCGGCACACCGCGAAACGCGTCGTTAATCCCGAGCTCGAGAATGAAGATGTCGATCCTGCGCTTGAGATGCGCGGGAAGCCTTTCCACGCCGCCGGTGGTAGTGCCGCCGGTCTGGCTGGCGTTGGTGATTTCGAAATTCGTCAGACCGGCAGCACGTAATTTTTCCGTTAGCAACGCCGGCCACGCCTGACTCGATTTCAGGCCGAAACCCGCGGACAAACTGTCGCCGAGGACGAGAATCCGTTTCATTGCCGATGAATCGCGCGTCGCAGTGGTCGTGGATTGCGCTGCGACGACTAGGAAAATGACGGCGAAAAATGCTGCACTTCGCCGTTGCCTGAGCGGTTTACCCATTTACATTCCCTGCCTCACTCGTTGCTGAAGATTTCCTCAGCAACCGACAGTCACAACCGGTAATTTTTTTCTCTATGGCTAACTTTGGAATCAATGGCTTCGGGCGAATCGGTCGCAACGTCTTGCGGGCGATGAGTCAAAAACAAGTCGAACGCGTTCAGGCGATCAACGACATCACTGAAACCAAAACCCTCGCCCATCTTCTGAAGTGGGACTCCGTCCACGGAAAATTCAACGGTGAAATCGGTTCCGATGACGAGAACATCGTCGTCCGTGGCCACAAAATTAAGATCTTCAAGGAACGCGATCCGGGAAATCTCCCGTGGAAGAATCTTGGCGTCGATGTTGTTCTGGAATCGACCGGATTCTTCACGGCGCGCGACAAAGCGGAGCTCCATATCAGCAAAGGCGGCGCGAAACGTGTTCTGATTTCCGCTCCCGCGAAAAATCCTGATGCGACGCTCTGTATCGGGATCAACGACGACGTTTACGACTCGAAAAAGCACACCATCGTGTCCAACGCGAGCTGCACGACCAATTGTCTCGCGCCCCTGGCCAAGGTGTTGCACGAAAAATTTGGCGTCGCTCATGGATTCATGAGCACGATCCACAGTTACACGAACGATCAGCGCATTCTCGATCTTCCGCATGAGGACTTGCGGCGCGCGAGAGCGGCGGCAGTCAGCATCATTCCGTCGAGCACCGGCGCGGCCAAAGCGATCGGCGAAGTCATTCCCGATTTGAAAGGAAAACTCAACGGCGGCGCGTTTCGGGTGCCGACGCCGGATGGCTCGGTCACCGATTTCAGCGCGGTCTTGGAAAAAGACGCGACGGTCGATCAGGTCAACGCGGCGTTCAAAGAAGCCGCGTCGGATAAGCGCTACAAAGGCGTGCTCGAATACAGCGATGAGCCACTCGTCTCGCACGACATTATCGGCAATCCGCATTCGTGCATTTTCGATAGCAAACTCACGATCATGCTCGGAAACCGATTCGTGAAAGTCGTCGGCTGGTACGACAACGAATGGGGCTACAGCAATCGCTGCGTCGAAATGCTCGAAATGTTGGCGAAATAATGGCGAAGCTCAGTGTTCGAGAAGTCGATGTTCGCGGGAAACGCGTCCTTGTGCGCGTCGATTTCAATGTCCCGATCAAAGAGGACGGCAACAGAATTGAAATCATCGACGACACGCGCATCCGCGAAGCGCTTCCGACTATCAATTATCTGCGTGAGCACAAGGCGAAGACGATTTTGATGTCGCACTTCGGCCGGCCGAAAGGCAAACCCGTCCCGAAATATTCGCTGCGGCCAGTCGGCGATTACTTGCATAACTTGATCAAACATCCGGTCGCATTTGCCCACGACACGATCGGCAAAATTCCGACCGAAATCATCGCAGATATGAAAGAAGGCGACGTCACCCTGCTGGAGAATTTGCGTTTTCAACCGGAGGAAGAAGCCAACGATCCGAAATTTGCGGCGGCGCTCGCCGATTTGGGCGACATCTACGTCAACGACGCGTTCGGCGCGGCGCATCGCGCGCACGCTTCGACCGCCGGGATCGCGATGTTCATGAACGTTCGCGCGATGGGTTTCTTGATGGAGAAAGAATTGAAATATCTTCACGAAGAGCTCGACAAACCGGCGAAGCCATTCGTCGTGATCATGGGCGGCTCGAAAGTGTCGGACAAAATCGGCGTGCTCAAGGCGCTGATGCAAAAAGCCGATACGATTTTGATTGGCGGCGCGATGGCGAACACGTTTTTCAAAGCCGAAGGAATTCCAATCGGCGCGAGCCGCGTTGAAGCGGACAAAACCGGTCTGGCAAACGAACTTGTCGATCTTGCCAAAAAGCGCGCCGTGAAATTTTTGTTGCCCATCGACGTGATCGAAACCGAAGAAATCAAGGCGGGAGCGAAGAAGCGGAACACGAGCCGCCTTTCACGCGAGAGCGGAATCCGTGAGGGATGGCAAGCAGTCGATATCGGTAGAGCGACGATCGCGCTCTTTCAGGAAGAGATCGCGAAAGCAAAAACGATTTTGTGGAATGGGCCGGTCGGCATTTTCGAGATTCCCGATTTTGCCGACGGAACGGTCGCGATCGCAGAGGCGCTGGCGAAATCCGGCGCGATAACGGTCATCGGCGGTGGCGATTCGGTCACAGCCGTGAAACAAGCGGGCTTGGCCGACAAAATGACTTTTATTTCGACCGGCGGCGGCGCATCGCTCGAACTATTGGAGGGCAAGCAGCTTCCCGGCGTTGCCGCTCTGTCGGACAAATAGTTTTATGAGAAAGAAAATCGTCGCCGCCAATTGGAAGATGAACATGACGCTCGCAGAATCGCGGCGTTTCGTTGAGTCGTTTCTGCTCGATGCTGCTGACATTCGTGACGTCGAAATCGTGATCGTTCCACCGTTTACCGCGCTCGCAGAGGTGACGGCATTGCTCGAGAAAAGCGGACAAAGCATCAAAGTTGGCGCGCAAAACATATATTGGGAGCGCAACGGCGCGTTCACCGGCGAAATCAGCGCCGCGCTGCTGCGCGATCTGTTCGTTCATTATGTCATCCTCGGCCATAGCGAACGCCGCCGCTTGTTTGGCGAGACCGACGAGGTCGTCAACAAAAAAGTTCGCGCTGCCCACGACGCAACCCTCCGCCCAATTGTTTGCATCGGAGAAACACTCGAGCAACGCGACAAGGGAAACGTCGAAAAGATTTTGGCGATCCAACTGCGCGGAAGTTTGAAAGGTCTCACTGAGAAGGAACTTCAGGAAACGGTGATCGCGTACGAGCCGGTGTGGGCCATCGGTACCGGCCGCAATGCAACGCCGGAGCAAGCACAGGAAGCCCACGCGTTCATTCGACACACGTTGCGCGAAATGTCGGACGACACCACGACCGATCGCATCCGGATTCAATACGGCGGCAGCGTAAAGCCGGAGAACGCGCGCGAACTCATGGGCCAGCCCGATATCGACGGCGCGCTCGTCGGCGGCGCGAGTCTCGATCCGCGTAGCTTCGCCGAAATCGTCAAAGCCGCGCGCGGCGAGAAATAATCACTTCTTGATTTCGAGATAGGTGCGCGACTGCACTTTGTTCGTGCCGGGTTGCATTTCGTCCACGCGCATTTGTTTTAGAAACCAGCGATTGTCGATCTTCTGTGTGGAAACGACTTCGAACCGTTTCACGAGTTTGCCGCCGGCGTCGTAGCCTTCCAGCCGCATGAGCGCGCCGCTTTTTTTGTCGACCCAGATGAAAACGTTCGCGTATTGCGAATCCCGCGACGGCGCGGCGAGTTGCAATTTCCAGCAGCTTCGCGCGTGAACGGTTTCATCGCCGAGCACGCGGCCGTCGGGCCAGTAAAGAAATTTCAACGCGAGATCTTCGTAGGTAACGCCGGTGTCGCGGATTTTTTCGTTCAGCTTTTCGGCGGGGAAGCTGTCGGTTGCGTCGCCGGTCAACAGATCGAGCCGTGATCCATTTTCTCCCAAACGAAGTTGCAAGACTTCATCGGGATTGCTGAACGAGTAGCGAATCACCGGTCCGTTTTGCGTGATGTGAAATTGGACGACGTTTTCGTTTTCGCGAAGTTGACCATCGAGGTCGAGCTGTTGCCGCGTCTCGAGCAGTCGGACCGACTGGAGAATTTCCTGGGCCGACGGGGGCGGCGCGGCCGCGGCGAATCCCGCGAGCCCGAGAGCAACAACAAGGAGGTTTTGGGGTTTCAACGGTTCACGAATCACTTATCGTCCTGCCGAACGCAAATGGATCAGCAGCTTTTTCATCTCATCAACGAGCGATGGACGAATCCCGCGCTGGATTTGTTCATGGCCGCGGTCAGCGACGCCGATGTGTGGAAGCCATTGCTCATTATCCTAATTTTCGCCGCGCTGGTGTTTGGCGGATTCAGAGCGCGGGCCTGCATTTTTTGTTTGTTGATCGGGATCGTGATTGCCGAGCCAGTGACGAGTAATTTGAAGTCCGTGATCAATCGGAAGCGGCCAAAGCACGTCGATTCGGTTCGGATGGTGCGCCTCGAGAAAGGCCGGCCTGAGTTCATGTCGATCTTCAAGAAACCAGTCGTGCGGCGGTCCGATGAATCTGATAGGAAACGCGGCGACCCGTCATTTCCATCCGGTCACATGGTCAACAACACGATCGCGGCGATTTGTTTGACGATCTTTTACCGGCGCGGCTGGCTCTACTGGATTTTCGCTGCGCTGGTCGGCTATTCGCGAATTTATCTCGGCGCGCATTGGCCGAGCGACGTGATCGGCACGGTGTTTCTGGCGGCCGCTGAAACGTTTTTTGTTCTGGCAGTGCTGGAATTACTTTGGCGCTGGCTCGCCCCGAAATGGATGCCGCAGATTTATGAGCGCCACCCGGGCCTAATCATTAATCCAGTCGAATGAGCAAGACGCGCGCAGTCTGGTTGTTCATCGGCGCGATTACGCTCGTGCGCTTGTCAATGCTCGCTTCGACCGATCTTGAATTCGACGAAGCGCATTACTGGATGTGGTCGGAGCGGCTCGCGCCCGGTTATTTCAGCAAAGGCCCCGGAATTGCATTCGCAATTCGCGCCAGCACGATGCTTTTTGGTCCCACGGAATTCGCCGTGCGTTTTTGGAGTCCGATTCTCGCGGCCGGCACGAGTTTACTCCTCTTTTATTTCGGAAAGCGTTTGTTCAACGAAAATGTCGGGCTGTGGACCGTGATCGCTTTCAACGTCACGCCGATCTTCAACGTCGGCGCATTCGTCGTGACCACCGATGCATTGTCGATCTTCTTTTGGGCAGCAGCGATGTTTACCTTCTGGCTGGCCGTTGAAAAAACTCCACGCTTTTCATTTTGGTGGCCGTTGACTGGGCTGTTGATCGGCCTCGGATTTCTTTCGCGATTCACAAACGCGTTCGAAATTGTCTGCATCTTGTTCGTGCTCGCATTTGCGCCCCGGTTCCGCCAGGAATTCAAACGACCCGGTTTATATTTGCTGCTCGGAATTTTCATCGTCTGCACGATTCCGCCGATTGTCTGGAACGCGCAGCACGCGTGGGTGACGACAACGCATTTGCGAACGCGCGGCGGTTTGGCCGAAAACGTTGGATTCCGTCCGCTCGAGCCGCTCAAATTTTTTGGCGAGCATTTCATATTTTACTCGCCGCTGCTCTTTGGGCTGCTGGCCTGGGCGATTGTCGCGAGCTGGCGGCGAGTAAATCAGCAGTTCAAAGTGTTATTTCTTTTTTGGTTCGGCGCGCCCGTCTTTGTTTTTTATTTATTGCTCTCGCTCAATCACGTCGCGACGCCCAACTGGGACGCGGTATCTTTCATCAGTTTTGGCTTATTGGCGGCAATCTTTTGGCTTGAGCGAATCCAGAGTCGCGGGGTGCAGAATTTCACGGTCGCTGCGATTCTGCTCGGCTTTGTGATCAGCCTCTTTGCGCTCGATTCGGATTTGCTTCGCAGCGCCGGATTTCGTTTTTGGCGAAGCGATCCAAGCGATCGGCTGCGCGGTTGGAAACCGATGACCGCGGAAGTCGAGAGGATCCGCAACGATCTCGAAGCGCAGCTCGGCGAAAAGTTGTTTCTCATCGCGGACGAGCGGCACCGTGCTTCGGAGCTGGCGTTTTATCTAAAAGACAAACGAATCGAAGGTCCGGGGCATCCGCCCGTCTACATCATCGAGTCGCAGGACCTGGTGAATCAATTTTCGTTCTGGCCTCGTTATGATCAATGGGTGGACGCGCCTGCGAAGCCGAACGAGACGTCCGAGGACACCTTCACCGAGCAGAAAGGAGTAAATCCTTTCATTGGCCGCAGCGCGCTTTTGATTCGCAACGTCGCCAAAGGTCCATCGCACAACATTCGCGCGGCCTTTGAATCCGTCGAGCCAGTCGGAAGACTCGAGTTGAAACGCTTCGGTCACCACGTGCGCTACTGGCAGATTTTTCTCTGCCGCCATTATCGGACGCTGCCGCTATGAACGAATCGCCCGCGGTTTCGATCGTCGTTCCGGTCTTCAACGAGGAAGAGAACATGTCGATCTTGCAATCGGAGTTGCGCGCCGTGCTCGCCGGCATCGATCACGAAATTATTTTTGTCGACGACGGATCAACCGACCGCAGCGCGGAGAAAATTCAGAGCGCGCCGAACGTTCGAGTTTTGCGCTTTGAAAAAAATACCGGCCAAAGCGCCGCGCTTTATGCCGGGATCAAGGCCGCACGCGGGCAGACGATCGTAATGATCGACAGTGATTTGCAAAATGATCCGGCGGACATTCCACGATTGCTTGCCGAGATTTCGCGCGGCGCGGATTTGGTTTGCGGTTACCGCGCGAAGCGCAAGGACACGCTCACGAAACGCCTCACCAGCCGGATCGCGAATTTTGTGCGGAGCCGGTTCACCCAAGATTACGTGCGTGACACTGGTTGTACGCTCAAAGCGACGCGCCGCGAGTGCACGGATGCGCTGGTTCCATTCAAAGGAATGCACCGCTTCATTCCGGCTTTGATTCGCGGAGCGGGCTATCAGCTGGTCGAAATTCCAGTGAACCACCGGCCGCGGCGATTCGGCCAGACCAAATACGGTTTTGGCAGCCGCGCCTGGCGCGCGACGATGGATATGTTTGGCGTCCGGTGGCTGCTCTCGCGGCGATTGAATTACAAACTGCGCGAACCTTGAATCTGAAATGCGCTTGTCAACACAACCGCTCCCGGTAAGCTTGCGCTCCCGAATCGCGAATCCGCATGTCGTTGGGTAATTTACTTTCCGCCGAGCAAATCATCCCCGAGATGAAGGCGACCGAGCGCTGGCCGGCCATCGTCGAGCTCATCGATTTGCTCGTGGGTCTCGTCAAAATCAAAGCCGAAGACCGCGACAGCATTCTCGCGTCACTCAAGCAACGTGAGGAAACCATGAGCACGGGAATCGGTTTCGGCATTGCCATCCCCCACTGTTCATCGGATCGAATCGATGATGTCGTCGCCGCGTTTGGAAGATCGCCTGCCGGCATTGAGTTTGATGCGCTCGATAACGCGCCGGTCAAATTTGTCGTGCTGTTCATTGTTCCGAAGAACCAGTTTCAAACCCATCTGCGCACGCTCGCGTCGATCGCGAAATTTCTGAACGACCGCGGAACGCGCGAGAAGCTCGCCAACGCGAAATCGACGGAAGAGATCTTGTCGATCTTTCAGAGTTCGGAGCCAAAATAAATTTTGTAGCGGCGGTCTGCGACCGCCGATCTAATTGGTTTCGGCGCTCATAGAGCGCCGCTACAGTTCCAGCGATGCAGACATTTCAGGAAATTCTCGCCAAAAGACTGGCTGGCGCGCTGGCGAAGTCGGGTTTCGCAAATGCCGGTGAGTTGACGCAGGCGACTGATCCGCGTTTCGGCGATTACCAAACGAACGCGGCGCTCGTTCTTGGGAAACAGCGCGGCGAAGACCCGCGCGATATCGCGGCCGAGATTTTGAAAAACCTCGAGATGGCGGACGTCGCTGAATCGCCGATTGTCGCGGGCGCCGGCTTTATTAATTTCAAATTGCGCGCTGACGCGATCACGAAAGCGACCGCGGAATTGTCCGCCGACGATCGACTCGGCGTCGAAAAATCGACATCGCTAAAGAAAATCGTGATCGATTTCGGTTCGCCGAATGTGGCCAAGCCGATGCACGTCGGTCACATCCGCAGTACAGTGCTTGGAGATTCCCTGGCGCGGATTGCGACATTTCTTGGCCACGACGTGATTCGCGACAATCACATCGGCGATTGGGGGACGCAGTTCGGAATGGTGATCTGGGGCTGGAGAAATCTGCTCGATCGCGATGCGCTCGGGCGCGATCCGCTGGCCGAGATCGTCCGGATTTACAAAGAGACGAACGCAAGATCGACATCGGACCCGGCAGTGCGCGAAGCCTGTCGTCAGGAATTGGTAAAACTTCAGTCGGGCGATAAAGAGAACACCGACATTTGGAACGAGTGCGTCGCGTTCTCGATGCAGGATTTCGAGCACGTCTACAAACTGCTCGACGTCCATTACGACATTCAGTGCGGCGAAAGTTTCTACAACGACCGGTTGCCGGGCGTGGTCGACCGGCTGCTCAAATCAAAAATCGCGGAGATCAGCGAAGGCGCGGTCGTGATTTTCTTTCCAAATGTGCCGGAGTTGGCGGACAAACCGTCCATTATTCGAAAGAGCGACGGCGGATTTAATTACACCACGAGCGATATCGCGACGGTTGAGTATCGAATCAACGAATTGAAGCGCGACACGCTTTGGTATGTGGTCGGCGCGCCGCAGACATTGCATTTCAAACAGATCTTCGAGATCGCGCGGCGCGAAGGTTACAAAGCGGACTTTCGTCACATTCCGTTCGGCAACGTTCTTGGCGAAGACCGGAAACTGATGAAAACGCGCTCGGGCGAAAACGTTCCGCTGCGACGATTGCTCGAAGAGGCGATTTCTCGCGCGCGCAAAATCGTGGAAGAGAAGAATCCAGGGTTGCCGGAGCAGGAAAAGATCGACATCGCACACGCGATCGGTATTGGCGCGGTGAAGTACGCCGATCTCTCGCAGTATCGTATGACCGATTACGTTTTTTCCTGGGACAAAATGCTGGCGTTGCAGGGAAACACCGCGCCGTATTTGCAGAACGCCTACGTCCGGATTCGCTCGATCTTCCGGAAAGCCGAGCAACCCGCGCCGAAGATCGACAAATTAACTCTGAGCGACGATGCGGAAATCAATCTGGCGAAAAAGGTTTGCCAGTTCGGCGAGATCGTCCCGCAAGTCCTCAACGATTTTCGTCCAAACATCCTCGCGACCTACTTGTTCGAGCTATCGAACGGCTTCCATTCCTTTTACGAAGCTTGTCCGGTATTGAAATCGGAGGAACCGGTCCGCAGCTCGCGCCTGGCTTTGTCTGATCTGACTGCGCGCGTTTTGCAGCGCGGGCTCGATTTGTTAGGGATCAAAGTTCCTGAACGAATGTGAACAACGTACGCATCCCAGTTTGCACTTACCGGTTACAGATGAACCGGCAATTTACGTTCGCACAAGCGCGCGAGATCGTCCGTTACCTGCGCGATCTTGGCGTGAGTGACGTTTACGCGTCGCCGTATTTTCAAGCGCGACCCGAAAGTTTGCACGGCTACGATATCACCGATCACAACAAACTGAACGAGGCGATCGGCTCGCGCGCGGATTACGACCGCTGGATCGCCGAGTTGCACGCGCACGAAATGGGACAGGTGCTCGATTTTGTTCCAAACCACATGGGCATCGGCGAGTCGCTCAACACGTGGTGGATGGACGTGCTCGAAAACGGACCGAGCTCCGCTTACGCAAAATATTTCGACATCGATTGGCGGCCGCTCAAAACAGAGCTGCACGATAAAGTTCTGTTGCCGATTCTTGGCGATCAATACGGCCGTGTGCTCGAACGCGGCGAGCTAAAGGTTCATTTCGAATCGGGCGTGTTTTATCTCACTTACTACGATCATCGCTTTCCGTTCGCGCCCGGTACCTACCGATATTTGCTCGATCGCGCGCTGGACTTTCTCGACAAGGACGAGAATTTTTACGCCGAGCTTCAGAGCATTCGCACGGCGCTCGAGTATTTGCCGCGCCGCACCGAGACCGATCCCGAAAAGATCGCGGAGCGTGCGCGGGAAAAGGAGATCATCAAACGCCGCCTGGAACGCCGTTGCGAAGAAGCGCCCGAAGTTCTGAAGGCGCTCCAGCGCGCGGTGGAAGAAATCAACGGTAATCCCGGCGATCCGCGCAGCTTCGATCGACTTGACGAGCTTCTGAACGCGCAGGCCTACCGCCTCGCGTTCTGGCGCGTCGCGGCGGAGGAAATCAACTACCGCCGCTTCTTCGACGTAAATGATCTGGCCGCGCTCCGGCAGGAAGAGCCGGAGGTTTTCGAGGCGACCCACGCATTGGTTGTCGATCTTGTCCGCAGCGGCGCGGTCAATGGGTTGCGAATCGATCACCCGGACGGTTTGTATTTGCCGCGCGAGTACTTCGAGAAGCTGCAAAAGCGTTGCGCGGACGTGCTGGAAGTCACGCCCTCCGATAGCCGCGCGGTTTACATGCTCGTCGAAAAAATTCTAACCGGCGACGAATCGTTGCCACGCGATTGGCCGGTTCACGGCACGACCGGATACGATTTTGCAAGCGACGTGGCGCAATTGCTCGTCGACCACGAAGCGGAGACGTCGATCACGAATGCGTTCCGAAAGTTTGTCGGCCATTCGATGCATTACGGACATCTCGTTTACGCGAAAAAGCGCCTCGTTATGCGAATCGCGCTGGCGAACGACGTCAACGTGCTCGGCAACATGGTGGATCGCCTCTCGGAACAAAATCGGTGGTTTCGCGATTTCACTTTGCAAGCGTTGGTGCTCGCGGTGCGGGAAACGATCGCGTGTTTTCCCGTTTATCGAACTTACCTCGAGCCGGGGCGGCCGGTGAGTGACGAAGATCGACAAATCGTCGAGCGCGCAATCATTGCGGCAAAGCGTCGCAATCCGGGGATTGAAGCGTCGCTGTTTAATTTCCTCCGCGACGTTTTGCTAATGCGATTTCCCGAAAACATCGACGACAAAGGGCGCGAAGAGCAGATGCAATTTGTTCTGAAGTTCCAACAGGTTACTGCGCCGGTGATGGCGAAGGGCGTGGAGGACACGGTCTTTTACATTTACAACCGGCTGACTGCGCTGAACGAGGTCGGCGGAGAACCACAGCAGTTTGGAATGACGATCGATCGTTTCCACGAGCGCAACGCGCAACGCCAGCGCGATTGGCCGACGACCTTGCTGGCAACTTCCACTCATGACACCAAACGCGGCGAAGACACACGCACGCGCATTCTCGCAATTTCGGAATTGCCGGAGTTGTGGCGGCGCTCGTTGCCGCGATGGCGTATTGCGAACCGCCGTTGGAAAAAACAAATCGAGGAACGACTCGCGCCGGACGAGAACGAGGAATGTTTACTCTATCAAACGCTGCTGGGGACGTGGCCGATCGATGACTCGGGCGCAGCCGTCGCGCAGGTCGACGGCGAATACATCGAACGCATTCAGGCTTACATGGCCAAGGCGCTGAATGAGGCGAAATTGAACACCAGCTGGATCCAGCCGAACGACGAATGGCTCGATGCGACGCGCAATTTCGTCGGCAAAATTCTGGAACCGGGTCGCAAGAACAAGTTTCTCCCGGCGTTTCTTCCGTTCGCCGAACAGGTCGCAAAACTCGGCGCGATCAATTCGCTTTCGCAAACGCTGCTCAAGCTGACTTCGCCCGGTGTGCCCGACATTTACCAGGGCAACGAGCTCTGGAATTTCTACCTCGTCGATCCCGACAATCGCCGCGCGCTCGATTACAAAGCGCGCGCGGAAATCCTTTCTTGTCTCTCGACGAAGTCGGCGGAGGAGCTTTTGCGCAGTTGGCCCGATGGCCGTATCAAAATGTTTCTGATCCAACGCACCCTGCGTTTCCGTTGCGAACGTGTCGATCTTTTTCAGCGCGGGAATTATTTGCCGCTGCGTGCGACTGGAACGTTCGCCGACTGTTGCGTTGCGTTTGCCCGGCAACTCGACCGTCATGCGGTTGTTGTCGTTGTGCCGCGCCTTTCAGCACGCGTTGGTTTTCCTCCGGTTGGCGATTCTTGGAAAGACACAACGATCGAATTGCCCGAAGGATTTCCGCTCGAGCGCTGGCGGCAGGTAATTACCGGGCACGAATTTTGGATCAAGGATCGCCGAGTCCGGTTGGCGGATGCGATGTCGATCTTGCCGCTCGCGTTATTGACGAATCAGTGATGTGCGCCTTGGGCGAACTTGTCGGCTAGATCACCGACCCACTGCGAGAAGTTTCCGAGATTCTTGGCGAGATCCGCACCAAAACTGGCGAAAGTGATGTGCGGCGAAGCGATCATCAGCATCACACAGAGCAGCACGAGGTTCATGAGGTAGATCACCACCAACGAAAAGAACGTTCCGTGATCGCGCAGATCGGTTTGGTTTTTGGGAATCATCCAGCAGGTAAACGTGAGATGGAACGCCCACGTCGCCCCGATGATCGCGTAAAGCAGCCGGCCGTACGGCTGCACGTTGTAGAAAATGCTGAGCACGCCGTAGATCGCGATCGCGAGAATGCTGTAGAACGGAAAAAAATAGGGCGCGAGCGCGATCCAGAAATTGGTGCGGTTCGTCAAAATGTGGCCGCCATCGCGTCCGACGCGGAACCGGCTGACGCGGCCGCCCATGAGCCAAACCCAAACCGCGTGCGTTAGTTCGTGTCCAAAGACATAAAGCAGGATCGGGCGCGGCAAACCGGCGAACGCGATCAGCCACAGCACCGCGCCTAACGAAAAGAACCAGAACGGCGCGGCTGTCCAAAGGTGTTGGGTGACGGCGGCGCGCGCGAACGCCGTAAAGAATGTCTGAGTTAAAATCGCGCACAGCGGCAGCAGAAAAATCCCGAAGACAAATTTCACCCAGCGCGTCGGAACGAGATACGTGCTCGGCGTCGGTGAGCGGCGTGTGGTCGGCACGACATAGGGTGCGATCTTGACTCCGCGTGGCATTTTCCGCCCGCGCACCATCCCATCTCGTCGATTCATCCAGCACGATCTTAACGCAAACCCTCGGCGGAGCGAAAGAGCAAGAGATTACGCCCGGCCCATGTAGGCGCCGGTGCGGGTATCGATCTTGATTGTTTCGCCTTCCTTGATGAAGAGCGGGACGTTGATCGTCTTGCCGGTTTCGAGCTTGGCTGGCTTGGTCACGTTGCTCGCGGTGTCGCCGCGCAAGCCTTCGGCAGATTCGATAATTTTCAAACTCACCGAAGCGGGCATCTCGATCTGGACCGGCTTGCCTTCGGCGTAGAGCACCTGGATCGGTGTGTTCTCAACGAGGTAACCCTTCGCGTCACCGAGCAAATTGTCCTGGAGCGTGATCGTGTCGTAAGTCTCGGGATCCATGAAATGGTAGCCGTTGTGGTCCTTGTAACTGAACTCGAGTTGTTTTCGCTCGATATCGACCAGCTCGACCTTGTCCGTGGAACCGAAGCGAACGTCGGCGCTTTTGCCGGTGTTGATGTAACGAATGATCGCCTGGACGAACGCACGCAGGTTTCCGGGGGTGCGATGATGCACCTCGAGCACGATCGCGGTGTTGCCGTTGTATTTAATCGCCATCCCGCGGCGAAGATCGTTAGCAGCTGCGGCCATAAAAGTGTTGAGTCGTTGAGAGGGTTGAGAAGTTGAGTCGAATCAGTGCGACGTCAAGCCCTTCTCGACTACTCAACGTCTCAACCGCTCAATTTCTGCTAGAGCAACTTCAAGCGGGTAAGGTCCTGCGAATCGATCACGCCCACCGGCACCTTGTTGTCATCAACGACGACCAAATCGTCGATGCGATGGGTCTCGAGAAGTTTCAAAACTTCGACCGCGAGTTTGTCTTTGTGCACGGTGACCGGGTTTAATGTCATCAAATCAGCGACGAGCCGCTCGCCTACTTTCGGGTCGGACTGAAAATGCCGCGCGAAATCTCCGTGCGTGAAAATTCCGAGTAGTTGTCGATCTTCGCCCGCAACCACCGCGGCGCCCGCGCGCACGCTTGTCATCGCCTTTAACACCTCGCGAATGGTCGTGCTTGGACCGACAACGGCCATCGATTCACGCGGCCGCATCAGTTGATGAACGCGGATCAGCAGACTGCGACCGATTTTTCCGCCGGGGTGGAACTTCGCGAAATCTTCTTTGTCGAAACCGCGCGCTTCTAACAAAACCATCGCCAGCGCATCGCCCAGCGCGAGCATCGCGGTGGTGCTGGAAGTCGGAGCGAGGTTCAGCGGACAAGCCTCCTGCTCCACATTCACATCGAGGACCACGTGCGCGTTTTTCGCCAACGTCGAATCCGCATCGCCACACATCGCGATGATCTTCACTTGAAACCGCGCGATCGCCGGAAGGATGCGCACCAGTTCTTCGGTTTCGCCGCTCGAGCTCAGCGCGAGAATAACGTCGCCGTCCGCGACCATTCCGAGATCGCCGTGCAACGCGTTCAACGAATCGAGGACGACGGCCGGCGAGCCGGTGCTGGTCAATGTCGACGCGATTTTGCTCCCGATATGTCCGGATTTGCCGACACCGAGGACGACGACCTTGCCGCGCGCGTCGACGGCATCTTTGATCAACGCCACGGCGCGCGAGAAGTTGTCGCCGAGTCGCTGACGCAACCGCTGCAATTCAGTGATTTCGATATCGAGAACGCGTTTCGCCTTTTCCAGATAGTCCATTTATCTTGACAATTGTGCGCCCGAGGAGTCTAACCGGCAAGGATTTGCGGGGCCTTAACCGGAGGAAATTTATGAAGAAGCTCGTGCTGCTGGGGACTCTAATGATGGTCGCGAGCTTCGCATTCGGGCAATCGCCGCAGACGCCAAAGAAAACCACCTTCGCTGCGAAAACCACTCGTAAAACCGTTCGCCCGGCTCAACCGCCGCCGCTGCGCCGCCAAAATACCGAAGGCGTTCTCGCACGCGCGTCTCGCGGTGGAAATCCGTTCCAAATGTTGAATCCGAAAGCCCCGCCCGAATACGGAAGGGCCGAGGACAGTGTTGTTCTCGATCCCGAGACCGGAAAGTGGAAGGGGATCAAGCTTCTCACGATCAATTTTTAAGGTTTGCTCTTTTCGGTTTGATGTTTGATTCCAAACGTTGAGCCCGCCTGAATCTCGCCCTGTCGTCGCGTTCTATTGCGCGACGTTCCTTAAACCGGAGATGCTGCACATTCACCGGCAACTCACCGGACTTCGCCGTGTTCGGTCGGCCGTAATTGCGCAGAAGCGGGAAAATCCCGAAAAATTTCCATTTGATAAGATCGACATCGTCGAGAAGCCAGCCACGCATTTTCTCCGGCGGTTCTGGTTTCGACAGGTTTGCAACAGGCCGTGGCAACTTTCCGCCGGCGAATTGCGGGCGATCGTCGAGATCCTCAAGCGTGAAGACGCGCGACTGCTCCACATTTTCTTCGGACACATCGCCGTCCATCTTTTGCCGCTGATTCGAGCCTGGCCGAAACCAAAAGTCGTTTCGTTCCATGGCGCGGATGTGCTCGTCGACATGGAAAAGCCGGCCTATCGACGAGCGACAAAGGAAATGTTGCAACTCGTGACTCGAGTTTTTGTCCGCTCCGCATCGTTGCTCCGCGCCGTGGTCGAGCTCGGCTGCGACGAAAATAAGATCGACATCGTGCGGACCGGAATTCCCTTGGAACAATTTCCATTTCGCGATCGCGAATTTCCGGCCGACGGCGGATGGCGTTTTCTTCAAGCGAGTCGTCTGGTGCAGAAGAAAGGCATCGCGACGACGCTCCACGCGTTCACCTCGTTCCTAAATGAATATCCCAACGCGACGCTGACGATCGCCGGCGAAGGACCGATGATGAGCGAGCTCCAGGAGTTGACGCGCAAACTCAAGATCGACAATCGCGTTTCGCTTCCCGGCTTTGTCTCGCAGGAGAAGCTCCGCGAGATCTATTACACGTCGCACATTTTTTTGCACCCGAGCGAAACAGGGAGCGATGGAAACCAGGAAGGAATTCCAAACTCTATGCTGGAAGCGATGGCGACCGGATTACCGGTTTTCGCGACTGATCACGGCGGAATTCCGGAAGCGATCGAAAACGGCGTCAGTGGAATCTTAGTGCCGGAACGCGATCACGAGGCGCTGTCGCAAGCTCTCCTGCACGCGGCGAAGAATGTCGATTTTCTAAAGCGCCTGGCGCGAAACGGTGCCGGCGTCGTCGCGGAAAAATTCGATCAGCGGCAACAAATCCGCCGTCTTGAAGAGATTTATTTAGGAATGATCGGCGATTCGGGCAAAGAACAGCGCTAACTGCTTTCGGACCGCCGAAAACGACAACCGCTCCGCCGCGCGCCATTGCGATTCGACAATCGCAGTCGCGCGCGACGCGCTGTTCTTTATCAATTCGAGCGCAATGGTTTTCAATTGCGCACTGGTTCGGCCTTCGCCACAGAATTTGGCGAACGCGATTCGTTCAATCGCGCCGTCGCCGCCGGCACAAATTGTTCGCGCGAGTAGCGCGTCGCCCGCAACTTGTCCTGGGACGCGGCTGCGATCGAGTTGCAGGACGATTTTGTGTTTTGCGACTTCGCGAACGTAATCGGCGTACGATTCGCGTTTGTCGTGAACGCGCAACTTGCCGGCCGGAAAATTCAATTCGGCTAAGATTTTCGCGCCTTTCCTGCCCTCCAGATTGAAAACCGTGACCGGCTCGTCGCTCTCGCGGCAAAGTTCCCGCGCCAGCAACAGCGCAGCGAGATGGTTGCGCGACGGCACAGCGAATTCGCGTGTGCCAACAAAAATTCCGGATTGCTGATTCGGCGGAACCGCGAAATCCCAAGCCTTTTCTTCGAACGGATATGGAGTCGGAATGAAGGCAACCGTGTCTGGATCTCGGTTGGAGCGGACGCGCCGGAAAATCTCGGCTGCTTCCGGAGTTGTGGCGAGGCAGCCGTCGGCAGCGGTTACCACCCGCGAAAATCGCGCGAGCTCTCCTGCGTTGCGCAATTGCTGGGCGATCTGATGCAATCCAGTCTCTTTCAACGCGACCGCAACCGCGCGCTTTGCATTCTGGGATTCGTTCAGCGCGCGCTCGGTTGCGCGAAAGTTACCGCGCAGCAGCAACAAGATTGGCCGTTTTTCTTCAATCGCATTTTTGGTGGTGCGATGGACCGATCCGCGTGTGCAGGCCGCGAACCCGTGAAAATTTACCGGCGGATGTGTCTTGGCCTCGGGCGCGGCCGGTTGATCAAAATATTGTTCCAGATCGCGTCCGCCGGGATTGAGGACGCTCAGCCGAAAATCCGTTACATCGTCCGACGCCATTTATTCGTCGCCCGATGTGCTGGGCGATGGCGTAACGGCCTTCAAAAGCGCGCCCTGATCAACTTCGTCCATCGGCCCGACCGGCACCGCTCGTCGAATCTCGACCGGTGTTTCCTCCGGTTCGGGTTCAACAGGTATTGCGCGCAGAACCGGTTTTCCTGTTTCGCGCTTCGCCGCCTCTGATTGCTTATCTCGAATTTCTGGGCGCGCGTTTTCTGTTTCGCCGTTATCAATCTTTTCCGCGCCCTCGGCGATTTCGTCGGCGTCGCGCGCATCCAGTTTCACGGTGGCCTTGAGTGAATTGTAAGGATCGTTTTGTGCGAGAAGCGCCGGTCCTTTGAGAACGATCGGTTTCACGGCTTTCACATCAACGGCGGCTTCAGCGCGCGGAGCTTCTTCGTGTGAAGTCTCGGCAACCATCGGCTGCCGCGGTTCGCCATGAACATTGCACGGCTCTTTCGGCATTTGTTCGGCGGTTGCGATCTCGGTGTAAGTCGTGCGTTTTTGAACTGCGTCTCCGGTCGGACCTTTGATTGTGTCATAACATTTGTCCGTCGCGAGCATTCCTGAGCGCCAGCAAATCTCGACGTCCTTCACGTTTGGCGGCCGCTTAATTTCCTCCGCTGGATAATTCGCAGCCGCGGCGTTCATCACGTCCACCCACACCGGCAACGCGAGCTCGCGACCAAACGCGCCGCGATAAATTTTCTGCGGCTTGTCGAAACCGGCCCAGACTGCACAGGTCACCTTGCTGTCGTAACCGGCGAAGAGCGCGTCGGTAAAATCGTAAGCTGTCCCGGTTTTTCCGGCGGCTGGAAATTTCTTGAGGCCGAATTCGGTTCGGGCGGCTTTGCCAGTGCCGGACTCGAGCGCATCCACCAAACACGAATGAACTTCGTACGCGGTCTCCGGCTTGATCACGTTTTCTTTCTTAAATTCGCGCTGCGCTACCCAAGCCGTACCGTCTTTTTCCTCGATCCGTTCTAGAATATGCGGCGCACTCGGACGCCAGCCGCCGTTTGGAAAAACGGTATAGGCGAGAGCGAGTTCAGAAAGCGTCACTTCACTGGTGCCAAGGAACGTGGCCGGATATGGGCGAAGAGCGGAGCGAATTCCTGCGGTGCGGCAAAGTTGGAGAACGTCGTCGAGCCCCGCGTCCATTCCGATCCTCACTGCCGCGCCGTCCTTTGATTTCGCGAGCGCTTGTCGCGCGGTGATTGCGCCCTCGTAACGGTTGTCCGCGCTCTCAGGTCCCCATTCGCCAAGAATTCCGGTCATGCCGCCGATCATCACGGCGCGATTATCAAGCGGAGAATCTTCCACCACCGAGCCGGGGTAAGTTCCCTGCTCGAATCCGGTCGCGTAAACGAACGGCAGCATCGCGGTGCCGGCGGGACGTTTCGCCTGCAACGCGCGGTCGTATTGGTTGTGCTCAAAATCACGGCCGCCGACGAGCACGAGAATTCCGCCGGTTGCATTGTCGATTCCGATCACAGCGCCTTGCAAATAATCGGGCGCCGGTTGCGCGGACGCGATGCCGCTGGATTTCGCCTGCTTAAATCGCGCGGCATACTCGGCGTAGGTTTGATGATCGTAGCCAGGATGCTGCTCGGCCTTGTCCAAACTCCTTCGCAAAGATTCTTCAGCAACCTTTTGCAATTCGCCGTCGATCGTGGTGTGAATGCGAAAGCCTTCATTCATCGCGCGGCCCCAGCCCACGGCGTTGATGACCTGTTGCCGAATGTAATCGACGGCGTAATTCTGACCCTGCGCGTTCTGCCGATTGCCGGCGATGAGCTCGTGCGATTGCGCCGCGCTCCACTGCGAGTTGTCGATGAAACCGAGATCTCGCATGCGAGTGAGCGCGGAATTGCGCGCTTCGCGTGACGCTGACTTGTCCGTCCAGGGAGAAAGCCGATTCGGACTTTTGATTAATCCCGCGAGCGTCGCGCACTCTTCCAGCGTCATTTCTCGCGCCGGTTTTCCGAAATAGCCGCGAGCCGCCGCTTCCGCGCCATACAGACCGCCACCGAAATAAATTCGGTTCAAGTACAGCTCCATGATTTTCTGCTTGTCGAAATTGTCTTCGATTCGCCGTGCGAGAAAAATTTCGATCAGCTTGCGGCGAAAAGTTTTTCCTTTGAGCGCGAAACTGTTCCGCGCGAGCTGTTGCGTGATCGTGCTCGCGCCCTGGCGCACATGCCCGGCGAGAAGATTCTTGAGGCTGGCCCGCAAAATTCCGGAAAGTGCGTAGCCGTGATGTTGGTAAAATCGCGCATCCTCGACTGCGACAACTGCATTCACCAGGTTCCGCGGGATTTCGGCGTACGGAATCGTTTGCCGATTCTCCACGTAGATTTGCCCGAAGATTTTGCCGTTGCGATCAAGGATCACGCTGGCCGATTCCATTTGCTCCAGCTTGTTCAGATCGAACACCGCGGCCTGGTTTTTCAGGTCGGCCACGTTCATGGAAATGAAAACGGCGAGGCCGCCGAGAATGAACGCCGTCACCGTGATCGGCACATAAAATTCCGGCCGGGTGTACCACGGCGGCCGGAACCGGTATCCGGGCGGCGGACTCAAGTAACTGCTGGTGCGCGGCGTCCTCACGGCGAAGGGCGACAAACTTAAGTCACTCGTTTGACGATTCAACGATTTAACGATTTAACCATTCAACAAAGTGAGCACCGGGAACCGCGCTCTAATCGAAGTTATCCGCGCCAAGATCGACAGCGACGGCCCGCAGCCGTTCGCATCGTTCATGGAACAAGCGCTTTATCATCCGGAGCACGGGTATTACTCGAGCGACCGCGCGACAATCGGACGTCGCGGCGATTATTTCACAAACGTGAGCGTCGGCCCGCTCTTCGGCCAGTTGCTCGCCGCACAGTTCGCTGAGATTTGGGAACGACTTGGAAAGATCGACAAATTTACGATCGTCGAACAAGGTGCCCATCACGGCGAATTCGCGCACGACGTTCTCGAATTCTTGCGGCAACGACGTCCGGAGTGTTCTTCAGCAGTGCGCTATCAAATCATCGAGCCGTTCTCGAAATTGCAAGATCGACAATCGACAACGTTGCGAGAATTCGGTGATCGCGTTCGATGGCGAAGCTCCCTCGATGAGCTCGAGCCGTTCCTCGGCGTCCATTTTTCGAACGAGCTGCTCGACGCGATGCCGACCAATCTGCAAGGAAAACTCGTCGGCGTAGATGGAGAGCGACTCGTTTTCGTCGACTCGCCCGAGCGACAAGTCACGAACCGCTCGCAGCAGGATTGGATTGCAAACCTCGCGACTAAACTGAAACGCGGTTTCGTCTTTGCTATCGATTACGGATTTCCCGCAAGCGAATTTTGCGAAATGATTCAAACACGCGCGAAACATCGGCTTCTTGATTCGCCGTTCGAGCAAATTGGAGAAGCCGACATCACTGCGCATGTGAACTGGACCGACATCGCCACCGCGGCCGGGAAAAAAGGATTACGCCTGGCCGGCTTCACCGACCAACATCATTTTCTAATCGGAATCATTTCGGCCTTTCCGGAAATGCTCGACGACGAAAAATCAAAACGCGAACTGCAAACGCTGCTCCATCCCGAAATGCTCGGCCGCAGCTTCCAAGTCCTTTGTTTGGCGAAAGATGTCGATCTTGGAACGCCGCTCTTCGGCTTAAAGTTCGCCCGGGACGCGCGAACCGCGCTCGCGCTCTAGTTGCATGCCGTCGGTTTCCACCTAACTTCCCGCTCCTTTACCGGAAAAATTTATGGCCGATGTCGCCAACAAGTATCCTGAGAACGCTGCCGGGAAATTCTACGTCGATGAGCAATGCATCGACTGCGATCTGTGCCGCGAGACTGCGCCGGCGAACTTCAAGCGCAACGACGACGGTGGTCATTCCTACGTTTACAAACAGCCGGAGTCGCCCGAGGAAGAGGGGCTTTGTAAGGAAGCGATGGAAGGTTGCCCGGTCGAAGCCATCGGCAGCGACGGCGCGTAAGATCGACAATCGCCAATCGCACAAACGCACGTAGGTTTTTCTGTGGGTTTCATTTTCACCCTCATCGGGTTGATGGTTTCGCTGGACATCGTCTGGTGGATTGTTCTCGCCCGATTAAGCAATCACGGCGCGGCGCGTGTCATCGTCTCGATCTTCATGCTCGCGATGGTTATTGGATTGATCGCGATCATCGCTGCGCGAATGTCGCACGCCGGCTGGGACCGAATGGTTCCGAAGTTCGCCGTCTCGGCAATTTTCATCTGGCATTTCATCGGACTCGGCCTGCTTACGATCATTGGCGTGCTGCTGATTCCAATTTTGCTCGGGCAAAAACTTTTCTCGCACAAAACGACAGCAAAAGTTGAACAAGCATCGCAATCGCCGGCTTGGAGTCGCCGCGACTTTCTGCGTTTCACCGGTGCGATGTTGCCGCCCGCTTTCACTCTCGGTCTGACCGGAATTGCAATGGCGCAACTGAACAGGTTTCGCGTACGCCGATTTGATTTGCCGATTATCGATCTTCCGAGCGCGTTGGACGGCATGACGATCGCGCAGGTAAGCGATATGCACGTTGGGCGATTCACGAACGGCGAAGTTCTCGAGAAGGCGGTGCGGATCGTCAACGAATTGCGTGCTGATCTTGTTCTGTTGACCGGCGATTTGATCAATGATGCGCTGGCCGATCTCGATACAGGACTAAACTTGGCGCGGCGAATGGAAGCCCGATTTGGCGTCGCGATTATAGAGGGCAATCACGATTTGATCGAAGACCCGAAGGAATTTGAGACGCGTGTTCGCGCGTCCGGGATTCCGTTCCTGCTCAATGAATCGATGATTGTCGATGTTCGCGGATTTCCTGTGCAACTCCTCGGGACGCGTTGGCCGCGCGTTCATGGCGAAGGCCG